>Ga0247727_10004024_pt1 | contig 31722 bp, 21 predicted proteins | sample WisWelCaveWW1625_FD_202498 | JGI IMG/M metagenome (GOLD analysis project Ga0247727, IMG submission 202498) | Biofilm microbial communities from Wishing Well Cave, Virginia, United States - WW16-25 | ecosystem: Environmental > Aquatic > Deep subsurface > Groundwater > Cave microbial mat | place... | reverse complement strand
TCGGAACCTCTCGCCTGCGTCACGGTAGCCGGTCTCGGGACAGACGCCGAAGTCGTAGTCATGGACTTCGACGTCCTCGCTCAGGCACTCGGGACACATTTTTCCTTACCGGCCAATCTTGCCGGGGTTGTCGCAACGAGATGGCCGCTTCCGCGCGTCGCGCATGCCGATGGTCCTCGCTGGAATGACCTCGACGAACTCATCGCAGGGGATTCCGTCTTTCATCAGCACGTGGACCACGGACCTCTGTCGGGGGATGCGAATCCTGGCCGGGAAACCGTGGCTAGTGGAATGCTTGATCGGCATGCCGCACTCACAGCCCTTGAATCGCCCGGAAGATGTGCCTGCCGGCACCTTTCCTCTTGCCCAGGCCCAAGAGCACGCCCGGCGCGATCATGGGTAGGTTCGCCAGTTCAGCAAGGGTCGCCAGGCCGGTGTGCGCCGCCCGCTCATACCAGTAGCGGGTGGCATCCGCCGACTTTTGCGCGGACCGATGCCGGTGGTCTGACTGGATGAATCGAATGGAGACTCCCGGCTCGACCCACTCGGCTCGTCCCTGCGCCACAAACCGCCTGGCGCGATTCTTCGACGTGAATCCACACCCGGACACCGGGTTCTCGATTCGGATGTTTTTGCGCATGGTTCTCGTGTGATGCCCAGGTGGGATTGCGGGTATGCCCGCAAGAGACATCGGAGGGCGCAGCCGCGTTTTGCGGCCAGGGGCGCCCATCGAGCGGGAAGGAGTTTTACGAGCGTCCCGGCGCTCGCTGTGGTGGGGTGCGGGAAGTTTCGAGAGGCCCCGCGGGCCTCTGGGGGAACGCGTTTCGCGCGTTCTGTTCTACTGATAGCGCGCGGCCGGTTCAGTTGTCAACAGAAAAAATCATTTCACCAGCGTTTGTTTGAATCCTCTTTGGGCGTCGCGCAGGAAGCTTGCCGCTGCTGAGCCAGCGACTGTGCCGACCGCAAGCGTCCGAGTACCGTGGGACCATCAGCAGTATAGGAGAGGGGCAGTTTTTCGTGCTACGAAGAATGGCGAACGAATCCTCCCACGGCTACCATGGGTACCAAGGGCCGTCTGGTCAAGAGGGTAGAGCGGGGAGCATAGGTTGGATATGGGCACATCGGCCTCGCTTGGCAGAGGCTCCCTATCACGGCCGTGGGGGCCGTGGGATGCATTTCGCATGTGCAGTATAGGAGAGGGGAATTCTTCGTGCCACGAAGCAGGAGCGAGACATCGCCCCATGACTACCAGGGATACCAACTGCTTTTTTGACAACGGTATCGGGCGGGGAGCATAGAACCGGCCATGAGTCCCAGAGTTTTGGACCTCGTTTGGACCTTCTCGACTGGTCTCGGAAAGGAATCTTTGCCCGTAAGTCTTTGAAAACTTGTGGTGGCCAGGGACGGAGTTGAACCGCCGACGCCAGCCTTTTCAGGGCTGCGCTCTACCGACTGAGCTACCTGGCCTGGATGACCTTCTGTCTTGATTCTAGTAGCTGGCCCGAGGCCCTGTCAACCGCCCTACCGCCCTACCCGCACCGCGAGGGTCACGGGCTTGCCGGCCGGATGAGTTCCTACCAATACCGAGACGTTGACCGGCCCCGACGGCCGCAGCGACGGCGGCACTTCGACGTTGAGCTGGGTCAGGCCGGCGAAGCCCGGCGCCGCCCCGGCGAACCACACCCGCGCTTCCAGGCCGTTCATGGTGACCTTCACCGGCAAGACCGGGGCCGGGAAGGGAGGCTCAACCGGCGCCAGGGCTCCGGTCTCGATGGGCGGATCCAGGACCCCTTGGCCGGTCAGGAACATCGACACCACGCTGCCCGGCGCCGCCGAGTTGTCGGGATGGTTCACGGTGGAGTCCTGATTGAGGGCCGCGGCCCGCGAGCCGTCGAGCGTGAAGACCCCCGGGGCCGCTTCGCGCAGGGGCAGCAGCAGCTCCGCCGGATCGAGTCCCTCGACGCTGACCACCATCCGGGTCGTGCTGCGACCTGCGAGCTCGAACGGAACCTGCAAGTTCACCTGGCTGTCGCTCGAAAAAAACAGCGGGGCGGGGAAGCCGTCGAAGGTCACGCGGGTTCCCCCGAGCAACTCCGGCAGCCTGCCGGTTTCCGGGTCGATGCGGAAGGCGGCCCCCTCCCGAGGTCCCAGCCGCGAGCCGAACAAGGTCACGATCTGCCCTGGGGCCAGGAACCCGGTCAGGAAAGTGGCGGCGTTGACCACGTTGCGGCTGTCGATCGCCGGCCGGGGACGCTCGACCGTGAGCTGAACCCCGATCTGCCCCGGCGAGCCCGTCGCTCCGTCGGCCACAATCGTGAGTCGCCCGACATAAATACCGGCAGTGAGTCCTCGGGAGTCGACGGCCACGGTCACTGCCCCGGGGGCCTGACCGGAGGCCGGCGAGGCCGCCAGCCAGGTTCCGCCGTTAAACGTAACCGTCTCGAGCCGCCAGCTGAACCCCACCTCGCCGCCGTTGGTGATCTCGAGCCGCTGGGGCGGGGGGCTGCCGGACCCCACCGCCGCCGAAAAACTCAAGCTGTTGGCGCTCACCCGCAGCATGGGCGTGGCCGGATCCCGCACCCGAAAGGTCACCGGAACCGGCACCGGCGAGTTGGCGGCGCCTGCCGACGAGACCATGACGCGGCCGGTGAAGGCCCCGGAACCGAGCGATCCCACCTGCGCCGACACCGTCAGGGCGCTGCCCGAGACCGGCGTCGCCGAGAGCCAGTTGCCGCCGCCCGAGGTCTCGACGGAGGCTGCCCAGTTCAGCGTCCCGCCGCCGATATTGGAGATTGCGAGCGTCGCAATCGCTGGCCGCCCGCTGCCGATCACGCCTTCCAGCACCACGGAGTTGGGCGAGACCCCGATCCCCGGCGCCGCCGTTCCGCCCGAGCCCACCGTGAGGGCCACCTCGATGATCTGCGGCGAGTTGTCAGCCGGCGCCGACTGGCTGTCCCCAGGCGCGGCTAAGGTCACTCGCCCGTAATACACGCCCGGCGCCAGCGACGTCGAGTTCACCGCGATGCCGACGTTGGCCCACTCGAACGGGACGGCGCCCGGCAGCACCCCGGCCGCCGGCGCCACCGAAAGCCAGTTGCCCCCCCGGGTGGTCGACGCCGCTGCTGACCATGGCATCCGCCCATGGGTGACGTTGGTAAGGGTTACGGGCTGCGACGGAGGGCTGGGCCCGCCTGGGTTGGCCGTGAAGTTCAGGTATTTGCTGGTGAGGTTGATGACCGGCGCATGCGCCCACAGCAACCCGCCGGCCCACAGGGCTATGGCGACAATCCTCCCCATGCTTCCATGCTAGACCCTGCGGCGGCAGGATTGAATCGGGGAAATCTCTTAGCGCGGGAGGTTCTTCTGTGGCCCTCGGCGTCCTCGGCGACTCTGTGGTAAAAAGGGCCTTTGACGAAACCCACCTTCAGCAACCGCCGGGCCGCCGGCCTGGTGTTCCTGGTGGCGGTGGCAGTCTATCTGAACTCGCTGGCCGGAGAGTTTGTTTTCGACGACACCTCCGTTATCCAGAGCAATCCCCAAATCCGCAGCCTGGGCTGGACGAACCTGACGCAGATCTTCGGCTCCCACTACTGGCAGACGGTGGCGGGGCAGGGAGGTCTGTACCGGCCGGTGGTGATTCTCTCCTACGCGCTGAACTACGCCGCCGGCGGTCTGGATCCGTGGGGGTATCACCTGGTCAATGTGGTGCTGCACGCGCTGGCAGCGGTGCTGGTCTATGCGGTCATCGAGGAGCTGTTCCGGGAGGCCCGGTTCTCGCTTTGGAGCGGCTTGCTGTTCGCTCTGCATCCGATCCGGACCGAGGCGGTGGCGTACCTAACCGGCCGGGCGGAGATCCTGGCGGCCCTGTTCTTCCTGGCCGCCTGGCGCTGCCATCTGCTGGGGCGCTGGGCGCTGGGGGCCGGGGCATTCCTGCTGGCGGCGCTCAGCAAGGAGAGCGCCTTCACGCTCCCGGCGGTGTTACTGCTGGGGGACTGGGCTGGGCGGCGGCGCTTCGATCCGCCGCGGTACGCTCCCTTCGTGGCGATGGCGGTGGCGGCCCTGGGGTTGCGCTACCTGGTGCTGGGGGGCCTGACGCCCCTGGCGATCACCCCTTCGGCCAATCCCGTGGCTGCGGCTCCGACGCCGGTGCGCCTGATGACCGCCACCGAGGTGGCAGGCCGCTACCTGGGGCTGCTGATCTTGCCGGTAGGGCTGTCGGCCGACTACTCCTACAACCAGATCCCGCCGGTCTCCAGCCCCCGGCAGTGGTCATTCGTGATATCTTTGGCGGCCCTGGCAGCCGTGGCGGCCGGGACGGTCTGGGCCGGGCGGCGGGGAGCCAGGGCCCTGGTGCTTTGCGGCTCCTTTTTCTTTGCGACCTTTTCGTTGACCTCGAATTTCTTGCGACCCATCGGAACCATCATGGCGGAGCGGCTGATGTATCTGCCGTCGCTGGGCTTCACCTGCGCCTGCGCCTGGCTGGTGAGCCGGGCGCGGCAGCCGGGCCTGGCGGTGGCGGGCGGGGTGCTCCTGGCGGGCCTGTGGGGCGCTCGCACGGTGGCGCGCAACGCTGACTGGCGCGAGCACCTGTCGCTGTTTTCGAGCGCCGCCGTCACCTCGCCCGACAGCTCGCTGGTCAGAGCCAACCTGGCTCACGCGCTGTTGCGCAAAGGGGACGCTTCCGGAGCGGCCGAGCAGGCCCGGGAGGCCATCCGGATCGAGCCCGGTGACCCAGCCGCTCACATGACGCTGGCCCACGCTTATCAGAGCTTAGGAGACTGGTCCCGGGCCGTGGAAGCATACGCCCGAGTCGAGCAGCTGGCGCCCGGGACGGCCGGAGGCCAGGAGGCGGCGCGGCGCAGGCAGGCCCTCCTGCGGAGGCTGGGTGGGCCGGGCTGAAGCCCGACGGGGCCGGCCTTCTGCCCGGCCCGGCGTCGACCGAAGCCCAGGCCGGACTTCGGTGTCGGTCTTCAACAATCAGCAGGACATCGACCCGGCGCTGGAGGTCCTCTCGTGATGCCAAAGCGGATCAGACCTTTCGCTTCAACAGGTTCTTGAGATCTATCCGGTCTTGCGGGCGATTAGCGGCCCGCTTGGAGGCGATCAAATCCTCGCGGGAGATCATGGGAACGGGTTCACCGCTCAGGTCCACCTCGACGCGGTTGCGCCAAGCCGAGCGAAAAGACATGCTCGACGTATCCATCAGGATGTCCACGCGAACGGGGGCGACGCCGACCTGGAAAACCAGATCCTTGTCGGTGAAGTTCTCCACCGTTACCCCGGCGAGTGGAGCGCCGAACCGCCGGAGGGCTTGGTAGACTCGCTGCGCATTCGCTCTGGTGGGCTCTACCCAGAGGTCAAGATCTTTGGTGTAGCGTGGTTCCGTGTACCGCATCACGGCGTAGCCTCCCACCACGAGATACCGGACGCCGCCTGCGTTGAAGAGTCTCAACAGTTCGCTGAAGTCGGAGCTGATCTTCATCGATGCCTCTCGCTGCCATCGCCTCTACCACTAGCTCCCAAGCGGCTTCAAAAATTCGAGCCTCGCCTTGCGCCTGCCAGAATTCTATGTCGAAGTCCCGTCCTGCCTGGTCCCGGCGTACCAGCCTAGCCATCGGTGGGGAGTCCATCACACCCTATTATCCGATGTTCTCCGCCAGCGGTGGGATAAAGATGCACAAGTCCGGGGAGTCCGGCGCTGTTCAAGCACGGTAACACAGGCATTCCTGCCTGTCCGGCCCCGGCCTGCGCTACAATGCCAACGCATGCACCGAATTCTGCTAGGCCCGTTCTTGGTCTCGTTCTTGGCGCTGCCAGCCGGCTGCGCCGAGGTTCCCCTGGGGGTGATGGCGCTGCCGGACCTCGCCAACATCGTGGTCAACCCGGCCACCGACCTGGCCGTGCCCCAGGTGGTCGACGGCGACAACTGGAAGACAAGCTTCTTCCTCACCAGCCTGGAAGCGGTGAAGACGGTTTACTGGTCGCTCAACTTCATCGGTGACGGAGGGCTGCCGATGAACCTGGCGGTGGAGCGCGCCGGGCCGGCCAGCCGTGTCTTCGCCGCCCTGCCGCCGGGCTGGTCAATCACCATCGACACCCAGGGTACGGCTGCGACCTTGACGCAGGGCTGGGCCTTGCTGACGACCTTGGACCGGCCGCCCGACCAGAGCGGGGCCCGGCAGGTCACCGATCGCATCGGCGGCATGGCCGTCTTCCGGCAGCGCGTGGCCGGGCGGCCCGACTTCGAAGCGGTGGTGCCTTTCAGCCCGCTCACCGAAACCACCTTCGTGATGCCGTTTGACAACCGCAGCGGGTTTTCCACCGGCATCGCCTTGCTGAATCCGCATTTGAGCGCGGCCTCCAACGTCGGCGTTCTGATCCAGATGCCGAACTCCGACGTCCTCCGGCGGGACGTTTTTCTCTTGCAGGCCGGCAGCAAACTGGTGTTCTCGATGCCGGATCGCTACACGGAGGCCGCCAACCGGGAAGGGCGCCTCACGGTAACCACCACCGGCCCGTTCCTGTCCGGCTTGGGGCTGCGTTTCAACCCCACGGGGGCCTTCACGTCCTTCCACGCCCTCTCGGTGCAGCCGTGAAACGCGCCGCGCTGGCCCTGGCGCTGGCCTGCCCGGCGGCCGCCCAGGATTACGAGCTGGTCATTCGCAACGGCCGCGTCATCGATCCGGAGTCGCGCCTGGACCGTGTCCAGAGCATCGGCATCGCCGGAGGCAAGATCCGGGCGATGTCCGATGGCGAACTGAAAGGTCGCCAGACCATCGACGCTACCGGGCTGATCGTGGCTCCCGGCTTTATCGATCTTCACGCCCACGGCCAGGACCTGGAGAATTACCGCTACCAGGTGATGGACGGCGTCACCACGGCGCTGGAGCTGGAGATCGGCGCCGGCGACGTGGACGCCTGGTACGCCGAGCGGGCCGGCAAGGCCCCCATCCACTACGGCGCCAGCGCCGGCCATGTTCCCGCCCGCATCGCCGTGATGCGCGACCCCGGCACGCTGCTGCCGGCCGGCGAGGCCGCCCATCGCGCCGCCACCGACGAGGAGATCCTGGCCATCCGCCGCCGCATCGAGCAGGGGCTGGCGCGCGGCGCCCTGGCGGTGGGCCTCGGGATCCAGTACACTCCGGCCGCCTCCCGGACGGAAATCTGGGAGATGTTCCGGGCGGCCGCCCGCGCCGGCGCCGCTTGCCACGTCCACATGCGCCTCATGGGGGAGGGCGCCGTGCAGGGCCTTCAGGAGCTGATCGCCAACTCCGCCGTCACCGGCGCGCCACTCCACCTGGTGCACGTCACCTCCAGCGGCCTGCGCTCCACGCCGCGCCTGCTTCAGATGATCACCGAGGCCCAGGGCCGCGGCCTCGACGTCACCACCGAGTGCTACCCTTACAACGCCGCCATGACGGAGCTCCAGTCCGCCATGTTCGATCGCGGCTGGCAGAAGGTCCTCGGTATTGATTATAAAGACTTACAGTGGACCGTCACCGGCGAGCGCCTCACCGAAGAAAGCTTCGGGCGCTTCCGCAAGCAGGGCGGCATGGTCAACATGCACATGATCCCGCAGCTGGCGCTGGAGGCCGCCCTCTCGAACCCCTCCGTCATGATCGCCAGCGACGGCCTGATCCAGAACGGCAAGGGCCATCCCCGCGGCGCCGGGACCTTCTCTCGCGCCCTCGGCCTCTACGCCCGCGACAAGAAGATGTTCGACTGGCCGGACGCTATCCGCCGCATGACCCTGCTGCCCGCCCGGCGCCTGGAGCGCCGCGCCCCGGCCATGAAGGGCAAGGGCCGGCTCCGCGCCGGCGCCGATGCCGACATCACCATCTTCGATCCCCAGCGCATCATGGACCGCGCCACCTTCGAGCAACCGACCCAGTTCTCCGAAGGCATCCGCCACGTGCTGGTCTCGGGCGCCCCGGTCGTCCGGGACGGCAAGCTGGTGGAGGGCGCCTTTCCGGGCCGCCCCGTCCGGGCGCCGGTTCCTGGACCCTAACTAACCCCGGGCTAACCCGGCGTGCCCGCCACCGCTCAGGATCTACAGACCGTGAGGAACACCGATCCGGCCGTCCAAGAACGCCGCTGGTTTTCGGCAACCCTGGTGCTGATGGAACTTCGGGACTATAATGCCTGGAGGCCACGATTGGACCGTGGAGTTCCCAATCCACAGGGTTCACTTCAGTTCGCTCCCAGGAGGATGCACATGCGATTGCACTTGTGGTTCGCGCCTGTCGTTCTGGCGGCTCCTCTGTGCTGCCAGCCGGTGGTTTTCCAAGACGTCCAGGCCAGGTATAACCGGAGTGCCAAGGATCGGCGGCTGGTGGAAACCTCCGCTGTCCTGACTCTGGATGACTCCGCTGGTAAGCTGATCGTCAAGTCCGCCCAGCAACCGTTGGATATCAAGTACGAGGACGTTCAGGAGGTCATCCTCGACCAGCGGTATAGCTGGTGTTACCTGGAGTGCCGGCGGCCCGAGGGCGGAGTTCGGCCCTACATGCTGAGGATCGGCGAGGATACGTGGGACAAAGTGGCTGCCAAGATGAAGGAAGCGTTCGGCGGGCGAGTCTCCGTCTACCAGACCCGGCGGGGCGAAAAAATCGAGACCGCGAAGCTGAAGGACATCGACTCTTCGCACAGCGTTACCGTGGACCGGACGAACCGGCCCATGCCCGAGGTAAAGCCGGACAAAGCCCTGGTGGTGTCAATCTGCCTTCCGGTGGCAGCCCGGTATGCCGGCAAGGGCAATCAGGTCAAGCTGCACGCCAATGATCAGGTGATCGCGGTCAACAAGATGGGCACCTACAGTTTTGCTCATCTTGACCCGGGCGAGTACCTGATGGTCAGTCAGACCGAAAACGCCGACAGCATGAAGCTGCAACTGGAGGCCGGCAAAGAGTACTACTTTCTCCAAGACGTATACATGGGGGCCTGGAAGAGCCGAACCGGTCTGTCGATGCACGCCAGAAAAATTGGCTTGTACGAGCTGACCGGAGCTTACTACTCCAACTGGAAGCGGAACAAGTAAGCGGGACCCGGCCGCGGCCGAAGCCTAGTAGCGCCGAGGCCGACGGCTCGGTGGGCGACACCGCACCTCCATGCTAAACATGGCGTCATTACTGTTTGCGGCACAACCGCTTGCTTACGCGCGCGCGCTGCTCGGTACGGCGCCGATTCCGAGCCGCGACCATCAGGGAGCGGATGCGCAATTACTTATGACGCCATGTTTAACCTGATCCCGTTAGGGAGTGAACAGATGCGATTTCGCCCGTACTTCTTGGCTCTCCTCGCTGGCTGCTGTTTTTCGGGAGTCAATCCATGGCCCGCTCAAACCAGGAAGACCGTAAAGGGCGTGATGCAGGTGCGCCCGGGAGGTCCTGCAAAGCCCGTCGAGGTAGTGGTGGAAGAGGCCCCGATGAACCTGCCGTCGGTCGCCGCGAGAGATGCGCCGCTGGTTGATGATGACCTCGTGTTGGGGGTCGCCATCCAGGGCCGGGCAATGGCCTATCCCATCCGATATGTCGCCACCTACGAGGTCATCGGCCACCGCGTCGGGAATACTCCCGTGGCCCCCACCTGGTGACCGCTGACGGGCTCGGGCGTCGTGTACGCCCGCGATTACGGGGGCAGGGAGCTCACGTTTGATTTCGTGACCGGACTGATCAAGGACAACCTGGTCTTCGTGGACCGCGAAACCGGGAGCATCTGGTCCCAATTGGAGGGGCAAGCCGTGAGCGGCAAACTCAAAGGCCAGCCCCTCCGGATGATCCCCTCCATCCAGACGACGTGGAAGTACTGGAGGGCGCTGCATCCGGACACCGGCGTTCTGGTGGACCCAGGCCAAGAAGGCCGTCCGTACTTCTACGGGAATTTCGTGCCCCTGCTGCCGCGGCGAGGCAAGGGGAAGGCGGCGCACGACACCAGCAAGCTCGGTCTCGGCCTCGCGGCCAGCGGCCAGGCGATGTTCTTTCCGTTTCGACAGTTGCGGCAGGCGAAAACACCTCTCGAGATCCAGCTTGGCGGCGAAAGCATCACCGTTCACTACAAAGGGGAAGCCTTGACGGCCTGGGCGACCGGCCCGAAAGGCGAACTGCTGACCGCGGTGCTGGCCTACGAGCGGGGCTGGATGAGATTCTTTCCGGAGAGTAAGACATTCCGGGCACGATAGGCTAAGGAGGATTGATCCCGGGCTTGCCACTCTGGGCCTCGCCTGTGGTATTCTCGGAAAGCGAACAGGCGGCCGCCATGGCCTTACGGGTTCAAACCAGGACGATCGACCCGGATATCGTAGTCGTTGAGTTCCAAGGCACCTTCACGTTTGCGGCCGAAGAGAGTCACCGCATCGAGGCCCGGCTCAACCAGCTTCTGAGCGAGCACAAGGCCAGGCTCATCTTTGATTTGACGGAAGTCGAGCGCATCGACAGCATGGGCATGGGAATCCTCATTTTCTCGTTTCCGACCGTCCGGCGGGCCGGCGCGCGGCTGCGTCTGGTGGATGGCGGCGGGACGGTGCAGAGAGAATTCGAGATGACGCAGTTAAGCAAGATCTTTCGCGTCTACCCCACCGTGGAAGCTGCCTGCCAGGACTTCACCATCACCCCGCCGCCCTAGCGGTAGAGGAGGGGGGAAGAGATGATTACGCGACGAGTTTTCGGCACGGCTGCGCTCGGAGTCGCAGCGGCAGCCCGTTCCGCCTTTGGTCAAGCCCCAACCTGGAGCCAATTCAAGCCACACCCCGGGTCGCTGAAGGAGAAAATGCACCGGGGCAAACCGATCCAAACGGTTGCCGCTCCCGCCGACTCCACCCGAAGCCAACTGGAACAGATCATAAAGCAACGTGGCCAGGTAGACCTCTTCACTTTGGATGGCCAGCACCGGCCCCTGCCGAACGAACCGGACCTGGTCAAGTTCTGCAAGCTTGCGGAAGAACTCGGCGCCGGCGTTCAGCTCCGCATCCCGCATCCCCGACTGGCCTTTATGACGGGCAGATTCGCGGACCTCGGCGTTCTTTCGATCATGGTGCCACTCGTCGAGGATGTAGAGACGGCGGAGGATGCCATCAACAACTTTTACTACCCGCCTCTGGGCAACCGGAGCTGGGGTGGAGAATTTCGGTTTGGAGAAAAGCCGCCCGTGGATCGCCTCAAATACTCCCAGTGGTGGAACGGCAACGGGATGCTGGGTTTCCAGATCGAGACTCTTCGCGCCGCGCTCCATGTCCGAAACATCGTCAAACCGGGCGTGGATTGGATCTCGTGGGGACCAGGGGATATGAGTTTTGACATCGAGAGGCATTCCAACAATCCGTTCAAGACCTTGGACGAGGTCCATGGATTCGTGATTGAACAACTGAAGGGTTTTGACGTGCGAGTTCCCCGACCAGGGCCGTAGGCCGCTCCCACGCCCCCCACGCCCTCATAGTATAGTAACGGGAATGCGCCTGCTCTTCGCCCTGGCGGCCGCCTCCTTCGCCCCACCCGAAACCCGCTACCAGATCGATCTCTCCCAGGCCGCCTCCCGCACCCTCACCGTCACCGTGGACACCTCTTGCCGGGCCTCCGATTGCGATTTCCAGCTGCCGGTCTGGAACGCCACCTACCAGGTCCGTGACTTCGCTCAATACGTGACCGGCTTTCAGGCCTCCGACCCCGCCGGACGGCCGCTTCCCAGCCGCTTGCTGACCCCTTCCAGCTGGCGCGTCACCGCCACGCCCGGCGCCCGCCTCCGCCTGCGCTACCGCTACCTGGCCGACGGCGTCTCCCCCTTCGGCTGCTCGGCTTCCGATCGCCACGTCTTCCTCAACTTCGCCCAGATCCTCCTCTACCCCGCCGGCCGCCTCCGCGAGCCGATGAGCGTTGGCTTCCTCAACGTACCCGCCGGCTGGAAGACAGCCCTCGAACTCCCCGAGCAGGAGGGCCTCTTTCACGCCCGCCACTACGACGAGCTGGCCGACGCCCCAGCCGAACTCTCCCCGTTCGCCGAGGCTCATTTCACCCTGGCCGGCAAGCGCCTGCGCGTCGTCGTCGACGCCGATCCCGCCGACTACGACCTTAACCGCCTGAAGACCACCACCGAAAAAATCGCCGCCGCCGCCACCCACATCATGCAGGAGGCCCCGTTCCCCTCCTACACCTTCTTCTATCACTTCCGCCCCGGCGGCGGCGGCGGTATGGAACACGCCAACTCCACCGCCATCGACGCCCGCGCCCCCTGCCGCGACTGTGACCTGGCCGGCGTCACCGCCCACGAATTCTTCCACCTCTGGAACGTCAAGCGCATCCGCCCCGCCTCGATGGAGCCCATCGATTACACCCGCGAAGACATCACCCCGTCGCTGTGGTTCGCCGAAGGCGTCACCTCTACCTACGGCTCCTATATTCTCCTGGCGGCCGGACTGGAGACCCCCAAGCGCTTCCTGGAGCGACTCCAGGACCAGATCACCCGCTACGAGAGCCTCGCCGCCCGCCTGGAGCAGTCTGCCGAGGAAGCCTCCATCGCCGCCTGGATGGAGCGCTACCCCGGTTACCGCCGTCCCTCCCGCAGCGTCTCCTATTACCTCAAAGGCGAGCTGATCGGCTACGCGCTCGACCTTACCATCCGGCAGGCCTCCGGGAACCGCCGCAGCCTCGACGACGTGATGCGCCGCCTCAACCTCGATTACGCTCAAAAAGGACGCTTCTTCGAGGACACCACCGCTCTGGAGCGACTGGCCTCCGAAGCCGCCGGCCGCGACCTCCGCGATTTCTTCGACCGGATGGTCCGCCGGGCCGATCCGGTCGACTGGAACCTTTACCTGGGCTACGCCGGCTACGGTGTGCTTCCGCAGGTCACCACCGCCCCCTCGCTGGGCCTGGAAACCGGACGCGCCCCCGGCCAGGCTCTGGCCGTCAGCGAACTGGAACCCGGCGGCCCCGCCGACAAGGCCGGCCTCCGCTCCGGCGATCGCCTGGTTTCCCTCAACCGCCGCCCCGTCGAGCGCAACTTGGCTGCCGCCCTGGAAGCACTCAACCTCGAACCCGGCGCCTCGGTTTCTCTCGAGGTGGAACGCCGCGGCCAGACCCTCTCGTTCACCTTGAAACCGGCCCAGGTCCGCCGCACCAGCTACCGGATCGAGGAGATCCCCAACGCCACTGCCGCCCAACGAGGCATCGCCTCCGCCTGGCTGCGGGCCAAGCCCAGCGGACGCGTTACTGAGCCGCGACCGTAGGGAGCGGTTATTACTTGACTCAGGTTGGCGCACTTGGGGCAGTTTGTGGGGCGGTCCCCCTGGACCGCGGCGGACGCCCTCGTCCGCCCCTCCGACAGGCCGACCGGCGCCCGCCCCACGTGGCTCTGTGTTGATAGTTACCTGAGTCAAGTAAATACCCCCCTTTGACGATTTGATCCCGCTCCTCGAATGCCGTCGGCCTGGCTTGCTTTCAGCCGAGGGATCTTCTCCACGCTGGCGCTGTATGGACAACGGGTACGGCTCCGGACACAGGCGCGCCTGAGCCAGCGTCGGCTGGCCAGGGAACTACCGCCTCTGTCATCTGCCGTCTCGAGGATGCCGGCTACGAAGGCCACTCTCTGGCGATGTTGCGTCGCATCGCCGCTGCCCTGAACCGGAGGCTCGAAATCCGCTTCGCACCCGCGCGGAGGCAGCGACCGCCGGGTTCGCCCCCTCCGAACACAACCATGACAAAATGTTTTGCCTTTGCCGCCCCCCCACTTGCGCGAGTCGATATAATGGTAAGGGGGCGGATTGTTGAATTCGAACGGGCAAGACCGGGAGCGGTTGCTCACGGCGGTGGGGCGGTCCCGCAGCCGTGTGCTCGGTCAGTTTGCGCTCCGCGAGGCCGTCTGGGCCCTGACCATCGCGGCCCTGGGTCCCACCCTGTTGCTGGCCCTGGGCCGCCATTGGTTCCCCGCGCCCGGTCTGATTCTGTTCCTGGTTGCCGGTGTCGCCTTCGGCGCCTGGCAACTCCGCCGCCGGGCCCCCAGCCTCTACACGGTTTCCCGGGCCCTGGACCTGCGCCTGGCTACCCAGGACCAGATCTCGACCGCGGTCCACTACCTCGACTCCGGCGATCCTGTAGCCGCTGTGCAGCGCCGCGCCGCTGTCCGGCTGGCGGAAGATTCCCGGCCCGAAACGCTTTTCCCGCTCACGGCCCCGCGCTCTCTCTACGCCCTGGCTGCTGTCCTGCTCATCGCCTCCGGCCTCTGGGCCATCCGCCAAATTCTGGAGAAACCCCCGCTCCTGGAGCACTCCGTGCCCGGCCTCATCGCCCGCGCCCTTCGCGGCGAAGACCGGCCTTCCCCCAACCAGCCCGCCGAAGTCCTGGAAGCCCGACAGGCCGCCCGGAACAAGCAAGGGGCCCAGCCTTACGAGAATCAGGACCTCCAAGGCCAGCAGCAGCCGGATCCGACCGCCACCGCTGCCGCTGGCAACGCCGCCGCCGACCGCCCCGACGAAGCCGGCAAGCTCGAGAACGTGCCCGGCGCTGAAGGCTTCTCCACCGGCGACGACCCCGGCGATCCGATGGCCTCCGACCTCGACGACCCTATCCAGTCTTACGAAGACATGCTGGACCGCGACGCCAAATCGGGTCTGTCCAAGGCCGACTCCAAAGAGGGCCGCGACGGAGAGGGCAACGCCTCCGACGGCAAGGCGGCCTCCCAGGAAGCCTCCAGCCTCCTCAACAAGCTTCGCGAGGCCATGAACAACATGCTGGCCCGCATGCAGCAGAAAGCCCCCGGCTCGAGCGGCCGCCAGCAGGCCCAGGGGAGCCCCTCCAACCAGGGCGCCGAACAGCAGGAGGGCCGCGGCGAGGGCAAGGGCGCCGGCCAGCCCCAGCCCGGCCAGCAGGCCGGGGAAGGCGAGGGCGCCGAAGGCGAAGCCACCGAAGGCGCCTCCCAGAGCGCCGCCGCCAAGACCGCCGGCAAGAGCGGCGAGGGCGGCCCCAAGGGCAACGCCGGTGACGGCGCCGGCTCTCAGGAAGGCGACAAAAAAATTCAGGATGCCCTCCAGGAAGAGGCCCTCGGCAAGCTCAGCGAACTCTATGGCCGGCGCGGCGCCAACGTCTCCGGCGATTTCACGGTGGAGGCCCAGGCCGGCAAGCAGACCCTGCGCACCCCCCAATCCGCCCGCTCCGCCCGCCACACCAACCTCGGCGGCGATATCAGCCGCGACGAAATTCCCCCGGCTTACCAGGACTACGTCAAGGAATACTTCAACAAACTCCGTGCCAACCAACCACAACATTGAGGATCTTGCCGGCCAGATCGACCGCGTCCGCAGCGAGATCGGAAAAGTCATCGTCGGCCACCAGGAGGTCGTCGACGGCGTCCTGATGGCCATGCTGGCCGGCGGCCATGTCCTGCTGGAAGGTGTCCCCGGTCTCGGCAAGACCACCCTGCTGCGTACCCTCGGCCGCGCCCTGCAACTGAAGTACTCCCGGATCCAGTTCACCCCGGACCTCATGCCCGCCGACATCGTCGGCAGCATGGTCATGGAGACCCTCGACGGCGGCCTCAAGAACCTCCGCTTCCAGGCGGGTCCCATCTTCGCCCACCTGGTCCTGGCCGACGAGATCAACCGCGCCACCCCCAAGACCCAGTCCGCCATGCTCGAAGCCATGCAGGAGCGCACCGTCACCAGCGGCACCACCACCCATGAGCTGGAGGAGCCCTTCCTGGTCATGGCTACCCAGAACCCGCTGGAGATGGAGGGCACCTACCCCCTCCCGGAGGCCCAGCTCGACCGCTTCCTTATGAAGATTCTGGTCCGCTACCCCAGCCGCAAGGAGCTGGACATTATCGTCGAGCGCACCCTGGCGGCCACCCAGCCCCAGATTCAGCGGGTCGTCGACCGGGACGAGATCCTGGAGGTCCGCCGCGCTGCCCGGGAGGTGCTGGTGGCCCCGCACGTCCGGGACTTCGCCACTTCGCTGGTGCTCGCCACCCAGCCGGAGCAGGCCGAAGCTCATCCGCTGGCCAAGAAGTTCATCCGCTACGGCAGCTCCCCACGCGGCGCCCAGGCCCTGGTCCAGAGCGGCCGCGTCCTGGCCGTCATGCGCGGCCGCTGGAACCTCAGCATCGACGACCTCCGCTACCTGGCGCTGCCCTGCCTGCGCCACCGCATCATCATGAACTTCGACGCCCACGCCGAAGGCAAGACCCCCGACCAGCTCATCACCGATATCATGGCCGCCATCCCGGTCGGCGCCCTGCCTTAGGTCTTCATGCCTTCGCCCGGTCACCCCGTCGCCCCGTCGCCCCGTCGCGGGCCCTGATTCCATGCGCCCACCCAGCCCCCTGGTCGACCGCGCCAGCCTGGAGAAGCTCGAGCGCCTGGCCCTGCGATGGCAGAAATCTTTCCTGGGACTGTTCGGCGGCCACAACCCTTCCCGCTTCCCGGGCCCCGGCCAGGAATTCCTCGACCACCGCCACTTTCACCAGGGCGACGACCTGCGCAGCGTCAACTGGCGCGCCTACATGCGCCTGGAACGGCTCTTCCTCAAGCTCTTCCAGATGGAACCGCGCGTGCCGGTTCGCATCTTCCTGGACACCAGCGAGTCCATGGCCTGCGGCGCTTCCGGCTACGGGCCCGGAGAGCCCAAGTTCGCCTACGCCTGCCGTCTCTCGGCCATGCTCTGCTATGTAGGACTGGTACGTCTGGATACCATCGTCCTGCAACCCTTCTCCGGCTCCCTGGCCGAGAACTACAAGGCCCAGGGCGGCCGTCACCGCTTCGCGCCCGCCTTGCGGTTCCTTCAGGGCCTGGAAACCCGGGGCCGCTCCGACTTCCAGGCCACCGTCGCCCGCTTCATCTCCGGCAATCCGGCCCGCGGCCTGGCCGTCATGGTCTCGGACTTCCTGGACCCGAACGGCTGCGAAAAGCCTCTCCAGCACCTGGCCGACTTCGGCCACGAGCTGCTGCTGGTCCATCTGGCCGGGCCCGACGACCGCTCCCCCGCCTGGCCCGGGGATCTCGACCTGATCGACGCCGAGACCGGCGATACCCGCCAGATCTCCCTCGATGACCGCGTCCGCGCCCACTACCAGCAGGCCTACGACGAGTTCTGTACTTCTCTCCAATACCTGGCGCTGCGCAACCGCGGCCGCTATGTCGCCCTTCCCACCGACACCACCGTGGAGGAGGCCATCTTCGGCCCGCTGGTGGCCTCCCGAGGCATTGGGCTGCGATGAACTTCCTCAGCCTCAGTTTCGTCGAGTTCCTGGTCCTGGCGCTCCCCATGGCGGCGGGCGTGGTGGCTCTGTATCTCTACGATCGCTCCCGGCGCCGCCAGTTGGTCTCCACGCTGCGCTTCTTCCCCCGCCTGGTCCAGGCGCCGGTCTACGTCCGTCGCAAGAAGATCGAGCAGCCCTGGTCGCTGCTGTTGCAGCTTCTCTCGCTGCTGCTGCTGCTGTTGGCCATCGCCGAACCCCGCTTCGGCCCCCTCGCCGCCCGCTCGCGCGATCATGTCCTGATCCTGGAAACTTCCGCCTGGATGAACTCGGCCGCCCCCGACCGCCGGGGATCGCTGATGGAGCTGGCCCGCCGCCGGGCGCTGGAATACCTGCGGGCCGTGCCGGGGGAAGACCGCCTGCTGCTGCTCCGCGCCGACGGGCTCCCCATGCCCGCCACCCGCTTCACAGCCGACCGCCGCGAACTCCAGCAGGCCATTCAAGGCTCCCGGGCCGGGGCCACCGCCCTGGACCTGCCGGCGGCGCTGGAACTGGCCCGCAGCCAGCAGCGCCTGGGATCCTCGCGACCCGGCGAGATCGCCTTCATCGGCAGCGGCCGCCTCTCGGCGGTCCTCGAGGAGCGCGTTGCTTCGGCCGCCGGCGACTCCAACCTGCGCGCCATCCTGCTCGGCGGCGAACCCAACGACGCCGGCATCCGGCGGCTTTCCGCCCGCCGCTCGCTGGCCGATCCGCTGGAATGGCAGGTCGACGCCGGCCTTCACAACTACGGGACCGCCGCCCGGCGCGTCACCCTGCGCCTCACTTTTGCCGGATCCCCGGCCGGCGCCCGCACCCTGAGCCTGCCGCCTCACGGCGCCGCCGAGGCTTCTTTCCGCTTGCGCTCCGCCCAGCCTGGCCGACTCGAAGCCACCCTCGACACCCGCGACGACTACCGCGCTGACAACTCCGCCGCCCTGGAACTGCCGGCCTTCCAACCCCTGCGGGTCCAGCTCTTCAGCGCCCAACCCGAGCGCTGGCGGCCCCTGCTGGCCTCCAGCCGGCATCTGGACCCCCAGTTTCTGGAGCCCGGCGCCTACTCGCCCGCCGGGCCCCCGGGCCGGCTTGTGATTCTCGACGGCTTCTCACCCGCTTCTCCCCCTGACGCCGCCGCCCTCTGGATCCGGCCCCCCGCCGATCCCTCCCCGGCCCGTGTCCTGGTCCAGCGCTGGAACGACTCCCACCCCATCGCCCAAGGTCTTCGCAACAAGGACGTGCGCCTCACCCGCGCCGCCATCCTGGCCCCGGAACCGGGCGCCACCGCGGTCGCCGAAACCGAGGCCGGCGCGGTCCTGGCGGCCTCCGCTTCCGGACCCCACAAGAAGATCGTCTTCGGCTTCCACCCGGCCGATGAGGGTACTGATAGTCACCTGGCGATCCCCCTGCTGTTCGCCAACCTGGTCCGCTGGATCTCCCCGGAGCTGTTTCGCCCTGTCGAGATGCGGGCCGCTTCGCCCGGCCTGATCGAAATCGAGACCCCTCCGGGCCTGTCAGCCAGCCAGGTTCAGATCAGCTCCCGCGAGATGCAGTCGCTGCCGTTTACTCTGCTCGGGAACCGCTTGCGGTTTTTCGCGGGCCAGGCCGGGGCCGTGCAAGTAACGCTTCCGGAGCGCCAGCTTCTGTATTCGCTCAACCTGCCTGAGATCGGCGAGAGCCGCTGGACGCCGCCCCCCGGCGCCCGCCGCGGCGTGCCGGCGCCCGGCGCCGCCTCGCCGCTAGGCCGGAACCTCTGGCCATGGCTGGCCGCCGCCGGGCTGCTCGGCCTGCTGGGGGAGTGGGCCCTCTATGGCCGCCGCCCCGTCGCCGCCTCCTCCGCTCTCCCCGCGGCGTTGTCCCCTAATCCCCTCATCTCCTCATCTCCTCATCCCGTGGAGGAGCAGGTGGTCCCATGACCTTCCTCCACCCCTGGGTATTGCTCCTGCTGTTACCGCTCGGCGCCTGGACCTTCTTCGAGTGGCGCCGCACCTGGCGTCCTGCCGCCCTGCTCGCCAAGGCCATCCTGGCCGCCCTCATCGTCGTGGCCTTGGCCCAGCCCCGGCTCACCATCTTCGAGCAGCGCGTCGCTGTGGCGCTGCTGGCTGACCACTCCGCCAGCATCCCGGCGGAAGACCGCCGGCGGCTCGATTCCGACCTGGTGGCCCGCCTCAACGCCGCTCGCGGCCGCCACACCCTGCGCGTCATCCCCTTCGACCCCGACGCTCGCCAGACCAACCTCGAAGCCGCCCTTCGCAATGCCCTGGGCGCTTTGCCACCCGACCGCGTGCCCCGCATCCTGCTGGCCTCCGACGGACAGGAGACCACCGGCAGCGTGGAGCGCGCCATCTACCAGGCCCGGCAGCTAGGCACCCCTGTTGATACCTACCCCCTCGAAGGCACGCCCCGGCCGGATCTCGAAATCGAGAGCGTCGCTCTTCCAACCCAGGCCCTGGCCGGCGAGCGCTTCTACATCGAGGTCGCTGTCCGCAGCCCGCGCGCTGCCACGGCTTCCATCGAGCTCACCGCGGAAGGCAAGCCCATCGGTCGCGCCGAGGTCCGGCTGGCCGCCGGCAGCAACTCCCTGCGGGTCCGCGCCCAGATCGACGCCGTCGGCGCCACCCCGGTCGCGGGCCTGGTCCGCTCCCCCGATCTCGGCCAGGTCCGCTTTGACCGCGTGGTGGTGCTGCGGCGTCCGAGGGCTCTTCTGGTCACCCGCGAGCCCCCGCAGTTCACCCGCCATCTTCGCCAGGTTCTCGACGCCGCTCGCTTCGAGATCACCGAATCGCCCGGCGCCTTGCCTCGCTCTCTCCGTCCTTACCACCTGGTCCTCGCTAATAACTACGATGTGGAAACCTGGCCGGCGGATGCGAAGAAGCAAATCGAGGACTACGTCCGCGAGGGAGGCGGCTTCGCCCTGATCGCCGGGGAGAACAACGTCTACGTCGAGCGCCCGCAGCCCGACGACGATCCGCTGGCCCGCATGCTGCCGGCTCGTCTGGCGCCCCCTCGCACCCCCGAGGGCACCGCCGTCGTCCTCATCGTCGACAAGTCCTCCTCCATGGAAGGCAAGAAAATGGAGCTGGCCCGCTTGGCCGCCATCGGGGTGGTGTCGAACCTGCGGCCCATTGACCTGGTCGGCGTTCTCATCTTCGACAACTCTTTTCAGTGGGCCGTGCCCATCCGCAAGGCCGACAACCCCGCGGTGCTCAAACGCCTCATTGCCGGCATCACCCCCGACGGCGGCACCCAGATCGCGCCTGCCCTCAGCGAAGCCTTCCGCCAGGTGCGCCGCCTCAAGGCCGTCTACCGCCACGTGGTGCTGCTCACCGACGGCATCTCGGAAGAGGGCGACAGCATGGCCACGGCCCGCGAAGCCGCCAACAGCCAGGTGACCATCTCCACCGTCGGCCTTGGCCAGGATGTCAACCGTGCCTACCTCGAGAAGGTCGCCGCCCTGGCCAAGGGCAAGGCCTACTTCCTGCTGGAGCTCGCTAACCTCGAGCAGCTCCTGCTGCGCGACGTCATGGAGCACACCGGCTCCTCCGCCGTCGAGAAGCCCGTCCAGCCCGCCGTGACCCGCGATGCCGAGATCCTCGAAGACGTCGGCATGGCCAAGGCGCCGCCCCTGCTCGGCTACCTCAAGTTCGTGGCCAAGCCCCGCGCCGAGCTGCTCCTGGAGGTCGACGGCCGTGATCCGCTGCTTACCCGCTGGCAGTATGGATTGGGACGCTCGGCGGTCTTCGCCTCCGACGCCAAGCCCCGCTGGGCCGCCAACTGGATCGGCTGGCCCGGCTACGACCGCTTCTGGACCAACCTGCTGCGCGACCTGCTCCCGCGCTCCCCCGAGACGGAGGCCCGCGCGGTGCTCGACCATGCCAACAACCAGGTGGTGGCGACCTACCGCCTCTCGCCGGGCGCCGAGATCCCCTCACCTCTGCCTGAGATCTACGCCCTGGGGACCGACTTCCGCAAGGCCGTAAAGCTGGAGCGCGTGGCGCCCCTGGTCTACCAGGCCCGGGTTCCGATCCAGGACCGCCAGGGGCTGTTCCGCCTTCGCCCGGCCGAAGAGTCCAGCGTCTTCCCGGAGATCGGCCTTTACCGCGAGGAAGCCGAACTGACCCGCTACGGCTCCAGCCCCGAGCTTCTCCGCCAGATCGCCGAATCCACCGGCGGCCGCTTCCAGCCCTCCCCGGCCCAGGCCTTCGACGCCGGCGGCCGCTCGGTCTCGACCACTATGGACCTGTGGCCCGCTCTGCTGGCATTAGCAATACTAATCAACCTCGCCGAGCTGGCCGCCCGCAAGGGCTACTGGCTGCGCCGCCTCCTCCGATCCCGGTAGGACAGGCATTCCTGCCTGTCCTGCATCAGAAAGGGATCACCCGCCCATTCACCGGTAGAGACGCAGAGGCTTCGCTTCCATGGTAACACTCTGTTATGACCGTCAACCAAGTTACCGAAGCCGTCATCGGCGACGCCATCGAAGTGCATCGCGCCCTGGGGCCGGGGTTGCTTGAATCGGCATATACCCAGTGCCTGTGCCACGAACTCAACCTCTGCGGGCTGTCCTTTGTCACCGAGCACTCTCTGCCGGTGGTCTACAAGGGTTTGCGGCTGGATTGCGGGTACCGCGTGGACCTGGTAGTTGCCGGGGTTGTCGTCGTCGAAGTGAAAGCTGTAGACCGGCTGGCGCCGGTGCACGAGGCGCAGCTTTTGACCTATTTGCGTCTGGGAGGCTGGAAAGTAGGACTGCTGCTCAATTTCAATGTTGCCGTGCTGCGAGATGGCATTCGCCGGCGCGTTCTGGGTCTGGAAGAATAACTCTGCGCCTCTGCGTCTCTGCGGTTTGTCACCGCCGGTATTAACCACAAAGGCGTAGAGACGCAGAGGATTAGTGGCCGAGAGCTTCCAGAGTGAAGGCTCCTAGCAGAACGTAGTCGCCTTCTATCAGCAGATCCCTCGCTGCGCTCGGGATGACAATCGCGCCCCAGGCCCCTGGACAGGCAGGAATGCCTGTGTTACGTTTAGGCAGGTCCTTCAGGAGGTGGTAAATGCGGAATCTGTGGAAGGTTGCCTCTTTGCTGGTTTTGGCGCTGCCGCTGGCGGCCCAGGAGTCCCGCGGCTCCATCACCGGCCGGGTGATGGACGCCCAGGGCGGGGTGGTTCCGAACGCCGCCGTCATTATCACCAACGTCGAAACCAATGCTTTGGCCCGGACGGCCACCAACGCCACCGGCTACTTCGAGGCCTCCCTGCTGAATCCCGGGCGCTATACCGTCTTGGTCGAAGCTGCCGGGTTCAAGCGGGCGGAACGCTCCGGGCTGGAGCTGAATGTGGCCAGCCGCCTGGACCTCGAATTTCAGCTCCAGGTCGGCCAGCTGGTCGAGACCGTCCAGGTCACAGCCGCCACGCCGCTGCTCGAGACCATCGTGGCCTCCGGCGGCCGCGTCATCGACAACCGCCAGATCATGCAGCTGCCCTTCTCAGATCTGAATCCCTTCGCCCTGGCCACGCTGGCCCCCGGCATGCAGTGGACCGGCCAGCCGGAATACCGCCGGCCGTTCGACAACGCCGGGACGTCTTCCTTCAACACCATGGGGGGCGTGGGCCAGAACGAGTACATGATCGACGGCGCCCCGGTCACCGGCACCGGCCGGCGTGTGGGTTTCGTGCCTCCTTCCGACGCCGTGGAAGAATTCAAGCTCGAGACCACCCCCTTCGACGCTTCCTATGGCCACACCTCCGGCGCCATCATCAACGTCATGACCAAGGCCGGCACGAATACCTATCATGGATCGCTCTATGACCAGCACTGGCAGCAGAGGTGGAACGCCACCCAGCACTTCACCCGCCTGGCCTTCGAGGACCAGGTGCGCCGGGGCGTCGTGAAACCGGACGATCAGAGACAGGCCACCGGGCGCTCCAACAACTTCGGCGGCACCGCCGGCGGTCCGGTTCGCATCCCCAAGCTCTACAACGGCGCCGACAAGTTTTTCTTCTTCTTTAGCTACAACGGCATCTACCAGTCCAAGGCCGAAACCACCGACGCCATCAACCGCACGGTGCCGAAGTTGGCCTGGCGCCAGGGCGATCTCTCCGACCTGGCTGCTATCGACCCGGTCCGTTACACGGTCTACGACCCGCGCTCGGCTCGCCGCACCGCCGACGGCCGGGTGGTTCGCGATCCCTTCCCTGGCAACCGCGGCATCCCGGTGCTGAACCCGCTGTTCAAGTTCTACGAGCCGCTGTATCCCAAACCGAATGACGTGCCCGGCCTGGTCTCCCCGGAGGGCTTCAATAATTACTATGGCTTGGCCATGCCCAAGGACGAGCGGTTCAACTCCCTCGTCAACCGCTACGACTACAACCTCAGCGATCGGCACCGGCTGTTCGCCCGGTGGTACTGGAACCACCGCCTGGCCGATGAGTACGACTGGACTTACGAAACCAAGCGCGGACTGCACACCAACGGCCTGACCCGCATCAACCGGGGAGGCGGCGGCGACTACATCTGGAGCATCAACAACAGCAACATTCTGGACCTGGGGGCCAGCTGGACCCGGTTCAACGAGGGCTCCGAGCGGCCCATCCAGACCCAGTTCAAGCCCACCGCGGTCGGGCTTCCGGCCTATCTGGACGCCAAGGCCGACGCCTATCATACGTTGCCGCGCATTAACTTCAACAACATCGCCAGCGTGGGCGACAGCTACCCGGCCATCACCGCGCGCGGAACCACCGGCGAGATCCGGGCCACCATGACCACCATCGCCGGCGCCCACTCCATCAAGTACGGCTGGCAAGAGCGCCGCTACTGGTTCACCTCCTCAGGCCCGGGGAACTCCGCGGGGAGCTTTTCGTTCAGCAACGCCTACACGCGCCAGGCCGACAACACCACGACGGCTTCGAACCTGGGTCTGGAGTGGGCCGCTTTCATGATGGGCCTTCCCTCCGGGATCAGCATCGATACCAATGACACCGCCTACTGGTCCACCCGCTACCGGGCGCTGTTCCTTCATGATGACTGGCGCGTGTCCAACAAGTGGCGCCTCAACCTGGGTCTCCGCTATGAGCGGGAGGGCGGCATTACCGACCGCTACAATCGGGGTCTGGGTGGCGGTTTCCTGTTCGACGCCAAGCTGCCCATCACCGATGCCGTGCAGGCGGCCTACGCCCGCAACCCGCTGGCGGAGCTGCCGGCGGCCCAGTTCCGCGTGCTGGGCGGTACCGAGTACCTGGGGACGCGCCAGAAGACCTATACCGACGGCACCCACCACCTGTTGCCGCGTTTCGGCGCTGTCTACCAGTTCAACAACAAGACCGTCATTCGCGGCGGCTACGGCTGGTATTACGACACCTTCAACGTCAACAACGACCGGCCCAGCCAGTACGGCTACAGCCAGCCGACCGGCACCGTCCTCACCACCGACACCGGCCTGACGTTCTGCTGCGGGGTGGGGGCCATTTCCGGCCTGGCAGCCAACCGCAACCCCATGGTGGATCCCTTCCCGGTGCGGGCCGACGGCACCCGTTTCGACGCCCCGTACGGCAATCGGCTCGGCTCCATGGCCTTCGCCGGGCGCGGCTTGAGCTTCGCTCCCCGCAACTACAGCCCGTCCTTCCAGCAGCGCTGGCGCATCGGCGTGCAGCGCGAGCTGCGCCGCGACATGGTCGTCGAGGTCTCCTACAACGGGGCTTACTCGCGGATCCCGGTCTCGCAGTCCATCAGCTTTCTGCCGCAGCAATACTGGGCCACCGGCAACGCCCGGAACCAGGCGCTCGATGACGACTTGAACCGCAACGTCCCGAATCCGTTCAACATCAACAACCTCTCCGGTTTGCAGTCCGCCGACCCGGTGCTGTACAACTACCTGCGGACCCAGGGCTTCTTCACCTCCACCACCATTCGCAAGCACCAGTTGCTGCGAGCCTTCCCGCAGATGAACGGGTTGAACGGCCTGCGCCCGGGCGTCGACTTCGGCGATGCCCGAGGCGTGAACCGCTACCACGATTTGCAGGCGCAGTTCGAGCGGCGCTTCTCCAAGGGCTTCCAGACTTCGGTGCTGTACACCTACGCCTTCGACGAGGTCCGCGATTACTACCACGACGAGTTCGACTCGGAACCCTCCTGGCGCCCGGGCAACAACATCCGGCCGCACCGCTTCGTGTGGAGCGCCATCTACGAGTTGCCCTTCGGGAAGGGCAAGCCGTTGGTCCAGAGCGGCCCCGCGCAGCACATCGTTGGCGGATGGCAGTTGAGCTGGATCTATCAGTTTCAGAACGGCCCCGCCACCGGCTGGGGCAACCGTTTCTTCTACGGCGACCAGAGCAAGCTCGGCGAGCTGTTCAAGCATTCCGACGTGAACGCCCGGGACATGCACGTCTGGTTCGACCCCAGTATCGCCTGGACCGGCAGCGGCGCGGCCCCGCAAGGGTTCCAGGGCTTCGAGGGCCGCTCCGCCGCCCAGCCCGGCAGCTACCACGCGCGGGTCTTCCCGACGCGGCTCGACACCCTGCGCGAGGACGGCATCCGCAACTGGGACGTCAAAATCCAGCGGCGTTTCCGCATCACCGAGCAGCTGGCCACCAGTTTCGCCGTGGACCTGCTGAACGCCACCAACCACACCAACTTCAGCGGTCCCAATACCGACCCCACCAACCGCAACTTCGGCCGGGTCACCAGCCAGCGGGGGTTAAGCCGCGTGATTCAGTTCAATCTGCGGGTGGATTTCTAGCAGACCGGCAAGATGCATTAGCCGCGAATGAACGCGAATACCATCAGCTGCCCGGATTCGCGTTCATTCGCGGCCATACTCAGTAGTGAAGCCTCAAGCCGAACTGAATGTCGCGCGGCTCGCGGGCGCCCAGAATCCGGCCATAGTTGGGGTTGGCGATCCCGGTCACCGGGGCGCCGAACTGGGCGTGGTTGAACAGGTTGAAAAACTCCACTCGAAACTGCACGTTCAGCCGCTCGTTGAGGTGGGTGGTCTTAAAGACTGAGAAGTCCCAGTTGTTCACCCCCGGGGCCACCAGGATGTTGCGGCCGGCGTTGCCGAAGGTCCGCGCCGCCGGGATGCGGAAGTCCTCGGTGCGGAAGTAGGGCCCCATGTTTGGCGTCTTGCGAATGTCCTTCCGGCAGGAGTCGCAGTTAGCCGGGCCGACGCGATCGGCGCGGGCGTTGACGAAGCCGCCCACGATCGGCCCCAGCCCGCCGTGCCCCACGTTGACCTGCTGGCCGGACTGGAACGACGTGATCCCGTTGATCTGCCAGCCGGTGAGCAGCTTGTCGACGACGCCGGTCACGCCGGAGAGGAACCGCTGCTTGCGGCCGAACGGCAGCTCCCAGGTGTAGCTGCCCACCAAGCGCTGGCGGGCGTCGTAGGTGGAGGGGCCGCGATCCAGGCGCAGGCGCGTGAAGTGCGAACCGAACTCGTCGGTGTGGCCGACGTCGATGGCCTTCGACCAGGTATAGGACGCCAGCACCGTAAAGCCGCGCGCGAAGCGCTTGTCGGCGCGCGCCGTGAGGGCGTTGTAGTTGGAATTGCCGGCATTGTACGCCAGCAGAAAGTCGCCGAAGGCCGGGATCGGCCGGCGGTCGGTGATGGGAACCGTGAGGCCGAAGGTATTGCCGTCACGCGTGTCGGCCAGCCCGGCGTTGGGGTTCTGGCGTTGGCCGAGCTTGTGCCCCGCCGAGCCGGCATAGCCGATCTCCACCAGCAGGTCGCGCGTCACCTCGCGCTGGATGTCGAAGCTCCACTGCCATACGTACGGGTTGCGGTTGTGCTCGTCGAGCGTGAACAGCGTCGGCTGCGCCACAAAGTCGAGCGACGGCAGCATCTGGTCGAAGATCAGGTTGGGGCGGTCCGCCAGCCCTTGCAGGGTCACCGATTGGAAGAACGGCGGTCCGACCACGTGGAACTGCTGCTCGTTCCAGTTCACCAGGTCCCCGTAGAGACCGAAGCCGGCGCGGAGAACCGTTTTCGAGCCGAACGGCGTCCAGGCCAGGCCGATGCGGGGCTGGAAGTTGTTGCGGTCGGGAACCACCAGGGACTCGCGGGTATCCTTGCCGGCGACCTTGATCCGGAGGCTGCTGAAGTCGAAGATCTTGCCGCGATTGTCGCGCTCCGAGGGTGGCGCCTCGAACTCATACCGTAGCCCGAGGTTGAGGGTGAGCCGGGGCGTGATGCGCCAGTCGTCCTGAACATACAATCCGTAATACCAGGATCGCTGGTTCTGGCGGGAATCGCCGACCGAGGCGCTCACCGAGGTGGGGAAGCCCAGCAGGAAGTCGCCGACGCCGCAGCCGCGGGCCAGCGCGCCGCGGGCGTCCGGGCGGCAGGAGTACTGGCCGGAAAAATTGAAGCCCGGGTTGCCGGCGAAATTGGTGTCCTGAAAATACCTGTTGTAGCGCACGTCGGCCCCGGCCTTGATGGTGTGCCGGCTGCGCACCCAGCTCAGGTTGTCGGTCCACTGGAACACCTGCTCAATCGCCCCGATGGACTGCGGAATGGAGCCGAAGTTGTCGAACTGGCCCATGCCGATGTTGGGAATCCCGAAGCTGAACGGGTTCTCGGTGATGTTCTTCAGGCCGACTTCTTTGGCGATGTTCTTTCCGAAGGAGCCCTCCGAAACGCGGAACGTCTTGCTCCGGTTGTAGCCAAAGCGCAGCTCGTTGACCAGCGTGGAAGTGAAGAGGTGGGTTTCGGTGGCGCCGATGTTGGTGTCGCGTTGGGGGAAGCGCTCCCCGCGCAGCGGGGCGATGGAGGGCACATAGATGTCCTCGTCGGCGAACGACACCCGGTAAAACAGGCGGTCCTTGTCGGAGAGGTTCTGGTCGACGCGAACATTGAACTGGTCGAAATCGTTCCGCCGGGAGGCGGTCTTGACGGTGTTGAAGCGCGGGTCGCCGGAGAGGTTGGGCGCCGGGACGAACGGCAGCAGGTTCTTGGCGACCGTCGAGAACCGGTCCTGGGGAACGCGGTTGCCGGGGAAGGGCTGACGCGTCAGGGGATCCAGCACCGCCACCGGACCGCCCAGGCTGTCGGTGATGCCCGCCAGATCGCCCTGGAGCTGGGCCGGGGTGGGGTAAAAGCCGCGCAACTCGCGCCCCAGCCGCTGGCGGAAAGCCTCGAAGTCGCCGAAGAAGAACAGCTTGTCCTTGCGGAGGGGGCCGCCGGCGGCGCCGCCGAAGTTGTTCTGCGCGAAGGGCGGCCGCTTGCCAATGTCGAAAAAGTTCCGCGCATCGAGCTTGTTGTTCCGCAGGAACTCGAAGGCCGTGAAGTGATACTCGTTGGTGCCGCTCTTCAGCGCCGTATTGATTATTGCCGTGCCGTGTCCGAACTCGGCGGTGAAGGTGTTGCGCTGGATGCGGAATTCCTGGATGGCGTCGATCGACGGGCGGATGCCGGTCGAGCCGAAGCGCGAGTTGCGGGTCTCGATGCCGTCGAGCAGGAAGCTGTTGGAGCTTTCCCGCTGGCCCGAGATCGAGGCCGACTGGTCGGGGCGGCCCGTCCAGGAGGTCGCCGGTGAGCTGCCGATGCCCAGCGGAATCACCCCCGCCGAGATCAGCGCCAGTTGCATGAAGTTGCGTCCGTTCAGGGGCAGGTCGCGGGTGCGCTTCTCCTCGATCACCTGCCCCAGGTTCGCGCTCTGGGATTCGAGCAGCACCGCGCCCCCTACTACTTCGACCACCTCCTGCACCGCGCCGACCTGCAGCGTCAGGTCCACGCGGATCCGGTAGCCGACCAGAAGCTGGATCTCCGATGCGGTGTACTTCTGGAATCCGGCCTTCTCAGCGGCCAGGCTGTAGCGGCCCGGTTTGAGCAGGGTAAGGATGTAGTCGCCGGCATCGCTGGTGGTAGAGGATGACGCGGCCCCGGTATTCAGATCGGTCAGTGTTACGGCCGCGCCGGGCACTACCGCGCCGGTGGAGTCCTTGACCGTTCCGATGATGTCGCCCGTGGTGGTTTGGGCCAGCGCCGGCATCACCGGCAGGCCCAGAAGAGACAGCAACAGCAACTCACGCGCCGCCATACAGCACCTCCGGAGCAAGTATACCCTACCGCTTGAGCGGCGCGCGCCGGCGGAGCTCGTCGAAAAAGTTCAGCAGGAACGTCAACTGGGCCAGCGACTTCTCAGCTCCGGTCGAATCCGGCGCCATCAGAACCGCAAACCGTTTTCCGTCCGGCGCCAGGTCCAGGTTGGGATAAGGGCCGATGCTGGTGAACCGCTTCTGGCTCCACACCCTGGGCTTTTCTGCCACCAGCGCGCCGCCTTTGACCGTATAGGGGGCCACCCAGATTCGACTGCTGTCGACGTTCCGGTAGAACAGTTCCCGGCCGTTCCGCGACCAGCGCGGGAACATGCCACCGCCGTTCGAGATCTGCCACCGCCCCCCCGTGGCGCCCCCAGGAAAGGGCCGGACGTACACTTCCGGGGTTCCGGACTCGCTCGAAGTATAAGCCAGCCACTTGCCATCGGGGGAAAACAGCGCCTCGGCGTCAATGGGAGGCCCGCCAAGAAAAACCTCCGGCTTTCCAGCCCGCAATTGGTTCTTGGAATCGGCTTCGACAGGGACCGTCCAGATACCGCCTTCGGGGCCTGCTTCAAGAAACGCCAACCGCTTGCCGTCGGGCGTGAAGGAATGCGGCCTTCGAATGGTTTTGCCTTCCATCAGCCGTTGCGTCCGGCCGCTCCCGTCCGCCGGCGCCCAGGCGATGTGGGTGCCCGATCGATACACGATGTGCTTGCCGTCGGGAGTCCAGATCGGGTGGCCATCGGGTGCGGGATCGAAGCTCAACCGCGACAGGGTGTCCCTCTCGGAGTCGTAAACCCAGATGTCCTCGTTGGCGCCATCCCGCACCGCCACAGCCAGCCGCTTGCCGTCGGGGGAAAGCCGTGGGGAGTAGTAGCTGCCCTGCTTGGCCAGCAGCGGTTGCGTTTTCCCGGCGCTATCCAGCCACTGGATGGTCACTCCATCCTCTCGCCCTTTTCCGCTCAGGTAGACGAGCGTTCCGGCCGGCGAAAAATCGAACTGCGCGCCTCCGTGCCCGGATCTGCTCACCACTTCCTCCAGCACGGGAACCGCCGGCCCCGCCAGCTCCAGCCGGTCGAGGTTCATGGGCGCGGCGAACAGGGCCCCCTGGTGCACCCAGACCAAGTGGCCGCTCGGCAGGTAGCGGCCGTTCGAGCCCCCCCGTTGCAGGGTCTTTCTCCGGCCGGTGGCGAGTATCTGCACGTCGATGTTGAGGCCGCCGCCCAGACTCCCAGCGGTAAAAAGAACCGCTTTGCCTCCCGGCAGAACTTGCGGCCAGTGCTGGATGTTCTCCCTCTCGTTCGACTTGATGACCGGTTCCGGCGTGCCTCCGGCGGGGGGAACGCGGAACAAGTCACTCCGGTTGCCCAGGTTCGCGACGATGTAGCCGTCCTCACCCCAACTTCCGGAAGGGGCGACGGGGCCGGCGTCGCATAGGGTGACGTTCGCTCCTCCCTCTACGGGGATCTTCTTGAGCTTGTTGCCCGAGAAGAACGCCACCCACTGGCCGTCGGGAGAGAAAAAAGGATTGCGTGCTTCTTCCGTGCCCGGAAGGGGTCTCGACTGCGGCTGGTCAAGCCGGCGGATGTGGAGTCGCTGGGCGCCCCGCCCGTCTTGAGATACGAAAGCGAGCCGGGTCCCGTCGGGCGAGAGGATGGCGTTGGCCCCTCCGATCGACGCCAGGGCGATGTCGGGCCCCAGATCGACATTGAGCCGCATCAAGGGTCGTTCCACTGGCCGGGTGTCTCGCCACCACGCCCACAAGCAAGCAGCGAGGGCCACGGTCAGGACTCCCGCCAGAGCCCAGGGCACCGAGCGAAGGGGCGAGGGGGCAACGGGGGAACTGAGCGAGGGGGCGACGGGGGGACTGGGCGAGGGGGCGACGGGGCTGGCCAGGTGTTCTTCGATCGCAATACGGGCTTCGCCGATGGCTTGCAGGCGCGACTTAAGGGGCTTGCGCAGGCACCGCACCAGCAACTGCCGGATGACGGCCGGCGTGTCGGCCGGCAGCGCCTCCCAGTCCGGCTCCTTGGTGATCACCGCCGCCAGGGAGTCGGAAACCATCTCGCCCCCGAAAAGCTGCTTCCCCACCAGCATCTCGTAGAGGACCACGCCGAAGGACCAGATGTCGGCCCGCTGGTCGACCGGAGTGCCGCGCGCCTGCTCCGGCGACATATAGGCCGCCGTGCCCAGGATCATGCCGGCTTGCGTTGGCGCCACGCTCAGGGTCGGCGAATTTTGGCCGCTGGAGGGGCCCGGGCTCTCATCGAGGGCTTTGGCCAGGCCGAAATCCAGCAGCTTCACGGCCCCCTGCGGGGTCACCTTGATGTTGGCCGGCTTCAGGTCGCGGTGCGTGACCCCCTTTTCGTGGGCCAATTCCAGAGCGTCGGTCATCTGGCGGGCCAGCGGCAGGGCTTCTTCGAGCGGGAGGGGGCCGGCGGCAATGCGCTCGGCCAGGGTCGGACCCTCGACCAGCTCCATCACCA
>Ga0247727_10004023_pt1 | contig 31723 bp, 28 predicted proteins | sample WisWelCaveWW1625_FD_202498 | JGI IMG/M metagenome (GOLD analysis project Ga0247727, IMG submission 202498) | Biofilm microbial communities from Wishing Well Cave, Virginia, United States - WW16-25 | ecosystem: Environmental > Aquatic > Deep subsurface > Groundwater > Cave microbial mat | place... | reverse complement strand
ACGCTGAAGCGTGCGCCACGACCGCCGGCGTTGAGCGATTGTTTCACAGCTCCTGAAGCGCGCGCCACAAACTCTAGAAGCTCAGCTTCAGGCCGAAGCGGAAGATCCGCTCGGCGCCGCCCTCCCGCGCCCAGCCGCCGGTATTCTCCGCCAGGATCTCGGTGTAGCCGTTCAAGGACCGGATGGAGCCGTCCGGATTCCGCTGCATGGCCCCCACAAACGTGCCGGGATTGGGGAATTTCGGCGTGTTGGAGAAGTTGAAGGCCTCCATCCGGAACTCCAGCTTGAATCGCTCCGTCACCGGGAACTCGCGGAAGACTCCGAAGTCCCAGTTGACGATGCCGGGGCCGCGCAGGGAGTTGAAGCCCACGTTGCCGAAGCGGCCCGGTGGAGGATTGACGAAGGCGAAGGGATCGAAGAAGGACTGGTTGCGCCCGACACTGCCGATCTTGGTGACGTTGGCCACCACCTGGTCGGCCGTCTGGGTGCTGCCCGGCATGTCCAGGGTCGCCGGCGAGCCGGTCACGGTGAACGGCGTTCCACTGATAAGGCTCAGGATGCTGTTGACCTGCCAGCCTCCGGTGACATAGGAAACGGGGCCGCCGCCGGAAGCCCAGCGCTTGCCTTTGCCGAAGGGCAACTGCCAGATGTTGGTGATATGCAGATTGTGGGGGCGATCATAGCCCTGCACCGTCCGATTCAAGCCGAAATACGGAAGGGCCGCAGTGCCACGGGGACCGGAGTCACTGTTGTCGGCCACGCCGATGGACTTGGACCAGGTGTAGTTGACGGCCAGGTGGAGGCCCTGGGAGAAGCGTCGCTCCAGAGAGGCCTGCAAGGAGTCGTAGTGGCTGGAGCCGATGGGGCCGGCCGAGGTGGTCTCGGCCGTGCGCCCGAAGCGCTGGAACAGGGGCTGGCCGCGCTGCCCCTGACCGATGATCTGGCCGGCATTGATGTTCAGCCAGCCCTGGGCGCGGACTTGCCGCGTGGCGACATATCCGGCCTGACCCACAAAGCCCCAGCGAATCTGCTTCTGGAGCGTGAAGTTCCACGACTGGACATAACCGCGCTCGAACTTCTTGGGGACCAGGAAGACGGCGACACGGCTCGGGATGTCGATGATGCCGTTGCCCAAATCCGGCACCCGGATGGCCGGAATGCCGTCTTCCAGCCGCCCGACGGACTGAAAGGCATTGCTGGGGTCGACCTGCAAGGTCAACAGCAAGGGGTAGTTGGTGCGCATGGGCCGCGCTAGCGAGAAGGGATCGTTGGTAATGCCGTAGCCGGCGCGCAACACGAAGGTACTCGTGGCTCGATAGGCGATGCCGAAGCGCGGGGCAAACAGTTTCTTGCTTTCCTCGACGCCACAGCCCCTGGGAACCACGCCGACACCGCAAACGGACATCTTGTTGGTCGACGGGTCATAGAGCTCCAGCCCGCGATCGGCCCGCGTGGGGAAGGGGAAGTACTCCCAGCGCAGACCCAGCGACACGCTCAGCTTGGGGCTCACGGCCCACTGATCCCGGACGTAAAAGCTGTGCAGCCAGGCGCGGGTGGAGTACTCGTCGGGCACCTGCAAGATGCGTCCGGTGCGGGTAGGCAAACCGAGCAGGAAGGTGGCGTAGCTGTGGAACTGGCTCTCGCTGACGCCGGTGGTGATGGTCGGACCGCCGCCGAAGGTGAAGCGCCCCTGAGGTCCGCCGGCAGCACCGGGGAACTCCGGCTGAGTGTGGTTCATGTGCTGGCGATACAAATCCATTCCGAACCGGATGTTGTGGGTGCGGCGGGTCCAGTTGAAATTGGCCACATACTGGTACTGGGGGTCGCGGCGGTAGTAGGGCATGAAGTTGTTGTCGATGCCCAGGCCGGCGTAGCCGGTGACGGAGAACCCGGGCCAGCCGCCTTCGAAGCGCCGCGGGCCGTTGGTTCCGGGGATCTTCAGCACCTCCTGGCCAATCTTCTGGTCCAGTAACGGCTGTTCGACCGACGTATCCATGCGAGTGTAGCCGTAGTTGGCGTCCACGATGAGGTTGGGGGAAAGGATATAGGTGCCGGCCACCGTCAGGCTGTAAGTATCGCCTCGGCCGAAGCCGGGGTTGCCCCCTTGGCCGGAGGTCTCGACGCCGCCCAGGGCATCTCCGAATACTTGCTGGTTGTACATGTCGTAGCGCAGCCGGCTCCACCGTACGAACATGTTGGCCCTGTCGTTGACATTCCAATTGACCTTGCTGTCGGCGCGGTGGCGGTCGAACAGGTAGGAGGCGGTGGCGAAGTAGTTGCTGGCCAGGCCGGGCTCGGTGGGCAATGGGGTCATGTCGGCCAGCCGGCGCGCGATGGAGCTCTGCCGCGCCAGGGGCACCTGCAAGCCGGGGAACGCCAGGCGGTTGGCCCCGCTGGGATCGCCGGTGAGGGGATCGTAGACCCCCCGGTCCGACCCCGACATATCCCCGCGCTTGATGGCGGCAGTGGGGACGGTGACGAAGCGCGAGGCGTTCTCACGGTCGAAGTTGCCTTCGTAGCTCAGAAAGTAAAACAGCTTGTCCTTCTTGATGCGGCCGCCCACGGTGCCGCCGAACTCGTTGAACACCAGCTTGGGGTTGCGCTGGCCTTGCGGCAGGAAGAACCGCTTGGCCTTCAGGTGCTGGTTGGTGTGATAGTGGAACCAGGACCCATGCAGGTTATTGGTGCCGGCCTTGGTCTGCAGATTGATGGCGGCGCCCCCGGCGAGTCCCTGCTCGGCATCGAAGCTGTTGGTGACGATGTTGACCGTCTCGATGGCTTCCAGGGTCGGGACATAAGCCACGATGTGAGGCAGCCAGACGTTGGTGGAGCTGGCGCCGTCGAGGCGCGTGTTATTGTTGCTCTGGCTGGTGCCGTTGACGTTGAACGTCAGGGCTCGTGACGGGTTGGTGGGCACCGAGTGAGCGTTGGCGGGCGGCCGAAAGCCGGGCAAGGCGATAAAGAATTGCTGATAGTTACGGCCCATCGGGGTCGGCAGGTTGGTCATCATCTTGCTGCTGATCTCGGCGCGGACCTCGGAGCGGTCGGTCTGGAGCGTGGCGGCGGCCGTGGTGACCGTGACGGTCTCGGTGACGGCCCCGACCCGGAGCGAGACGTCGATGCGGGTGATGGAGTTGATGGAGACCACCACATCGGTCTGGCTGTAAGCGCTGAAGCCCTCCTTGGTGACCCGGACATCGTAGGTGCCGGCGGCGATGGTGGGAAAGCTGTACCCGCCGGCGTCATTGGTGCCGGTCTGACGGGCCTGGTTCGATTCCTTGTGCGTGATCAGGACGGTGGCGCCCCCCACGGCCGACTCGCTGGGGTCCTTGACGTTGCCGACTATGGAGCCGTAGAGGACTTGGGCGGCGACCGGCTCGGCGGGGACTAGCAGCGCCAAGGCGCCAAGGAACCGCAGCAGCAGATTCTTTCGTCGAAGTGTCATCGTTGGCCTCCTGGTTGGCAATAGTATACACCCCAGGCGGGTGGTACCGTCAGCCAGGCGCGACCCGATGTCGGAACCCCGGGCGCGGAGGCGCTCAGAAGCGCAGGCGCAGGCCGAAGCGGAACTGGCGCTCGTCGATGCCGTCGCGGCCGAGGTTCTGGACGCCGGTAACCTCGGTGTAGCCATTGAGGCGGACAATCTGGCCGGTGGCGGCGTTGACGTCCATGCTGGAGACGTTGGCGCCGGGGTTGCCAAAGTGGGGCGTGTTGGCAAAGTTGAAGGCGTCCATCTGGAACTCCAGGCCGAGCGATTCGGTCAACTGGAAGCGGCGCTTGACGCCGAAGTCCCAGTTGATCATGCCGGGACCACGCAGGGACATGTAGCCGGCGTTGCCGAAGCGGGGCGTGGTGACGGAGGCGAAGGCGAAGGGATCAAAGTACGACAGATTGCGGCCGGTTTCCCCGATCTTCTGGACGGTGGGCTTGACCTGGTCGGCGCGCTGGGAGGCGCCGGGGAGGTTGAGCGAGGTGCCGGAGGCGCCGACGCTGAAGGGAAGTCCGCTGTAGAAGCTCCAGAGCTGGTTGATCTGCCAGCCGCCAAGAAGGGCGGAGGCGGGGCCCCCGCCGGAGGCCCAGCGCTTGCCCTTGCCGAAGGGCAGGTCCCAGATCTGGGAGACGTGGAACATGTGGGTCCGGTCGTAGTTGAGCAGGGTGCGGTTCATGTCGAAGTACTGCAAGGCTTGGACGAAGTTGGGGCCGCTGTCGGAGTTGACGTTGTAACCGATCACCTTGGACCAGGTGTAGTTGGCTTCCACCTGCATGCCGCCCGAGAAGCGGCGCTGTAGGGTGGCCTGGAGGGAGTTGTACTGGACGGTGCCGAAGGGCGTAGTCAGGTTGGTGGCGGCGGAGCGGCCGAAGCGGGCCTGAAGCGGGCGTCCGGCATTGCCCAGGCCGATGATCTGGCCGGCGTTGACATCGAGGTAGCCGAGCTGGCGCGTGGATCGTGTGGCGACGTAACCGGCCCCACCAGTGAAGTTGCCGCGGAACTGCTTCTGGAGGGTGAAGTTCCACGACTGGATGTAGCCGCGGTCGAAGTGCTTGGGGGTGGTGACGACGGCGAAGGTGCCGGGCACATCAATGATGCCGTTGCCGACATCCGGGATGGTGACGCGCGGGATGCCGTCGGAGAAGCGGCCGGCCCAGGCAAAGTTGTTCGGAGAGGTGATGTTCTGAATGAGCAGGACGGGATAGTTGGTTCGGAGGGGGCGCTGGAGCGAGAAGGGGTCGAAGGTGAGGCCGTAGCCGGCGCGAACCACGAAGTTGGGGGTGATGCGGTAGGCGATTCCAACGCGCGGGGCGAAGAGCTTCTTGCTGACCGAAACGCCGCAATTTCCGGGGACCTGGCCGACCCCGCAGACCAGCATCTTGTTTTGGACGCCGTCATACCATTCCAGACCGCGGTCGGCGCGGGTGGGGAATGGATAGTACTCCCAGCGTACGCCGTAGGACAGAGTGAGCTTGGGGGTGGCGTTCCAGCGGTCGCGGAGGTAGAAGGAGTAGGTGGCCTGGCGGGTGTTGTACTCGTCGGGGACCTGGGTGATCTTGCCGATGGTGGTGGGCAGGCCCAACAGGAAGGTGGCGTAGGAGTTGAACTGGTTGCCGGCCAGCCCGCCGTTGAGCTGGGTGGGGCCGCTGCCGAACTGAAAGCCGCCCTGGGCGCCGAAGGCGGCGCCGGTAGCCTCCGGCTGGAGGTGGTTCATACCGCTGAAATAGTTGTCCATGCCGAAGCGGATCTCGTGGCTGCCCTTGGTCCAGTTGAAGTTGGCCACGTATTGATACTGGGGGTCGCGGCGATAATACGGCTGGAAGTTGTTGGGGACGCCGAGCGAGGTGTAGCTGTCGACGTTGAACTGGGGCCACCCGCCCTCGAAGCGCCGGGTCCCATTGGTCCCGGGGATGCCGAGGAACTCGAGGCCGAGCTTCTCGTCCAGGCGCACCTGCTCGATGCTGGTATCCATGCGGGTCCAGCCGATGTAGGTGTCCAGGATGAGGTTAGGGTTGACGATGTAAGTGGTGGCGCCGGTGAAGCTGAAGGTGTTGCCGGTGCCGATGCCGGGGTTGCCGCCGGCGCCGGAGATCTCGGGCCCGCCGATCTCGCCGAACATCTGGGGGTTGTTCATGTCGTAGTGATTGATGGAGAAGCGGCTGAAGGCGCTCCACCGCTCGTTGATGTTCCAGTTGACCTTGGTGTCGGCTCGGTTCCGGTCATAGAGGTAGGACGCAGAGGCGAAGTAGTTATTGACTAACAGGTCGGGGAGATTGGGGAGGGGCGTGAGGTCGGACAGCTTGCGGGAGATGGGGTTGATGCGGGAAGCGGGGACAATCTTGTTGGGGAGCAGGATACGGTTATTGCCGGTGGCATCGCCGGTCGAAGGATCGTAGATCTCGCGGGCGGATTCGGACATGTCGCCGCGCTTCTGGATGGCGCTGGGGACGGTGCCGAGCCGGGAAGCGAACTCGCGGTTGTAGCTGCCCTCGTAGCTCATGAAGTAGAAGAGCTTGTCCTTCTTGATAGGGCCGCCGAGGGAGCCGCCGAACTCGTTGTTGACCAGCTTGGGCTTGCGCTGGCCCTGGGGCAGTATCCAGGGCTTGGCCTTGAGGGCGTTGCCGCTGTGGTACTCGAAGAGGGAGCCGTGGCGGTCGTTGCTGCCGCTCTTGATCTGGACGTTGATGGCGGCGCCGCCGGCCAGCCCCTGCTCGGCGTCGAAGCTGTTGGTGACCACGTTGACGGTGTCGATGGCGTCGAGGGTCGGAACGAAAGCGGTGACGTGGGGCAGCCAGGGCGAAATCGAGGAAGCGCCGTCGATGCGGGTGTTGTTGATCGACTGGCTGACGCCGTTGACGTTGAAAGTGAGGGCGCGAGCCGGGTTGGTCGGGACCGAGTGAGCGTTGGCTGGGGGCCGGAAGCCGGGCAACATGCGGAAGAGCTGCTGGTAGTTGCGGCCGGCGGCCACAGGCAGGTTCTGGAAGGTCTGGCTGGTGATCTCGGCGCGGACCTCGGAGCGGTCGGTCTGGAGGGTGGCGATCTGGCCCGAGACCGTGACGGTCTCAGTGACGGCGCCGACGCGAAGCGAGACGTCGATGCGGGTGATGGAGTTGATGGAGACCACCACATCGGTCTGGCTGTAGGTGCTGAAGCCCTCCTTCGTGACCCGGAGGGTGTAGGTGCCGGACTCCAGGGTGGGAATGCTGTACCCGCCGGCGTCGTTGGCGGCGGACTGGCGGCTCTGGTTGGTCTGGGTATTGGTAACTGTTACGGTGGCGCCGGCTACGGCGGCATCGGTGGCGTCCTTCACGTTGCCGACCAGAGAACCATACAGGAGCTGGGCGTCGGCAGCCGGAACTACGGCCAAAACAACAATCAGCAGAGAAAGCGCAACAACAGCGCCATTCGCAACATATCGCCTCATTTTGTTCCCCCCCAAAGAAGACAAGTCCACTTCGAAAACGATTGTATATCAAGGGCAATCCGAGAACAAGGGGGGAGCAGGGAGTTTACGAGTGCTCGAAGTGGTGCGCGATTATACTCCTAGGAGTAAAACAAGGAGTTGAGGAGTATCTCACGTTCCGGCTAAGCCTGCCCGCCCATCAGCCGCCCGTCAGTCTCTCCAACTGCCGGTAGACCTCGTCGTCATTGCGCTTCCCGACTAGGGCAATCTTCACAACATCGCCCTCCACCCGGTAGAGGATCCGATACTCGCCGATGTCCGCTCGGCGGTATGGAAAGCCGGCCAGCGCGCGGGAATCGGCCGGCTCCGGCTGGTCCAGTAGGGAGAAGATCTTCGCCACGATCTGGCGAAACTGCTTCGGCGGCAGGCTGGCCAGAAACTTCCTTGACCTCCCAGTCAGGTCAAGCTTTAGCATTCAGTTTGGCGCGAAGGAATCTCTTCGTGGCCGGCGTCCCCAGGTAGCCCTCTTTCTCGGCCTTCGCCGCCTGCGTGGCCCACCACAGATCCTCGAGCGCCGCCAGCCGCTCATACTCCTGCCAGCCCAGCATCACGGCCACGCGCCGCCCCGTCTTGCTGATGGCGACAGGCTGGCTGAGCGCCGCCTCCAGGAATTGCCCGAACTGATTTTTGACGACAGTGGCGCTGGCAGTCTTCATGCTCCCAGTATAGCCCAGAACAGCCAAAATAGCCATTCTGGCTCACCGCCCTTGCAAGGGCGAGGAGCGTGGATCGGAGTAAAATACGGAGTTGAGGAGGATTATGGCCCAACACGTTACCCCTCTCAATATCAAGGACCAGGAGGCTTATGGGATGGCCAAGGAACTGTCCCGGCTGACGGGCAAGACCCTCACCGAGGTGGTCCGGGAAGCCCTGCGAGAGCGGCTGGCGAAGGAACAGCGGAGCAAACCGGATCCTTACCTGAAGGAACGGTTGCTTGAGATTGCCAGGCAATGCGCAGCGCTGCCGGTGCTGGACCCACGTTCTGCGGAGGAGATAATCGGCTACGACGAGTGGGGGGTTCCTCGGTAATGGTCGTCGACACCTCGGCCCTGGTAGCGATTCTTCGCCTGGAGCCGGAAGCAGAGGGATTGCTCGACGCTCTGCTGGCCGCGCCGGTGCGTCGGATTTCGTCGGTGACTGCGCTGGAGGCCGCGATGGTGATGGAAGGGTGTTTCGGTGAGGCAGCCGGCTTGCGCCTGGAGCTGTTCATTTACGACGCCGGGCTGAAGATCGTGCCGTTCGATTCGCAGCAGTCGGTCCTGGCGCGCATGGCCTGGAGGAAGTACGGAATGAACCTGGGCGATTGCTGCGTCTACGCCCTGGCGAAGGTTCTGGGGGAGCCGGTTCTATGCAAGGGGGAGGAGTTCCGCGGCACCGACATCGCTGTGGTGGCGGACTCAGAGAGAGGACAGGCAGGAATGCCTGTGCTACGGTAGTCAGGTGGTGGACGTCGGGCAAACCTTCCGGTCGCAGGAGATTCTGCTGACCGGGGGAAACGGCTTCCTGGGCAAAGTCCTGGTGGCCCTGCTGCTGGACCGCTTGCCGGATCTGAAGCGTCTGCATCTGCTGCTGCGGCCGCGGCGGAACCTGGCGGCGGGGGAGCGCCTGACCCGGGAGGTGCTGGAGTCGCCGGCGGTAGCCCCGGTGATCGCCAGGCGCGGCGAGGCCTTCTGCCGCGAGAAGATTCAGGTCCTCTCCGGCGATGTCGGCGATCCGGACTGCGGGCTGGAGCAAGCCGAGATCCAGGGCCTGGCGGGCCGCGTCGGGGTGATCTTGAACTGCGCCGGGCTGGTGGAGTTCTTCCCTCCGCTGGAGGAGTCGTTTCGCTCCAACGTCGAGGGCGTGGAGCACGTTGCGGACCTGGCCCGCCGCCTGGGCGCCCGGGTGGCGCATGTCTCCACCTGCTTCGTTTGCGGCGAGGCCGACGGGCTGGTGGAGGAGTCCGGGCCGGTGGTGGGCTTCTATCCCCGGCGCAAGGGACCCCAGGACGGCGCCTTCCAGCACGAACGCGAGATCGGCTACGCCAGGGAGCGCATGGGCCAGATCCGGGCCTCCAGCGAGTCGCCGCGCGAGAGCTCCCGAAGGCTGGTGGAGCTGGGCCGGCAGCGCGCCGGCCATTGGGGTTGGGTCAATACTTATACCTACTCGAAGAGCCTGGGCGAACAGGCGCTGGCCTCGCAGCAGGACTTGAAGTGGACCATCATCCGGCCGGCCATCATTGAGGGGGCGCTGCGCTTTCCATTTCCGGGCTGGATCGAGGGCGGGCGCACCGCCGCGCCCCTGGTGCTGATGGCGCGGGGCGGGCTGAGGGATTGGCCGGTGCGTCGCGACGCCCCCCTGGACGTTGTCCCGGTGGACCTGGTGGCCGCCGCCGTGCTGGTGATCACGGCTCTGCTGCTGGCCGGGTTTCACGAGCCGGTCTACCAATTGGGCACCGCCGACGTGAATCCCGTGCCGCTGGAGGCGTTGTTGGAGTGGCTCAGCCAAGACCCCCGCTTCGTCTCGCCGGAGCAGGCCCGCGCCCGGCGCGCCCGGCTCCAGAAGAGGATCGACCGCGCCCAGACGGTGCTGGCCGGCGCCAGACGGATGCTGGACTCCAGCGGCTTGCCTTTCCAGGCGCCCCTGGCCGGCTGGAGCGTGGCCTTGCGGGCCCGCGGCCTGCAGGCTTCCCTGCGCCAGCAGACCCTGGAGCAGTATCTCCCGTTCATCCTTCACAACCGCTACATTTTTGAGACCGAGAACATCCGCGCCGCCTATGCGCGGTTGTCGGAGGCAGATCGCGCCCGGCTGCCCTGGGACCCCGAGCACATCGACTGGCGCGATTACTGGCTCAACAAGCAGGTCCCGGGCATCGAGAAATGGATCCAGCCCGAGGCAGTGCGGGACTGGGCCTTGAAGGTCTGAGTGATCGGGGGCCGGAGTGGCCTGCGGCCGCTCCGACCCCGGTGGTGGGTTGTGGATCGTGGGCTTGGGCCTCCGTGGCCTGTGGGGCAGTACCAGAGCTATCCGGATGGCAACGGCGGCTAGACAGATCGAGCGGGCCTGGGTAGAAGAGCAGACCCTGGAAATCCTCAGCGAGTTGCTGCGGGAGCTGGGTTCGGCGCAGGCCCTGGAGAGTCTCTCGCTGGACTCGGCGCTCGACCGGGACCTGGGGCTGGGCAGCCTGGAGCGGGTGGAGGTGCTGGTTCGCTGCGAGGGGCGCTTTCAGGTCCGGCTTCCGGACCAGGTGGCCCAGCAAGCCCAGACCCCGGCCGAGTGGGTGCGGGCCATTCTGGAGAGCGGCGTCGGGGCGGCGCCCGAGCCGGCGCGCTACCGCATCACGCCGCCCGCCCGGGAGGCGCCGCCGGCCCCCGATTCGGCGACCACCCTGGTGGAGGTCCTGCGGCGGCACCTGGAGATCGAGCCCGACCGGGTCCACATTCACCTGCCGGAGGATGAAACCGGCCAGGACATCACCTACCGCGAACTGTTCGAGAGGGCCTCGGAGGCGGCCGCCGGCCTGGCGGCGGCCGGCCTGGGTCGCAATGAGACTGTCGCGCTGATGTTGCCGACCAGCGCCGACTTCTTCTACGCCTTTTTTGGCGTCATTCTGGCCGGCGGCATCCCGGTGCCGATCTATCCGCCGGCCCGGCCGGACAAGATCGAAGAGTACGCCCGCCGCCAGGTTTCGATCTTGCGCAACGCCGGGGTGCGGTTCCTGATCACGTTCGAGCGCGTCAAGGGCCTGACGCAGTTGATGCGGCCGAGCCTGCCGGGCCTGCTGGATGTGACGACGGTGGCGGCGCTGCGGCAAGCCGGAGCGGGATGCTCCTTCCAGCCCGTCGAAGCGGCCGATACCGGCTTCATCCAGTACACCTCCGGCAGCACCGGCGATCCCAAGGGGGTGGTGCTGACGCACGCCAACATCCTGGCCAACGTGCGGGGCATCGGCCACGCCGTGAGGGTGCGGCCGGTGGACGTGGTGGTGACCTGGCTGCCTCTGTACCACGACATGGGGCTGATCGGCTCCTGGCTCTTCGCCCTGCACTACGCCACCCCCATCACGGTGCTTTCGCCGCAGGCGTTTCTGAGCCGTCCGGAGCGCTGGTTGTGGGCCCTGCACGACGCCCGCGGGACGCTCTGCCCGGCGCCCAACTTCGCCTATGAGCTGTGCGCCCGCAAGATCCCGGAGGCGGCGCTGGAGGGCCTGGACTTGAGCGCCTGGCGGGTGGCCATCAACGCCGGGGAGGCGGTGCTGCCCGAGACGCTGGAGCGGTTTACGGCCCGCTTCGCGCCGTACGGATTCCGCCCCCAGAGCTGGGTGCCGTGCTACGGCCTGGCCGAGAGCTCCGTGGCGCTGGCGTTCCCGCCTGTGGATCGCTTACCCCGCATCGATACCATCCGGCGGGAGAGCTTCGAGAAGGAAGGGCTGGCGGTGGCGGCGGCCCCGCAGGAGCCGCACACCGTCCGGTTTGTTTCCGCCGGGTCCCCGATTCCCCAGCACGAGGTCCGGCTGGTGGACGCCCAGGGCCGCCCGGTCGGGGAGCGGCGGCAGGGGCGTCTGCTGTTCCGGGGACCGTCGCGAACCTCAGGCTACTACCGTAACGCGCCGGCCACGGCCGCGGTGCTGGGGCCGGACGGCTGGATGGATTCCGGCGACCTGGCCTACCGGGCCGGCGGGGAGCTGTTCGTCACCGGGCGGGTCAAGGATTGTATCATCAAGGCCGGCCGCAACCTCCTTCCGCAGGAGGTGGAGGAGGCCGCCAGCGAGGCCCCGGGGGTCCGGCGCGGCTGCGTGGCGGCCTTCGGCGCCCCGGACCCCGCCACCGGCACCGAGCGCCTGGTGGTGGTGGCGGAAACCCGAGCCCGGAGCGGCGAAGAGCTGCGCCGCATCGAGGCCGACATCCTGCGGAATGTGGACCGGGTGGTGGGCCTTCCGCCCGACAAGGTGCAGCTGGTCTCCCCGCAGATCATTCCGAAGACTTCCAGCGGCAAGATCCAGCGGTCCCAGACGCGGGATCTGTTTCTGGCCGGGAAGCTGGAGGCCCGCCGCGCGCCCCCCTGGCTGCAGATGGCCCGGCTGGGGGTCGCCAGCGGCGCGGCCTGGGCTGGCCTGGCGCTGCGGCGGGCCGGCGCGGCTCTCCGCCAACTCCACGCTTCATCGGTATTGCTGATTGTCTCGGGGGCCGCCGGCGGCGCCGCCCGCCTGGCGCCGGGGTGGGGACTGCGGGCCTGGCTGCTGCGGCTGGCCTCGCGGGCCTTCTTCGCGCTGAGCCGGCATGGCCTGGAGGCCGCCGCCGGGACCAGGCCGGCAGGGCGCCCGGTGGTACTGGTGGCCAACCGCGCCGGACGCGTGGATGCCCTGGCGGTGGCGGCGGCCTGGGGCGAGCCTTGCCTGCTGGCCGACGCCACGGCCCTGGCGGGTCTGCCCCCCACGGTCGCCCAGATGCTGGAGCCGTTCGTGCTGGGCAAGCAGAACCTCCGCAGGGCGCTGGAGCAAGGACGTTCCGTGCTGGTGTTTCCCGAGAGCCCCAGCGGCGAACCCGCGCACCGCTGCCGTTTTCGCCTGGACGCTTTTCACGCCGCCGTGGAGACGGGCGCCGCGGTGCTTCCGGTGTTGGTGGCGGGAACCTCTCACATCCTGGAGTCGGCGCGCCATCCGGCGCTGCGGAAGAAGGCCCGCATCGTCGTCGGCGAGGCCATCCCGCCGCCGGCCGGCAACCAGCGACAGATCGTCGAGCTGCGCGACCGCGTTCGCGAAGCCCTCGACGCCATCCCTCCCTAGCGATCTCATGCCACTCCGGCTGCTGGCCTGTTTTGCCATTGGGTCCATCCCGTTCGCCGTGCTGGCGATGCTGGGCTCCGGCCTCGACATTCGCCAGGTCGGCTCTGGCAACCCGGGGTTCAACAACGTGTTGCGCGTCAGCAAATGGCGCGCCGTCCTCACCCTGGCGGGCGATTTCGGCAAGGGGATGCTGGCGGTGTGGCTATTCCGCCGGGCCGGCGACCCGGCGGCCATGGGATGGCTTTACGGCGCCGTCACGGTGCTGGGGCACTGTTATTCCCCTTTCCTGCGGTTCAACGGCGGCAAGGGGGTGGCGACCTCGGGGGGCGTCATGCTGATAATGTATCCGCAGTGGGCGGCGGCGACCCTGGCGGCCTTCACCGTAATCCGCGTGACGGCGGGCCGCCGGCAGTGGAAGGAAGCCGGCATGATCGCCTCCCTGGCGGCCTGGGTGGTGTTTCCCATCCTGATGCTGGCCTTTGTCGGGGGCCGGGATGCCGCCATGGCCGCCCTGATGCTGCTGTTCATCGCCTGGCGGCACCGCAAGAATTTTCAGAATCTGCTGGCCCCGGCGCCGGACACCCCCTGACCACCGACGCGGTCAGGGTCGGTGACGTCACATCGTCGCGGCGTCAGGCGCCCGCTCCGCGGGCTTGTGCACCTCGACGTTCTGGATCAGCCACCGGAACAGCCAGCGGATCACCCAGGGTATCGATACCACTGGCAGACACGCGAACACGGCGGCGAATCCCCGCCACAGCAACCCCCACCCGCTGGCCCGGAACTCCACCTGGCTCCCCTCGGCCGTGATGTTTCGGCAGAGCCACCGGTAGAACGCTACTGATACCCAAGCCCAGCCGATCACCGTGTAGATGGACAGCTGCACGAGCACGTTCCAGCCCAGGTAGGGCAGGTACTCTCCCGTGAAGCGCAGCGGCGTCCCGCAGCTGAGCCGCACTCCCGCAAACCCCCAGCGCGCCAGGCGCAGGTTGATCGCTGTGCTGATCGGCAGCAGGACCAGACCAACGGCGATCGAGGTCATCAGGCCGGGATCCTTACCTCCCAGCAGCCGTGCCCCGAGGAGCCCCGCCCACCCCACCACCACCCCCAGCACCCCGTACAGCCACACCTCCCCGGCCCGGCCCTCAAAGCTGGCCTTGGTCCCGTTGCTGAACGTCACGTTGCGCCAGAACCACGCCGCCAGGGCGGCGATTCCCCACGCCGCCGGGATCACCAGTAACACCGCCGCCCCCGCGATCAGGCTGTATCCAAACAGCCCCAGTGCGGGCCCGGTAAGATCCATCACGACCCGATGATGAACCGGCGTCTTGGCGTCGTCAAAAGACTCCATGCTTGGCACCTCTTGGCTTTGTTTGGAACCCGCGCGAACCCTAAGAGTCGAGCATAGCACCAGAGCCTTCGCTGTTGGCTGGCCATATCAGCTGTCGGCTAACGGCCCGGGCGCTCCGGCGCGGCGCCGTTTTTGCGCCGTCGCCTTGCAGCGTCGCGTTAGCTGGCCCTCGCGCTTCAGGAAGCCTGCTTCAACATGGCGCGCTCCAGCGACTTCGGTACATCGATCGCGACAAAACGGTCCGCGGAGTACAGATAGTCCTCACCACTCTCGTCGACGATTCGAAGGTCTCCATCCTGCGCCGCGCCCGGGTCGGGGACAACGGCGTAGATCTTGCGTAGCTCCAGCGACGCCTTGTAATCGGCGTTGTCGATGCAGACGACAAATCGTGGGGTTGAATCCTAGCTTCGCCTTGCTCGCACGGATCTGACTCAGCAGCCCTTCCGGCAGGGATCCACCGGAAGCACCGCCACTTCGATGTCCGAGGCTCGCGCCGCAGAGCCCCTGGCCCAGGAGCCGAACAGATACACGCTGGCGCGGTGTCCCCGCAGCCCGGCCTGAACCATGCGGCGCACTTCCTGTAGATCCAAGACTTCCTGAGACACGATGACGTGAACTAGTGCCCCACTTTCGCGGCTTGGTCGGCAACCGACCCCGCGGTTGGCATGACCCCGGCAACTAAGCTAAGATTCCCCCATGCGCTACTGGGTCTACCGGCCGGACACCGGCGGGAAGAAGATTCCTCCGGGTGTCCAGGAGCGCACCCGCGCCCGGATCCTTAGGTATGCCGGCAAGCATTACCAGGGAAAGTTCATCCGCATCGAGGTGCGCTTCCGGGGCGCGCTCTGTTACATCGACGCCTACACGGACCCCGGCGATTCTCCCGGAATGCGCGGTGAAACCAGGGCCCAGCGCCGCCAGCGCCTCCTCAACACCCCGACCCACATGTGCCGCATCCGCTTCCACGGCGATGAAGACAGATGGAGCTTCGCCTTCTATACCTACAGCCACGAGAGATACGAACTGGCCGTGCTGGACACCGGCGAGTTTCAGGGAACCCCGGAAGAGGCCTTTCGAACCGCCTCCGTGTATCTGATGTGAGGAGGTCTTCTTTCGAGTGACCCCTGCGGCCTTCTACGACCTGGACGGAACCCTCATCTCCGGCAACGTCGTCACCCGCTATGCCTTCCGGGCCCGTCATCATCCTTCGCGGCTCCGGGCGGTTGGGAAATATGCCAAGCTGGTGCTGAGCGTGCCGGCGTTGATGGCCCTGGATCACTATTCGCGGCGGCTCTTCAATGAGGTGTTCTACCGGGAGTATCGCGGGATGCGGCGGGACTGGCTCGAGGCCATGACCGAGCAATTGTTCGAGCAGGAGATCCGGCCGTCGATTTATCCCGGGGCCGGCGCGCTGGTGGCGGCCGACCGGGCGGCGGGATACCGGCTGGTGCTGGTTACCGGGGGCCTGGATTTCGACCTGGGGCCGGTGATCCGGCACTTCGGCTTCGACGCCGTCATCTCGAACTCGCTGGTGTTCCTCGACGGGACGGCCACCGGCGAGATGGCGCCGCCGGTGATCGCCGAACAGGAGAAGCAGCAGGCGCTGCTCCGCCTCTGTCGCGAGTATAATGTGGACACGGCGCAGTCCAAGGCCTATTCGGACAGCTTTTCCGACCTGCCGATGCTGGAAACCGTCGGAAAACCGGTGGCGGTCAACCCGGACCGCCGGCTGCGGCGGGTGGCGCTGAAGCGCGGCTGGCCGGTGCTGGATTTGAGGAGGGGCAACCATGGCAACGATCGCCAGCGGGCAGCCGGCAACCGACTGTAGACTGCTGGACGTAGATCCGACGCCGAACGCAGTCGGTCGAAACGCATTGGTGTCCGACCAGGGGTGCGTGGTGCACCTGGAGGCCAATTCGCGGCGGCGCCTGCTGTGGTATGGCGAGGATCTGCTGGATGTGAAGCTGCCGCCCGGGACCCGGGTGGTGTATCCCAAGCCGACCATCCGGGGCCTGCCGGATGCCGGCGCCGCCATCCGCCACGCCCTGGCTCATCCGGAAGGGATGGCGCCTCTGGCGGCGTTGCTGAAGCCCGGCATGCGGGTCACCATCGCCACCGACGACATCTCTCTGCCGCTGCCCAAGATGAAGCGGCCCGACCTACGAGAGTCCATGCTCACGGCGTTGCTCGAGATCCTGGCCGCCAAGGGTGTCGAGGACATTCACATTATCATCGCCACCTCCTTCCACCGCCGCATGACCGAGGCGGAGATCCGCCACGCCGTGGGCAGTCGCATCTTCCGCGCCTACTATCCGGACCGCCTCTACAACCACGATGGGGAAGCCCCCGGCGGCATGGTGGAGCTGGGGGTGACCGACCGCGACGAGCGGGTTCGCCTGAACCGCCGCGCCGCCGAGAGCGACCTGCTCATCTACGCCAACATCAACCTGGTGCCCATGGACGGCGGCCACAAGTCGGTCGGCGTCGGCCTGTGCGATTACCCCACCCTGCAAGCCCACCACACCCCCCAGACCATTCTGGACTGCGACTCCTACTTCGACTTCCACCGCTCGGCCCTGACCCGCTCCTGCAACCGGATTGGAGAGGTCGTCAACCGCCACCTGAAGGTGTTCCATGTGGAGACGGTGGTGAACAACGCCATGTTCGATCCCACCATGGCGTTCTTCATGAAGAACGAGGACCGTTGGAACGCCCTGGACCGGGTCTCGTTCCGGGTGGCCCAGCAGGGCTTGCGAGCGCTGCCGCGGGCGCTGAAACGCCGGATCCTGTTCGGAATTCCGGCGGCCTACCGGCTGATCGCGGTGCACGCCGGGGCCACCGACCCGGTGCACGACCAGTCGCTGGCTTACTGTTATTCCCAATACTGTGTGCCGGTTCGGGGGCAGAGCGACGTGGCCATCTTCGGCATCCCCTTCATCTCCCCTTACAACGTCAACTCCATCCTCAACCCGCTGCTGGTGCAGGTACTGGCTCTGGGGTACTTCTTCAACATGTATCGCGGCATGCCGCTGATGAAGAAGAACGGCGTCCTGATCCTGACCCACCCGCTGTACGACGAGTTTGATCCGCGGCATCATCCCTCCTACATCGAGTTCTTCCACCGCCTCCTGCCGGAGACGCGCGACTCTTTCGTGCTGCAGCGCAAGTATGAGGAAGAGTTCGCGCACCACCCCGACTACCTCCGGATGTACCGGACCGGCAACGCCTATCACGGGGTGCATCCCTTCTACATGTGGTACTGGGGGGAGAACGGGCGGGCGCACCTGGGGAAGGTGATCGTGGTGGGCGCGGAATCGAAGCGGGCGGCCGAGATCCTGGGGTGGGACACGGCCGCCACCATGGAAGAGGCCCTGGAGATGGCGCGGTCGCACGTGGGACGCCAACCCAGCGTCACCCACCTGCACATCCCCCCGATCAACATGGTGGATGTGATGGGGACTCCTGAGACCATCGGATGAAGCCGGCGCTGGTTACCGGGGCCACCGGCTTTCTGGGCAAGCACCTGGTCGAGCAGCTGCTGGAGCGGCCCGGCGAGGGGCGGATTCGCCTGCTATGCCGGGGGTCGTCGGCCGCGCGCCAGCGCGCCGCAGGGAAACCCTGGGACCAGGACCCGCGGGTGGAGGTGAGGCGGGGCGACGTGGCCTCGGCGGCGGAGGTCGCTGCGGCCATGGAAGGCGCCGGGCGGGTGTATCACCTGGCCGGCCTGGTCTCGCGCCACCCGCGCGACGCGGAGCTTCTGTACCGGGTTCACGTGGAGGGAACCCGCCACGTCTGCGAGGCGGCCCTGCGGTGCGGGGTCGACAAGCTGGTGGTGGTGTCCTCTTCCGGGACCACCGCCGTCAGCCGCGAACCGGTTCTGCACGACGAGGACTCCGGCTACAAGCACGAGATCGTGGGCCGCTGGCCCTACTACCTCAGCAAGATCTACACCGAAAAACTGGCCCTGTGGTATGCGCGGCACGCCGGGCTGCCGGTGGTGGTGGTAAACCCCAGCCTGCTGCTGGGTCCGGGCGACCAGCGCCGCTCCTCGACCGGAGACGTGGCGTTGTTTCTGGAAGGCCAGATCCTGGCGGCCCCGCTCGGGGGGCTGAACTTCGTGGATGCCCGCGACGCCGCCGCCGGCCTGATCGCCGCCATGGAGCGGGGCCGGCCGGGGGAGCGCTACCTGCTCGGAGGCGTCAACTGGACGTTTCGCCAGATGATGCTGATGCTGGGGGAGATCACGGGCCTGCCGGCGCCCAAAACGCAGTTGTCGTTGGGCGTTTCCCTGGCGGGCGCGGCCCTGCTGCGCCGGCTCTATCCCCTAATCGGCAAGACCTACGCGCTGGACGCCGAATCCGTCCGCATGTCAGCTCTATACTGGTACTGCAACCCGGCCAAAGCCCGCGCCGAGCTGGGCTTCCAGTTTCGCGACCCCCTGGAGACGCTGCGCCAGACTGTCGAGGACCTGCGGCGCTCATGAAGACGGCCGTCATCGTCAACCCTCGCTCGGCCGGCGGCAAGACCGGCGCGCGGTGGCCGGCTCTGGCGCGGCTGCTGGAGGCCGAGATAGGTCCGGTGGAAACACGCTTTACCGAACGTCCAGGCCACGCAACAACACTCGCCCGAGAGCTGCTGGAGGCCGGATTCGACCGCCTCCTGTCGGCGGGGGGCGACGGCACCCTCAACGAAGTCGTCAACGGGTTCCTCCGCGACGACCAGCCCGTGCGGCTCTCCGCCTGCTTGGGGATCCTGCCCCTGGGTACGGGGGGGGATTTTCGACGCACCCTGGGGGCGCCGGCCAACCCCGCCCAGGCCATTGTCGCGCTGCGGAATGCCGCGGCCGAGACCCTAGACGTGGGCCGCGCCCGCTACCGCCGCCCCGACGGCTCTCGCGGCACGCGCTACTTCATCAACCTGGTCAGCTTCGGCATGGGCGGCGAGGTGGCCTCGCGCTCCCCGAACCTGCTGAGCAAGCTGGGCGGCACGGCGGCCTTCCTGGGCGCCACCGCGGTGGCCTTCTTCGTCTACCGGCGCAAACGGGTGCGGCTCCGCCTGGACGATGCCGCCCAGCCGGTGGGCTTCGAGATCTATAACGTAGCCGTAGGCAACGGCCGGTTTCACGGCGGGGGCATGCAGGTCTGCCCCACCGCCAACCCCGCCGACGGCATCCTGGAGGTGACTGTCATCGAGTATCTCCGCCGCTGGGAGGCCATCCGGGATTTCCCGATCCTCTACTCCAACAACCTCTACCGCCACCCCAAGGTGAAGCACCTTCGCGCGCGCACACTCGTTGCCGAGGCCGACGAAGCGGTGCTCATCGAGGTGGACGGGGAGCCCCTGGGGACGCTGCCGCTCGAGATCACGCTGCTGCCCCAGCGGCTTCGGGTGCTGGTTCCCCGCCGCCTGTAAGCCGGCCTGTGGCGCTCAGCCCGCCGGAGTCGAGATCTGCACCAGCGGCTGGCTGACCAACCGGGGTCCTTCGATGGTCTGGGGGTCGCGCCAGAAATCCACCGTCGCCACCTGCTGGACGCAGCTGACGGTGCAGTAGGGCGCGCAGGATTTCTTGGTGTAATACTCCTTCCGCAGGTGCTCGGGGGTGTACTGCTCCAGGGGGATGGCCGGGTAGCCGCGCTGCTGGGAGCAATAGTGCACCAGGCCGTTCTCGCAGATGTAGAGATACCGGGACCCGGAGCGGCAGCGCCAGTTGTTAGGCAGGCCCAGGGCGATGTTCTGCTGGAAGTGGTTCACGCGGGCGTAGCTGCGTTTTCCCATAGCCTGGATGGTGCGATAAACCTCCTGCTCCGCCGGGCTCAAGGGGCGCAGCTGGCCTTCACCGTCATGGATAATGCCTACGGTGCTGGTCAAGCCCAGCTCCAGCGCCCGGCGCGCCACCACCAGGGCGTCCTGGGGGTGGTTGATCCCGCTGCCGACCACGGAGTTGATGTTGACGTGAAAGTCAGCGTGCTCCCCCAGCAGCTGGAGCTTGCGGTCGAGCACCTTGAGGCTTTTCTTCGAGACCTCGTCGGGCTGGAGGTTGTCGATGGAGATCTGGAGATGCTCGAGGCCGGCGCGGTTCAGCCGCTGGATGCGCTCGGCGGTGAGCAGATAGCCGTTGGTGATCAGGCCCGCGATCATGCCGTGTCGCCGGATGTGGCGGATCACATCATCCAGCTCCGGATGCAGCAACGGCTCGCCGCCGCTGATGGTGATGACGGTGGTGCCGAAGCCGGCCAGCAGGTCCAGGCGCCGGGCCAGCACCTCCAACGGCACGGGCTTCGAGAAATCGTCGTACTCGTTGCAGTACCTACATGAGAGATTGCAGCGGCGGATGGGGATGAGGTGGGCCAGGATGGGGTGCCGGGTGGAGCGTAGCCCTTTGGCCACCATTCGCCACTCCCGCAAGCGGCGGTGCATCCCGAGCGCCCGGCGGCGCATTCTGGTCCCCAGCGTCATGAAGGGTCATTAAACCACAGGCAAACCCTTACATTGCAAGCTTTTGCAGCGAGCAGCAGCAGCCGCTGGCCCAGCGGCGCCCTTTCGAGGGTGGACTGGCCCGGGGGCCGCCCCCCTCTAAAGCCCTGTCCCCACATTGCCGATCCTCTAAGCAGGAGACAAAGCTTGGGACCGATCCAGTTCCCCAGCCCCTTGCCGCTGCCGGTCGAGCGCCCCGACCGCCCCTTCACTTCCGACCAGGACAAAGACCGCCGTCAGAAGGCCGTCCGCCGCCGCCGCCCCTCGCCCCCGCAGGCGGACGCCGATGTCGACCACTTCACCCCCGGCGAACCGCCTTCAGACGAGTAACAAAGACCACTTTGTGTTTGTGGATTTCCCACCGGCAGTGAAGAAAAAGATCCTCGCATTGGAGGGCGCCGTCTAACGAAGGGCGTTGCACCGGACCCGCCAAAAGGCGGCGCGCCGGTGATCGCCCAGCCGTTCGGCCGACGGGCCCAAGCGGGGACCGCGAAGTTGCTGTGGCCGCCGTGTTCGAAGCTGGGCGGCGGGAGGCCTCGAGCCCGACAGCCGGGCTGCTACCTGCGCATGTCCGCGAAAGTCCGGATCAGGGTCAGAATCGACGGCGCCAGGGTGATGACGAAGAACACCGGGAAGATCAGCAGCACGGTCGCGAACAGCATCTTGACGCCGGCCTTGCCGATGCTGGCCTCGGCGCGCAGGCGGCGCCGCGTCCGCAGCGACTCCGAGTAGACCCGCAGGGCCTGGGCTAGGCTGGTGCCGAAGCGCTCGCTCTGCACGATCATGGCCGCCAAACTCTTGATGTCCTCGACCCCGGTCCGCTCCACCAGCTGCCGGAAGGCCACCGAGCGCTCCTGGCCGGCTTGCATCTGCACCGTCAACAGATACAGTTCCTCGGCCAGCTCCGGGTAGATGTGCTGCAGCTCCTCGCTGACCCGGATGAACGACTGGTCGAGCGACAGGCCGGTGCCCAGCACGATACCCAGCAAGTCGACCATGTCGGGCAAGGCCTCGGTGAGTTTGCGCCGGTAGCGCTTTACCAGGCCGCGCAGGATGCGCTTGGGAAGGTAGTAGCCCACCAGAAACCCGCCCAGCGAAAAGGAGAGGATGGAGGCGAAGTCCAGGTGGCGACTCAGGTAGATCACCGTGCCGATGGACAGCACCAGCGCGGCGCCGGAAAGCAAGACGTAGAGGGCGGCGGCGTCCTTGCGGCGGGCGCCGGCCGCGCCCAGGTCGCGTTCTGCCCCGTCCAGCCAGCCCTCGCCGCCCGGGAGGCGGCTGACCAGGAAGGCGGCCCGGTTGAGGAACCCGCCGGTGGCCCGCCGGCGATCGGCGCGGCCGGCGCCGGTCATGGCGTGCAGCCGCAGCTCTTCCAGCCGCTCGGTCAAGGGGCTCTCCTGGGTCAGGAGCAAATACACCCCGGCGCCCAGCAGGGCCGCCAGGGTCAGGAAGGCGAAGAACCCGAATAGAATCGCGGTCAGCATGGCGCTAGAATCTCACGCTGGCAATCCGCCACAGCACCAAGGCCCCCAGCATCTCGGAAACAATGGCGTAAGTAAAGAAGACCGTCCCCAGCGGATCGGTCCACAGCACCTGGAGATACTCCGGCTTGAGGTAGTAGAACATCAGGCCGGTGACGATGGGCGCCAGGATCATGACCGTGGCCGACAGCCGCTGCTGGGCGGTGTGGGCCCGCAGCTTGGCGGCCATATTGAGCCGCTCGCGGATCACCTGCGAGAGGTTCTCGAGCACCCCCACGATGTTGGCGCCGGTCTGTCGTTGCAGTACTACCCCGGTGACGAAAAAGTGCAGGTCCACGATGGGCATGCGCTTCGCCAGGCCGCGCAGCGCCACATCCACCTGCGACCCCAGGGCGATCTCCTCCATCAGCTTCCGAAACTCCATCCGCACCGGGTCATAGGTCTCGGCGGCGATCACCTCCAGGCCGCTGTGGATGTTGTGGCCGGCCCGCATGGCGCGGGTAAACAGGTCGATGGCGTCCGGCAGGGCCTCCTCGAACTTCTTAAGCCGCCCCCGCCGCTTCCAGAGGATGTACAACAGCGGCAGGGCGCCGGCGAAGACCGCCAGCAGGACCCTGAGAAACAGAATGGGCATGCCGAGCAGGCCGGCGGCCAGAAACCCGATCGCCAGCAGCAGGATCATCAGGGCCACGGTGTTGCCGGCGCGGTGCTTGAGGTTGGCCTGGTCGATCATCTCCTGCAACCGCCGGATCAGGCCAAGCCATTGGACAAAGTCTTCCAGGAACGAAAAAGCTCCCCGGTGGTCCCGCCGCTCCAGGTTCGGCCCCGCCGGGCGGCGAGCCGCCAGACGCAGCTCGCCCATCCGCCGGACCAGGGCGGCGGCGCGCTGCTGCTCCGGTATGGCCCAGACGTAGTGGGCCGCCCCGTACAGGGCCGCCGTGAACAGCACACCGATCAGCAAGAACGTCAACACGGCTCTTTTTCACCACAACCACCACCGGGACCGGGGTGGCAAATGGGGGGCCAGGGCGAGGGTGCTTGACCGTTTTGGGGAAGCCGTCGTGGCGCACGCTTCAGCGTGCAGCGGCGAGCTTCAGCTCGCCGAAGGGCGGCGGTGAAACCACGCAGCGTGGGCTGAAGCCCACGCCGGCACGCTGAAGCGTGCGCCACGACGAGGCAGAATGCCGGTGTTACCGCGGCCAGGCTCCAGCCCACGATCCACACCCCACCACCGGGGCCGGGGTGGCCATCGGCCAACCCCGGGCCCAGACAGGCAAGAATGCCTGTGTTACTTGACCTCGTGAGTCTCATGGAAAATGGATTCCGACAGGTGAATGCCGTAGGCCTTCAGCCGCTCCAGGAACCGCGGCCGCCGGCCGGTGGCCCGGAAGCAGCCGATCACCTTGCCGCTGGGGGTCACGCCGCTGCGGTCGAACACGAAGACGTCCTCCAGCTCCACATGGTCGTCCCGAACCCCCAGCACCTCCGAGATGGAGGTGACCCGGCGGGCGCCGTCGATCAGCCGTGTCAGGTGCACCACCAGGTTGATGGCGGAGGCCAGTTGCTGGCGGATGATCCGGTCGGGCACGTGCTGGGAGGCCATCATGACCATGGTCTCCAGACGCGAGAAGCTGTCCCGCGCCGAGTTGGCGTGCACCGTGGTCATGGAGCCGTCGTGGCCGGTGTTCATGGCCTGCAGCATGTCGAGGGCCTCGGGGCCGCGTGACTCTCCGACCACGATGCGGTCCGGCCGCATGCGCAGCGAGTTGATCACCAGGTCGCGCTGCGTGATGGCGCCGGCGCCCTCGATGTTGGGCGGCCGGGTCTCCAGCCGCACGGTGTGCCACTGCTGCAACTGCAGCTCGGCCACGTCCTCGATGGTTACGATGCGCTCCTCCTCCGGAATGTAGCGCGACAAGGTGTTCAGCATGGTGGTCTTGCCCGACCCCGAGCCGCCCGAGATCACCAGGTTGAGCCGGGCCTCCACGCAGGCGCTCAGCAGGTCCAGCATTCCGGTGGTGAGGGTCTCCTTCTTCAGCAGGTCCTCGGTCGACAACAGCTTGGCGCCGAACCGCCGGATCGACAGCACCGGCCCGATCAGGGACAGCGGCGGGATCACGGCGCAGACCCGCGAGCCGTCCTTGAGCCGCGCGTCCACGATGGGCGAGGAGTCGTCGATGCGCCGCCCGATTCCGGAGACGATCTTCTCGATGATCATCCGCACGTGCTGGGGGTTGCGGAAGCGCACGTTGGTCTCCATCAGGCGCCCGTCGCGCTCGATGTAGACGTTGTCGTGGCCGTTCACCAGGATATCGCTGGTCCCGGGGTCCTTCAGCAGCGGCTCCAGCGGCCCCAGCCCGAAGACCTCGTCCAGGATCTCCTCGATGATGCGCTCGCGCTCCGCGAGCGTCATGGGGATACCCTCGTCGAGCACCAGCTTCTCGACGGTCAGGCCGATCTCGCCGCGCACCCGCTCCTTGTTGATGGATTTCAGCGTCTCGGCGTCGAGCGAGCTGATCAGCTTCTGGTGAACCAGGTTCTTGATTTCGAGCCACCGCTCGGCGGCGGATCGGGGTCGGGTCAGTACGCGCGAGGTGCTCACAGGCTATCCCAAGGATTTTTTTGCGAAGGCCCGCAGGGCGGAGTCCAGGTCGCCTGAGCGGGCCCCGGCGTCGGCCACGATGGGGCGGCCCTTGTTCACGGCCGCCAGCGCGGTTCCGAGGTTCTCCGGCAGCCCGTAGAAAACCGGCTGGTTCAGGGTCTGCTCCACCTGCTCGCGGGTGGCCAGGTTGGAGTTCCCCTTCTTGTTGAAGCGGTTCAGCACCAGCTTGATCTGGTCCTGAGTGATGCCGGCGCGCATCAGGAAGGAGAGGTAGCGCTGGGCGTTGCGGATGGCCGCCAGTTCCTGGGTCAGGACCAGGAAAACGGCGGCCGAGATCTGCATGGCGGCCAGGGCCACGTCGTCGTTGATGGCGGCGCCGGCGTCCACCACCACGGTGTCGTACTTCTCCACCAGGAAGGTGGCGAACTCCTTGAACTGATAATCGGTGAAGAAGTTGCGGTGCTCCAGATTGTCCGGCGGGCCGACCAGGAAAAACCCGGTGGGATCGCGCGTCACGAAGCCCTCGAACAAGGCCTGGTCCAGCCGGCTGAGGTTCTCGGCCACCTCCAGCAGCGTGTATTGCGGATGGGCGCCAACGCTCAGGGCCACCCCGTTGGACCGCATGTCCAGGTCCACCAGCACGGTGTGGCGCTTCTCCTGGGCGGCGACGGCCGAGAAATTCACCGCCAGGGTGGTGGTCCCGACGCCGCCCTTGGCTCCCAGGAAGGTGAAGATGCGGCCCAGCTTGGGGCCGGCCGCGGTGGTCCGCCGGGCGGATTCCTCCAGCCGCCCCATGGCGTCGCGGAACTCGGTGCGCTTCAGCGGCTGGCCCAGAAACTCCTGGGCCCCGGAGCGCATGGAGGAGAGGATGATCTCCGGCTCGCTCTGGTAGTGGGAGGCGATCACGTAGAGGTGTGGCGCCGCCTGCCGGACTTTTTCCAGGGCCTTCAGGGCCCCTTCGGTGTCGCCCGACAGGTCCAGCATCAGGGCGGCGTGGGGATGCCGCTCCAGCTCGTGCAGCACCCGGATGTAGAGATTCAGCGCGATCTCCGGGAACTCCGCGATCAGGGTGGCGTTGGCCACGTTTAGCAGGCTCTCCCGGATCATCTCCCGGAAGTGGAGGTCAGGACTGGCGACAATCAGCGAAATCGACATAGAGACGGATTAGCCACAGAGGCACAGAGACACAGAGAACCACCCCATTCTTGGTTGTCTCTGTGTCTCTGTGCCTCGGTGGCAAAAAAAGGCTTTCACGGCAAACACACCCCCTCCTCCGGGTTGCACCCCGCTCCTTCCATGCTGACGGTGGTGCGAAAATCCGGCAGCGGCACCGAGGGCAGCCCCAGCACGTCCAGCATGCGGCGATACTCGTAGCCCGACACGGTGATCCGCGCCGTCTGGGGAACGCACTCCGGCGAGCACTCCGCGCCCTCGCAGCTGTAGGCCACCTGCTCGCCGGTCGAGAGATCGGCGTTGAAGTACTCCACGGTGATCTCGGCCTCCCCCTCCTGGAAGCGGTTCTCCTCGATCATGGGCGGCACGTTCTCCCGCATCCACTGCCGGACGTTGCCGCCGTCGGTCTGGTAGCAGTGGGTGGCGGCGTACTTGGCGCCCAGCCGGGTCCACTCCGCGACGCTGTGCCAGACCCACAGCAACTGGCAGGCGAAGATGAACATGAAGCTCAGGGGCAGCAGCACCAGCCCGTATACCAGCGCGAACTCGGTGGTGGCCTGGCCGCGTCGTTGGCCCATGTTCAATAGCCTCCATAGGGCACCCGCACGTGGGGCCGCAGCAGGATGGGATCCAGCGTCCGGAACGGGATGCGCGGCGTGTAAGAGTACCCGCCGTCGATCGACAGAGCCAGGAACTCCGGCTGGCGCCCGCCCTCGCTCAGCAGGCAGCCCTCCGGGCCGCCGCAGCCGCACTCCCCGATCTCCCCGGTGGCCGTGTCCGCCCGCTCCGGCGTGACCACAATGCGATCTGAGGTCAGGTCGCGCACGATGGGGTTGGCGGCGTCGCCGGCCGGCCCCAGCACCACGAAGCTCTTGAGGGCCGTCAGCTGGGCGTCCTCCCCATTGCAGAAATCGGCCCCCCGCAGCTGGGTGGCCATGCCGGCAGCGCCCCGCAAGGCCTTGTGCAGCGTGAAATACGTCAAGGTGATTTTGCCGATCTCCATGGCGCCCACGAACAGCAGCACCAGCATGGGGATGAGGAGCAAGGACTCCATCAGGGCGGTGCCGGCGTCTCTGCGGTGCGCCAAGCCCGGGGTCAATGCAGCACCACCTTCCCCACCCCCTGGGTCACGCCGCAGGCCCCGAACTGCCCGGCCCGCACCGGCATCGGATACCCGATGTACATAGCGACGAAACGCCCCACCGCATCCGCCGGGTTCAGCTCCGTCGAGTCCGGGTTGGGTTCCAGCAGGAACTGCCGGAAGCCCAGCACCGTCATGGTTCCCGCCACGTTGAACGGCAGGGTGTCGACCACCGCCACCGTCAAAATCCGACGCCGGTTGCCGTCGTACTCCAGGTAATCGTCGATGGAGTCCACGTTGGTGTCGGGTGGATACGACTGGATCAGGGTGGCGACGTCGGTGATCGGCTCGCAGAAAGGATGATAGGTGGCGTTCAGCCGGGCGTTGAGGCCGCAGATGGTGTCGCGCGCGATGCTGCCGCGGTTGGGGGCGTTGCAGGCGGCCACGCTCACCGAGGGCAGCCGCAGCTCCGCGGTTCCGATGGTGGGGCAGGCCAGGTTGCTCTCCTCCGACACCGGAAACGCCGGCGCCGGAATGCCGCCCGCCAGCAGCTTGAAGACCTGCTGGTCGGCGTCGCTGGAGTCTTCCAGCGTCCGGTTCAACAGGCTGTACTGGATGGGGGCGGCCGTACCGGCCAGCAACGGCGGGGGGGCGCCGGCGCACTGGCTGTACATCGCATACTTGACGCCGCGGGCGAAGCCGAAGTCGGTGGTGTCGCTGGCGTCGGCGGGGGTGATCACCAGCGGCTCGATGCCGCAGGCGCTGCACAGCGGCTGGCTGATGCCCGCCAGCGCCGCCGTCTCGATGGAGGTCACCCGCGCCTGGCCGCCGGGCAGGAACTGCCAGAAGGTCAGCGGGGCGTCGGCCCGCACCCGGATCCGCGTGTAGCGCGCCTCGGAGCCGGCGGCGGTCACCCCGTCGCTCCCTGTGGCGTCGTTATAGGTAGCGAACAGCTCCAAGTCGCCGATCTCGCTGGCCAGGGTTCCCTCGCCCGCGATCTGGTTGCCGCCGAAGTTGAAGCGGTTATCGAAGCCGGTGCCGCTCGACTGCGCCAGCGTCAGGGCCTGCTGGGCTCTTTCTTCGGCGGCGGTGGTTCCCACCAGCTCCTGGGCAGCCACCAGGGCCATGGTTTCGGCCGCCACGTGCAGCTCCCCGCGAATCAGGTACAGCCGCCCCAGGTCCACCGCAAACCCCAAGAAGCCGAACAGAACGAAAGCCAGCAGCACCGCCACCAAGACCAGGCTCTGGCCCCCCTGGCGGCTGCGGGGCCGGGCTCGAAGCCGCCGCGCCTGGAAATTGACGGGTTGCCCCAGAGCGTGGGCTGAAGCCCACGCCAGCACGCTGAAGCGTGCGCCACGTCGCCACTGCTGGCCAAACTCCCTCATGTGAGATCCCCTAGCATCAGGAGTTAGCGCCTCCGGGCTGCTGTCTCCGGTTTCTTCGGCGTTGCTTCCTGGTGCCCCCGCGGGCCCACGAACTCCGGCTTCTTCTTCGCCGCCTCCGAATCCTTCTTCTTCTTGTCCGGCGGGATGGCCGGGTCGATGGGGAACTCCGGCATCTTCACGTCCTGGCCCGGCGCCAGCGGCTTGACCAGGTAGGGCGTCACCACCACCAACAGCTCGTTGTTGCTCTTGTTGATCTGGCTCGACCGGAACAGGCGTCCGATGATGGGGATGTCGCCCAGTCCCCGGATGCGGTTCAAGGTCTGCACCACCCGGTTGTCGATCAGCCCGGCGATGGCGAAGCTCTCGCCCTCCTTCAGCTCCACCTCGGTCTCGGCCTTGCGGGTGCTGATGGCAGGTATCAGGAATCCCTGTATGGTGAGGGCGTTGGCGAAATCCAGCGCGCTCACCTCCGGCGCCACCTTCATCCGGATATAGCCCTCCTCGTCGACCTGCGGCGCGAATACCAGCTTCACTCCGAAGTCCTTGAACTGCACCGACACCACCGGCTGGATGGCCCCGCCTGTCCCGGTGGAGGTCACCACCGGAAAGGCGAACTGGCCGCCCGCCAGGAAGCTGGCCTCCTTGCCCTCCAGCACGATCAGATTGGGCTCCGCCAGAATCTCCAGCAGGTTCTTGGCCTGCAGCAGCCGGATGGTCGCCCCGATGTTCAGATCCGGCCGGAAGGTGAAGATGTTCAGGATGTCGGTGAGGTTGATGGTGGCGTTGGCGAAGTTCTGGTTCTCGAACTGCAACTGGCTGAAGCGCGGCTGGCCGAACTGCTGGGTCGACAACTCGCCCAGCTGCGTCGGGTGGCGGCTGAAAAAGTTGAAGCCCACCGCTTGCAGCGCGGTGCGGTCGATGGTGGCGAACTTGACCTGCAACAGCACCTGGTGCAGCTTGCGCGGCGCCGGAAGCGTCAGCATGTTGACGACTTCCTTGGCCCGCGCCGAGGCGATGGCGGCGGCCCGTTTGGAAGCCTCGGCGTTCTTGACCTGGCCGGTCAGCACCAGCTTCTCCTGGTTTCCGGTGACTCGGAGGCCCTCCTCGGGGAAGGCCGCCTGGATTTCCTTCTCGACGTCGGTCAGGTCCAGCGTTACCGTGATGTCCCAGCGCGCCACCGGGGCGCCTTCCTCCCACACCAGCAGCGTTGTCCGGCCGGCGCCCTTGGCGTTGACCACGATCTCGCGCGGGGAGACCACCACGGCGTCGGCGATGGCAGGCTCCGAAACCGACAGCTTGGTCACCTCCCGGGAGAACTGCAACAACTCCCCGCGGCCCAACAGCAGGCTCAGGTCTTTGACGACCGGCGTTTGGGCCGCGGCCGCCGCGCCAATCATCAGACACAGCAGGCCGAGCCGAAGCCATCCGCACCCTGACGGTTGCGGCTCAGAACACGCTTGCATTTGGCGCCGGCTCATTTGAACACTTCCTGGGTGTGCTTGCCGCCCCGGAACACGTCCACCACGAACTTGGGAGGCTCCGGCTCCGGTTTTTTCTTGGCCTTCTTGAGGTCCGGGGAATCCTCGGGCTCGGCGTCGGGGCCAGGGGACCGCGGCCGCTTCATCCGGGCCCGCAGGGCGTCGGCGCGCGCCATCGCCAGCGGGTCCAGGATCTCGGTCGTCACCGGCTCGGTCTTGGTCATGACACGGGTGTCGGCCGGGTTGCGCAGCACCAGGCTCACCTTGCCCTGGTTCTTGGCCAGTTCCAGCTTCTGGGCCTCCTCGGGAGTCACCAGCAGGGTGGCCACCGGGACCTTGGGGGCCTTGGGGTCGATCTTTTCGCCGGGCCGCACCCGGCGCCCCACCGACAGCACCTTCACGTTCTGCAGCACCGTGGTGGTGATGGCCTCCGACATCCGGCCCGGCTTGGTGAACAGCACGTCGACGCGCCCGCCGGGCTCCAGCAGCTCGCCGGCGCCGGACACCGAATCGATCCGGACGGCCACCGCCCGCTTGCCCTCCTCGATGGTGGCGGCGATGCCGTCGATGCCGGTGCGGGTCGCCAGCTTCTGGTCGAGCAGCGGCTCGTGAGCGGCCACGTTCACCAGCAGCGCCCGGTTGACGGCGTCGGCCTTGCGCGCCACCGGGATGGCCCCCAGCGGGACCTCCTGCTGGCGCAGCGTGATGCGCGTCAGGTCGGACTCTTTCACCAGAACACCCGCCAGCAGGTTCTTGTTGGCCGCCACCACCGTGACCACCTTCTCCTGCTGCGGCGCTCGGGTGCGGGCGTAGAGGAACCAGCTCAGCAGCGCCGCCGACACCCAGGCCAGGACGAAGATCGTCAGCACTCGTTTGCGGTCCACCTCAGCTCACCTCGTGTTTCCGCAGCAGGGTTGCGGTGGCGTCCCGGTCGAGCACCTGCCAGCCCAGCCGCTCCAGGGCCTCCACCAGCGAATAATCGTTCGGCAGCAGGGCGTGGGTGAAACCGTGCCGCTCGAGCTCGCGCTCCCAGCCCGGCCGCACCTGGACTAACCGCCGGTAGTCGGCCAGGAACTCGCGGCCGTAAAAGTCGCTGCGGCCGTCGAAGAAGACCTTCAGGCGGCCCTCAAAGCGATAGATCAGATATCCGCCATACTTATCGGGCGCCAGCAGCCGGCCGGCGCCTTGAAACAATTCCGGCGCCAACTGTTCCAGCCGCGCCGTCGCCGTCACCGGGAAGGACTCCGGGGGGAACCCAGCCCGGTGGCCGAGCCCCGGCGCCGCCAGCAGCGCCGCGGCCGCCAGCAGGGCTGCGGCCGCCAGCGCCGGGACCACCGCCCACCCCGCCGCCTGCCGGTCCAGCTCCCCGAGCCGGTCGCCGTAATGAAGCGCCCGTCGCAGCCAGGATCGCACCGCCGCCCCCCGCACGCTGCGGCTCACATGCGCCGCCGCAATCGGCAGGGCCACCAGGGCGGCCAGCGGCAGCCCCCGGGCCGAGCGCAGGGCCCAGCCCAACAGCAACGCTATCAGCAGAAAGTGCTCCAGGCGCCGGTGAGCCAGCGCTGCGGCCCCCCCGGCGGCCGCCACTCCCAGCGCCAGCACGATCTGCCAGGCGCCCTCCAGGTGGAAGTTGAAGCTCTGGAACTCGTTCACGCCCGCCAGCAGCTCGCTGTCGGCCAGGTACCTCACCACGTGCTGATGCAACCGCCACCCGTAGGGATTCGCCAGGCTGGCTAGCGCCGCCAGGGCTGCCGCCCATCCGTAGTATCCGGCAGCTCTCCATTCCGCGCGGCGGTCGAGCGGCCAGATCAGGGGCCGCGCCAGGTGGGCACCGGCGTACACCAGCGCCACCAGCGGGGCGAAAACGAAGCTGCCGTGCAGGTTGGCCCACAGGGCCGCCAGCGCCGCGTAGAGCGCCAGTCGGCTTCGGGTGCGCTCCCCTTCGGCCCACCACACCGCCAGCGGCATCAGCACCCAGCCC
>Ga0247727_10004022_pt1 | contig 31730 bp, 29 predicted proteins | sample WisWelCaveWW1625_FD_202498 | JGI IMG/M metagenome (GOLD analysis project Ga0247727, IMG submission 202498) | Biofilm microbial communities from Wishing Well Cave, Virginia, United States - WW16-25 | ecosystem: Environmental > Aquatic > Deep subsurface > Groundwater > Cave microbial mat | place... | reverse complement strand
CCGTGGATACCTTCGTCATTTTTAAGGGTGACAATCGTAACGCCGCTGGCAAACTTGCTCAGGACTTTGCGAAATCGGTCGGGGGAAATCGCCATGCTTTGTTATTCGATGTTAGAGAAAGACGATTATTCGGCGGGTAAAATACCAATATGCCGATTGAAAGTCAATCGGTAAATAAGATGTTCTGAATGTCCCCCACGGGGATCAAATTTAAGCCCGATCCAACACGGTTTGTAACCGTATTTTTAGGCACAACAGCGAGGAAATACACAGTTGCAAACTGTGTAGGATCGGCCTATTTCTTTCCTTGAACATTCATAAATTTTTTTCGACATAATTAAATGGCTTAAATGACGGTAATTCTTATTACATTCTCAAAGCTTCGAGGCGCGCAATGCGCTCTTCCATCGGCGGATGCGTGCTGAACAAGTTCATCAGTCCGCGGCCACTCAACGGGCTGACGATAAACATGTGCGCCGTGGCTGGCGTCGCATGCATTGGGATGCGCTGAGCTCCGGCCTCGAGTTTGCGCAGCGCGTTGGCCAGATAACGGGAATTGCCAGCGATACGCGCCCCACCTTCGTCTGCGAGATATTCACGCGAGCGGGAGATGGCCATTTGAATCAGCATCGCGGCGATGGGCGCGAGGATGATCATCAACAATCCGCCGATGAGGCCGCCGCCCTCGTCCTCATCGCTGCTGCGGCCGCCGAAAATCATCGCCCATTGCGCCATGTTGGCCAGCATGGTGATGGCGCCAGCGATGGTGGCGGCCACGGCGCCGATCAAAATATCGCGGTGCTGGATGTGCGCTAACTCATGGCCAATGACGCCCTCAAGCTCTTCGCGACTGAGCATGCGCATGATACCTTCCGTTACTGCCACCGCCGCATGCTCCGGATTGCGGCCGGTGGCAAAGGCGTTAGGCTGGTCGCTTGGCATGACGTAAACTTTCGGCATCGGCAGTTGCGCCCGGCTCGCCAGCCGACGAACCATGTTGTACAGCTCCGGCGCCTGGCGTTCATCGACTTGCTGCGCGCCGTACATTCGCAGCACAATTTTGTCGCTGAACCAGTACGAGAAGAAGTTCATCGCCATAGCAATCAGAAACGCTATCATCATGCCATTCTGACCACCAAACGCCCGCCCGGCAAGCACGAGTACGACCGTGAGCAGTGCCATTAGAAAAAATGTTTTCATTGTGTTCATTAGTTCACCTCCGAGATTCTGTTTTCTTGATTTCGAAATTTTACAGAAATTCGTCTCGTTATACTCCGTAACTGCGTGTGGGTTTCTTTTTTTTATTCACGTTTTTCCAGCGTTTTAGCCTTCGGTAGAACCTGTTGTTCGAGCTGGGATTTGTAGGTTTTAACTTTTTTTCGAACTTCCGGATATTTGAGTCCCAAAATCTGCGCTGCAAGAATGCCGGCGTTTTTAGCGTTGTTGATGGCGACGGTCGCCACCGGCACTCCGCCCGGCATTTGCACGATGGAAAGCAGGGAATCAAGCCCTTGCAGAGAAGATGTTTGCACCGGCACGCCAATCACCGGCAGCGGCGTAATCGACGCTACCACGCCCGGCAGATGGGCCGCACCGCCGGCGCCGGCAATGATAACCTCGAGGCCGCGTTCTTCGGCGGTCTTGGCGTACTCCATCGTCCGCTGCGGCGCGCGGTGGGCCGAGATAGTGCTAATTTCAAACGGCACGCCGAATTCTTTGAGAATTTCCGCAGCCGCGTCCATCACCGGCCTATCGGAATCGCTGCCCATGATAATTCCAACCAGCGGCTGTTTCATATTTGCCTCCCTATGATTTTGATGCGCGAAAAAGGATAGGAAAATCTGTCTTCGCTCATATCCATTTTGAGAAAAAAACCTGTCGATTGATGACGCGTAATTTTAAACATTAAATCGGTAGGATGCAAGATGTGACTGGTTCATTTCTAAAGCTTCGGAACTCGTCGTAAAAGGGCATCGGGGGCTGTCCAAAAAGTAGGCAAGAGTTGTAGCGCAGACATCTTGTCTGCATGCTTGCACGCTCAAACTAATCAGGCAAGATGCCCGCGCTACTGTACTCGCGGGCTTTTTGGACAACCCCTTTATCGGCTTGGAAACCACGGGACGAATGCGCTGGTCGTTCGCTGATACTCGCGATACGCCGCGCCTTTTGAACGAAGGGACTGTTCCTCGGTGGCGGGAATTCCGGTGATTTTGAATAAAAAATACAACATCAGCAAAGGAGAAATGATGGAAACACATCCGAACGGTGACGCCAGTGCGAACACAAAATACGCAACCCAGATCAGCCATTCAAAAAAATAATTTGGGTGGCGCGAATAACGCCATAATCCAATTCGACAAACTTTGCCTTTATTTCCCGCACGCGATTTGAAATCTTCAAGTTGAGAATAGGCTAGCGATTCTCCCAGCAATGCAGTCAGCCACAAAAGAAGGGCAGCGAGAGAATTAAATTCAACAGCGCTTGAAATTGAAAGAAGAAGAAAAATTTTACTCAACATCTTCGCCGACGCTGCGCGCCGCAGCATTTCTAAAAATTCTTAATATTTTAATAAAAGGCAGGGCAATTCTTCACTTAAAAAGATGTTTTGTCGATGAACATCAACGCGATCAAAATGGGCAGATAAATGATTGAGGCGTGTAGAAGTTGTTTCGCGTAGCGGTTGGTTTTCTGAACAGCCACGCGAATGCCGGCGATCAGAAATCCGATGCCTAAAAGCAGCGCGCCGAAAAAGTAAACGGCGCCGGTTAGTCCCAGCAGAGTTGGCAACAGGCTCACGGATAACAACGCCAGACAATTCAGCACAATATGCCAGCCGGTTTGTACGCCGGAGTCATCGAAAACCGTCAGCACCGAGAAGCCGCCGCGGGCGTAGTCCTCGCGATAAATCCAGGCAATGGCGAGAAAGTGTGGAAGCTGCCAGAAAAATAGAATCGCGAACAGAACCCACGCTTCGATGCTAATGTCGCCGCGCACGGCGGTCCAGCCGCCCATCGCCGGCAGCGCGCCGGGTACTGCGCCGATGATCGTAGAAAGCGGGGTGGTGCGCTTCAATGGCGTGTAAATGAAAATGTAGGAAGCCAGCGTCAACGCCGCCAGCAGGCCGGTCAGCCAGTTTACGACAAAACCGAGATAGACAATTCCTATGATGGAAATAGCCGTAGCGAAGATCGCAACCTGCAAAAACGAAAGCCGTCCCGCCGGAAGCGGTCGCAAGCGGGTGCGCTTCATTTTCACATCAATGTCGCGCTCGATGAGCTGGTTGAGCGCGTTAGTGCCGCCGGCCACCAGCCACGATCCGATGAGCGCATTTATCAAGAGGACAAAATTCATTGCTCCCTGCGAGCCGAGATAAAATCCGCCGAGCACGCTAATGATGACCATAAAGGTCACGCCGGGCTTGGTTAGCTCCCAATAATCCGCGAGCTGCAATTTACGTGATAGAAACATTAGAGCGTCCTATGTAAGGATAAAATCCGAAATCCTAAACTCGAAATTCGAAACAAATTCAAATGATCAAATCAAATAATGTCTAACCTGAAAAATTCAAAAACCACAAAGACTCAAAGTGCACAAAGTTTTGAACAAGATTGAGCTAACAAGATTAAGCCCCGGGCATAGTGATGAAGACTGAATTTTTAATGTCAATTTCTGTAAGCCTATTATTCTTTGTGATCTTTGTGCCTTTGTGGTCAAAGTTTGTGAATAGTGCAGGCCAAAAACTCGGCCGCAGAAGTGGATTAGAAAGCCGAGTAGAAGCTATCAGCAAAAGTGGTTTTGTGATTTGAAGTTTTGAATTCGCATTTGTTTCGTATTTCGGGTTTCGACATTCGAAACTGCGGTCAGGTGGTGCTGGGTTGCTCGACAAAATAGCCCTCTCTCGTTTCGGATTCTTTGGTAAGGAATAGTCGATGCGCGCGCAACGTCAATACTAAACTCGTGGCGAGAATAAACGCGCCGGTGGCCACGTGTGCCGTGGTGGGAATCATCGCTTTTTTTGTCCATATCGTAAGCGCCGCAAGCGTGATTTGCGCGATCAAGGCGATCAGTAAAACGATGGCAGTGCGTGTTAATTTTGGTTGATGTTGGTGATGCCGAAAAATCTGCGTGGCCATCCAAACAATGCTCATACTCACCAGCAACGCCACCACCCGATGCAGAAAGTGAGTGGCGACGGCCTGCGTCTCAATGGGCGGAATGATTTTTCCGAATGCCAGCGGGAAATCCGGAATCGCCAATCCCGCGCCCATATGCCGCATGATCGCCCCGATGACCAACTGCGCAAACACGAGCCCGGCGGTCAGCAATGTCAAACTTTGAATCGATGGCTTGCTAACATCGGCGATTTTTTCATTTTCTGCAAGCCATTCCTTTGAAGTAAACATGGCGAGGCAAATCGTCATGCAGAAAAACGTCTGCGCCAGACAACCGTGCAGCACGGAAATTAGGGTCGGCAACAAAAACAGCACTGTGAGACCGCCGAGCACTCCTTGCGCGATCACCGCCAGCAGCGCCCCGACGCCTAACCACTTTATCCAGCACCGTGGCTCTTTAATCCACAGCCAGACCGCGAGTACCACCGTCAACATGCCGACGGCCGTTGCGACCATGCGATGGCCGTGTTCATACAAAATCCCGCCCACCATTTTTGAAAACGGGAATGAGAACATGAAATGTCCATAAGTCGTCGGCCAGTCCGGAACCGCGAGTCCTGAGCCGGTGGTCGTAACCAATCCGCCGATGAAAATCAGAACGAAGGTGGAGGCCGCAACCAATTTCGCAAAACGATGCAGCCAGATATTAGGGGTCGTTGATTCGGTCATGGCAGTTCAGCGAGCGGCTTTTCTATTTGCGCCGCTTTTTCTCTCTTGGATTCATGTTTGGTGCCGGTCAAGTCCGGCAGCAGGCTGATGATCAGCAACGTGCAAATTAACAACGGGGTCAGTGCGATGATGCCGAGTGTGCGCTTTTCAAATTTGAGGTGCATAAAATAGAGCGCTACCAATGCTGCCTTGACCAGCGCCAATAGAATAAGACTGATGCCAATCACGAATTTTGCAATCGGCAAATAGATGACTCCGATTTCAACCGCGGTTAAAATCGCCAGCGCGAAAAACACCGCCATGTAATTGGGTTCTTTGTGATCGGTGAACATGAATCTTTCTCCTCACGCTCTTAAATTAGGTACACGAAAGTGAAAACCAGAATCCAGACTAAATCGACGAAGTGCCAGTACAAGCCAGCGATTTCCACGAGGCTGGCTTTCTCTTGAGTAATTTTGCCCTGTATGCCGCGCAAGACGATCACCGCCAGGTAAATGACACCGCCGGTGACATGGGCGCCGTGGAAGCCGGTGATGGTGAAAAAGGTGGTGCCGAACAGGTAATTGCCCCAGGGATTGCTGCTGAGATGCATCCCACGATGAATCAAGTGAGTCCATTCGTAAGCCTGCAATCCCAAAAAGATGGCACCGCCTAAAATGGTCAATCCTAAGTAGAGGGTCATTTTTTTAGCATCGCCGTGCTTTATGGCCGACAGCCCTTTGACCATCGTGACGCTGCTGCAGATGAGCAGGAAGGTCATGAACGCGGTCAGAGTGATGCCCAGCACCTGCGAAGGCAGCGGCCAATCGAGCGCCCCCGCGCGAATGGCGCCGTAGCCGGCCAACAGCGTGCCGAAGGTCATGGCGTCGCCAGCGAGGAAAACCCACATGCCCAATTTTCCCCAGCTTTCGGGGGTCAGGGGCGATTCGTGCGCTTCAACTGCGTGAGTGGTAACCTGACTCAAGTTTCTCTCTCCTCTTTGTGATTTGTTGAATTGTTGATTTCATCAGCAAAGCGCAGAGCGCATGGCGCATAGCGAAGGCGCGAAGAGCGAGAGGGCGTAGAGCGTAAAGCGAGATTCACTTTTCTCTGTTCCCCTTCGCTCTTCGCTCTACGCATCACGCTCTACGAGTCGCTTTGCTCTCTGCGTTGTTGATTTCGTCTCACGAAAAAAATTCCAACGGCTATGGAACCGAACACAAAAAACGGCATGCCCATCAAAAATAACACGCTCATGTTAAACCCGCGGCCGACCGTGTTGTCCATCGCGGCGTTGCAGCCGGGACAAGCCTCCGCGATTGCCGGCACGATTGCCATCATGCCGAGCAGTGTGAAAGCGACGTACCTGCTGGAAATGAGGCGGAGTAATGGAGCAATGGAGTGATGGATAACATGGATCCAATCCAATACTGCTTTCCGTATTAGGATTCGTCTTTCTTCAGGGTTTCTGCCGAAACATCCCCCCTGCCCCCCTTCGAAGGGGGGTAACGAGTCCCCCTTTGAAGGGGGATTTAGGGGGATGTCATAGTAAATTCTAGATTTTAAAGACATAATATAAGCCTAAGCTTTAACTCAAATAGACCAACCCATACAGCACTGGCCAAAGTGCAACAACGAGCAACCAGAACATCCCAACGAGTTTGATGCCGATTGCACGTTTCGGCCCGTAATGACCTGGATTCCAAAATCTGGCGACCACCACTATTAACGCGATCACCGCGCCGAGAACGTGCAGCCCGTGGCAGCCGATCAATACATAGAACATGCCGCCAAAAACGCCCGACGAAAGCCTGAGCCCGAAGCCGATGAGTCGAATCCATTCGTAGCCCTGTGCCAGCAAAAACGTCAGGCCTAAACCGGCCGTCACCAACAATCCCTTTAACACCTGCGCGCGATTCCACTGCGCCAGCCTTCGCCACACCAGAATCATTGTCATGCCGCTGAGCATGAGAATCGCGGTGTTAATCGCCGTCATGCCCAGCGACAAACGCGGCTGACCGGGTGGCGGCCAGCTTTCCGCCCCGAAGCGAAAGACCACGAATGCGCCGATCAATCCTGCAAAGAACATCACATCCGCGCCAATGAACAACATCATTGCCAACAGCGCGTTGCCAGCGGGTTCGCCGGTATCGCCATTGGTGTCGTCGCCGTCATCGTCAAAAGCCGGTTCGTCGAAAATCGGCGGCGGCCCTTGGTCGAAGCTTTTTTCGGCGACTTTCTCACGGTATGTAGTAAAGTCCCCCTTTGAAGGGGGATTTAGGGGGATGTCCAAAGCTGTTTCAAAATTCAAAGTGGACGCTCCCATTACCCTCTAGTTTTTCATCAAAATCGTCGCCACCGCAACAGCGTACAACAACGCCATCACGCCGATCAAGATCAACAGCAAGCGGCGATTGCGGGTTTTCTGTTCAACGCGATCCATTAATGGTGTCCGTTCGAATTGGCGGCGGCAACCGCTGCCGATTTCTGCCACTGCGGCGAGTGATCGCTCTCCTCGTCCGGCACGCTGTATTCGTACGGCCCGTGATAAACCGTCGGAATTTTATCAAAATTGCCATGCGGCGGTGGCGTGGGCGCGGCCCATTCCAACGTATTCGCCTGCCACGGATTTTCCTCCGCCTTCTTACCTTTGAACAAACTGTAGAAAAAGTTAAACAGGAAAATCAATTGTACCACGCCAAGAGTAAAGGCACTCATAGTAATAAAGATATTCATGCCCTGAAATTGCTGCAAAAACTCGTACTGCAATGGATTGTAAATGCGGCGCATGTGGCCGCCAACTCCCAAAATGTGCATCGGGAAAAACGTGCAGTTGAAGGCGATGAACGTCAGCCAGAAATGGATTTTGCCCAGCGTGTTGTTCATGGTGCGACCGTACATCTTCGGAAACCAGTAAGTGATGGCCGCGAAGATGCCGAAGATGCTGCCGCCGAACACCACGTAGTGGATGTGCGCGACGATGTAGTAAGTATCGTGAATGAAAATGTCCACTGGTGTGGAAGCCATGTAAATGCCGGACAACCCGCCGATGACGAACATCGACACAAAGGCCAGCACGTTCAGCATCGGCACGGTGTAGCGCATGTTGCCGCCCCACATGGTTCCCAGCCAGTTAAACGTTTTGATGGCCGAGGGCACCGCAATCACCATCGTCGAAATCATGAAGGTGGCGCCTAACATCGGGTTCATGCCGCTCTGGAACATGTGATGCCCCCAGACAATCCAGCCCAGGCCGGCAATCGAGACCATCGCGAAAACCATGGCTTTATAGCCAAAAATGGGTTTGCGGCAGAACACCGGGAGAATTTCGGAAGCGATTCCCATTGCGGGGAGAATGAGAATGTACACTTCCGGATGGCCAAAGAACCAGAACAGGTGCTGCCACAGTAGCGGGTCGCCGCCGCCCGTGGGATTGAAGAATGTCGTGCCGGCCATGCGGTCGAATAGTAGCATCGCCAGCGCGGCGGTCAAGACCGGCAGCGCCAGCAGCAAGAGCACCGCGACGATGAACAGCGACCAGATCACCAGCGGCAGGCGCATCCAGGTCATGCCCTGCGCGCGCATATTAATGATAGTAGTAATGTAGTTGATGGAGCCCATGAGGGACGACATTCCGAGCACGATCAGGCTCATGCACCACAGATTCTGTCCCCAGTCCACGCCGGTCCAGGTTGGGTCAGCGGAAAGCGGTGGATAGCCAGTCCAGCCCGCCGACGCGTGGCCGCCGGGCACGAAGAATCCCACCAGCATAATGATTCCCGATACCATCGCCACCCAAAACGACAGCATGTTGAGGGTGGGAAACGCCATGTCGCGCGTACCGATCATCAGCGGAATGAGGAAATTCCCGAAGCAGCCCACGAGAATCGGCATCACCACGAAGAAAATCATGATGGTGGCGTGCATGGTGAACAGCTCGTTATAAAACGCCGGGGTGATGATGCCCACCGGTATTTTTTTCGCCATCCAGTTTTGTTCGGCATCGGGTTTCGCGAGCCAGCGATCCCACACGCGATCCATGTAAGTTTGTGCCTCGCCGGTATTGCGATATTGCTCCGATGCGCCAATCAACGGCAGCGGGCGTTCGGGATAAGCCAATTGCCAGCGCACTAACATCGCCAGCCCGCCGCCTAAGAGCAGCATCAGCAATCCCAGCAGCAGAAACTGCTTGCCGATCATTTTATGGTCGGTTGAGAAAATGTAGGTGCGAATGAATCCGTGATGCGCGTGGACGATATGAGTTTCTTTGACAGCCGTTGCTTCGCTCATTTCTGTTCCTTATTTCAGTTCGAGTTGATGTCAGTTAAAAATGCATAGCGCAAAGAGCATAGCGCATAGCGTTGAGAGGCACAGAGCATGGCGCATAATACGCCTTTCGCTATGCTCTATGCGCTCTGCTCTCTGCGCCGTCAGTTCGTCGGCCACGTCTTCTGCTTCCACGCCTCGTACTCCTCCGGCGTGTAAACGAAAGCATGACCTAACATCCCCGAATGCCCAAAGCCGCACAGCTCGGCGCAGGGGATTTCGTACTTCCCGGGTTTTGTGGCCTCAAACCAGGCGCGGATTTCCCGTCCCGGCACGGCGTCCTGTTTCAGCCGCATTTGCGGGATGAAGAAACTGTGAATGACGTCTTTGGCTTTGAGCCGCACTTCCACCACTTTGTTGACGGGGACGTGCAATTGGTTATCGACTTGATAATCATCGGCGGTGCCGAAGGTTTGGTCGGGGCCGGGATAGAGCACTTCCCAGTTGAACTGCTTGCCGGTGACCTGCACCACGATGTCGGTGGGCGGCACCTGCTGCTTGATGGTGCCCCACAGCGGCTGGCTCACCAGCGCCAGCACGATCATGGCGATGAACGTCGCGGCGGTCCACACGATTTCCAGCGTGTTGTTGCCATGATAGTACTTCGCTTTGCGGCCGGCTTTGAAACGATATTTGATCAGAAAGTAAATCATCGCAGCGGCGACGAGATAGAACACCGCGGCAGTGATGTAGTAGATGACGTAGAAAAATTTGTCGATCTCACCTCCAAAAGTAGAAACGTTGGGCGGCAGCCAATCGAGCATGTCGTTCCTCCCGGCTAAATAGATGTTTGAAGTTTACAGAATTAGTACAACGTGATGGGACTGAATTTCTATACTCTACTTACATAAGCTGAGTTTAGGGTAAAGCTCTGTAAATTTTACGTTGCGAATATAAAGAAACGGGTTTAAAGAAGCAAGAAGTTTTTGAGGGTGAGAATTGAAACACCGAAGCCCACCGACACACTGAACAACTGAATTGAGTTTTGAATTTGTAGAATCAAGCAGCTGCAACAAAAGCAGGTTTTGTTTTCAATATTCTTTAGTGATAAGCATTACCAGGCGGGATTCGGTGCTTTCAGTGTACTTCGGTGTTTAGTTCGACCATAAAGGCTGCGAACCCGCTGCTTAATTTCCTCCCACGAAAGTCCTGACGCTGGATTATTGACCAGATTAGCTTTCCGACGCAGTAACTCTTGCTTTTGCCAGCCATGAACTGGTATAGCGTCCGGCGTAGCGGCAAGGTCGTCCCAGAGGTCTTCAACTAGTTGAAGTTTCTCATTAGAGCTTAGTTCAAAAACGGAAGTAGAATTCATAGTGTTACTCCCATCATCAAATTTGTGGAATGCAAGTTTGGCGAAGTGACTGAATCAATTGAAAGATAATCTTACATCTCACAAAGTCAAGAAAAATTTCCGCTCAATACTTTTGGGGGCACCTTAATACTATGCTGCGACAATGAGGGAATCAATTTGGAGATACAAAATATAGAACAAATGTGGAGGGAAGTTAAGATATTTTTAATGAATGATGGCGGCGACGAGATAGAACACCGCGGCGGTGATGTAGTAGATAACGTAGAAAAATTTGTCGATCTCACCTCCAAAAGTAGAAACATTGGGCGGCAGCCAATCGAGCATGTCGTTCCTCCCGGCTAAATAGATTTGAAGTTTACAGAATTAGCACAACTGATGGGACTGAATTGCTCTACTTTACTTACAAATGCTGAGTTTAGGGTAAAGCTCTGTAAATTTTACGTTGCGAATATAAAGAAATGGGTTTAAAGAAGCAAGAAGTTTTTGAGGGGAGTATAAGCGGCGGGTTGACTCATAAAAAAGGTAACCGTAGGTCAATTGCGCGGGAAGAGAGTACATCTTTAATTTGCTTAACCAGACTATCTCAACACATTTTACAGACAGTTTATATGTATACGTGCGTTACCGTTTCTCACCGCCCACTGCTCATTTGTCTTGTTCTATCTCTCGCGAAACCCTGCTTCATTTTTTCGGAAATCGCTGGTTTAAATGTTTTAGAAACTACAGTTCTTTCTTTTTTCTCACATCTCTCAATAAACTTAATGAATTCGTTTATCTGATTATCTATTTTTTTAAGATTACCTTTCAGTTCAAGAAAATCTACCCTATAATCCATTCTAGTATCAGGTATAACGGTTTGCATATAACGATAAGTGTAAATCAAGTGGTCAACATAATAATAAGCCGAATCACATAGTATAATGTCGGTATCATCCCTGTAATCCAATCCAAATATTGACGTTTCCAGAATTGAAAAATCCACCTTAGTCGCAATCGTTGTGTTAAGATTCTTCTTCGCATAATTTCCATAGCCAAATTGATCCAGTAGATAACGGAGTCGCGAATATTTTAGTCCAATTTTATTTTTCTCCGTTACTGTACCAAAATTGCGAATTGTCTGAAGTAATCTGACTCTAAAGAGATTGTTAAATTCTCCTGTCATATCAGAGTCGTCGTATAGATTCATTAAAAATGTATTTTCTTTGTTCATCTCACTGTAGATATATAGCAGCAAAGTTTCCAACATTTTCTGTTGTGTTATTAGCACGCCGTTTATAATCTTCTTGAGATCTTCAAAATCAAAATGAGATGAAGCAAGTAAGGATTTGAAGTAATCTAGCATCAAATCTAGGTTGGAATTGCTTAACATATAAAACAAGAATAGGTTTTCTTTCTTCGTTAGTATGCTTTTAATTATCGTTTCCACAAATTTCATGTAATGGTCACTAGCTAGAATATTTATCACCCAAAATTGCTATTTCATTTGGTGGATTCTCACGTAAGATATTTTTGAATGTTTGAAATCTTGATATCAAAACGTCTTCAAACTGTGGGGCCAATATATGATACTTGTTTTCATTGCCAAACTTATTGCCAATTTTCCTTACCGTTATTTCACGAAGACTGATCACAATCGGTATATTTAGAGCATGACTTATTTCCAGAACCTCTCTTCTAATTGCCTCCGCGGCGGCACCATCATTAAGTCGATCTACGTCATCCAAAATAATACACATTCGCTTACCTTTTGATCTAAGAAACTTAATCCCACTTCTGAGGTACACGAGCGACTCACGAGAATTTTTTGACTTAGTTTTGTTTTGTTCAATTAAAACCTGTGATCTTCTTCTTTCCTTTTCTTCCTTTTGTCTATCCTTGTCATTTTGCCTTATAATGGCATCAAAAAGTTGTAAATCGGTAGAAAATCTTTCATTCAGAATCTCTTCTGTTCCCATCCTAAATGCCTCGCCAACTTCTAAAACCTTTCTATCGATTTGCTCAGAAAGGGATACATAGGTTTCAATTAAGGCCTCCTTAGTTGTGCTAGCCATAGCAAGATTATTTGTAAAAATGATTATGTCATTATTTGCCTTTATTGTTTTCAGTAGATATGAAATAAAGGTTGACTTGCCGACTCCTCTATTGCCTACAAGGACGAGTACAGCCTCCTTATCACTCGCAACCCAATAATCAATATCAAAATCATCGAAAGATCTCAACAAATGAACATTTACATAATGTTTGTGAGTGCGAGCAAATTCTAAAAAAGGTGTTCTGTACTTCTGTAGATCCAGATTTTTCAAATATTCCTTGAGTTGATCACGTTCTTTTTCAACGTTGAAAGTTGTGATATAGTTTTGGATTAGGTAATCATCGTTTTGCAATCCACCCCACACTACAGTAGCCAAGCTTCCGAAACATTTATATATGGCAGTTTGAATTAAAGGCCAGATTTGGTTACAAGGTTCTCGAAGAAGATCCATATCTTTGCCATCAAGTAGCCTGTATTTTTGCATTCTCCAGGTCCTCCTTGGAATTTTGGGCTCTCTACGTCCTTTCGAATCATATCATAGCTTTGTCGGAATGATTTGCTCAACCCATACTTTGTCTATGGCGTTGAGTAGTTTTGAACATGAGATTGTCAAAGAAATGATGACCGAAAGGGAGATAAGGCTAATTACGTATACAATTACCGTGTTCAGGATACTTATTGTAAGTCCATATTTGTAGCTATAAAGATCGTGGCCAAAGACTATTGTATGAACTAACATGGGTAGCCACATGAGAAAAATTGGAGTTCTCCGCCAGAATGCTGCAACCTGTTTGTCAATTTCAGGTAAAGTAAACAGTTGATGCATTGAAAGCACATGATAGCAGTAACTCAATTTGTTTTGTGAATCAGCTTCATCGATCGTGAATTTGAGGTTTTCTTGTTCTCGCAGGAGACAAAATCGAAGCCACGAAAGTAACGCTATAAAAGCAAGACCACTTGCTATTCCAAGATCATTAACGTCAAATATGATCCCAAAAAAAGGAACCCGGATATTATTGACCTCATCTGTAAGAATTTTTTGTAACCCCCTATTCACTTCTGCTAAGTGAGACGAATCAGCTATGTCACGTATCAAAGCAAAAGACCTTGCTTTGTCAAAACGGTTTCTAAGTTCGTCAGTCTTAAGGCTATCTCTCAGATGTACATTCCAAATTTTGAGCTCTAGTGCGTCATTTGTTCTGTGCAATCTTTTATTAATCCAACTACCCTGCCAAGAATTCCAAAAAGCTGCAAAGACCAAAACACTAGCGCTAACCGTAACAGCCATCGTTACTCTCGTTCTATTTTGAGCTACTCTACAAGCGTCAATATTTTGGTTTAATGACAGTTCTTTATTGTTCATGATTTATTCCTATGATATAAGCTTGGTTAATTTTTTCGTAAGTTATCAGCCATATGACCATACAGCAGAAAATAGTAGCATATGAGATCAAGTGCTCCCAAATGAAGGTTCTTTTAAACAATAAATTAAGAAATGTTTTTCCATACGACTCGCAAAAGAACTACAAATCATCTCCAGGTAATGCGAATACCGTGTCCGCCGCGGTCCGGCACAGGGGTGTAAACTTCGAGGTAATAGGATAGCTTATACAACCCCCAGCAAATTGTGATGGGTGGCTTTTTGATTTTATGTTATCCGCCTTCCGGTAGCGAATGTCACCTCTGGTGAACGACGCAGATGAGAGAGAAGAGGACATTGGGGATAACAATTGTAAGATAAAAATTCTAAGCCATGAGTCAAGATATTTTTTTGTTTGTAAATCAAAAGCCCGCCTGCTTTTTAAAAAGCTGGCATGCACTTGCCCAAGAGCCAACGGGGCTTTTTGCACAAACCACCCAGCACTCACCCAAACCTGCCTTTAAGACGACCGTCCGACAAATGTCGTGAGACTGCCATTCCCGTACGTTTACCCGCCAGAATCATGCGGGCACAAGTTTAGCGGGGATTCCATTTGTGGGCGTGATGGATGCCCGATAGAAGCATTCGGGCATGACAACAAATCTGAACGACCGTTTGGATTTATCTTATCCCTTCTGATACTGAACGGTCTTGAGCACCTTCTGCACTTCCTTGCCCTGTGCACCCATTGGACCGGTTTAGGAATTCGCTTACGGACGGCCTCCACTACCTACGATTCCGAGAAGCATGAATACACAATTACTGGCGCCGGCGCTAACATGTGGTTTGACCGCGACGAGTTTCATCTCTTGTGGAAACGCATGAGCGGAGATTTCATTTTGCAAGCGCGAGTAGAATTTCTGGAGTCACCTCATCGAAAGACAGAAGGCAATCAGGTTTTCGCGCCCAACAGTTTGGTTGGGCTTTTTTATTTCTTCATTACGAGTGTCTTGCAAATATGAAATTTTTAGATTAGCTTTGTTTCAATTCGTTAAGTAAGGATTCATGATGACCGACTCGATTTCCATTCTTGGCATTTCCGCTTTTTATCATGACAGCGCCGCCTGCCTGGTGCGCGACGGCGAAATTTTGTATGCGGCTCAGGAAGAGCGTTTCACGCGCAAAAAACACGATTTCAATTTCCCCAAACACGCCATTGATTTTTGCCTGACGGAAGCAGGTTTGCAACCGCAGCATTTGGCCTACGTTGCGTTTTACGACAAACCGTTTTTGAAATTCGAGCGGTTGCTGGAAACTTATTTGGCCTACGCGCCGCGCGGCGTCGCTTCGTTCATCAAGGCGATGCCGCTGTGGTTGAAACAAAAATTGTGGATGAAAGATCTGATCCACAAAGAGCTGTTGTATGATGGCGAGATTTTGTTTCCGGAACATCATCACTCCCACGCGGCGTCGGCGTTTTTCCCCTCGCCGTTTCAAGAGGCCGCTATTTTGACGATGGATGGCGTTGGCGAGTGGGCCACCGCCAGTTACGGCGTTGGCCGCGACAACCAGATCGAGATCTGGGCGGAATTGAAATTTCCTCATTCGCTCGGACTGCTTTACTCGGCGTTTACTTACTACACCGGTTTCAAAGTCAATTCCGGCGAGTACAAATTGATGGGTCTCGCGCCTTACGGCGAGCCGAAATTTGCGAAGCTGATTCTTGAGAAGTTGATCGACCTCAAAGAAGACGGCTCGTTCAAAATGAACATGAAATATTTCAATTACTGCGCTGGGCTGACCATGACCAACAATCGTTTCCACCGCTTGTTTGGTTTGCCGCCGCGCGATCCCGAAGAGCAGCTCAATCAAGCTTATATGGATGTCGCCGCCTCCATTCAAGCGGTGACGGATGAGATCATGATTCGTATGGCACGTCATGTCAAAAAAGAAACTGGGATGAAGCATCTCTGCCTTGCGGGCGGCGTGGCGCTCAACTGCGTTGGCAATGGTTATATTCTGCGGGCTGGTATTTTTGATGACCTGTGGATTCAACCCGCGGCCGGCGACGCCGGCGGCGCGTTGGGCGCGGCGCTGACGGTCTGGCACCAGTATCTGGACAAGACGCGCAAAGTGAAAGGCACTAAGGACGGACAAAAAGCATCGTATCTCGGTCCGGATTTTAAGAATGAAATTATTGAAGATTTTTTGACGTCAGAAAAAATAGTCTTCAAGAAATTATCTAACTCTGAATTGATTCGCACGGTCGTCGAGCTGCTGGAAAATGAATCGGTCGTGGGTTGGTTTCAGGGTCGAATGGAGTTTGGCCCGCGAGCGTTGGGCAACCGCAGTATTTTGGGCGATCCGCGTTCGGCGAAGATGCAGTCCATCATGAATTTGAAAATTAAATTCCGCGAAAGCTTTCGCCCATTTGCGCCTTCGGTTCTGAAGGACCACGTCGGCGAGGTTTTTGAGCTGAATCGGGAAAGTCCGTACATGCTGCTGGTAGCGCCGGTGCAGGAATCATTGCGCATTTTTAATCCGGAGGATAAAGATCACCGGTTGTTTGGCATCGACAAGTTGAGGGTTGTGCGCTCAAAAATCCCGGCGGTTACCCATGTGGACTTTTCCGCGCGCATTCAAACTGTGGCAAAGGAAGACAATCCTCTGTATTATGATCTCATCAAAGCGTTTTACGATCGCACCGCTTGCCCGGTGCTCATCAACACCTCGTTCAATGTGCGCGGAGAGCCAATTGTGTGCACGCCGCAGGAGGCCTATCGCTGTTTTATGCGCACCAACATGGACTACTTGGTGCTAGGAAATTTCCTATTGGAGAAAACAGCGCAAAAACCACTGGTGGAAGAAAAGGCCTGGCAGGAAGAATTTGAGTTGGATTAATTTAGTCCCCTCTTGAGAGGGGATTTAGGGGTGTGTGTTATGTTACTCGAAGAAATCAAAAGCATCCGCGCAGATAAACCAACGCTGCGAAAATTCGGCATTGGGCTTTTCGTTTTGCTGCTCATCTTCAGCGCGATTTCAATATGGAAAGACGGAGACGTCTACCGCTATCTCGCTCCGTTGGCCGTCATTTCGCTGTTAATCGCGCTCATTTTTCCACTGGCACTGAAGTTCATTTTTCTGCCGTGGATGGCGCTCGCTACCGTCATCGGCTGGTTGATGACGCGCGTGATCTTGATTACATTATTCTACTTGATCATCACACCTTTTTCCATTATTATGAAACTCGCCGGCAAGGATTTATTAGACGAAAAGCTTGAGCCGCATCGCAAGAGCTACTGGGTTCTTCGCGATAAAAAAACGATCGGCAAAGAGGAACTACTGCGCCAGTTTTGACAAGCCATGGCCACTCATGATCAGCATCGTCGATTTTTAGCAAGAACAACTTACTTCGATTAAAATGCTGTCTTTTTAAATTGCCATTTCGAGGCGAAGCGCAGCGAAGCCGAGAAATCTGAAATAGCACGATACGTGTGTTACCAGATTCCTCACCCGACAAACAACGTCGGGGTTCGGAATGACAATCTCATATCCGTTAATGTCTTCACATTTTGTTTTGGCCCAGTTAAAAAACAGAAGGGAGGAAAATCTGAGCCAGATCACGGTCTCGGAGGTTTCGAATTCTGCTATAAAAACCTACCTCTATCCCATTCTCGCAGGCGCTTGCATATTTTTAGGCTTCGAGCCGCTGCAGTGGTTCCCACTGTTGCTGCTCTGGCCGTTTTTCCTGCGTGGCATGCGCCAGCTTCCTCTGAAAAAGAAACTGGTCGCCTATTGGATTATGGCCATCTCCGCCAACTTAGGCGGCTACTATTGGATCGTCATCGTCGCGCAGGATCACGGCGGACTGCCGTGGTACGGCGGCGTCGGTGTGTTATTGCTGTACAGCATGTTCAATAATTTGAACTTTGTGTTGTGGGCGTATCTCGAGCGATTCTTTGGCGAGAAGCCCAGTCCGTTTGTAACCGCCGCATTGTTTGTGGCAGCGGAGCAAATCAATCCGCAGGTGTTCCCGTGGTACTTCGGCGCGGGACTCGATTCTGTGTTGGTGCTTTATCAAACCGCCGATCTCTGGGGCGTGATGGGATTGAGTTTTGTCGCGGTCGTGATTCTGCATATCCCGTACTGGATTTGGGATCATCGTCACACGTTTTGGACAACACACAAATTGGCCTTCGTTTGTAAAGTGGCGTTCGTGCTGTTCATCGTCCTTTATGGCATCGGCGCGCTCAAGCGCTACAGCAACGAACCGGCGCCCGATAAAAAGTCCGTTGCCATTTCTTTGGTGCAGTCCAACACCACGCTGGAAAAATTTTACGGCGCCACACTGAGCACAAAAGATCGGCTGACGGAGTTCCTGCACATCGTTGGACTTTCCAAAAAAGCAATGGCGGAGCAACCCGAAAAAACTGATTTGCTGATCTGGCCAGAAGGCTCGGTGCACTTCCCCATTTTGAACTACGAAGTAGTTTTTAACACGGTCTCGGAATTGGCCAGGCGTAACCACGTTTATGTTACTGCCGGCTCAGCGGAAGTCGAAACGAAGAAACGCGGTGACCAGCCGCGATATTACAACACCCAGTTCGTGCTAGATCGCGAGGGTAGGGTCGCCGGCAAATATCGCAAAATTGTTTTGCTGGCGTTTGGCGAGTACATCCCATTTCTTGACACCTTTCCGGTTTTGGAAAAGTGGCTGCCGTCGTCCATTTCTCATTTCACGCGCGGAACCGAGAAGCCGGTTTTTGCGCTGGATGACAGCACGCATTGGCTGCCGCTGATTTGCTATGAAGACATCATCTCCGGATTCGTCACCGGTTTCGATCATCGCCGCGCGGATTTCATGGTGAACATCACCAACGACGGCTGGTTCGGAAAATCGTCGGCGTCGCATTTGCACAAGCAGATGGCGCGGCCGCGGGCGGTGGAATACCGCAAGCCGCTGGCGCGCTGCCTCAACACTGGCAGCTCGCAAGTCATCGACGCCGCCGGTCGTACCATTTCCCGCGAGACCGGTTTGTACACCCGTGAGTTTATCAACATCACGTTGAATCTGCCGCAAAAACCGCCGGTGACGGTTTATTCGATTATCGGTAACTGGCCGGTGTACGGGTTGATTTTCGTAGTAGGGGTTTTATGGGTGAGAAAACGGTTTTTGAGGAAGGAGTAATTGGAGCTGTCCAAAAAGGTACCTGTCATTGCCTGCCTGTGGCAGACAGGCGAGCGAAGCGAAGCAATCTCATGATTTTGTGCTCAAATGATGAGATTGCTTCGTCGCTATCGCTCCTCGCAATTGACAATTCCTTCCTTTTTGGACAGCCCCAATTTTTAGCTTGATATATTTTTAAGCGATAGTTATATTTTTCATGTTTTCATAATTGGAGTAGAAAATGGAAAAAGTAACGCTCGAATATTTCAAAAATAATTTAGCCGAAATATTCGAAAAAGTGCAAAAGGGTCATTCGCTGATCATTACCGATAATGGTCACACCTTAGCGAGGTTGACACCGATGAAGAAATCACCTGAGGATAAAGACAAGTTTCCAAAGTTCATTAAAACGAAGGAAGAGTTTGAAGCCGCTATGGCCAGAATTGATGAAATGTACGAAAAGGGTGAACTTTCTATCGAGGATTGCTACTTAAGCAGGGTTGAACCTGTTGATATGGGATACACGGACAGCTCTAATCTTGATGCGGAACTTTACAAGTGAGTCAGGATAATCAGGTTTTTCTGGATACATCTTTTTTAGTCGCCTATCATAATAAGAAAGATCAAAACCACCTAACAGCAACCATTTGTTATAATAATTTGAAAAGGTCGATATCCAATCTGCGCTTTGTAACTACAGATTACATATTCGATGAACTGGCTACACTTCTCCTTGTTCGTCTGGATAAAGAAAGGGCAATAAAAATTTGCAGCGAAATCATTGATGATCCACTTATTCGGCTGTTCATGGTTTCTGAAAAATACTTCAAACAAGCATGGGATGTTTACAAAAGCATGTTGGACAAAGACTGGAGCTTTACCGACTGCTCTTCCTATGTTGTCATGCAGGAATTAGGAATTGACAAAGCCGCCTCTTTTGACCACCACTTCAAACAATTCGGCTTCACAATTTTGCCGTAACCCCTGCCTCCATTTATGCCCGAACTCCCCGAAGTTGAAACCATCCGCCGCGCCTTGAACCAACATTTGCCCGGCCAGCGAATCGAACGAGTGCGGGTACGCGATTCGCGATTGCGGTCACCCGTTGATGAAAAAAAATTAAAACGACTGGTGGTAGGTCAGCCAATCCACGCGATCAACCGCCGCGCCAAGTACCTGCTCATTCACCTCGCCAACGATTCTGATTTGATCATTCACCTCGGCATGAGCGGGCGGCTTTTGTTGCTGCGCGAAGCTCTTCCATTTGAGAAACACGATCATGTGATTTTCTATTTCGACAATCAAACCGAGCTGCGTTTCCGCGATCCGCGCCGCTTCGGTTTGGTGGATGCGGTCAAGTCCAGTGAACTCGATCACGATCCTCGTTTCGTGAATCTGGGCGTCGAGCCGCTCGATTCTAAAACTCGCGCCCGCGCACTTTTTGAACGGGCAAATCGTCTCAAAAAACCCATCAAAAATTTGTTGATGGATGCGAGCTTCATTGTTGGCGTCGGAAATATTTACGCCAACGAGGCGATGTTTCACGCCGGCATTCACCCGTTCACGCCTGCGAATCATCTCAAATCGGCAGATTGGCAGCGATTATTGGGCGAGGTTAAACGGGTTCTGAAAAAAGCGATTCAAAAAGGCGGCACCACGCTCAACGATTTCGTGAACAGCGATGGCGAGATGGGTTACTTTCAGTTGTCTCTGGCGGTGTACGACCGGGCAGGGGAGAGGTGTCCTAAATGCAAAACCAAAATCGAGCGGGTGGTGCAGGTGGGACGCAGCACGTTTTTTTGCCCGCGCTGTCAGAAGCTTTAGTCATTGTTGGGCATCCCAAGAAAGATGAGATTGTCATTGCGAGGAGCGGCAGCGACGAAGCAATCCCATTGATTTGAGCACAAAATCACGAGATTGCTTCGCTACGCTCGCCTGTCTGCCATAGGCAGGCAATGACAGGTATCTTTTTGATACAGCCTCAATGGTCTATTTTTTTCACATATTTCCCATTAATTCACTCCCATTGTTTTGGACGAAGCCGATTGAATTTGTAGGGGAAAGGTAAGCTCGATGGGGGAATTTTGCTACTCGAAAGTTGCTCTGTTTGACTTCACGATTCAGCGGATTGGGCACGATTTTAGTGCAAGTGCCCAAATCCGCTGAAGTCTCTTCAGGCAACCTACGTCATCACGCACTCGGCCACAACCACCCAAACGTTCCAGCCGTCGCCAGCGCGTAAACCAGCCCGTCGAAAATCGATTTGAGGGTAGCGCTCCAGTTGCGTTTGTACCAAATTGAGTTCTGCAGCAGCGCCAAAGCATAGCCAGCGAAGGCGGTGCCGCCCACAATCCGAAAAACCCCGAGGTACTGAGCATTCGGCCCCAGGGTGTGCGCAGCAACATAACCTGCGAACAATCCAACTACAACTGAGTAGATGAACCACTGCACTAAGCTGCCGGTCATCGTCGGCGGGCCGCTTTTCATCACTGTCAGAAAGGCGACGGGGCCCTTGGTCATCTTTTCGATGAACTCCGGGCTGCGCATTACCTTTGGACTCCCGGCACGAGGAATTACGTAATCCCCGGGTGGGATATTAAACTTGCGCAGCGCCGCCATAACCTCGTCTTCGGCTGGGAGTTTTCCGAAGTCGGTGCGATGGTAGGGCAGCAACATGTGAATGATGGAACTAACAACAAAAACCAACACGGCGGACAACACGATCGGAAGCCACAACGACATGAGTGGTACCATTTTCCCTCCTTTAGGATTTAGTTGTTTAGTCTGCCGATTTGAGAAGGGCATCGGCTCTGTCCATAAATCAACCTGCTTAAGCCTTCTCAGTGGCAAGAATAACTTTGCGCGGCGCTACCACTTTCGTTCATCTCCTCGATCAGGAGAGGAACCGCTATGTCTAAATTCTTTTTATAAACCGTCGCAAAAAGTTTCCCGAACACGGAGACGCCGAAGCCTTCGCCTTCAACGACCCAAGTGAGTTTGGTCTGTTTCGAGTTCAGTTGCTCAAAAAGATGGTCGTAACAAATCGTCAACCACAGGAATCGGCCAACCCACTTCCAGTTGCGATATGGGTGAAACTCCGTCATGGCGAACGCGGATTTGATCCCATTGCTTAGGTGAATGATCCCTGACGATTGCGGGCCGAATTCGCCGGGTCTCACCTCCACCCGCTCGATGTGCCTGGCCCAGCTTGGCCAATGCTCGACACGCGAAAGATGCTGCCACGCCCCTTCCAGAGGCAGGTCTACTGTGAAATCTCGGCGAAGAAGTGTAATCATCTCAAGTCTTTCGTGCGGCTAACACCCGCATCAGCGGCGCAACCTTACGAGCACGGTCTTTAAAATCTATGCCGTGCTGGTTGCGGCCGCTGGACGCGCTTGTTATGCCAATGTGCTCCAGATGCAAGCACTTAGCGTATGGTTTTTCTCGATATTCTTCGTCTCTTCCAATCAAAATTAAAACCAATTGGGGCGATTAATTTGTTGTCATGGTCTAATTTTTCAGGTGAGCTTCGATTATGGTTTTGCTTCTGGTGACTCTAACAATATTCATTGACATTGAGATCAAGGAATAAAATAGTGCGGCTAGGGTGCCAAACAAACAAATAGCTTGATTATTTGTCCCTATAAAATCTTTAAGATTTGTAACACTCAATAAAAAGAACAGCAAAACAAATAAGCCGAAACCGAACTCAAAGACTCTGTACTCCGATAAACGTAGTACATGTGTTTTATTAATTTTTTTATTGCCTAGAATTTTTCTTATGGATTGGCTGGTTTTTAAATTCGCAAGAAATAGGACAGCAGAGAACGATAAAAACCAGTATGGTAGATTTTCTGTCAGGTAAATTGAAATTGAACTAACTGTAATTATCAAAAAACTAATAACCCAAGCGCTAATTGATGTTTCTGTTTTGTATAAATGAGTGACTGCAATATAACGGATAAAGAATTGAGCAAAAGTTAGCAGGCATGCTGCGTAAGCAAAGATAAATGTAATTTCACCCCATTTCCTTGAAGTGTATCCTACATTCAGAAATATGCCAATATGGAGAGCTATAGCCATAAAAATAAATGATCTCTCGTATTGGTTCATTTCGCTAATGATTGATACATTTTTATTACGAAACAGCCATGAATTTGAAATAACTTTTTCCACTTGCTGATAATAAGGCATAACATAGTGATTAACGAGTATCATAACCAACTATATACAGCAACAAACAGTCGTATAACAAAATTGGGCTCATCTCAATGAAGTTTCTTTTAAACAATAAATTAACCGTCTTTTTTTCTGCATTCCTAATTATGTTATGCGACTCGTATAACAAACTACCTGCTTGCAGCAGGCAGGCAAATCATCGGCCGGGGCTGCGAATACCCTGCCCGCGCGTTCAATACGTGCCTTAGATTTTGGCCAATCGTTCCATAGGGAGAATAATCTTTAGAAGCCTTAGCCGTGTTATACAAACACGCAAAATGAATGTCAACAGATTTTTTGAAGAAGCTTGACCAAAAGGGTCGTTGCCCAGCAATTCATCCTTCGACTGCGCTCCGCTCAGGATGAAACTAAATTCTTTTCATTTGAGGTTGGTGACTGCCATCATTTTTTAGTAAGGAAGTTCTTGGTCGAGGAGATTGCTTCGACTCACTGAACGGCGCGAGTCTCGCCTGTCTGCACAGGCAGGCAATGACAGCGACGGTTCTGTCACTGCGAGGCGTTTTCTGCCGAAGCAGTCCCCTGGAACGAAAGCTCACTGCTCTATCAATGACCGCAGCAACTCCATGCACACCTTCTGGGTCCGTCCGTCTTGGTCTAACGAGAAATTCCACGCGGTCATCGAGACGGCCACGATTTGTCCCGAGCGAGCCAGGGTTCGGAAGATGCCCTGAAGCTCCGCCGCGGTTGGGCCGCCGGGCGTGGCGTAACTCATCGCCGGGGCGTCGTTGGGATTGACGATGTCGGTATCGAAGTGTACATAGAGGGGGTGAGCCAACAGAGGATGCTGAAGCAAGTTGCGGATGTCATGAACGTGGTGCACCTTCGATTCCGTCAGCGCCTGCTTTTCCAGCGGATCGAGATTGCGGGCGTCGCACAGGACGACCTGATTTTCCGGCAGCGGCAGCGTGCCCATCGCGGCCATCATCGTCTGTTCGCCGCGTCCCACCAACATCGCGAGCGGCATCCCGCCAATAAAACCGCTCGGTGAGGTTTCCCACGTGTTGAAATCTCCGTGGGCATCCAACCAAAGAAGCACCGGATCGAGACCAGCGCGCTGCAAGCCAGCGAGCACGCCGATGGTGGTACAGCAGTCGCCGGCGATGCTCACCGGCCGTTCCCCATCAGCGATAGCATCAGCGACAAAATGGGCAAGCTGTTGATGAACCTGCGACATGCGCTGTTGACTCGTGGCTTCCGATAAAGCGGGCTTGTTCAGAAGCTGGTCCGCTTGAACGAGGGTCTCTAAATCCGGAACCGGCTGATCGAGGATGAAAGGAGTGACGATGAATTTGTTTTTCATTCTAAATCGGTTCCTTTAGTTAGATATTTTGATGCCACGCTTCACATTTGTGTAGCAGAGGGTTAGGCGCCCAGACCCCATCCTAACCTTCCCCTTAAAAAGGGGAAGGGATCCGATCCCCTCTCCTCCTTAAGGAGAGGGTTAGGGTGAGGTCCTTCTACTTTTCCAAAACTAATCCCACGTGAGACTTTCGTAGCCCATAAACAACACGTCGAGTTAAAACTTGAGACTCGAGCCCAAATGCGGTAACTGCTCGAGAGAACCGAGAGCATATTTTTCGAGCGAGTAGCGAATCGCCGTAAACGCAATTTGCTTGAACGGGATTGCAGATTTACTGAACAGCCGGACTTCCGACGTTTCTTTGTTGGGGTGAAAATCCATGTTGATCAAATTCGCCAAAAATATCATGTAAATTTGGCCAATTTTTGGCAGGCTGTAAATTGAAAACAGGTGAACAATTTCCACCTTAGCACTAGCCTCTTCCAAAGTCTCACGGATCGCGCCTTGTTCGACCGACTCGCCCATTTCCATGAAGCCGGCAGGCAGGGTCCACAAGCCTTTGCACGGTTCGATGGCGCGTTTGCAGAGCAGCACTTTGTCGTCACGGCGCGGCAAACAACCAACTACCAGTTTGGGGTTTTGGTAGTGAATAGCGCCGCAGCTCGGACAATGAAAGCGCTCCGTGTCTTCTTCGGGTATATATCCAAACGCGACGGGTTGGCCGCAGTTGCTGCAGTAGTTCATCAAGGATCTCAGCTAGTATATTGAGAAGTATTTCGAAAGTTGAGCATATTAAAAAAAATATCCTCAAAACGCAAGCGAGGCTGACAACTCAAAAATCCTTTTGATTCTCAATCGCCATTCACTATATTGTCGATATTTTTCTTTCAGCAATCCATATACCGGGTAAACGTACACTCAATAATCTTTCAACTTTTGGAGGTGAGGCCATGAAGCCTATAAACTTATCTATCCGAACTGCTCTTTGCCTGATGTTTAGTTGGTTAGTACCGTTTGGGGGCAACATCCAGTCCGTCCATGGCCAAGAAGTCATTGTCCATCAATCTTTCTCGTTTGAAGACGGCAATCCGCAAAAAGATGCGGACGGCGCTGCAAATGGTGTAGTGGTTTGGAAAAGCGGCGCGGTGCACGTCGTCGTCGGGGCTTATGATGTTTATCCACCCTTTCCTTATACCGAGCCCCGGCTATTGATTATTCAACCGGGCGCCATCGTCAAATTCGCCCTTAAGTTTGACATGGATCAGGATGGCACGCTGCTCTCCTGGGAGCCGACCGCCGATGGCCGGATTTCCATGTACTACGCCGCCTCGCTGCAAATCGACGGCGCCACGATAACGGATATTCGCGATGATGAGGTTGGCGGAGATACCAATGAGGATGGGAACGCCACGACGCCTTCGCACTGGGGAATTATCAAATTCTCCGGAAACCCGAATGAGTATCTCACCAACAGTACCATCAAGTACTGCGCGAAAATGGGCTCGTTCGGCTCCATAAAAATTACGGGCAACAGATTCCTTTTCACCGGAGGATTACAATCAGGCGGTGGGTATCCGGGTTTTACCGGGCTCATCCTCGACGCGGCGCCGGTGATAACGGGAAATGTTTTTGAATATTCCTACGTTTCTACCGGGCTGATCGCCGATCTGCGCGGCATGTCCGCAGTTGTCGAAGGCAACACCTTCCGCAACGCCCCGAACACCGACCGCAAGGCCGGCATGTCGATTTGGATCGGGCCTTCGAACCAGTGCCGGGAATGTTCTCCGCAAAATAATCCGATTGGTCCAACCGCGGGCGTCACCATCGTCGCCAACAACCTTTTCGAGGGCGTGGGGGGCGTGAGCATTTACACGGTTCCCAGCGACACCGTGTTTTCCAAAACCATTTTTCGCGCCGAAATCCGCAACAACACCTTTCGCGGTCCCACCAATTATCAGGCGCTGGATTTGTGCATCGAGGCGGACGCCAAAGTTTTTTCGAACGAGATTACCGGCTCCACCCAGCCCCTCCGGTTTTCATACAATGATCGCACCGAGACCACCCGCCTCGATCTGAAATTCAACCGTTTTTCACTGGACGGTGTCAACAATAGTTTTGGCTTCGGCTCGGTGCCGGCCAAGCTCTGGCAAAACGGTCATTTCGTGAATGCTCAAAATAATTTCTGGGGACACCCGACTGGCCCGTTCGACAACTCCAACGCCGACGGTCGCACCAACCCACGCGGACAGGGACTGAAGCTCGCCGACGGCATCGACTACTCTAATTTCATTGGCGGTTCAGCGCCGCCCGTGAAAGACGCGATTCACATCAATGTCGCGACGAATCCGGCGCCGCCGCTGGAGCCAAAGGCGAACGTGACGTTCAACGTCACTGCCGATTACTATAAATTGGAATCCGCGCCCACCGGCAAGATTGTTGTTTCGATTCGCGATGCCGATGGCATCATTCTCAACACCACTGAAACCAGCGTCGCGGTGACTTCGCAGAATTCCTCAGCCACGTTGCCGCCGGTGCAGATTGAATTGCCGGACGATTCGCCGCAGGTGACGGTGGAGGCGGCGCTGGTTCCGGATGGCGACGGCCTGAGCGCGCGCTCCAACATCGAGAGTTTTGTGTTGAAGCGCCCCGCCACTGATATCGATATCTTCAGCATCAGCGTCAGCGAAGTTCCATCCGGCAATTTTCCCAAGCCGACGCGCGGCGAGACTTTGCGGGTGAAAGTCAGCTTCAATTATAGTCTGACCACGTCGTCGCCGAGCAGCAACGGCAGCATCACGTTCGTGGCGACGGAACGGGTGCGCGGCACGAAGACCGTTTTGAAGGACTTTCCGCCGTTCGTGTTTTCAGTTCCTCCCGGCTCCAACAAGCCATTTTCGGGCGAGCTGGAAGTGGCGATTCCACTGCGCGATGAAATTACCGAGCCGAAAACCGATTTGCACGTGCAGGTGATCATGAAAGATGACGCCGGCGTCGAGCTGAAAAAGCGCGGCAACAGTGTGCCGATTCGAGAAGCCGGGCAGGTGCGCTTCTCACCGGCTGCTGCTGGATTCGGTAATGTCGTTCCAATAAAAGTAAGAAACGCCAATGGTTCGCCTTCGCCAGATCCCTCCGCTGGCCTGCAGACCTACTTTTTAGTTGGCGAATTTGCGGGTTACGCATCGCAGGTCAAATATCGCGTCGATGCGAAAAACGTTACGGGTTGGCAGCTATTTGCCGGCGACGGCGACGAAGCGCTCGACGCCAACGGAAATGTCCTGCACAAATTCGCGGCGCAAGCACCCAAGCTGCAGAATATCGCCACGGGGCCGGAACAGCAGGTTCGAGTGGCTATCATCGGCGGCACGCCCATCCCGGCGGGCACGGTCAAATACCGGGCGTATGTCAAATTAGTGGGACCGGGAGGCGTGGTTACGGCGGTGGACAAATTCGAGATTCCGGTGCGCGAGGCTTCGCAGTCATTGACCAGAGTTGTGCCGGCCGGAGCGTCGCAGGTGGCGTTCAATCCGATTCCGGTCACCATCAATTTTTCTGCGAATCAAACGGCTGGGCTGGCTTTCGCCAATGAATTTGCCGGGCAATTTGGCGCCGCGGCTTCGTCCGTTTCACTCGCCAAAACCACCGCCGATTTTTACTGGGGTTTCATTCCGCTCAATCGTTATTGGTCGGTGTACGACACGCTCAAAGCCGGCACGTTCACCGCGACCGTGAGTTTCACTTACAATCCAGCCACGGATTTTCCGGCTATCGCCGGATTTAACGAAGACTCATTGGTGGTGGCCGGGCTCAGTCCGTTCAGCGGCGAGCTGGAGGCATTGCCATCAACTTTGAACAAAGCCACCCGCACGATCACCACCGCCTATACCAAATCTTTCGACACCTACGTCGTGGCCTCGAAATCCACCAACCTCATTGTTGGCGTGGAGGATCCGGGCGCTGAAATCCCGCAGCAATTTTCACTCGAACAGAATTATCCCAATCCGTTCAATCCGTCCACCACAATTCGATTCTCTCTGCCCGTGGCGTCGGATGTCCATTTGCGAATTTACAATCTCCGCGGACAGGAAGTACGAACGTTAGTAGATGCTCGCTACGTTGCCGGACAACACACCGTGACGTGGAACGGTCAGGATAATAACGGCCAGCACGTCTCCAGCGGCGTCTATTTCGTGCAAATGCGCGCCGGCGATTTTGTGACGGTAAAGAAAGCGGCGCTGGTGCGGTGAAGATTGAAGATGGAGGATAGAAGATGGAAGTTGGCATCTTAGTTCCTCCCCCATTTTCGCCCTTCAAAAATGGGGGGGGCTAGGAGGGGGTCGGCATAAAGCAATTCATACGAGGAGAATTCCTCGGCAACTAACATTGACGATTGTCGACCTTCATAAACTTCAAAAAAGAATTGATCGGGCGGAGGAAAAACATGGCGAGCAAACTTTTTACAGCAACAGCATTGATTCGGTTATTTGCTTTTACTTTGGCCTCAATTGGCCTCTGCAGCACTCTCTCTTTTGGCCAGAGTCCAAAAACCATCAAAATAGTCGCCCAAGGGGAGCCAACACCCGGTGGGGGAGTTTTCGGCAACTTCGGCCTTTTCAGCTTTAACGGTAAAGAAGATTTTGTATTCAACAATGAGATAGCATTGTTCAATTCCGCGGTGTTTGTCACCAAGGGTGACATAATCTCTACCATTGTAGCAGAAGGGGACTCCACTCCCGGAGTAGGGAGATTCAATCGATTATTTGCCTTTTCTGTCACGTCGTTAAATAATGAAGGCGCAGTAGCTTTTGGTGCTCAAGCGACGCTGGACGGATCGAGCAAGAATGGATTGTTTTTGGCGAGCGCACAGGGGATTTCAAAAATTGTGTTCGACGGCGATCCCATCACCGGCGGAACTATCGGAACCCCTTCTCTTCGCAACTACTCCTTGAATGATCTCGGCGCCGTTGTCTTTCAAGGCTTCATAAACCCAGGGCCACCGTTTAAGCAAGCGATTTTTGTCTATAACGCTGGCACAATCTCCAAGATCGTCGCCACCGATGAACCCACGCCAGTGGGTGGAACATTCAGCTTCGCATTTCTCAATCTCTGGGACTTCAACGATGTTGGTACGGTGCTTTTTGGAGCCGACGTTGACAATGGCAGCGCGGACGAGGGGATTTTTATAGCCCAGCAGGGTGTGATTTCAAAAATCGTTGCGTCTGGCGATCCGGCACCGGGTGGCAAGGAATTTACATACTTGGATAACGGCCCCTCGATAAACAATTTGGGGGATGTGCTGTTTGAGGGTTCGGTTGGCGAAGGTTTTGAAGTGGACTACAATGGCCTGTTTCTTTATTCAAATGGCGCCATAACGCTGATATTAAAAGACGGAGATCCCGTTCCGGGTGGCGGCACGTTTGGTCCCATTTCCACTCCTTTAATCAATGACGCCAAACAAATCGTTTTTGATGCATCGATCGACGGTGGGAGTTTCAGCAATGGTGTTTTTATCGCATCGGCCGGGGTGATTGAAAAGGTCGCTGCAACCGGCGCCACCCCCTTGGGCGGAACTTTCTCCGGTTACAGCAGCCATCAAATCAACGCCGGCGGCGCCGTTGCGTTTTCGGGAACTATCAATGGCGGCAGCGCCCCATCAGCGATATTCCTGTGGAATGGCGCTCCCCGAGTGGCCGTATCTCGTGACACGGTGCAATTCGGCGATGTGCCGCCCGGAGAAACCGCGCGCGTGGATTTTGAGGTGAGCAGCGTTGGCGGAAAACCGCTGACGGTTCAGGAAATCACGGTTTCCGCGGGACCGCCGTTTGGTTTGGAGAATGTGCCGAGTTTGCCGCTTACTCTGCAGCCAGATCAATCGACGCAATTTTTCGTGACTTATTCACCAACGATCATTGGCAGCCCGCCAAGTTCGTTGAATAAAGCCGTCGCCGCGTTGCAGGATGCCTCTTTGACGATCAAAACCAATGCCGCCAACCCCACGCGAGTGGTGCCGCTAATCGCCCCAAAGAGCATGATAGTGAGAGTGGACGTCGTGCCTTCAGCCGGTGCCGAAGTAAAGGCCGGGCAATTCGCGACGATTGAAATCAAAGTGGTGGATCAATCAAACTCTGTCGTTTCTGATTTTGATGGCGGGGCAACCATCCGACTGTTGGAAAACGAATCAACCGCGGGCATCACACGTATGCCTCCGTTTCAGTCGGTTGCAATTTCGCATGGTGTTTCGCAACCCATTTTCTGTTTCACTCCAAAAGAGGAATTTGCCTCTGGCAAGCCGATCAATTCGAAAACTGTTTTATCCGGCAAAATTGTCATCGAGGTGCAGCTCGAGAATTCCGCGATTCCGCCGGTGAAAAAAGAAATCGCCGTCAAGTCTCCGCTCGATTTTTTCATCGACCGCATCGAGATTCAGCAAGGCGTCAAGGATTCTGACAAAGAAGTCACGTTAGAATACTCGCCGGGGGTCAACAAAACCTATCCGGCTTTGCCTTTCATCGCCGAGCATCGTAGCGTACTGAGGGTTCTCATTGGCTACAACAATCCAATTCCCGTAGCCTTTTCACGTATTGACTCCGTTGGCGAAATTTCTGCCGAGCTCAGAATAACGCAGGGAAGTAATGCGCAACAATCTGTCGTTTTCAGTGGGGTTAACTCCACGAAATTCATTTTCAAAGAGCCGTACCAACCCAACGAGCAAACCGCTATGCTCGATGGATTGTTCACTTTCATTGAACCGGACAACCTCAAGGATGTTGGTGATTATACTTTTGAAGTCGAGCTGATTTTGGAGGATAAACTGGAGGAGGTGACGAGCGAAAAAACCAACAACAAAAAAACCATCACCGCTCCGTTCGCGGCGACCAACCCGCTCAGGATTCTGGCAACGGTCGGAGCGTATGTCGGCAACCCTTACCCCTCGGTTCAAGAGAGTATGTGGGATTTTTTCAAGCTGGTCTTTCCGGCCCAACTCTCGCAGCTGCAATTCAACGATCCCAATACCATGGAGCTTTCGCTGAATGAGGGATTCCATAACCTCGGGGCATTTTTTCCACGAAAGCTGATGGCGTTTTTCGATCGCTTCAACAAAGAAAATCCCGCGAATCAACGGGACATAATGGTCGTGTTTTTGGATAACTCGACTCTCGATGATATTTGCGGT
>Ga0247727_10004021_pt1 | contig 31741 bp, 20 predicted proteins | sample WisWelCaveWW1625_FD_202498 | JGI IMG/M metagenome (GOLD analysis project Ga0247727, IMG submission 202498) | Biofilm microbial communities from Wishing Well Cave, Virginia, United States - WW16-25 | ecosystem: Environmental > Aquatic > Deep subsurface > Groundwater > Cave microbial mat | place... | reverse complement strand
TGATCGTCCTTGTGACGTTGGCCATCGGCCACGCCGAAGAGGAGAGCCCGGATCGGGAGAAAACCGCGCTTCGGGTGGAGGGCATGCTGCTCGAGCGGTGCAGCATTTGCCACAGCACCGATCTGGTGACGCAGCAACGGCTGGATCGTTCACACTGGGTGGCCACGGTCGACAAGATGATCCACTGGGGCGCCGCGCTCTCTTCAGAAGAACGAACCGCCCTGGTGAACTACCTCGCGGCGCAGTATCACCCACAGGCGCCGGCCGACGTGAAACCGAACGATGCAAAATGACATCGTGATCTTGTCAAGGAGGACGGCATGAAGATGCGGCAGAAGATCGTCGGCAGTTGCTGGGATCAAACGGAGGCATCAACAGGGGCCATTGTGAATGAATCGGAAAAGAATCACTTCCCCCCACCCTCACCCTTCCCCTCGGTGGGGGGAGGGTAGGGAGGGAGCGGCCGGCTCACACGAAGTGTGGGATGGCCATCGACGCGGGGTGAACGGGCAGGAGGTCCCGCCGCCCCGCGTCTCTAGCCCGCCATATTCATGAACGCTTCTGCTGCAATTGCGGATTCGCTACTGCGACAAACCTGCACGCGGCTTGCCGGGCGTGCAGGTGAGCGGGCTCGCCACTCGCTCCCTCGACGTGCTGTTTCAAGTACGCCTCGGGCTCTCGCGTCTCCGCGCGCCCGTCTCGCTACGCGACTCCGCAGTTTCGCAACGAACCGCCATGAATAAGGCGGGCTGGCCTGCCGCCCGCCGGGTCGTGAGCGGGACGGCACGATCGAATCCGTGGTGAAGGAGGAGGAGAGAGACGAGCGGCTTGGCGGAAGCCGACCGTCCTCTCCCCCCTGGGGCGCATACCGCCGTCGCCGCCACTATCCATCCGCATCCAGAAACAGGCCGGCTCCCGGACGGGACGACACGGCGGACGACTGGTAGGCATCGCCGGCATGGCCCCCCATACAATCTTCTGTTGAGCCGCGGGCCTCTTGATCGGTTTAGCGTGATCGCGGTCCGCGGATAAATACCACCAGTGTTCCCCTACGCCACGAACTGATCTTTCAGGATCTCGTGACCCTGGACCGCTTTGGCCACCACATTGACCAGATCGTCCTTGGAGATCGGCTTGACCAGGTAGTCCATCACGCCGGTTTTCATCAGGCCCACCGCCCGGTCGACTTCCGGATAGCCGGTCAGCACGACGATGGGGACGCCGGGATACTGCGCGCGGAAATAGGCGATCGCCTCATGGCCGTTGATTTTCGGCATATGGATGTCGCAGAGGATGGCGTCCACCATCAGCGGGTTGTCGCCCGCATTGAGGGCGGCGATGGCGCGCTCGCCGTTCTCCGCCTCGACGACTTCGAAGCCGGATCGCGTGAGACTGCGGACGGCGATCCGCCGGATGGACTCTTCGTCGTCCACCACCAGAACTCGACCCAAACGCTCGTTGACTGAATCGTGCAAGTGCAGTGTCATGACTGACCTCCTTGGGGTGAAGTGTGGCCGAGTGGAAAAGCCACGGTGAATGTGGTGCCGTTCCCGACTTCGCTGTCGATCTGAATCTTCCCGCCGTACTTGGTCACGATCTTGTACACGATGTAGAGACCCAGGCCCGTGCCCTTGCTGGGCTCCTTCGTGGTGTAAAAGGGGTCGAAAATCTTCGCGAGGCGGTCTGTGGGAATCCCGCTGCCCGTGTCGCGCACCGACGCCGTGAGAGTGTCGCCCCGCAGCGCCGTCGCGAGCGTGAGACATCCCATGCCGTCCATGGCCTGCACGGCATTGCCGATCAGGTTGACGAAGACCTGATCGATTTCCGTCTGCCGGGCTTTCAGAAACGGCACGGGCTGGAAGTCCGTCACGACCTCGACGTGTCCGAATTGCGGGCTCCTGCGGAGGAGCTTGACGGCCTCGGCCATCCGCTCGCCGAGATCCAGCTCCGTCGCATCGTCCTGATCGGACTGCCGGGCGTAGGTGGTAAAGTCCCGCACAACGGTCGCGATATGCTTCGTGTAGCCGACGATCTCCCGGGCGTAGTCCCTGACGACAGTCAGGTCCGTCTCATCCTGCATGAGCTGGGCCAGGCCCATGATGCCCTGCGCCGGGTTGTTGACCTCGTGCGCCATGCCGGCCACCAGCGTGCCCAGGCTGGCCAGTTTTTGGGCTTGTATGATCTGGTCGCCGAGCCGTTTGTTCTCGGTGATGTCCCAGAGCACGATCCCGGTTTGCGGTCGCTCGCTCCCGCGGATGACGAGGGGGAAGAACCGGTACTCGTACACCTTCCCGTGGCGCTCGAACTGCCGGTCTTGCTGCCAGTACCCGTTTTCCGCAGCCTGGGGCGTGCGCCGCATGTAGACCCAGCTCCGCTGGGCCACGTCCGCCGGCAGCACCTCGTTCAGCGGCGCGCCGAGCATCTCCGCGCGCCCCTCGCCGAAGTACTGGCACGCGAGCGCGTTGGCGTAGACCACGCGCAGGTCCTGGTCGACCGCCAGGATCGCGCCCGGCACGCTGGCCAGAATCTTCTCGGTCTCGTCGTAGGCCTGCTGCAGCGCCTGCTCCGCCTGCTTGCGGTCGGTGATATCTTCCGCGATCCCGGTGATGCGGTACACCTGTCCTGACGCGTCGCGGATTGGAAAGGCTCGATCCCAAATCCAGCGGGTAGAACCGTCCGACCGCACGATCCGATATTCCTCGTCATACGCTCCCGAGATCTGTTTGGTCAGAGCGGCCTGGAGCACTCTGTCCCGATCATCGGGATGTATAGCGTCAAGCCAGGACCGTGGCGAGGCATACAGGCTTTCGCAGGCGCGGCCCCAGATGCCCTCGTAGGCGGGACTGATGTAGATCATCCGGTTCTTCTCAGGATCGGTCATCCAGAAGACCTCCCGGATGCTCTCCGTCAATTGGCGGAACCGTTCCTGACTCTCGCGCAAGGCTTCCTCCGACCGCTTGCGCTCCGTGATGTCGCGGATAATCCCGCTGAAGAACATGCTGCCGCCGGACTGCCAGGTGCCGAGGGAGAGTTCCAGAGGGAATTCGGTGCCGTCCCTTTTCAGCCCGTGCAGCTCGACCGCCTTGCCTGCCAACCGCGAATGACCCGACGACCGGACGCGTTCCAGCCCTTTCTTATGCGCGTCCCGGTAGCGCGCCGGCATGAGGCAGGTCAGCGGCTGCCCCATCACTTCTTCCTCGGAATAGCCGAACAGGTGCTGCGCAGCCTTGTTCCACAACATGATGGTCCCGCGGCCATCGGCCAGAATGATGGCGTCGGGCGCGGTTTCGATCAGCACGTTCGCAAACGACTGCAGCACGGCGTCGGTTGTGCGCCAAGCGCCTGGGGCAGGGGATGGCCCGCGCCCGGGCTCAGGGGTCTCGTGCGTGTGCTCCAGCATGGTGTCCTCCCGATCCTCATGCGGCGCCGCTCGATGGGGGCGCCGAGCGAGGTCCGGCCGGTCTCGCTGCTCCGAGTGAAAGCTCGACTCGATCACTTAGGCGGCCTTCTTCCGGGTACGAGCGGTGTCGGTTGTGTAATGCGGCATGCGCGCCCGCGGCTTCGACTTGGCCACGGACTTGGCCACGCGGGGCTGCGCCTGCATCGGCTCGTCGGAGAGCGCTTCATTGAAGATGACCAATCCCAGCATGCCGAACAGCGTGAACGCGGTGACGATGATTCCCATTGCCATGTTGCACCTCCTATGTTCCGACCATTGTTGCTTCGATGTCTGCGTTGCGCTTGCCTACCGATAGAGCAACGCCGATGCCACGGAGCCGGTTGGCTTCCCTCAGTCCCACGGACACGACCTAACAGGTTGATGAACAATGGAAAAGTCATTACAGGCCGGAGGCCGGTACCACCGGCAGTCGCGGAATGTGCCAGCAGTGAGCCACAGCTGGCCTGTCAAGCACGTGGGCATGCTTCGGCTACGTAGGCGAGCATCGCTAGATTCCATGCGGGTTTCGTGGCCCTGTCAACGATGTTCCAACAATGTCAACTAAGTTGACAGTTCCAAATGGTCGTGCTAGATAGACGGCAAGATCAGGAATGAGGCCACGATGAGTGCCGAAAAAGAAGCGACCCCGGCCCACGCGAATCCACCGGAGCAATCCTTACAGCGCATCCTGGAGTTGTGCGGCCAGCTCAACGCCGAGCGGGAATTGCCGCGGCTGTTGGAGCTGATCGCGCGGGAAGGCTCGAAGGTCCTCGCCTGCGAGCGCGTCACCATTTTTTTGCTGGATCGCGAGAAGTGTGAGCTCATCTCCCAGGTGACCCTGGACGGGGAGAAGATCCGGCTCGATGCCCGGCTGGGCATCGCCGGCGCCTGCGCCATGACGGGGCAGGTGATCCGGGTGGACGATGCGCAGCAGGACCAGCGGTTCTATACCGCCGTGGACGCCCGGACCTCGTTCCAGACGCGGACCGTGCTGGCCATCCCGCTGCGCGATCCCGCCGGCACGGTGATCGGCACCTTCCAGTGCATCAACAAACAACACGGGTCGTTCACGCCGGAGGATGAACAGGCCGCCCACGCCCTCGCCTCGCAAGCGGCCATTGCCATCGAGACCGCGCATCTCGTCCAGGACTTCAAGCGGCAGCAGGCCCAACTGGAGGCCGAAAACGCGCAGCTCCGGAAAGAAGTCGAGGGCCGGTTTTCGACGCAGCAGATCATCGGGACCAGCGGGGCGATCCAGCTCATCGTCCGCCTGATCGATCAGATCCGGGACAGCTCCGTGGACGTGCTCGTCACGGGCGAAAGCGGGACCGGCAAAGAGATGGTCGCCAAGGCGATTCACTACAACAGCGCGCGCGCGCGGAAGCCGTTCGTCGCAATCAACTGCGCAGCCCTGCCCGAGACGCTCGTGGAAAGCGAGTTGTTCGGCATCGAAAAAGGCGTGGCGACGCAGGTCGAGCGGCGGATCGGCAAATTCGAGGAAGCGAACGGCGGCACCCTGTTTTTGGATGAAATCGGCGAGTTGAGCCAGTCCGCGCAGGTCAAGATCCTCCGCGTCCTTCAGGAGCGAGTGCTGACACGGGTCGGCGGCCGGACGACCATTCCGGTGGATGTCCGGGTGCTGGCGGCAACCAACGCCGATCTCGATCGCGCCATCAAGGCCGGCACGTTCCGGTCGGATCTGTACTTCCGCCTGAAAGTCGTGACGATCCACACCCCGCCGCTGCGGGAGATCCGCGAGGACATTCCGCTGCTCGCCCGCGCGTTTCTCCACCGGTACTGCCAGACGATGAACAAGCCGCCGAAGTCGCTGACGGCGGGCGCGCTGCGATGCCTGGCGCGCTACGACTGGCCGGGCAACGCGCGGGAACTGGAAAACGAGATCAAGCGGCTGGTGGTCTCCACGCGGCGGACGGCGATCGCAGAAGAAGATCTGGCCGACTCCATCCGTGCGACCGACCAGGCGGGCTCCTCCGCCGGCTCCTCCGGGAGGTCCTTGAAGAAGACGGTGGAAGAATTGGAACGGCGCCTGATCGCTGACGCCCTGCAACGCTGCCGCGGTAACCAGGTGCAAGCTGCCAAGCTGCTGGGATTGAGCCGCCAGGGCCTGATCAAGAAAATCGCCCGCTACGGACTGAAATCCTCCCTCTAGCCGGCGCGAGACTACGTATTAGTCGTTGACAATAATAGGGGAGCGGGGCATAGTCGCTTCTCACGGGCCGGCTCCCCAGGAGGTGTGGAACCTTGCGGGGGACGTCGTACATCAGTGCTCCTCCGCGTGTCTCTCCTGAACCATAACTCTATCCACATCCGGTTTTGTTCAGGTACGCATGTATCTTGCACGAAGGAGACCGATGCCTAAGGCCAAGGAGGTCGCTATGATTGCCAGTCCGCTGCCCTTCGTGAGATGGATCACCATCCAAGCGGCGTGCATCGTGCTCGCCGTGCTTGTCGGAACATCAACCGGTCAAGCTCAGACGCCGCGGATTCAAGGGCAGGGGACGGCAGCTTCCGGGATGGGCAACGCCTTTGCCGCCCAGGCCGACGACGCGTCGGCTCTCCACTACAACCCGGCCGGCATGACGCAGCTGCGGGGAGTCCAAATCCTGACCGGATCCCTCTTCGTCGGCGGCAACACGCACTACACCAGCCCGACCGGCGTCAATGCCACCGGCGACCGGGACGGCAGCGTGGCCTGGCCTCCGCCGAGCCATTTCTATATCACCGCGAACATGAAAAACCTCGGACTCGACGCGCTGGAGAATTGGACGGTAGGCGTCGGAGTGAACTCGCCCTTCGGCTCGCTGACCCAGTGGCCGGTGAACGCGCCGTTCAGCCAGACGGTCATCTTCAACACGTTGCCGATTCTCGACATCAAGCCGACCGTCGCCTACAAACTTAACGACTATTTGTCCTTCGGCCTCGGCGCGGATATTTATACCTTTTCCACCCTCTTCGGCGAAGGGCGTCTCGAAATCAAGTCCTCCGCCCTTCCCAATGGAGCCGGACCTCAGCTTGAAGTCAATGGCAGCGGGACGGGAGCCGGATTCAACGTGAGCATGATGTACACGCCTTTCCGGAATACCGAAGGCAAGCCGCTGGCGAACATCGGGCTTGTCTATCGCAGCCAGGCCGTGGTGCCACTGTCCGGTCAATTCATGGTCAACGGCGCGACAGCCGCCGATGCCAAAGCCAACCTGGTCCTGCCGCCGATCTACAGCGCCGCCATGGCCCTCTGGCCGGTACGGGATCAAGAGCGTGAATGGAAAATGGAACTGGACGTGGATTATATCGGATGGAAGACATTTCGGAACACTACGATCAATCTGTCGAACCCCGTTCCTGCCTTAGGGCTGGGCCCCGCCATCCCCGTGCAACAGGACTGGCGCAATTCTTACACCGTGATGATCGGCACCGAATACAAATGGCTGAAGCTCGATCGATTGCCGGACTGGGAAATCGCCGCCCGGGCCGGCTACATGAACATCCAGACCCAGATGCCCGACCAGACGTTCAACCCCGGCATTCCGTCGGCCGACCAACACGTCCCGTCGTTCGGCCTCGGGTTCACGTGCAAGGAAAACGGCTCGTTTCTGGGCCTGACGAAGTGCGGCAATCTCGGCATCGGCCCCGCCAAACCCAAGGCGATCGGCCTGGACCTGTCGTACCAGGGCGTGTTCTACGAGGAGCGGACCATCACCACCGCGGCGCCCAATCCGCTCGTGAACGGGACTTACAAAACGATGATCCACGCCGGAGGGGTCAGCTTGCGGTTTAATTTTTGACGGCGAAGACACGTGAGATGACAAAGACCTGCGGCACAGAAGGATTGCCGTGTGGTAGCCAACCGGCACTCTCGATGCGCGGAATCCTTGTGTCCTGCGGACTGCTCGCCGTCTTGGCTGTGGCCGGGTGCGCGACGCTCACGAGTGTCCCCACCACGCACATCGTCATGGCCAACGGACGGGGGAACCCGGTCGACCCCACCGGCAATATCGGGTGCAGGGACAAGCCCGATTCCTGCAAGGACGCCAGGGGAGAAAGCCGGCACCTCTGGCTGATGCCCGTGGAATATCGCCAGATGGATCGCCAATCGCCCGAGAGTCTTCCGGCTCGTCCCGATTTCTCTCCCGGCTCGTATGAAGCCTACCTGAAGGCGTTGTTCGAGGACCTCGTCAAGAATGCGCCCACAAGGAACAACAAGAAACGGATTCTCATCTTCGCCCACGGCGGACTGAACACGCAGGTCGGCACGGTCGAGCGGGCGCAGGACCTCACGCAGGCAATTCCCAAAGAGGAGTACTATCCGATCTTCATCAACTGGCAGTCCTCGCTCTTCTCCAGCTACTACGATCACCTCGTCTTCATCCGGCAGGGCGAATCGTGGGACGGGTGGGGGCTGCTGACGACGCCGGTGTTCGTGCCGGTGTACTTTGCCGCCGACGTGGCGCGCGCCATCGCCCGCGCCCCGATCGTCTGGTATTTCCTGGCACAGAACTGGGTGAAATCGGCCGGGAGCGCGGACTCGGTAGCGGAAGCCGACATGATCGCGAAGGAGCTGGAGCGGGAATACGGGAAGAACCAGTCCGGCAACGTCATAAAGATGGCGCACGATCCGGCTGACGAGCGGGAAATCTGGGATGCCGCCCTCGCGCACACGACGGCCACCTTGACGATCCCCACCAAGCTCATCGGCTCGATGTTCATCGACGCCTTCGGCAAGAGCGCGTGGGACATCATGTTGCGCCGCACGCACATGCTCTATCACACGGAACGCGAATTCTTTGAGAGTCAAAAGGTCGCCGTTGACGAGCACATGCCTGAAACTCCCACCTCTCACATCAAGCCCGACGGCGCGCTGGCAGTTTTTATGAGACAGCTTCGGGACGTGGTGGATCAACACGACGGCCCGGAGGCATGGGACATCACGCTCGTCGGCCACAGCATGGGCACGATCGTGCTCAATCAGATGATCCGCGAATTCGGATTGAAAACCGTGGCCGGTTCCGACGGCAAGAATCCCACGACCGGAGTCGCGCTTCCGTTCAACCGGATCGTATACATGGCCGGCGCGACGACGGTGCGAGATTATCAAGACAGTCTGTTCCCGTACCTGCGCGAGAACCACCACGCCGAAGTCTTTCACCTCATGCTGCACCCGAAAGCCGAGGTGCGCGAGCGGTTTGATCCCGGCATTCCCTATGTGGATCTCCCGCCGCGCGGCTCGCTGTTGGCGTGGGTGGACGACTTCTTGTCCACCCCGGAAACCCCGCTGGATCGAACCGTCGGGCGGTACGAGAATCTGCTCTCCGCCGTCCACAATACGCCGGACGAATTGCGCGGCCGCGTGCACATCAAAGCCTTCGGAGCCGGCCGGGGCGTGAGAGCCCCGCAGAAACACGGCGACTTTACCGCGCATCTGAAATTCTGGAAACCTGAATGCTGGTGGAGCCCGGGCGCGGACTATCCGCCTGACTGCTACGAGCAGTGAATCGCCCGGACCGGCAGAAGAGCAAGGGACGTGATGCAACCGGACAACACACACAGAAAACGCATCGGCATCCTGGTTGTTCATGGTGTCGGCGAGCAGGCCTGTTTTGATTTTCTGGAGGACGTCGCCACCAACCTGTACCTAGCGCTCTCCGAAGAGCCAGGACGTAAGCCGCACGTACAGATCAGGCGCGGCGACCAGGTGCCGGTGCATTCGCCGTCCGAGAGTTGGCGCGAGGCGCCGGCCATTGTGAGCTGGTGGTCGCCCGTGTCACAGCGCTGGCTGGAAGCCCACTTCAGGGAAGTGCACTGGGCCGATCTGGACATGCCGGCGACCTTCCGGAACTGGCTCGACCTTGTCGGATGGGCCTTGGGGATGTCGGGGGTCAGGCTGTTCTCGCATTCAGACGTCTGGGCCGGCCGTCAGCCGTTCATGCGTCTGCCCCGTGGGCTGACATGGCGGGAGTTGATCACGGTTCGGATGCAGCTCTTCGGGCTGTCCCTCCTGTTCCTCTACATGGTCACGTCCATGGGTCTGCTCTACTTTCTGCTCACCCGTTTCTCCTCGCAGGCTCGCTGGTTCAAGCTCGTACTCGGCGTGATCTATGACTACCTCGGCGACGTCAAGCTCTATCAGGACTGGTTCTTGCGCACGGACTATCTGGAAGCCATCGGCGAGCGATCGCGTGTCTCGATCCGGCGGCGCATGGTGCGCGCGTTGCTCCGCATGGCGGCAGACGTGGAAGCGGAAGGCCCATCCAAGAAACTTGATGAATACTACATTCTGTCGCACAGCCTCGGGACCGTCGTAGCCTTCAACGCGTTGATGGAACTGGATGTCACCTTGCCCAATTATCTGACCAGGGAAGAGTGGGACGAGCTGCCGGGCGCGCTCAAGACGCGGCTTCTGGATCGAGCGGCGCCGCCAAAAGAGCAACCGCGACGGCCCCCCTGGCTGGATCGTCAGGATGCCATCAACCGCACGCGTTTGTTCGCGGGATTGCGCGGGTTTGTCACGCTGGGCAGCCCTTTGGATAAGTTCGCGGCCCTGTGGCGCATCATCGTGCCCATCAACAATGACCCCATCCCAGGGCGGGTGCCGTGGGTCAACGTTGCCGACTGCCAGGACATCGTCGCCAGCTCCCTCGATCTGTTTGCACAAGGGCCGGATGTCGGCGGCCTGAGCCTGCACAATGTCGAGTGGGCGGATCAGCCGACGCTCGTGACGGCGCATACGTCCTATTGGAAAGCCGGGAGACGGCAGGATCGGTTCATCAACCGCTTCATCGCCTGGCTGGAGCGGAGCGATGAGAAACGGGAAGAGCATATGGCTGATCCGGAGAATTGCTGCCCTCGCTGGCTGCCCAAAGGGCCCTGTGTGAGGCTGGCCAAGGGGTTCTATGCGATGTCGCTAGCCGCTTTGAGCGGGGCGGCGTTGGTCGCGACCACGGTCATCATCTGGGCGTCGCTGGAGTATCTCTTTCATAAGCCCGTTTCATGGTTTCCCCTGGTGTCCTGGTGGTCGTCCGTCCTTCCGCACGAGTTCGAGTCATGGCCGGGCGCGCTGTTGTTGCTCTCGGTCTTCGGGCTCGGCGTGATCGTGGTGGCTGTGTTTTCGATCGCCCGTTATGTCGTGGAGATGCTCACGATCAATCCCATCAAGCGCGATGTGGCAGGGCCGTAACGATGACAAGTGTCCGCAACATCATGAACCGACCATGACAGGCCTGCTTTCCAAAGACCACACGCGTGGGAGGCCAATCGAGACAAATGGACTGACACCTAACCCAATGAGGTACTGCATGACAACAAGACGAGTCATTGCCGCAATACTTCTGTCGCTGCTGGTGGCGGGAGTTTCCTGCAAGCCCGATTCCGGCGGCCCTTACCTCAAACAGGGCTGGAGTCAGGAACAACGCCAGGAGTTCTATCACAAATCCCAGGGCACTCGACTTGTCCCTCTGCCCTGGCTGCTGGCGCTGACCCAAAAAGGAAGCGCTGAGCCGTTCCTGGTCAATGCCAACATCGCCAAGTTCCGCTTCATCCCTGATTCCAAGCACAAGTTCAACGAGTACGGACTGCCGGTCGGATTTGCCGTGACGCAGATCCCCAGCATGGACGATCCAACCAAGATGGTTCCGTGGGTCGGCTGGAGCTGCGCCGCCTGCCACACGGGCCAGATCGTAGCTAATGGGAAAACCGTTCAGATCGACGGCGCGCCCTCGATGCAACATAACGCGGCGTTCGTCAGGGCGATGCTGGAGGCGCTCGGCGAAACCATCTCAGACGACAAGAAACTGGAAGCCTTCGCGAAGACCGCGCTGGGCATTCCCGCTCCCGGCCCGCAACACAAGGAAGGGCTCAAGAAAAAGATTGTGGAATTGATCGACAGGATCACCATGAAGCCGGCGATCGTGCAGGCAAGGATGAAGTGCGGCGACCCGGCCATGAAACGCAAGTACGCAGACCCGAACTTCGCGCCGACGCCCAATTGGGGGTTCGGCCGGCTGGATGCGATCGGCCGCGCCACCAACACCGTGTTCGCCCCCATGCATCCGTGCAATCTGGACACGGCCGACGGGCAGGTGAGCATCCCGAAAATCTGGAATGCGTGGAAGTACAACTGGGTCCAGTGGAACGCCTTCGTCGAAAATCCGCTGGCCCGCAATCTTGCCCAGGCATTGGCGTTGGGCGCAGACCCCAAGAGCGTCGACCTGACGTCCCTCGGGTGGCTGGAAGACCAGGTCCAGGCCTTGCAACCTCCACATTGGGAGGATGTCTTCGGATCGGTCGACTCAAAGTTGGCTGAGGAAGGAAAGGCGCTCTATCACAAGGGCCGTCCGGATCGTCCCGCGAAAGGCGGTCTCTGCGCGCACTGCCACGTGCCGGAGTCCCGCTTGCTCAAAGACTGTGACGGAAAAGCCGAATGGACCGTCGCGATGATTCCGGTCAACGAAATCGGGACCGATGAGGTCACCGCCACCAACTACACCACGCGGATCAAAAAGTCCGCGCCCAATTCGGGCCTGCCGAATCAGTTCCAGCCGGCTATCGCGATGGCCGCGATCACCTCGAAAGTCATCGCCGACCGGCTCGACGCGCAGAAGGTCCCGGAGGCGGATCGGAAGAATATGCAACGGTGCCGCATGAACAAATGGCTCAATGCCAAAGAGTATAAGGCGCCCACGCACGAAGGCGTCTGGGCCACGGCGCCGTATCTGCACAACGGCTCCATCCCCAATCTTTCTCTTGTGCTCAGCCCGAAAGAAGAGCGGGATAAGCAGGCGAAGACGTTCTGCCTCGGCCATGACCTGAGCTATGACCCGGCTAACGTCGGATTCAAGCTGACCGACCAGTGCCCCGACCTGTTTAAGTTCGACACGACGCTCCGCAACAACGGGAACAAGGGGCACGAGTTCCGCAACGCGAAGGGCTGCGAGAAGCGGGAGGGCCAGCCCGGCGAAGGCGGCGTCCTTGGCTGCGAACTCTCCGACCACGAACGGAAGGCGCTGGTGGAGTATTTAAAAACGTTGTAGCGAGGCGATTGCAACCGACACAGATGTGAAGCGCTGACGTACTGATATCGCATATGAGTGGTGCTGTCCATGGCCACGCTCCTCTCCAAAGACCACACCATCCTCGAACGAAAGGTCATGGAATTCCGGCCCTTCGGCGTGGATGTGGACGGGAAGAAAATTCGGGACGTCAGCGGCATCACGGTGCGCGCGAACGTCGAGTGCCTGAAGGAGCTTGTCGGCGAGATCAAGGGGCCCGAGGCCGGCGCGCGGGCCGTCGGGGAGCTCGTCCGTCTTCTGAACGAGCGCATCGCTGATTCAACGTACCACGTGACTCCCGCATTTCTGGACAATATCTGGCACAGCTACTCCTATGAGTTTGTGTGCTATCTCGGTGAATTCTGCAAGGTCATTTCCGGTGATTCCATGTTTCAGGCCCGCGTGGGCAGGGAGAAATTCATCTCCGCCGTCATTCAGACGCTGGGACGCCCGTTTCCGCTGGAGAGCATCTACCGCATGTTCCCCCACTTCGGAAACAAATTCTCCGCGCTCAGTTATGGTGTGGCGGAAGTCACGACGCAGTCCGCGGTGCTCACGATGCAGTACCCGGACTCCGTGTCACGCCAGTTCGGTTCCTACCGGCTCGCCTGTGCGGAACTGATCTGCCAGTCGGCCAAACATGGTTTGGCGGCCGTGCCCGAGAAGGTCCATCGCATGCCGAAGGCGACGGTCAGGGACCTCAAGTGCGTCGCGCGCGGGGACGACCGCTGCGAGTGGGAACTGACTTGGACGCCGGAGCCGCAGTACGGGTTCGTGCAAACCATCCGGAGTTACTTTTCTCCGTCGGCACTCCCCGTGGCGATCCGTGAGCTGCCTGCGAGCCCCGCCGCCGTCGAGGTTTCCGCGGAGGAGCCGCGACGCCCAATCGAGTTGCTGTCCAAAGAGCACCGCATCCTCGAGCGCCCCCTCATGGAGTTCCGCCCCTTCGGCGTGGACGAGCACGGCAATAAGATTCGGGACATCAGCGGCGCCATCGTCAAGGCCAACGTGGATCAATTGGAGGACGCCATCGCCCGCGTGTCCGGCCCGCAGGCGGGACTTCAGGCCGTGGAAGACCTCTGCCGGTTGCTGAACGAGCGCATCCAGGACCCGGCCTATCACGTCACGCCGGCGTTTCTCAAGAACGCCTGGAACAGCTATTCCTATGAGTTCGTCTCCTTTCTCCGGGAATTCTGCGAGCGGTTATCCGGCGATCCCTACTTCCACTACCACGTCGGTCAGGGCAAGCATCTCTCGCCGATCATTCAGGCCCTCGGCCGTCCCTTCCCCATGTCGCAGATTTTCAAGCTCTGGCCGCATTTCGCGCAGAAGTTCGCGAAGGGGTCCGTCATCTGCGACGCGAGCGATCTGACTAATCACTCGGCGGTCCTGAGGCTGAAATTCACCGAGTCCTCCTACCGGCAGTTCGGACCGTACCGGAAAGCCTGTGCGCGCCTGACGTGTGACGCCTCCAAGGGCGGGATTTCGATGGTGCCGAGCCGCGTCCACAACTTGCCGCCTGCGACGGTGAGGGATCGCACCTGTATCGTCAAGGGCGATGAGTGGTGTGAATGGGAAGTGACGTGGACGCCCCAGCCTCGCCAGCCGTTCGCGTGGCCCGCCAGCGGGCTGGTGGCGAGCGGAGGCGTCTTCGCCTATGTGCGGGCCTTCTACCCGGCCATGACCTTGGTGGAATCCCTTGGCGTGGCGTTGATCCCCGCGCTTGTGTCCTGGGCGGCGACCCGCCTGAGCCTGCAGGCGCGTGCGGCGGCGCGCGAGGCGCTCATTCAAGAACAGGTGCAAGTGATGGAGGCCCGGCACGAAGAACTGCGGGAGGTCTACCTCGAACAGGAGCAGACACAGGTCGAGCTGCGCCAGAAAGTCAATCAATTGACGATCTTGCACAAACAGATCGAGCAGTTGAACGTTGACTTGGAAGGCAAGGTGCGCGAGCGGACCGCCGAGTTGGAGCGGCTCAACCAGATGTTGCAGTCGGCCAACGAGCAGTTGCAGGAACTGGATCGACTGAAGAGCGAGTTTTTCGCCAACATCAGCCACGAGTTCCGCACCCCGCTGACCCTGAGCCTGGGGAGCTTCAAAGAACTGTGGAAACTGTCGCCAGCCACGAAAGCGCGGGAGCAGATCAACGTGGGAATGCGGAACACCTCCCGGCTGCTGTTGCTGGTCAATGAGTTCCTGGATCTGGCGAAGTTCGACCGCGGGGCGCTGACGATCAAGAAGCTGAGCATCGACATGGCCGCGCTGGTGCGGGCCGTGGCGGCCAACTTCGAGGCGTCGGACCGGCGCCGCATCCATCTGCGAGGGGCGAACGAGCCGGTGCCGCTGGAAGCGGACCCGCATCAGATGAAGAAGGTCCTCTACAACCTGCTCGCCAACGCCGTCAAGTTCAGCGATCCCGCAACCGGGGAAATCTGGATCCGGCTCGGCTCGAAGGGGGACCGGGTCGAGATCGAGGTGGAGGATAACGGGATCGGGATCCCGCGCGATCAACTGGAGCGCATCTTCGAGCGGTTCGCCCAGGTCGAGCGGAGCGCGATGCGGCGCCAGGAGGGCACCGGGATCGGGCTGGCGCTGGTCAAGGAGATCGTCGCGCAGCACGGCGGGACGGTCACGGTCGAGAGCGAACCGGGCCGTGGCTCGACGTTCACCGTGTCGCTGCCGCGCGGCCACCGCCGAGACCATCGTGGCAGTAGAGGACGACGACTCCATGCCCCTTCCTGTCTTTGACCGGCAGTCTTCGGAGCGAGCAGCCCCTGCGGCAGTCGCGCGAGCGGACGGCGGTCACCGCCCGCTCGTCCTCGTGGCGGACGACAACGCGGACATGCTGGCCTACGTGGAGCGGCTCCTGAGCGTGCAGTACCGGGTCGCGCTCGCCAAGGACGGGGTGGAGGCCCTGGAGCAGGCAAAGCTCGCTCGTCCCGATCTGATCCTCACCGACGTTATGATGCCGCGGATGAGCGGCAGCGAACTCTTGAAAGCCGTCCGGGAGCACGAGGAATTGCGCGACATTCCCGTCGTATTCCTGACGGCCAAGGCCGGGACGGAGGCGCGCGTCGAGAGCCTGGAGGCGGGCGCCAACGATTACATCCCCAAGCCGTTTGACGAGCAGGAAATCCTGGCCCGCGTGGGCAACCTGGTCCGCCTGCGCGCGCAGGAGCGCGAGCTGATCGGACTGCAACGGGAGAAGATGACGCGCTTCATGCCCGCGCAACTGGCCGACGTGATCTTCTCGGACCGGGCCGACGCGGTGCTCGCCAGCCACCGCGCGGAGATCACCGTCGTGTTCATCGATCTCCGCGGCTTCACCTCGTTCGCCGAAACGGCGGAGCCCGAGGACGTCATGGCGGTGCTGCAGGACTACCAGACCGAGATGGGGCGGTTGATCACCGAGCATCACGGCGTGATCGAGCGGTTCTCCGGGGACGCGATCATGATCTTCTTCAATGACCCTGTCCCGGTCCCCAATCACGCCGAGCAGGCGGTGCGGCTGGCGATCGCGATGCGCAGCGCGGTGGAGCGCCTGCGGCACAAGTGGCGGCAGCAGGGCAGCGAGCTGGGAGCGGGCATCGGCGTGGCCACGGGCTACGCGACGCTAGGCCTGGTCGGATTCGAGCAGCGAAAGGACTATGCCGCTATCGGTGCCGTCACCAACCTGGCCGCGCGCCTGTGCGGCGAGGCGCGGCATGGCCAGATTCTCATCTCGGAGCGGGTCCGGCACTTCGTCAAAGACCTTGTCTTTGCGGAATCCGTGGGCGCGCTGACGCTCAAAGGTTTCCAGAAGCCCGTGGCGGCCTACAACGTGGCTGGTTTGAGGGAGCAACGACCTGCGACAAGGAAGGAACCAGCAAAGAGGCGCAAGAAAAAGTGATGGAATCCATTCAAACCATTGAGGAATTCAACGCGCCGCATTGTCGGCCGCATCCAAGCCGGAGTTCACTGGGGCACAGAACGTGTTCTTGCAAATGCTATAAATACGGAATGCTAACTAGTTGTGAGGTGAGGGTACGCACGTTGGGGAAAGCGTAGATAAAAACACTTGCAAATATCGTCTCGTCGCTTATAATCGCCTCCCTGACGAACTGCCACAACCTACTTGGCGGTGCGGTTGCGGCATCTGCCCCCGGAGGGACCCATGATCCCCAGGGTAGTGCTGGTTCCGCGCGGAGCTTCCCATCCTCCCGCTGACGGTTTCCGTCGTTACTGCAAGCTGCAATCGCATCACGTTGTGTTAAGCCGACAGGCTATCCCGCAGACGTGTATTTTACCCCCCTGGTGTGTGACGTACTTCATAAGATTTCCAGTAAAGGCTACGTATAATAGTTACTTAGCCAAAAAACATGGGTGAACGTTAAGAAAGATCACCATGTTACAGCGTAAACTAGGAACGGGGTTGTTGGCCATCGCAATATCGATATATCTCTCCTGCTTCGCCCAAAGCGCTGCCGCCCTTGGGAAGGTACCAGAAAAATGGCTGATTTACGTGCTCGAGAGTCAAAAGAATGCAGCGTATTATCTCTTATCGGTTGAAGTAATCCCTTCTTTCGTCGATGGCGTTCCTTCGACTGAGTATTCCGTTGTGGAGGGAGGAAGACCAGATATTAATGAAAGCTACCGAACCGTTGCAGTCGTCCTCGCTTCTGTAAAAACTGATTTCTCTGGCTATTTCTGCCAAGTGAGCCATACGGAATTAGTACCATCAACCCAAGGAAAGTTAGTTCCGTTGCCAGGAGTAACTCCAGAATCGGGGCGAGGGACGAGCACAATAGATTTCACGAGTACAGCTGAAGTGCGAAAGCGGATAAGTGACTCAATGTGGCAGGTAATTGGCACGAAAACAATAAAGCTTGGGGATGACGAATGGACAATTGATGAATTAGATAAGGCTGATAAGTTAAGGGCGCTTCAATGTGAGGTCCATACCAAAGACAGAGGTGGTGATTTTAAGGTCATGATTCGTAAAGAAGGGAATACTCGTGCCCACACAATACTTGAGGATCGTTTTGAAGTGCATCACCTCTACAGCTTTCGCCTAATGGCAGGGCCGGTTTTTTCAAGCTTGAAAACGCAGAACCGTGACTTTAGCGTAATTACTAATAACAATGGACAGTCAATAATTTCGTCGTCAACGCACAGTTCGTATCCAGTAAACTACCCTGTGTTTTTGAAAGTATATTGGAAAGAGCAGGATATCCAAATGATTCCTGATTGTATGAAGTCCAAGCATATTGAAGACTGGTTAAATCTCATGAACAATTATGATTGGTATGGATGCTTGCAGCGTCTGAATCCGATCATCGGCGTTAATCTTATTGATAATCCTTTGGAGCATTTTTACACAGGGGCCAGTTTTGAAGTTGTCAGAGGAGCGGACCTCGTTGGAGGTGTTGAATGGGCAAAGGTTCAGCGCCTTACCGGAGGATTTTTCGACGGGCAAAACGTCACTGGGATGGGAGTCACAAATCCTCCGACTAGGCGTCGCTTTGAGGGAGGTTATTTTGTCGGCGTTACCGTAGACTTAGGCATTTTAGGCACATGGCTTAATAATACTATTGGTCAGGGAATTTCAACGCTCTATCCCTCACGTTAGTCGTGCTTCAGGATAAAGATAGAAGCTGGGAATCTTTTTCAGAGACGCTAGGGGGGAATGCTATGAAGGCGACAATTGCACCAATCCTCGTACTTATATCCATATATGTTTGGGACTTTAACGGTTTCTCCTATTTAGCTGTAGCTGGTACTGAATCAGAACCCAGCTCCATACCACTACTGCAGGAAGTCTTGGTGTCCGGCAATGTCAAAGAAGTGAAGAGGGATGGCAGTGTAGTTCTTGAAAATGCAACAGTCGTGGAAAGCAATGGCACTATAAAGATCTTTGAGAAGCTAACAATGACCATTCCTCCTGATCAAAAGAAAAAGATAGAGAAAGGAGTAGATATTCGAGCAAGTGGCTATATGGCTCCTAATAGTGATGAGGTAAGAACAAGAAAAATAGTGCGTCCAGCCCAGTAAACGACCTAAAGCAGTTTAGACGCAGATAGGGCTTAGTAGGAGACAGGCTATGTGGAACAAAGGAAAAGGATGGGTACCCCCCGGCTTTCTTGGGCTCGGATTTCTGATCTTCCTCTTGCAGTTGGGGTTTTCCTTTTCTGAGGATGTGATCCAGTTCCCCAATTACACGACCGGCGAAACGGGGGTGTTGGTAGACGGAGACTGGTTTGGGATTTTCTACAATGATGAACGTTTTTCTGGGGCAGCAGGTCAGGATATATTAATGTGGAATTTTACCTCCAACCCTGGTGAAATCATCGCCTTTGCTGCTGGTAACGCTCCTGTCATCAAAGAAGACAACGCAATTACTTGGAGTTGGGACCAGGACATAGTGAAGATTGACTTCAACGGTCCTCTCTCCATTGATGTCGCCATCTGGCTCGTGACTGTGGATGCTGTAAAGCGCTTGAATGCAGGCGATTTCGAATATCTATGCTGGCATGCGAGCTATATCTGGGAGGTTGAGGGGCGTGGTCTTATTATCAACTGTCTGCCACCGGTCGACGTGACCGGAAGGAAAATGGTGGATGGAGGTGGCCGTCCGCTAAACGATGACTTTGGCAATCCAATAACGGATGGGCGTGGTCATCCGATCTCTGCCGGAGCATATTACGCGAACCATCCGTTCGACTGTGGTGCGGGGGAACTTGCCCGTATCAAGCAGGTAGCACACAAGCCTCAGATGCTCAATGTGTATTTTACCCATGAAGTTGCCAGTGGCGACGTCATTGCTGGATCTAGCTATGGTCTCTGGTGTCAGACTATCCCTGACAATGATGTTATAGCCATGGGTTCGGATACCGATATAACTGTTTTATCACATGAGATCGGCCATGCTCTCATGAATGAGACTGGACATGTTGACAAAATCTCTGTTGACGATGACAGTTGTTCGATAGCCGAGTGTTTCTTTGACCGGATGAATGTCATGCATGGGGCCAGCTCCATACGCTGGACAGTCACAGAAGGGCAAATTTTCAGGGCTTTCTATAATCAGGACGGCATACTTAATCAAATCTATGGAATCGGGCCAGGGGGGAGCTTGAATCATCCACGTAAATGCGGAACCTGGATAGAGACAGATAAACCAGACTGTCCTCCTGTGCAGAAGCGGCTTTGGCCGGATGAGGGTGTGAATGGTACGACGTGGCCGCCCAATTAATATTTCGAGATTCAATGGCCAGCACTGGACTTGTGGGAATATGCAACGAATACTGTCGTCGATCCTGTTATGCCTTGTCGTCCTGCAAAGCCTGTCACAATGTCGGCCAACCCAGGTTGATGAGCAGAGGAAAGCACGAAATGCCTTGCGACATTATTTAGAGGCAAATAGCGGTGAGATAAGCAAAGAAGAGAAAGGCCCGTTGACGCAAGTCTTGCAGTTCGAGAAGGATCCTGTCGTACAGGCCGAGCTCATGAAGGCTCTCCGCAGCGGACCGGACGACAGAGTGAGGGACGAAGCCAAGCGCAACTTTGAGCGGCAGTGGGACGTACTGGTTGTGTACCGTGAAAAGCATCCGCCGAAGGCTCTCCCGCCTGGGAAGGCGGCGCCAGCGAAGATGACAAAAGAGGCCTACGTGCAGATGCAGCTTGAACGGCTGGATCGCCGGTATCGGGAGAAGGCGGCAATTGCATTGGTGAAAATTGCCGCCGACACCGGCTCAAAGGAGATCGCGCAAGCTCTCGTCGAAGTTGGCGAGTCTGGAGACCGAGAGTTACGGGAGGTCATTCAGGCTGCGCCGGCACGGTTTGAAAAGAACAATGAGACCGAACGTGCACGGCTTAAAGAGAAAAAGTGAGCAAGTAACCAATTACAGCTTCTAAACCTATTATGGAGGGCGACCATGTTCGTCAATAAAGGGCATCTGTCCATCCTCATTGCAGTGACGTTCCTCATCGTACCGGCACACTTGCACGCTGCGCCCGTACTAACGGAGGTGAAGATTGGGAATACGAATGTACCCATTCCCGCTGGGGCCACATCAGTTAATATTGCCGGCAATTACGCGTGCGGCGGGGGAAATATCACGATCAACAATTATGGCGGCACAGCACGGGTGGATATCACCAGTGACTCCACTGCAGATCTCCTCGGCTTAAGGCAGGCGGAAATCGTTGCGAGCGGCGGGGCAGTGACGAGCTGTCCCATCGTATTTTCAGGAAAACTCGAGGCGCCTCCTTCCGTCCCGGCAGGAGGTGTGGTCTGGTACCACTCCAATGCGACAGGTATGTTCAGCCCCGCTACTGCGGCGCAGAATGGTGATTCGATACAAGTGACAGGATCAATAGACCCCGACTCGTCGGCCGGTCCGGCCACATGGAACCAGATCGGTAATCAGCTCAATTTTATAGTTGCGACATGTCCACAGATGGGCTGTAACGTGTTCAGTCCAACTCTAGGTTATAAAACGGCGGAGTCAGTGAATTCCCTTGCTAACGATCGTGATTTGAAAGGTGAAGTCACAGTCACCCTTAGAAATGCTAATGACAAGTTGCGTATCACCGCCGGTGTCTTGGTAAAAGACGGGCCGCCGCCAGGTGGAGGGGATCAAGATGACGAGATGTTACTCTTGGAAAAGATGAGGAAAAACTTGGAATTGATGGGGAAAGACTTGCAAGAGATAAGAAAAGATTTGCAAGAGACAAAAGGAATGCTGAAAGACATGCTGCGAAAGATGAAACCCTGAGATAACTAAACTCAGAGTGCGGTGGTGAGCCAAGTGATAAAAGGATCGTTATGAAACGATCGACCAGGGTCCTCGTCAGGGCTATTCCTAGCAGATGTCTAGTTGTTGCCATGCTGGTGAGCTGGCAACTGGTGTGGAATGTCATGCCAGCCACCAGCCTTGCCCAGGTGACGCAGTCTGGACTCGGCACAGCGGTTACCCCGAACGGATCGGTCTATGAAATCCGGGGTGGAACCAGGTCGGCTGATAATCTCAACCTGTTTCACGGCTTTGGAGAGTTCAGTCTGGGAGCCGTTGAGAGCGCGAAGTTTTTTAACGACCTCGGGGCTCCGACCACCAACAACATCTTCGGTCGTGTGACGGGCGGGAACCCCTCGACGATTCTCGGCACAATTGACACTATTAATGGGACGGAATTCCCCACGGCACATTTCTGGTTGATCAATCCGGCCGGGGTGATTTTCGGGGCAGGAGCGACGCTGAACGTAGGCGGCTCCGCCCATTTCAGTACGGCCGACTATCTGTTGCTCAGGGATGATGTTACGGGATCGGCAAGGATCTTCAACGGAAGCACGACGGTTGGAGAAGTGATGGTCTGGTCGTTCACCAGCGCGCCTGTGGAGGCCTTCGGGTTTGTGAGCACAAACCCGAAGGCCATCTCGGTCCAAGGTGGCAACCTGACGGTTCCGCTCGGGGAAACGCTTTCTCTGGTGGGCGGCAATCAGGGATTCATGGCGCCAACTGGGGAAGTCGCGCCAAACGGTGTGACCATAGTGGGAGGCACGCTCAGTGCGCCGAGCGGCCAGATCAATGTGGTCAGTGTGGCGTCCGCTGGAGAAGTGTTGCTGCCGAACTACCAGCTTGCGTCAGGTGTGCAGGGAGGCACGGTTCGGATTGAGGGCGCTTCGATGCTGGATGTCAGCGATAACGCATTTGCGGGAGACGGGCATGGGGGCACGATCCTGATCCGCGGCGGGCAATTGGTCATGGACGGTTCGTCCCTGTCGTCCTATACGTTGGATTTTGTGCCTGGCGCCACGACCGCGATTGATGTGAACATGCAAGGTGACATTTCGCTGACCAACGGCGCATTTATCGCCAGCGGAACGGGCGGCGCAGGCAACAGTGGATCCATTTCAGTCGTGGCCCAGGGCTCGCTAACAATAAGCGGCACGGATCCGTTCGGCAATCCAAGTCGGATTGAGAGCTCGACTTTTTCGTCAGGCAATACTGGAACCATCACCGTGTCCACCTCATCGGCAGTCCTTGATGGAGGAAAAATCCGGACACTGTCATTCGATGTCGGAAATGCAGGTGCCATTATGTTCTCCAGTAACAACACGAGCATTGTTGGAGGTGGCGCGATCCTGACCGGTGGAGGCCTAGACGGCTCTGCAGGCAATCTGAGCGTGAATGTCACCGGCAGTCTGACATTATCCGGAGTTGTGCCTGGGCCTTTTGGAGGATTGGAGCACAGCCGGATTGAAAATGTCAGCGGCTCCGGACTTAGCCAAAGCGGGAATACGACGGTTCAAGCTGGTTCGCTCATGCTTGCCAGTGGTGCCGAAATCATCAACGAGAGCGTTGACAGCATGGGAGGTTCGCTTTCGATTGCCGCGACGAATTCCATAAACATGTCAGGAGGCAGCAAGATTGCTGTGAAAGTGGGCGCTGCTTCAGGCGGACCGCTCACCATTTCAGCCCCCAGCGTGACGGTGGATCAAAGCACGGTCCAGACGGCATCGGCGGGAGCCGGCGATGCAGGGGCCATGGTGATCAATACAGGCGTGCTGAATTTGTCAAATGGCAGCCTCCTTACGAGCGAGACTCTACAAGGGCTTGGAATCGGTGGCCCCATCACAATCACGGCCTCCGACTCGATCAACCTTTCCGGAGCTTCATCAATCCGAAGCAGTACATTCACCCTGGGAGCGCCAGCCGGGACAATCACTCTGATGGCTGGCAATGGGGTTTCTTTGACAGGTTCCGGTACCGGACTATTCAGTGAGTCGCAGGGGGCGGGTGTGGGCGGTAATATTCAAGTTCAAGCCGGCCAAGGTATCGGTCTTTCCAATGGCGCGACTATTTCGGCGAATAGTACGAGCACTGGTGATGCCGGCAATATCATGATCACCGCCGGACAGGTCAACCTGTTCGACAGCAGCATCACCACGCAGGCTGCTCTGGCGAGCGGCGGCAACGTGACGATCATTGCCGGCGAACTGGTCCGTCTGAATAACAGCCAGATCAACACGTCGGTGGCCGGCGGGCCGACCACAACAGGCGGCAACATCCTGATTGATCCGCCCTTTGTCGTGCTCCAGAACAACAGCCAGATCCTCGCGCAGGCCTTCGCCGGGCTGGGGGGCAACATCACGATCGTCGCCAGCGGTCTGTTTATTGATCCGACGAGCACCATCAGCGCCTCCTCGCAGCTCGGCATCAGCGGGTCGATCAACGTGCAGTCGCCGGTGTTTTTCCTAAGCGGTACCCTCGTGCCGCTGCCGAAGACCCCGGTGCAAGCCGCGTCGCTGCTCCAGCAACGGTGCGCCGCGCGGATGCAGGGAGGCAAGGAGAGCAACTTCGTCCAGCGCGGGCGTGACGGGCTGCCGCCCGAGCCGGGCGGCTGGCTGACGAGCCCCATGCTGGCCGCCGGCAGTCCTTCGACGCCCCAGATCGGGCAGGTCGAACCATCGCCATCGCCCGCCGCAGCTTCAGACGAAGGCCCCGTGACCCGGCTGGCCTCGGCGAATGCGACCGGCGGCTGCGGCTTAGAGCTTGTGCTAGCTCAGTAATTCCTCTACGATACGAACCGTGGGTAGCCATGAGTGGAGGACATGGCTCGTCGTCGGGTTTCTGATTGTGGGCTTGGGGCCGGCCCTGCTTGCACAGGCCCAGGTGGTTCCTCCGGGCGTGCCTCTGCCACCCCTCCTTGATCCGAGCGGCCGTTCAGGCGAAATCCCCCCGCTGCAGAAGGAACAACCGCTGCCGCCGAAGCCCTCGCCGTTTGTCGTCCCGCCGGCGCCGCCCGAAGAACGTCGGGAAAAGGGTCCGGTTATCCGCGTGTTCGTCCGTGAGTTCCGCCTCTGCGTCGTTGCGACTCCCGTCCCCATTGACGACACATTCACGTGCATCCCGAGCACCGTCTTTACTCCGGAAGAGCTCGCCGGGGTGACGGACCCCTACCTCAACCGCGAGATCACGACCGAGGATATGGAAGCGCTGCGGCTGAAGCTGACGCTGTTGTACGTCAACAAAGGCTACGTGACGTCCGGCGCAGTCGTGCCCGATCAGGCCGTGCGCGACGGCGTGATCATCATCGAGATCGTCGAGGGGAGGCTCACCCGGATTGACATCGAGCAACTCGAACGTGCGGAAACGGGCCGGTGGATTTGCGAGTGGCTGTTCTGCCCCAGGCTGCGCGACAGCTATCTGCAAGACCGGATCGCGCTCGGCGCGGGTCCGCCACTCAACATCTTCACCGTCCAGGAACGGCTGCAAATGTTGCAGCAGGACCCGCGGATCGAGCGGCTCAACGCCGAACTCAAACCCGGAATCGTGCGCGGCGAGAGCGAGCTAAAAGTGAAAGTGACCGAGCGCGTCCCGTGGGTGGTCGTGGCGGACTTCAACAACCATCAAACGCCGCTCGTCGGCGCGGAGCGCGGGCTGGCCACGGTCATGAATCGGAACCTGACCGGCCACGGCGATCCGTTCGTCTTTACCTACGGGCAGTCGGAAGGCGTGATTCCCATCATCGATACGTCCTACTCCCTGCCGCTGACGGCGCGTGACACGACCTTCACCGCCTCCTACCGACGCAACGACTTCACGATCGTGGAATCGCCCTTCGACGTCCTCGATATCACCAGCACGGTGGAGATCATCGGCTTGACGGTCCGCCATCCGGTGTATAAAACCCTCAATGAAGAATTCGCGCTGTCCCTCACGGGCGAGCATCTCTACAATAAGACCCTGCTGTTCGGGCAGGGGTTCGAGTTCGTCCCCGGCATGACGAACGGCGTCGGGACGGTCAGCGCGTTGCGGTTTGCCCAGGAGTGGGTCAGGCGGACGTCGTCCTCCGTGCTGGCGTTCCGGTCCCGGTTTTCCCTGGGAATCGACGTGCTCGGCGCCACGGTCAATTCCGGTCCTGTGGCAACCGGACGGTTTTTTGCCTGGCTGGGCCAGGCGCAGGCGGTCAAGCGGCTGGACCAGTTGCGAGGCTTGCAATTCATCGGCCGGATGGACATGCAGTTCTCCAATGAGCGGCTGTTTCCGCTGGAACAGATGTTCGTCGGAGGGCGGTACAGCGTACGGGGCTACCGGGAAAATACCCTGGTGCGGGACAATGCCTTCCTCGCCTCGGTGGAGGCCCGCCTGCCGGTCCTGCGCTCCGCCGCGGGAGAGGACATCGTGCAATTGGCGGCCTTTTCAGACTATGGCCGGGCCTGGAATACCAAGGGACCGACCGGCGACCTGAGTAACGTGGATTATCTACTCAGCGTGGGGCTCGGGCTCCGGTGGAGCATTCTGCCACAGGAGAAGGCCCGCTTTGAAATTTATTGGGGACAGCGCCTGAACCCTGTATCGAACCCGGGGAGTGGTGGCAACCTGCAGGACCACGGCATCCACCTGCAACTGGTCTCGCAGGCGATTCCCTTTCCCTGGTGAAGAGTGCGTGTGAGGCCATGAAACGACGACCGTCGCGAGAGCATGCACGGGCCCTGTTCCTCCTGGGCGCTTCATGCCTGGCCCTGGTCCTGCTTCTGGGACAGTCCCGTTCGGCCGCCGTTCCCGCTGAGTCCCCGGAACAACTTTTTCAACGGGGTTCGTTCGAGGAGGCGGCACAACAGTGGCAGGCCCTCGCCGAGTCCTACGCGCAAGCCAAGCAGCCGCTGGAACAGAGCGATGCGCTGGTGGCCTTGTCCCAGGCCTATCTGTCGCTCGGCCATTACACAAAAGCCGCGCAGCAGTTGGAGTTGGCCCTTGCGCTGCTGCATCCGTTGAACGACCGGGTGCGCGAAGCGACCGTGCTGGGGGCGCTCGGTCACGTGTATCTCGCCGCGGGGCAGCGGGATGCCGCGCTGGCCTATCTCACCGACGGCCTGAGCCTTGCGCGGGAACTCAACGATCCAGCGCGGACATCGGTCATGCTGAACAATCTGGGCACGCTCCATGCCTGGCAGCAACAGGACGAGGAGGCGTTGAAGGCGTTTGCGGAAAGCCGTGCGCTGGCGGAGACGGCCAACCTCCCGCTGGTGGCGGTCCAAGCCACGCTCAATGAAGGCAGGTCGTCCCTTCGGCTGGGTCGAATTCCGGAGGCCCGTTCGTTGATGGATCAGGCAGCCCCACGCCTGCGTGCCCTGCCGCCTTCGCACGAGAGGGCGTACGTGTTGATCACGCTGGGCCTGGGTTACGCCGATCTCGGGGCGCGCGTGTCGGGCGAGCGTGATCGCCTGCTGGTCCAGGCTGCGTCGGCGCTGGAGGAAGCCGGCGAAGTAGGCAAAGCGATCGGCGACAAACGGGCAACGTCGTATGCCTTCGGCTTCCGGGGGCGCCTGTACGAACAGGACCGGCGCGTGGAGGAAGCCCTTCTGCTGACCCGCCTGGCCATTGCGGATGCGCAACAAGTGAATGCGGCGGAGTCGCTCTACCGCTGGGAGTGGCAAACGGGACGGCTGCTCACCCAGCAGGGCAAACTCAAGGAGGCGGTGGCCGCCTACGAGCGGGCGGTCGAAATCATCAAAACGATCCGCCCGGAGTTGACGGCCGGCAGTGCCGGATTGGGCGGCTCCTTCCGCGAGTCAGCCGGAAGCGTGTTCGTCGAGCTCGCCGACTTGTACCTGCGGTTGACCGACAACGCGAACTCCTATCTAGTCCAGGCGCGGGATGCGATCGAGCTGTCCAAGGCCGCCGAGCTGCGGGATTATTTCCATGATGATTGCGTGGACCTGTTGCGGTCCCGCACGACCAGCCTTAAGGACGTCTCCAAGACCGCCGCGGTCATTTATCCGATTCTCTTGCCGGATCGCACGGAATTGCTGGTGGACCTTCCGGACGGCCTGCACCGCGTGACGGTGCCGGTCGGCGCCGAGCGGCTGACGCAGGAAGTGCGCCAGCTCCGGCGCTTTCTGGAGAAGCGCACGACGCAGCAATATTTGCGGCCCGCCCGCCAACTCTACGACTGGCTGATCCGGCCGCTGGAGCCGAGTTTCAAGACGTTTCCCCTGGATACGCTGGTCATCGTGCCGGACGGGCCGCTGCGGACGATTCCGATGGCGGCGCTGCACGACGGCAAGGACTTTCTGATCCGCAAATATGCCGTCGCGACGACGCCGGGCCTCACGCTCACCGACGCCCGCCCGCTTCGGCGTGAGGATGCGAAGGTGCTGGGGGCCGGCCTCACCGTCGCCGTGCAGGGGTTTTCCGCTTTGCCCTTTGTCGAGTCGGAGCTAGGCGAGCTTGAGAAGCTTTACGGAAGCCGCACGCTCGTCAACGACGCGTTCCGTTCGTCCGCCCTCGAGCAGGAGCTCAGGGAGACGCGATTTGCCGTCGTCCATGTCGCGTCGCACGCCAAATTCGAAAGTCGCGCGCAGGATACCTTCCTGCTGACCTTCGACAGCAAGGTCACGATGGATGAGCTGAACAAGCTGATCGGGGTGTTCCGGTTCCGGGACGATCCGCTGGAACTGCTGACGCTGAGCGCCTGCGAAACCGCAGCCGGCGACGATCGCGCGGCGCTCGGCCTCGCGGGCGTGGCGATCAAGGCCGGCGCCCGCAGCGCGCTCGCCACGCTCTGGTATGTCAGTGACGTCGCGACCTCGGAGTTGGTGGCGGAGTTCTACCGGCAGCTCCGGAAACCCGCGCTGTCCAAGGCCATGGCGTTGCAGCGCGCCCAACTGATGATGCTGGACGACCCCGTCGGCCGGCATCCTGGTTACTGGGCGCCGTTTCTGTTGATCAGCAACTGGCTGTAGCGGGAGTCGGATGTCCGGTTGGCTAACCATCATGCGCTCACGTCCGATGATCGGCCTGCTGATCGGCCTGCTGGCCGGGCTCGGGTGCATCGGTCTGCGCCACGCAGGGGGCCTCCAGCCGCTGGAGCTGGCGTTCTATGACTGGCTGCTCCGGACCCGTCCTGCGGACACGCGTCCCGATCCCCGCATCGTCCTGATCGCGATTACCGAAGACGACATCCGGAGTCTTGGTCGCTGGCCGATCTCCGATGCCACCCTTGCCGAGGCGCTGGAGCGGCTCCTTCGCGCACGCCCCCGTGTGGTCGGCCTGGATATTTATCGTGACCTTCCGGTGCCGCCCGGTCATAAAGATCTGGAGGCGCTTCTGCTCCGCCGCCCGGAGATCATCGGCGTGATGAAAGTCGGCGAGGGGCAGTTGCCCACGATTCCTCCTCCGCCCGTCCTGCGCGACACGGGACGGGTCGGGTTTTCCGACATCATCGTGGATGACGACGGCATCGTGCGGCGGGGATTGCTGTACCAGGATGCCGGTGAAAGCACCGTTCCTGCGTTCGCTTTGCAGGTAGCGTTGCGCTACCTACAGGCAGAGGGTATTACGCCTCAGCCTGATCCGGTGATGCCCGACCATCTCCGGCTCGGCCGGACCACGCTCGTGCCTTTCGAGGCGACGGATGGCGGCTATGCCGATGCCGACGCGCGGGGCTACCAGATCCTGCTTGATTACCGCGCCGCCCGCGCCAAACCGGCGACGTTCACGCTGTCCGCTCTGCTGGCCGGGCAGGTGGAACAGGCCGCTTTGGAGGGTACGATCGTCCTGGTCGGGGTGGAAGCGTCCAGCACCGAGCGTTCCTTTGCGACGCCGTTCCTGGTTTCCGACGGGGAGGTCAGCGGCGTTCGACTTCATGCGGAACTGGCGCAGCAGTTGCTGCGCGCCGCTCTGCAGGGAGAGGGCTCGATGACCACGACGGCCGAATGGCAGGAGACTCTGGCGACGCTGTCGCTGGGATTGCTGGGAGGGACGGCCGGGCTGCTGGTGCGTTCGCCGTGGCGGTTCGTGATGGTGACGGGAGGCGGTGTGCTCGCGCTCGGTGCCGCGGCGTGGCTCGCGTTGATGCAAGAGTTTTGGCTGCCGGCGGTCCAGCCCGCGCTGGCGTGGCTGGTCTCTTTCTCCACGACCATGGCGGCGGGTTTCCAGTATGAGCGCCGCCAGCGTGATCAGCTCATGCAACTGTTCGCCCAGCATGTTTCGCCGGAAGTGGCGGACGAGTTGTGGCAGCAGCGGGATCAGTTTCTGGACGGGCACCGGCCGAGGCCGCAGAAGATGGTCGCCACGGTCCTGTTCAGCGATCTGCAGGGTTACACGTCGGTCGCGGAGGCGATGGAGCCACAGCGGCTCCTGGATTGGATCAACTCATACCTGGCGGCCCTGTCCGACGTGATTATCGCGCACCATGGCGTCATCGATGATTACGCGGGTGACGGCATCAAAGCCAACTTCGGCGTGCCGTTGCCGCGGGTGGCGCCGGAAGAGATTCAGGACGATGCCCGGCGCGCCGTGCGATGCGCCCTGGCCATGCAGGAGGTGCTGGAGCGGCTCAACGCGCAATCGCAGTCGCGTGGATTGCCCACGGTCGGAATGCGGATTGGCATCTGCACCGGTCCGGTGGTGGCCGGGAGTCTGGGCAGCGTGCAACGCTTGAAGTACACGACGATCGGCGATACGGTCAACAGTGCCGCGCGGCTTGAAGGTCTGGACAAGGATCGGTTTGTACCAGCCGATCCGAACAACATCTGCCGCATTCTGCTTGATGAAACGACTGCGGGCTATCTCGCGAACGAGTTTCGACTGGAACGGGTCGGCGAGGTCAGCGTCAAGGGGAAAGAGCGCCCGCTCATCGCGTATCGCGTCAAGGGGCACGCTGAAACCGCCGACGATCGGCTGTAGCGAGGGCGAACGGGCAGAAGAGTCTCGTTCCTGCTGCAAGGGCCTGTCTGTCAACGGCGCGTGCAGCCACCTATGAGGGGAATTCAGCTAACCCCACATTTCATGCGGGGTTTCGAGGGCTGTCAACGGCGCAACCACGGTGTAAATATAGTTTACAGTCATTTACCGATATTCTTGTCATAGGCTGCTGCAGCTGTTAATTCAACCTGGTCGAACAGCACAGCCCGCTCCTGGCGAAGATTCCGGTCGGTTGGCGTTGCGTCAATCTGCCTTGAGATCGCCATCACCGCGTCATACCACAACCCGGCTTTTGCCAAATCCGCCATCTGTCCGCCCGTTGACCCCTTGAGTTGCATCGAAACTTGGCTGGTCTTTTCAACGCGCTGGATCCAGCCATAGGTCAGGATATCCTTCGAGCGGCGATCCGGGTCGAAGACCAGCGCAACCGACCAACGGTACCGTTTCCCTGGCGCGAGGCGCACCCTGTAATCCGCGAGCCGGATCGAATGGATGCCGGCCTGTATGGGGGGCTCCAGCGTGGCCTCAAAGTCGGGGGCGTCGCCGTTTTCATCGGTCAGCGACAGCTCGACGGGGGTTTCGATCTTTGACGAGGCAAACCAGTAGAGAATCGGCTGTTCCTGCAGGGTGAGCGCCGCGTGATCGGCTGGGGCCAGCGCCAAAATCGCAGGAGGCGCGCCGATGCCACCGCGGGTTCCCCCTCCATACCGACGATGGAGCGACGGGGCGCCCCGGTGCGGTGGATTATAAGGATTAGAGACCAGCGCCTCACCGGCCGGTTTCTGGCGGACTTGGCTGGTTTCGGACGGATTCTCCCGTGTGTCGCCTCGTTGAGCCAGCGTCACGATCGGCGTGGAGCTTGAAAGCCGTTGATCTTCCTTGAGTTGCCCTTGAGCGATCAATTCGGCCGTGGGCAGGGATATGGCAAGTCCACAGGTGAAGCTCACAGCTATTAGGTAGGTCACAGTTTTCATAGCGATCTCCTTCCCAGCATGCCGGAGTGTTTCCTGGACCTCCAGCAAGCCCTGCCTATAACCAATGCTAGATCTGTGCCAAACCTGGATGTGAGCCGTTCCGGGCAACTACCCGGTTACTCCCGCGAAGACTGGTGCCGAAGCCGGGACTTGAACCCGGACGGGGTTGCCCCCGCTAGACCCTGAATCTAGTGCGTCTGCCAATTCCGCCACTTCGGCGTAGGAATAAATAAAAATCAGGGCAGCGCATTATCACCAATGGGGTGCGGTGCCGTCAAGCAGCGAGGAGGTCCTGCCACTTACTCAGTACGGGACGATGGTTCTAGTAATCGCGCGGCGTGTCGGACCGTCAAGACCTCTACCGATGCCTCATCCGACAGATGGCGGTAGATGATCCGGTAGTTGCCGAGCACGATTTCACGCAGACCGCTGGCGGGAAACTCAGAAACCACGCGCCCGGAATCGGGGAATGACGCCAAGCGGCCGGTTTTGGACTTCACGGCTCTGCTGAACCGCTGGGCGGCGTCGGGGTCGTCGCGCCTGATGTATCGGACAATATCGAGGAGGCTGTCG
>Ga0247727_10004020_pt1 | contig 31751 bp, 33 predicted proteins | sample WisWelCaveWW1625_FD_202498 | JGI IMG/M metagenome (GOLD analysis project Ga0247727, IMG submission 202498) | Biofilm microbial communities from Wishing Well Cave, Virginia, United States - WW16-25 | ecosystem: Environmental > Aquatic > Deep subsurface > Groundwater > Cave microbial mat | place... | reverse complement strand
GCCGGGGCAATTCTGGACGGCGACCGGACTGCGGCATCTAGCTGCGCTGATGGAAGCCCGCAGCAATGACCACTGGGACCAACTGTGGTCACCAAACTAATGGTGGTGGTGCTCAGATGCGCACCCCTTTGCCCGATACGCAAAATCGTGCTTGAAATGCAAGGTCTTGCCGGGGTAGAAAACTCACCCGCGAGTTCATGGGCGACGCTTCTCACGTGCAGCGATTTCAGACGGCCGAAGTCCGGCTGGCGGACCGACTGCAACAACTTCGGGCCGAAAAGGGACTGACCCTGTCGCAATTGGCCGCCGCGGCAGAAATCAGTCCCGCGTACCTCTCCCGCGTCGAAAATCACAAGGTCGCCATCACCATCGCCGGCCTGGAACGGCTGGCGGGCGCGCTGGGCGTGCCGTTAAAAGTGTTTTTCGATGACGATGAGGTCACGCCGCCGATCGCGATCTGCCGGGCCGGCCGCGGGACGAAGACGCGGTTGCGCGGGCGACCGGGCTTTGCCGTCGAGATGCTGGCCGCCGAGAAACGCGGCAAGTTGATGGAGCCGTTGATCGCCGACATCGGCGCGGCGACACGCCCGATGGGTTTGAAATCGCACGCCGGCGAGGAGTTCAATTTCATCGTCGAGGGCGAGTGCGAGTTGATCTACGGCAAGGAACGCATCCGACTGCGCCGGGGCGATGCGGCTTATTACGACGCGTCTGTGCCGCACGCCGCGCACACCGTGAAGGGCCAGCCGTGCCGCGTGCTCTCGGTGGTCGCGTCGCGCGATTATCTGTTCCACGGCGACTTGACCCGGTTGCTCAACGAAGGAGGTAAACGTCTATGAATACGGTCCGCTGCGCGGTGATCGGTGCCGGTTGGTGGGGCACGACGGCCCACGTGCCGGCCTTGAAAAAACATCCCGATGCCGAGTTGGTGGCCGTGCATCATCACGATCCGGCGCAGGCGAAACGAATCGAGCGGGACTTCAACGTCCCGCACGCGTTCGCGTCGGCGGACGATCTGTTGGCGTTGCCGGGTTTGGACGCGGTCGTGGTCAGCTCCATCCCGGCGCTGCACTACCAACATGCCAAAGCGGCGTTGCGGCGCGGGTTGCATGTCTTGATCGAAAAGCCGATGACGCTCACCGTTGCCGAGGCAAAGGAATTAGTCACGCTGGCGCGGAAGAAGGGCGTGCAATTTGTGATCAGTTGCCCGTGGCACTTCACCGCGCACGGAATCGAGGCCCGCCGGCTGATCCAATCGGGCGCGCTCGGCAACCTGAAGATGATCAGCGTTCTCATGACGAACTTCACGCAGGGATTGTATCAAGGGTTGCCGTGGGAAAAGGTGTTTGGCCACAACCCGACGCTGCAAAACGCCGCCGAACCGTATCTCAAACCGGGCCGCACGTCGTATAGCAATCCGAAACTGGCCGGCGGCGGACAGATTTACTGTCAGGTGTCGCACGCCGCGGCGTATCTCGGGTTTCTCACGAACAGCGAGCCGAAGGAAGTCTTCGCCCGCTTCGACAAGGCCGGCACATCCGTGGACATCTACGACGTGCTCAACCTCAAGCTCGCCAATGGCGCGCTCGCGTCCATCGCCAGCACGGGCGCGACGATGCTCTCCGACCGGCACTACGAAGTCCGCATCTACGGCACGAAGGGGATGATCCTTCTCGATCTCTGGAAGGGTAAACTGGAGTTCCACGATCTCCAGTGCCACGTGAAGAAGTATCCCGACATCCCCGAGGCCGACATCTACCCCATGTTCGCTCCCACCAACAATCTGGTGGACGCCGCGCTCGGTCGCGCGCCGAACGGTTCGCCCGCCACGCTCGGCCTGTACTCGATGAAAATCATCGACGCCGCCTGCCGGTCGGCCAGGACCAACCGGAACGTCAGAATATGACCGGCCAGATCAAATCCATCACCGCCCATCCACTCCGCTACCCCGAGCCGCACGATCACGGCGCGATCCGGCACGTCACGCTTGCGCGCGTCGAAACCACGGATGGTGCGGTTGGCTGGGGCGAATGCATCTCGCAGTTCCCGGAATCCTGTCTCGCCACCAAGATCGTGATCGAACAGGGATTCGCGCCGTTGTTGGGCGGACAGGACGCGCGGGATGTCGAGGCGTGTTGGCAAAAGATGTTGGACCGTGTCTGGTGGTACGGCCCGCAAGGCATCGCCGCGTTCGCCGTCAGCGCGGTGGACATGGCGTTGTGGGACCTGAAAGGCAAACTGCTCGGCCAGCCCGTCTGCCAACTCGTCGGCGGCAAACTCTGCGACCGCGTCTCGGCGATGGCCTCCATCCATCTCGACATGGACAACCTTGATTGGACCGTGAACGAGTTCCGCTGGTTTCGCGAGCAGGGCTACCGGATCGTCAAAGGCGGTTGGGGCACAAAGCCCACGGCTGTTTTTGGCACCGACGAGAGGCGCGATCTCGATCTCGCCCGGCGCCTCCGCGAAGTCATCGGCCCGGACCTGGACCTTGTCTTCGACGTGCTCGGCGCGCGCGTCCGCTGGGATGTGCCCACGGCCGTTGACCGCATCCGCAAACTGGCAGAGTACCGGCTGCTCTGGATCGAAGAACCACTGCCGCCACACAATTACAAGGCGCACGTGCGCTTGCGCAGTCAGGTCCACACCCGCATCGGCACGGGCGAACAGGAATGGAACGTCGAGGGCTACCGGCGGCTCATTGAAGCCGGGGGTGTGGACGTGGTGCAGATGGACCCGGGCCGTTGCCACGGCATCACCGGCTGCCTGAAAGTGATCGCGCTCATCGAAGCAGCGAATCTGCGTTGGACGGCGCACACGTGGTCGAGCGCGCTCAACACCGCCGCCAGCGTGCATCTGCTCGCCACTTCGCCCAAGCACGGCTGGACGATGGATTTCAAACCGCACGAATCGCCGATGCAGCACGAGCTCGTCAGCGATCCGTGGGTCCAGCGAGATGGTTTCATCGCCGTGCGCGACCAACCCGGCCTCGGGGTCACCGTGCGCGAAGACATCGTGAGGAAATATGGTTTCGTATAAACCCACCAACGCCGACATCGCCTCGTACTGGGAGAAAGGCTACTGGATCAGCCCGAAGCTGATCGACGACCAGACGATCGCGCGACTGCGCACGGCGCTCGATCGCGCGTTTCGCAACGAGTTCGATGGTCACGGCACGTTGTTCGACGGTCAATTGTTGAAATCACCCGACGACCCGCTCGCCATGCGCCGCGTCATCAACGCGTGGTGGATCAACGACGACATCCGGCAGACCGTGTGCGATTCCGGCCTGGGTCGAATCGCCGCGCAGTTGATGAAAGTGGATCGCGTGCGTCTCTGGTCCGATCAGGTGATCCTCAAGCCCGGCACGGGCAAAGTCGGCGCGACCAAGGTGGGCAACATTGGCTGGCATCAGGACGCCGCGTATTGGCACATCAATTCCGCCAAAGAAAACATGGTCACCGCCTGGATCGCTCTTCAGGACACCGACCTCATCAACGGCGGCATGCGCACCCTCGACGGGTCGCATCGCTGGGGCTACATCCCCGAGAGCGACAAGTTCTTCGATCCGAACCTCGACAACCAACGCGCCTATTTCGAGAAGCAGGGGTTCGGCCCATGGCTGGACGAACCCTGCCTCCTGCCGGCAGGACACGCCAGTTTTCATCACTCGTTGTGCTTTCACGGTTCGGAACAGAACAAGACCAACGCGCCGCGCCTATCTGTGGTCGGCCACTACATGCCCGATGGGGCGGCGTTCGACGCATCGGGTCGTTACATGAAATTCCTGCATTTGCTTGGCCCGCGTCCGCAGCCGGGCGCGAAGTTCGCCGAACCCAACTGGCCGGTTGTGTATCCGCCATCATGATGTTCCGCCTCGACAACAAAGTCGCGATCGTCACCGGCGCCGCGCGCGGACTCGACGCGGCGACCGTCAAGGTGCTGACGGCATAGGGCGCACGCGTGGCGGCCGCCGACCTGCGCCTGGAAGAAATCACCGGTGCGGCGGAAGCCTACCGCGTGGACGTGTCGCAGGTGGCCGAACTCAGGAAGTTCGTGGACGATGTGGTCCGGGATTTCGGGCGCATCGACATTCTGGTGAACAATACCGGCATCTGTCCGCGCCTGCCGTTCTTCGATTCCACGGAAGCGGACTGGGACAAACTCGTCAACGTCAACGCCAAGAGCCAGTATTTCCTCATGCAAACGGTCTGCCCGGTCATGAAGAAGCAGGGCGGCGGACGCATCATCAATATGGCGTCCACCGGCGGGCGCGTCGGCGGTTTCGCCAACTCCAGCATTTACACCGGCACGAAAGGCGCCATCGTCATGTTCAGCAAATCCGTCGCCCGCGAAGTCGCCGCCGACGGGATTCTGGTCAACTGCATCGCCCCCGGCGTGATGGACACCGACCTGATGCGCAACCTTCCTCCCGATCGCGTCAAAGCGATCTGCGAGCAGATCCCGCTCAAGCGCCTCGGCAAACCCGAAGAGATCGCCGCGTTCATCGCCTTCCTCGCCAGCGACGAATGCAGCTACTGCACCGGCGCCACCTTCGACATCAACGGCGGTTGGATCATGCTGTGAAACTGCGCATCGCCAGTTTAGACCGACAATGGCGGTTCACTGAGGTTGCTGAATGTAACCGGCAGGCCGGCGATGTCGCGGGTGTGGTTTTCGCGCACGTGTGGACCCACCACGAGATTTCGGCCGCGCGGATAGATTGCCCGAAACGCCAGGAGGTTGCCGGGGTCGAATCGGTCAGGATTCCATTTGCATTCAATGGCGTCGGCGGCTTCCCGCTCCCGCGGAATGACGAAGTCCACTTCGTGCTTCTGTTTGTCCCGCCAGTAACGAACGGTCGGCGCGCCCGGTTGAGCCAGGAGATGTTCGAGCACCAGGTTCTCCCACAGCAGCCCGCAGTCTTCGGCGCGCAGTTCGCCCCAGCCCTTGGCATGAACCACGAACCCGGTGTCGAAGCCGTACACCTTTTGCTGGCGCACCAATTCCTGCCGGCCGCCGCCGTGGTACGGTCGCAGCAGGTGGATCACATGCGTTACCTCCAGCACATCAAGGTAATTGCTGATGGTGGGCCGGCTCAACCGGCAGAGATTCGCCAGGTGGGTGACGTCCAGCAAGCCGGCGTTTTGCCGCAGCAGCGCCTCCAGCAGCAGCAAGAATCCACTGCGCTTCTCGACGCGAAACAATTCCTGCACATCGCGGGCGTAGTACGAGTCCATCCATTCCGAATAGAGACTGGCGTCCCGCGACTCGGCCAGCAGCGCGGGCGGCAGGCCACCCCGCAACAGCCGGTGCCGCACGTCGTTCACACCAAACCGCGCCAGCTCGACCAACAGAACCGGCGTCAGATGCACGGTTCGCTTCCGTCCCGTCAGGCTGTCCCGAAATTTCTGGGTGGCGGCCAGCGTGGACGAACCCGTCGCCAGGATTTTCAGCTTGGGGAATTCGTCCGCCCCGATCTTCAGGACGCGGCTCGGATCGGGAAGCTGGTGAATCTCGTCAAACACCACGATTGGTTCGGCGACCGACCGGTAGAATGCTTCCGGGTCGCGCAGCAAGGTGTGGGTGCTGGGCAGATCGCAGTTCAGGAGCTTGGCATCCTGAAGATGTTGGGCCAAGGTCGTCTTCCCGATTCGGCGGACACCGGACAGCCAGACGATGGAAGCCTGTTTCCAAGTTTGCTGTATCCTGTTGAGCCAAAAGGGTCTTTCAATCATGCAACCCGACTTTACAAACGGTTAAACCATGCGTAAAGAGCAAACTCAACATCCCAACTGCCGGCTGCGCATCGCCTACCTGCCGTTCTACGTGGACTACTACGAGTCGGTCTGCCCGGACTTCGCCCGCGAGAAACCGGCGGCGGCGAAACGGTGTGCCGAGGCGCTCAAGCAGCACGGCGAGGTGCTGTGGGACGGCGAGTTGGTTCGCAGCATTGAGGCCGCCGACGCCATCGGGAGGAAATTGGCGAAGCAACAACCCGATTGCGTCGTCGTCGTCACGACCATCGCCGTCTTCAGCGCAATTCCGTGGGCGGCGTTACAGCACATTCCGGTGCCGATCCTCATCTGGAACGCGCAAGCCATCCGCACGGGTGGCAAGGGCTACACGATGGTCGAAATCGTCCGCAACACCGGCCAGATCGGCACGCAAGCCCTCGCCGACACCCTCGCGCGCGAAGGCCGCTGGTTTCGCGTCGTCACCGGGTATGAGAAGAACCCGCGCACGAACACCGACCTCGCCCGGTTCTTCGCGATCATCCGTGCCGTCAACGCGCTCAAGCGCGCCCGGCTGCTCGCGATCGGACCATCCTTTCCGGCCATGACTGACATCCTCATCGACGAAACCTCCCTCGCCCGCGACTTCGGGGCGACCGTCACGCATGTGAGTACCGATGAGCTGACGAAACGGTATTCCGAATCGTTCGTAGTACCGCCTTTAGGCGGTCCGGGCCGGACTCCGCCTAAAGGCGGGACTACAAACCTTTCTCCTGACGAACTCACCCGTTCTTCTCGTCTCTGCGCCGCTGTCGAGTCCCTCGTCACCGAACACCATGTCGATGCCGGCACGCTGAACTGTCACGGCGCATGCCTCCACAACCCGGAGATCGGCATCACCGCCTGCTACAGCCTCGGCGTCCAAAATTCCCAAGGGCGGCCGTTCACCTGCACGGGCGACTTGCCGACGGCCATCGCGATGCTCATCCTCAAGAAGCTCACCGGCATCTCGATGTACACCGAAGTGCAGGTCATGGACGAAAAACGCAAGGCCATCGTCATCGCCAACAGCGGCGAAGGCGAAGACGGTATCCGACGCAGGAGCAGCAAGCCGGTCGTGCGTGGCAACACCAACTTCAAGGGCGTCCACGGTCGCGGGGCGTCGTTCGCCTATCCGCTTCAACCGGGGCCGGCCACGCTGGTGAGTTTCACGCCGGCACCGGGCGGCTACCGGCTGATCGTTGCGGAAGGCCAGATTCTGCGCGACACACTCCCGGACGCGGGCGCGCTGGCGGGATTCTTCCGGTTCCGGGACAAGGACCTGCACCACGCCTACGCCCGCTGGATGGAAGCCGGCGCCGTCCATCATGCCGCGACCACGCTCGGCCATTGGGCTGGGGAACTTCGCGCCGTGGCGGAGCTATTGAAGATCGACTTCATCGAGATTTGATCATGCAGAAGAACATCCTCCTTCCCCAAGTTGAGTTAACGATGGAGAGCGTCCAAGTCATCGCTTGGCTCGTCAAGGTCGGCGACCAGGTGAAAGCCGACCAACCGATCCTCGAAGTTGAATCGCAGAAGGGCGTCGTCGAAGTCCCATCATCTGAGGCCGGCATCGTCCGCAAATTGTGCGTGAACAAAGGCGACACCATTGGCGAGAAGGCGTTGTTGTGCGTGTTGACGGATACGGCGGAGGAGCCGTTTGAGGATAAAGTAGGACAGGCATCTTGCCTGTCCCGTTCGGCGGACGCGGCGGAGGACAGGCAAAATGCCCGTCCTACTTTAAGTACGGCAGTCCCCGCCGTCCCTGCCGCCCGCAAACTCGCCAAAGACCTCGGCATCGACCTTGCCGTCGTCAAAAGCACTGGGCCCGGCGGACGCATCACGGTGCAAGATGTGCAGGCAGTGGGCAAACAGGACACGGATTGGTCATCGCTTCCGCCATCGCGTCTCGCCCTCATCCAACAAATGGAGAAATCCACCGAGATCCCGAAGTTTAGCCTCGTGCGCGAGATGGACGTGAAGCCGTTGCTGGTGAAAACCGAAGGCATCACCTTCACTCATCGGCTGATTCAGGCGGCGGCGCGCGCGCTCGTGAAGCATCCCGCGCTGCGAACGATCCTCAATGGCGACAAGATCCGGGTCTTGCCGGTGAGCGTGGCGGTGGCGATCGAGTCACCGCACGGGCTGGTCGCGACGGCGCTGCGCAACGCTGACCAGCTCTCGCTCGAGCAAATCGCCGCTCAGATGAAAGAACTCCGCGCTCGCGCCGAGACGGGCCGGTCGCGCCGCGAAGACCTCGTGGACGCGCCGTTCGCGATCACCAACCTCGGCATGTTCGGCGTCGATCTTTTCGCGCCACTGGTGTTTCACGGACAAACCGCGGTGTTGGCGATTGGCAGCGCCGCCGACGGCAAAGCCTGGTTCACGCTCGCCGCGGATCACCGGGTTGTGGACGGCGCGGAAGCGGCGCGGTTTTTGGAGACGTTGCAGCATGCGATTGCTGGAACATCAAAGTAAGCGACTCCTTGCCGACTTCGGTTTGGTGTTTACGAAGCTGATGGTCGTTACTTCGCCCGACGCGATCACGTGCGATGGCCCGGTGGTATTGAAAGCCCAAGTTCCGTTCGGCGGACGCGGCAAAGCCGGCGCGGTGAAGTTTGCCGGCAACACCGCCGAAGCGCGCCGCGCGGCGGCGGAACTTCTGAAGATGGAACTGCGAGGCGTGAAAGTCACGAGTGTGTCCGTCGAGCCGAAGGTGACGTTCACACGCGAGTTATACGTCGGCATCGCGTGGGACACGACGGCCAAGCTGCCGGTCGCGCTGCTCAGCGTCGCCGGCGGCGTGAACGTGGAAAGCTCCCGGCAGGTGGCACGGCGAACGTTCGATCCGTGGGCGGAGTTGTGGCCATTCGAAGGGCGACGCATGGCGGCGGAGATCGGGCTGACAGGCAAAACGTTGGTCAACCTCGGCGGCGTGTTGGAGAAACTCGCGGGCGCTTTCGTGGCGTGCGACGCGGTGACGATGGAGATCAACCCGCTCGTTGAGTTGGCGGACGGCACGCTCATCGGCCTTGATGCGCACGTAGAAATTGATGACGATGCGGCTTACCGGCAGAAGTCACGGCTCGCGCCACTGGGCGAGATCGCACCCACGGCGACCGGGCGGACGCCGACGCCGTTAGAGTTGGAGGCGCAACGGATCGACGCGATGGATCATCGTGGCGTGGCGGGACGCGTCGTTGAATTCGACGGTGACCTGGCGCTGCTGATCGGTGGCGGTGGCGCGAGTTTGACGGTGTTCGATGCGATCCGCCGGCACGGCGGGCGGCCATTTAACTATTGCGAGGTCGGTGGCAATCCGACCGAGGAGAAGGTGGCGGCGTTGACGGCGCTGTTGCTATCGCAACCGAAAGTGAAGCGGCTGGCGGTCATCATGAACGTGGTCAACAACACCCGCGCCGACGTGATGGCGCGTGGCGTGTTGATGGGATGCGAGAAAGCCGGCAAAACACCAGCGGACGTGATCGCGGTGTTTCGGATTCCGGGTTCGTGGGAGGACGAGGCGCGCGACTCGTTGGCGAAAGTGGGGGTGAAGGCCTTGGGGCGGGAGATTTCGTTGGATGAAGCAGCATCCCTTGCGGTAAATCCGAAATCCGAATCTCGAAATCCGAAACAAATCCGAACGGGGAAAATGCGGCAATGAGACGACCCGGTATTGGTTTGCTTGATTCGATTTTTGAATTTGTTTCGTGCTTCGGATTTCGGATTTCGGATTTTGGGGGGCGTCATGTTGCTTGACCCGCAAGTCGGCATCCTAGTGCAGGGAATCACCGGCCGCGAGGCGTCGGCGATGGTGGAGGCTGCGCTGACATACGGGAGCCGGATCGTGGCTGGTGTAACGCCCGGCAAGGGCGGACAAGCAGTTCACGGCGTGCCGGTGTACGATACGGTCGCCGAAGCAATGGCGAAGCATCGACCCACGGTCAGCGTGATTTCGGTGCCGGCGCCGGCGGTGTTGGATGCGGCGCTCGAAGCGTTCGCGAATGGGATTCGATTGCTGCTGATCATGACCGAGCGCGTGCCGCGACTGGACACCTCCCGGTTGCTGGTCGAAGCGCGCCGTGTGGAATGCACCGTGATCGGCCCGAACACCCTCGGCCTGATTCGGCCCGGCGTCGCCAAGCTCGGCACGATCGGCGGGCGCGTGGATAACGTGAAGCGGTCGTTCACACCGGGCAAGGTGGCGGTGCTCTCGCGCAGTGGCGGGATGACGACGGAGATCGCGAGTTTCTTGACGAGCCGGGGCATCGGGCAGAGTATCGCCATCGGCGTCGGCGGCGATCCGATCATCGGCAGCAATTTTGCGGAGTTGATCGAGTTGCTAGAGCGCGATGATTCGACGGAGGCGGTGGTGATTTACGGCGAGCCCGGCGGGACAGCGGAGGAACAGTTGGCGGAACGATTGAAGAAGAAGCCCAGCCGGCTACGGATCAATGCGTTTCTTTCGGGCAGTTTCGTGGACGAACTGGAAGGCGTGCGGTTCGGTCACGCGGCCGTGATCGTCGAAGGCGGACGCGGCTCGGTGCGCGGCAAGACACAGGCGTTGCGCGAGGCCGGAGTGTTCGTGGCGGAAAGCTTTGATGAGATTGCGAAGGGATTGTAATCGACGGAGGATCTGCCTCTTGCGTGAGTGGAGAATGCGCCAGCCAATGTACAACAACGACACGTCACGTGACGTGTCGTTGTTGTACATCGCCGGAAAGGAACAATGAGCGAATTTTGGAAGACGGCCATCTCGCGGGTGCGACCGAATGAGATTCTCGTGCGAGGTTATCCCATCGAGCAACTCACCCGGCACTGCTCGTTTGGTGATGCGGTGTTTCTGTTGCTGACGGGCGAATTGCCGACGCGCGGCGAGGGACGATTGATCGAGGCGATGCTGGTGGCGGCGTGCGAACACAGCCTCGCCTCACCGAGCGTGGATGCGGTGAGGTTCGTCGCGTCGTCGGGCGTGCCGTTGCAGGCGGCGGTGGCGTCGGGCGTGAACGCGATCGGCGACGTGCATGGCGGCGCGATTGAGCCGTGTGCGCGGATGCTAAAGGACGCGGTCGCGGCCGGGAAGTCGGCGGAGCAAGTGTTCTCGGAGGAAAAGAAAGCGGGCCGAAGGCTGGCCGGGTTTGGCCATCCGATTCATCAGGACGATCCGCGCACGGCGGTTTTGCTGGCGTTGGCGGGGGAACTTGGTTTGACGGGACGGCACGCCGATCTCGCGCGACAGTTGGAGCAGATTTCGCCAAGCTTCGTCGACAAACGGCTGCCACTGAATGTGGACGGCGCAATCGCCGCTCTGTTGTGCGACATCGGCATTGATCCCGCGCTCGGCAAAGCGATCTTCATCATCGGTCGCGCGCCCGGCTACGTCGCCCACGCGCATGAGCAGATGACGAAGGAAAAACCGATGAAGCTGGCCGGGCCTGACGAGATCACCTACACCGGCCCGGCGCGGCGGGATGTGCCGGAGAAGAAACTGTAGCGGCGCTCTATGAGCGCCGATGTTCGGAAAGGACGGCGGTCATAGCCCGCCGCTACAGCAGACTATGAACGAACGAACATTGAGCATGGCGGAAGCCATCAACGAAGCGATCCGGCACGAGATGCGACGGGATCCGAACATCGTGTTGCTCGGACAGGACATCGGCGCGTACGGCGGGACATTCGGCGTGTACAAGGGGTTGTTCGACGAGTTCGGCCCGGACCGGGTGCGCGACGGCCCATTGTGCGAGGCGGCCACGACCGGGTTCGGTGTCGGGTTGGCGATCAGCGGAATGCCGGCCATCGTCGAGATCGAGTTCATCGACTTCATCACGCTGGCGTCCGACGCGCTGTGCAATCAGGCGGCGAAGATGCGTTACTTTTTCGGCGGCCAGGTTCGTGTGCCGCTGGTCATCCGCACGCCGATCGTCAACCGTCTCGGTCTCGGCGCGCAGCATTCGCAGAGTCTGGAAGCGTGGCTGATGCACGTGCCGGGGTTGCGCGTGTTGATCCCGTCGAACGCAGCGGATGCCAAAGGTCTGATGCTCACCGCGATTCGCGACGGCAACCCGTGTGTCTTCATCGAGCACGTCCGCTTGTACGCGTCAAAAACGTCGGTGCCGGAAGCCGACGAGCCGGTCCCGCTCGGGAAACTGCGTGTCGCGCGCGAGGGAAAAGATGCGACCATTGCAACTTACTGCGGCATGGTGAAACCGTCCCTTGATGCGGCGGAGAAAATGGCCGCCGACGGCATCGACTGCGAAGTGCTCGACCTGCGCTGTCTGTCACCGCTGGATCGCGAAGGGCTCTGCGCCTCGGTGCGCAAGACGGGTCGGCTGGTCGTCGCGCACGAGGCTTGCAAGACGGGCGGCGCGGGCGCGGAGATCGCCCAATCCGCTTTGGAAGGCGCGTTCGATTATCTGCAAGCACCGATTCAACGCGTGGCCTCGAAGGATTTGCCCATCCCGACCGGCAAGTTGCAGGACGTGGTGTTTCCGAGCGCGGTGGATGTCGAAGCCGCCGTGCGGAGGGTGATGGAATGAAATTGGAGATGCTGCTGAATTGGTACGAGCAGATGTGGACGATTCGCCTGTTCGAAGAGAACGCCATCGGCAGCTACCGAAAAGGACTCTTCGGCGGAAGTACGCATCCGTGCATCTGCCAGGAAGCCATCTGCGTCGGCGCGGCGGCGGCGCTGGAATCGACCGACCAGGTTCTTGCCACCTACCGGGGCCACGGCCATGCCATCGCGAAAGGGATGGACGTGAAGACGATGATGGCCGAGCTTCTCTGCAAGGAGACCGGCTGTTGCGGCGGCCGCGGCGGTTCGATGCACTTGTGCGACATGGAAAAAGATTTCTGGGGCACGAACGCGGTGGTCGCGGCGCACATCCCGATTGCCGGCGGCGTGGCGCTGGCCAACAAGCTGAGGAAAAACAATCGCGTGGTGGTGGTCTTCTTCGGCGACGGCGCAAGCTGCGAGGGCGCGTTTTTCGAGACGCTGAACATGGCCACGTTGTGGAAAGTGCCGCTGGTGTTCGTGTGCGAGAACAACGGATTCGCCATCTCCGTGCGGACCGAGTGGGCGATTCCGCTGCAAAACATCGCCCAGCGGGCCGACGGATTCGGTTTGCCGGGGGTGACGGTTGACGGTCAAGACCCGCTGAAGGTTTATGACGCCGTGACCGAAGCCGTCGCGCGGGCCCGGCGCGGCGACGGACCGACATTGGTGGAATGCAAGACGACGCGTTGGGAACGTCACAGCGCGATCTCCGCCGGCAAGTACGAAAACGAAGAAGAAGCGATGAAGTGGAAGCGCAACGATCCGATTCCACGATTCGAAACGGTACTGCGCGAACAGGGCGCGACGGATGGGCAACTGGAATCCTGCCGGCAGCGCGCGAAACAGCGGAATGACGAGGCGCTGGAGTTTGCCATCCAGGGCGAGCCGCCAAAGCCGGAGACGGTGGGAGATTTCGTGTTCGCGTGAAGACGATTCACATCGACCAAATCCGTGACGCGGTCGCCGCGATGTGTCAGCGGGCGAACTTCGAGTTGAGCGCCGACATGCGGGCGGCGTTGCAGGCGGGCGCGGAGCGCGAGACTTCGCCACTGGCGAAGAATACGCTGCTGCGCATCCTCAAGAACGCCGACGTGGCGCAGGAACGGTCGTTGCCGATGTGTCAGGATACCGGGCTGGTCGTGGTGTTTGCCGAGGTGGGGCAGGACGTGCAGATCGCGGGCGGGACGTTGCGGGACGCGATCAATGCCGGCATTCGCAAGGGCTACAAGGAAGGTTATCTGCGGGCATCGGTTGCGCCCGACCCGATCACGCGCGGGAACACAGGCGACAACACGCCGGCCGTCTTGCACACCGAGTTGGTGGCGGGCGACAAGTTGCGACTGCAATTGCTGGCAAAGGGCGGCGGCTGCGAAAACATGAGCCGGTTCAAGATGCTCACGCCGGCGGATGGCCGGGAGGGGATCGTGAAGTTTGTGGTCGAGACGGCGAAGCTGGCCGGGCCGAACGCTTGTCCGCCCATCGTGGTTGGGGTCGGCATCGGCGGGTCGTTCGAGCAATCGGCGGTGCTGGCGAAGCGGTCGTTGTTGCGAAAGATCGGCGACGCTAGTCCGCAGCCGCACGTGGCGGAGTTGGAGGCGGAGATTCAACAACAGATCAACGCCAGCGGGATCGGCCCGCAAGGCTACGGCGGAAAGACGACGTCGCTCGCGGTGCAGATCGAGGTTGCCCCGTGTCACGTCGCCAGCCTCCCGGTCAGCGTGAACATCGAGTGTCACGCGCATCGGCATCAAGAGGCGACGTTGTGAACCGTGAGATCCAGTTGCCGCTAACGGAGAAGATCGCCATCGAACTTCGCGCCGGCGACGAAGTCGAACTGACCGGCGACGTGCTGACCGGCCGCGACCAGGCATGTGCGCGATTCTTCCAAATGATTCAAGCAGGCGAGAAACTGCCGGTCGAACTGGCCGGGCAGCTCCTTTATTTCGTCGGCCCGTCGCCCGCGCGGCCGGGCGAGATTATCGGATCGGCCGGGCCGACCACCAGCGGACGGATGAACAAATTTCTGCCGACGTTTCTGGAGCGCGGCCTTCGCGGCTTCATCGGCAAGGGGTATCTCGATCAGGCGGTCAAGGACGCGCTGGTGAAACATGGCGGCGTGTACGTCGGCGCGATCGGCGGCACGGGGGCGCTGTTGTCGGAGTGCATCGAGGCGACGGAGGTGATCGCGTTTCCCGAACTGTTGAGTGAAGCGGTGCGCCGGCTGAAGTTGAAGCGGTTCCCGGTGGTGGTGCTCAACGACGCGCGCGGCGGCGATCTCTACGCGCAAGCGATGAAGGGAGCGACATGAAGGAACAGACTTTATGACCGCGGATGACGCGGATTGAACGGATATGACCAAACGAACCGGAAGGAAACGTGGCGAGTTTGCGACTCCGCGGATTGCCGCTGCTTGGCACAGGGAAATCTTGAGACGCACTCACGAACTTGAAAACGGAAGTGTTGTCGCGATCCCTGCTGAACAGGTCATGGCGCATGCTCGCATCGCAGTGAGAAAAGCCCGACAGCAGAAAAACATCCGCAACCCATAGTCGATCCGCGCTTATCCGCGCAATCCGCGGTTCACTAGAGTCACGTGAAAATCAAACACCTCGAAGCGATCCCGCTCGTCCGCAAGCTGGAGGACGTGTTTCAAGGCGGGACCTACAAGATCACCAGCCGCAACACCATCGTCACCCGCCTCGAACTCGACAACGGCATCGTGGGCGAGACGTTCGGTGGCGACGAGGACCAGTACCAACTCGATGTCTGCCGGATCGTCAACGACATTTTCCGCCCGCTGCTCGTTGGCGGCGATGTCCGGGAGATTGAGCAGCATTGGGAAAAGATGTGGAACACGCGGATCGATCTCAACAACCGCGGCATCCACGCGCTGGATCTCGCCAAGCATTGCGTCCACACCCAAGCCATCGCGGCGGTGGACATCGCGCTCTGGGACGCGCTCGGCAAGTCCCTCAAGCAACCGGTTTACAAACTCCTCGGCGGTTCGCGCGACAAAGTGCCGGTCATCGCCATCGGCGGTTACGTGCTGAAAGGCAAAACGCTCGCCGACCTTGAGACCGAGATTGAGTATTACAAAGAGCAACAGATTGCCGGCATTAAGTTGAAGGTCGGCAAGCTGTCCGTCGAAGAAGACATCGAGCGCACGCGGCTGGCCCGCAAGGTCGGCGGGCCGAAATTCCATCTCTGCACCGACTCCAATCAATCATGGAAGGTCGAAGATGCGTTGCAGTTTGCGCGTGGCGTCCGTGACCTGAATCTCGCGTGGCTCGAAGAGCCGTGCCGGTGGTACGAGCAGATCACTGGCAACGCACAGGTGCGCAAGCTTGGCATCCCCGTCAATGCCGGCCAGGGGGAAATTTCCATTCACGGTTGCCGGGAACTCGTCGAGCGCGGCGCCGTGGACATTCTCAACGTGGACGCCACCATCTCCCCCGGCGTGACCGAGTGGCGACGCATCGCGAAGATGGCGCAAGAGCGCGGTGTGAAGATGGCCCATCACGAGGAACCGCAAGTCGCGCTCCACCTATTGGCTGGTGTGCCGAACGGTTTGTGCGTCGAGATTTTCCCCAACTACAACCGCGACCCAATGTGGTTCGACCTGCCGGAAAAGCAGCCAGCGATTCGCGACGGCTTCATGCACCTGCCGGACGGACCGGGTTTTGGCCTGCCGCTGCGCGCCGACACGATCCAGAAGTGACGACAGTAATGGGCCCGAATGCCGGCAGCGCGCGGTCAGCCTCGTCGGTGATGTTGCAGTCTGGATCGGTGCCGTGTCCGTAGCTGACTTGCATGGCTGTGACCAGATTCGCCGGGTAGATGGTCTTCAGAATCGCGCGCGAGCCTTTCAACTCGATGTCATAGAGGCCATCGCCCACAGCAAATCCTGATGGGCGGCCGGCGGCCACGAGTCGGCCGACGACGTGGTCGAATCCCACGATGATGTCCACCATGCCACTTACCAGATCCGTCCTTTGTCCGACCGCGCGCAGTGCGATCGGCCATTCCTCCGCGCGTCGCCCCTGGCCGGTCACAGCGCACATTCCCTGCGCGAGCCGCCGGCCCAGCCGGTTGTTGTCCGGCCCGCCGATGTGAATCGAATCCTCCAAATGCAGATCATTGGCCGGCACGACGGCCAAACGCGGAATTTGCGCGGGCAGGAGTCGCTGCTGATCCTGTACCGAGTTCCAGCCGGCGGCGCTTTCGTTGCGGCCCACCACGCGACCGAGTTGGACCATGGTGACGGGCAGGTCCGGCTGCCCGGTGTCGCGACGCAGCGAGTGGACGAACTGGATCATCTTGCCCGTGTACCCCCGCACCAGCGCCGGTCTGACCGCCTCGTGCTCGCCCTGATACCAAATCAACCCCGCGCAACGTCCGCCGTTCTTCTCAAACCGCCGCAGCATCACGCCGTACAAACTCTTGGAGCCGTCGCTCTTCTTCGCGGGGGCCCACTGGTCCATGCTCGTGCCTCCGTGCGCGCAGGCGATCACGCCTTGCGGCACGCCGGTGCGCCGCCACATCTCCTGCGCGAACGCGACCGCCGGGCCGACGCCGATGTGCAGGTTGAGCAGGGGCCGCCCGCCGCCCGCCAGATCCGCATGCACCTGGTCAAGGCAATCGGATAGGTTATGAATCGGGTCGCGCGCCACGTCCCAGCGATCGTTCATGTAGAACGCCCGCACCAGGGGCACAGGCTTGGCGGCGTATTCCATCCGTCCCATGCCCTGCATGTTCGATTGTCCGCCCGCCAACCACACATCTCCGATGAGCAGGTTATCTACGATCAGGCGATCGCCTGGCCGGACGCTCAATTCCACCCGGTACGGTCCACCCACCGGCAATCCCGCCAGCCGGAAGTCATGCTCGTCCGCGCGCACCTCCGCCAGTTTCCTGTCGTGAAACCCCGGCACGGTTTGCCCGCGCCGGGTCACGCGCACCCGCAGTTCGCCTCTGTCGGCAACCTCAGCGTGAATGCGCGCGTCGCTTTGGTTATGGCGGGAGCGTTGCAGCACGCCGTTGTCGAACAAACCGGAAATGATGCGCATCAGCGGCGATGGACATCCCGCGTTTCCAGGAACGGCTTGAGGTCGGCCTCCGTCAGCCCTTCCACAAAGACGGGCGTCGCGCTCAGTTCCAGCGCGAATTGATGATTGCTTACCGGGCCGGTGGTCACGCTGCCAAAAATATCGCGGACGTGGAGCGCGGATACATCGCTGAGGACGCGGAGTATTTCGGTGGTGCTTCCTTTCCGCACCCACGCCACCAGCTTTGGCTGGCCGGCGCGATCGGCGAAGGCGTAGGCAATCCCGCCGCCGCCGATCGTGTAAGTGCCGAGCCAGCGGGCTTGCCGAAGGTGGTGGATCAAGTTGGCGTAGGCCACCAAGGCCGGTTTGGGAGTGTTGTCGTAGCGGATCAGTCCAAAGTTGTGTTCGGGCCAGGTCGGGTCGGTGCCGTCGTTGCGGAAATCGTACCAGAAGAGCTTGTCCACGCCGTTGGCCAGTTGGGTGACCATCATGCGCACCAGCAACTGGGCCTGTTCCAGTTCGGAGCACGGTGTGTAGATGGCCTGGGGCGTTGTCGCCGCCAAGCGGAATGAGGAAAAGCCCACTTCATCCGCCCAGACCTTCCAAGGCAATCCGCGATCGCGCACGAAGCGGTGGAACTCGGGCAGTTGCCGGACCATCGGATGATCTTCCGGATACGGATTGCTGCGGTGCATGTTGTAGGGATGCGGACCGATCAGATCGATCGTGTCCCCCGCACTGATGCGATTGAAGTGTGGCATCGGTCAACGTGACCAAAACACGCGCGCCTGCGGTCCCCTTGGCGTAGAAACTCAGGGCCGTCGGAGCGGGGGGAATCCACCCGCCGTAAATCCATTGCCAGGTGCGACCTCCCCCGGAAAAGTCGTAGTCCACCTGCAGCGCCCCTGCGGAACGAAACCCCTCCTCGACCCGGCTGAGAGTGACGCGCGCACCGGCCGCATCCGGGCCGGTGCTGGAGTACGTGGCGGTCGCCGTGGCAAAGTCCTCGAGCAGAAGCTCGACACCAAAAACTGGCGCCGCCAGTCGCATCGCCACGCTGCACCACACCCAAGCCATCAGGGAGGTTCGGCTCATAGACTAAAACCAATAAGCGAAGCTGGAAAGCTGATCGAGTTGACTGGCGTTCATGGCTTCCACATGCCCGTCCACCAACACCACGTTGGCGCGGTTCGGATGACGGTAGGCGGGATAACCGTCGGCGGGATAGCCCCACGCATCGAGCGCCGGCACGTTCAAGTGCCAGTTATACCCGATGCGATCCCCGGCCAACACCGTCTCGGAACTGCGCACCACCATCCGGTAACTGTAGGGCACGGCCCACCCCGACCCGAGAAAGGCGTTGATGCCGTAGTCCGCCGAGCCGGAGGTGTTCCTGCTGGCGGGACACACAAACACCCCCGCCCGCGCCATGCTCGGCTGCAGTTGGGTGATGTAGGGCTGCAGCGCAAACCACCACTGCATCCCGCCGGGATAAAAGCCGGCATCACCAAGTGGAAACCGATCGCCGTTGTTGTCGGCATACATCCGCGTGGCCTACCCGATCTGACGGAGATTGGACTGGCAAACCGCGCGCTTGCCGGCCGCGCGGGCGTTCTTAAGGGCCGGCATCAGCAACGCGGCCAAGAGCAGAATGATCGCCACCACGACCAGCAGCTCAATGCGCGTGAATGCGTTGCTTTTGCGAAACGAGTGCGGCGATCTCTTCATGGGTGCGTCCTTTTCATGGCGCGCCAGCGGCGCGCGCGGCGGCCGTGAACGGCAGCAGGAGCCAGTCCGCCCTTTTCAATTCGCGCCCGATCAATTGCGCCGATAACAGGATCGCCACCAGCGTCAGCATCGTGATCAGCGCCCGCGGCTCGCGCGGTGGCGCGCCGGCATCCTCCAACGGTTCAGGCGGCTCCAGCACGGGATGCAATCGCACGCCCAAGCGTTTGGCGGTGGCTTCGGTCTTGGCGTCCTGCAAATCCTCCAGCAGATGGTCGTAGTCCCGGTAGCGCAACAGCGGGCTGCGGTTCAGCATCTTGTCCACCACTTCTTCCACGCGGGGCGTGGCTTGTGGAATCAACTCCCGCAGCAACGGCGGCTTCTCGTTCAATCGCTTCAGCGCCAATTCCGTCGTGCCCGGGGCCTGAAACGGCGGTCGCCCTGTCAGTGCCTCAAATAACGTCGCCCCCAGGCTGTACACGTCGCTGTGGAAATCTTCCACCCGCCGCCCAGCCCGTTCGGGGCTGAGGTAATGGGCCGAACCCCACACCGCCCCGTCGCCGGGCGACGCCGCATGGGCCGCCTTGGCCATGCCAAAATCCAGCAGCTTCGTGCCCATTTCCTCGCTCAGGAAAATATTCTGCGGCTTGATGTCGCCGTGAATCATCTCGTGCTCGTACGCCGCTTGCAGCACGCGGGCGACATCGATGGCGATCTGCAACGTCCGCTCCTCGTCGAGCGGGCCGTCCACTGCGATGGTCTGCGCCAACGTCCGCCCCCGCAACAACTCCATCACCATGTAGGCGCGCCCGGCCTCTTCGCCGGCGAAGTGCAGGTGCACGATCTGGGGATGGCGGATGGCCGCCGCCACCCGCGCCTCGCGCAGGAAATCATTCACGAACTTCGGATCGCCGCTCAGCTCATCGCGCAACACCTTGATCGCCACCTCGCGGGTCAACGTCGGATCAAACGCCCGATACACCACGCACATCCCCCCGCGGCCAATCTCCTCCAACAAATCAAAATGCCCCAGCCTCATCCGTCACTCTGCTCCACCTGATTCAGAATCGTCGTCAACTGACCCACCAGGGGCTGCAACTCCTGCTGCTCACTCGTCGTCAACTTCCCCAGATAAAACCGCGCCGACCCGGCCACCAATCGTTGCCCCTCCGGCGAGCCCAACGCCTCCCTCACCAACGCCCGCTCCTCGCCCGACAAATTCTCCCAATACCCCGCCAGCCAACGCGCCTGCGCCTCGATCCAACGTTCCCGCTGCGCCTTCGTTCCCAGCCGCATCCCGCGCTGCAACGTCGGCAACAAACTCACATCCAGATACGCCACCAACCGGAAATGATCCCGCGACCGACCTGATTCCCCGAAATAACGCCGCTGAAAATTCGCGCTCGCCGCGTGCGCCCGCCCGTACTCGTAAAACGCCTCGAACGTCCGACTCTCCAGCCGCCGGCGCAACGTCTCCAACACCGGCGCATCCGGCTGCTCCCGCTTCAACCGCGTGCAGTAGCCGATGACCACGAGGCCAATCACCACCACCAGCCCGACCGCGACCTTGATCATTCGGATGCGCGCCGATTTCATGGTTCACTGAATCAACGCGTTCAGATCCCGCTCCACCCGCCCATCGGGATGCAGAAAATTACGCCCGCTGCCGCCGCGGTCGTGAAACTTCTCATAATCGCCCATCATCGGCGGCCACAGACTCAGCGCGGCCAATGTGATCTGGGCGCGGTCGATAAGCCGCCCGTTCAGCAGATAGTTCCAACTGTAGCTGCTGCCCTCGGCGGCGTAGAACGTCTGGCCCGCATCGAGCGGCTCGCGGTCGCCCGGACACGCCAGCGCCGGCGATGGCTCCGCGCCCAGATACGGCTTGAGCAGAACGGCGATCGCAGGCCAGCCATTGGTGTCGGCGCTCGGCTGCAACACGGCGACGGGCAGATAGTGGCGGTTGTCGTTGGCGTAAAGGTTCACCGCCAGCCCCAGTTGGTGCAGGTTCGAGAGACAAGAGGATTGGCGGGCGCGGGCGCGGGCTTTGTTGAGTGCAGGGAGCAGCAAACCCGCCAGCATGGCGATGATGGCAATGACGATCAACAACTCCACCAGCGTGAACGAATGACGCGATTTCTTCATGCCTTACTCCTTGCCGATTTGATCCAGGATGGTGGCGATCTGACCGGTGAGCGGTTGGAGTTCCTGCTTCTCGCTTGTGGTCAACTCACCGAGATAGAACTTGGCCGAGCCTTGCACCAGTTGCTGGCCCTCCTTCGACCGCATCGAGTCTTTGAGCAATCTTCGCTCGTTGTCCGACAAGTTCTGCCAGTACCCCTCCAGCCAGCGCGTTTGTGATTCGATCCAACGTTCCCGTTGCTCCTTGGTCCCGACGCGCATGCCGCTCTGCATCGTCGGCAACAAACTCGTGTCCAGATACGCGACGAAGCGGAAATGATCCTTGGGATCTGCTGATTCGGCAAAGAACCGCTTCTGAAAATCGGCGCTCGCGGCGTGCGCGCGGCCGTACTCGTAGAACGTCTCGAAGGTGCGAGCCTCCATTTTGTTCCGCAACGTGTCGAGCACGGGCGCGTCGGGCTGTTCCCGTTTGAGCCGCGCGAGGTAAGCGGCGGCGGCGAGGCCGATCAGAAGAACGACCGACACGGCGACTTTGATCCGTCTCGCTCCCGCTGGTTTCATGACAGCTTGACTCAAAAGCGAGTCAGCACGTCTCTCCATTTGGCGATCTCTTTGATCGCTTCGTCACGTTCTGAAAAAGCTCCAATGTGGCCACCATAGAATACGATGCTCTCAAGCTCATCGATCATCCTGCGATATTCAGCGATGCTCTCGATGGATCGTGTCTTGACCACTTCACCGGGTTTGAATTCGTTATCAGCGACTTCGCCCACTCCCTGGCATATCTTCACATAGAGTATGGATAGTTTGGCCATCTTCACCCGACAGAGCGTCTCCGGGTCCTTGGCAAGCATTTCCGCGCGTTCGAACAGTGAGTCAGCACGCTTTAAGAACTCCTTGGAAAGAAACGCGGCGCTGTTCGGGCCGTAGCGTATGCCGCCTATCTTCTGAACCATGAGGGGATTGATGGTCATTGGGGTTTCGAGCGTATGTGGCTTTCTGTCGTTGTCCACCCAGATATCCCACAGCATGTTGTTGTACTCCCAAATGGGATCAGCCGCTTCCGCATAGTATCCGTAAATAAAGTCGCGCATTAAGACCTGGGTATCGCGCGAGGGATCCCATAATTGCTTTGCCCAGACCCAACAACGCATCGGGGCATTGTCACCCCCCAGCGTGTGGTAGGACCCTTGAAGTATGATCCCCCTGGCACCGTGATTGATGTAGAACCGCATGTTCGGTGTAACCACCGGCATGTTCGGCATCGGAATCGGGTAATGACTGAAGTTGGTAGTGTAGTCCCAGACCCAGATGTTGGCCCCGATGGCATGCCAAGCCTTCAATGCTTTTTGGAACTTCTCGGTTTCGGATACGTGCAAGAATGGATACGACCAGGCATGACTGTCAGCGCAAACCATGATGACGACATTGTCTCTGGGCCGGATGGTTTTCGGCGGCACAAGGGTATGGAGATAGGCCAGGGTGGAGATTTTTACATTTGGAAAATCCCTAACCACAGCATCCGCAACCTTGTTCACAAACTGCAGCAGCGCGCCCGCCTTTGTTCCCTCCGCATCGTCGATGGCCTTACAGTTGGCGCATTGACACAAGGGCCAACCGTCGTCCTGTGAAACGCTGATGACTCTGGCTGTGGGACTCTGCTTCAAAATCAACTTCGCCCTGGCGATGACGAGACTCAGAACCTCGGGGTTCGTTAAACATAACTGATGCGGTTGCCGCTTTCCATCCAACTCCTCATAGTATTCCGGATGCTTGCTCCAGAATTCCTCGGGCGGAAGAATCAGATGAAACGTGTGCGCCAATCCATCGTTGGTCTGCTCAGGAGAGCCTCCCCACTGAGCGGGGATGGGTACTTTGAGCGAGCTTGTTCTGTTGCGTAATGACCAGTCCACGTCATAAAACACATCGTAATAAAAAGGATCTCGGACCTCCAAAACAGGAACGAAATGTCTGGGCACAGGTCTAACCTTCAACTCGGGAATATGTGGGATAACACATGGGATGGCGCTGGAATTGGCACCGTGCCAACCGTACCACCGGCACCCCAGATCCTCTTCCAGTAGAGCGTAGACCGCATAGATCGGCCCCCGCAGCCTACCTCCCCACAAATACAGAGTCTCTCCACTTACAGCGATGGCATAGCCTTCATTCCCCAAGTCCAGCTTTGCTTCGGAGAGGTTCGCTCTTTTGAACTGTTCCGTCATGCCGATGCTGATTTCCCTGCCGGACGTCTGATAGGCGCCTCCTTCGCGGATAACGGGAAACTCCGCTCCGGACATTTCCTTCAACCACTGCGCCAGCTCGGAGGCGGCTTTTTCATCCTGAGTGGTCGGTGTTGCCGAAAGCAGGATCGCATAAAGCGACTTGCCTTTGGAAGCCAGTGTCAACTCTGGACCTGGTTTACCACGGGGCTTCAGCGAGTTTACCCAATTCTTCGGTGCATCGGCGCGACATGCGCTGGCACAAACCACAACTGCCAGTGCGCCGATCATCACGGGAGAATTGAGAGGTGCGGGAATCTGAGTTTGGGTAGCAGTGTGTTAGCCTTTCCGATGTTGGAATTAAGTTTCAAAGCGGGCTACGATCAAGGAACGTCCTGCTTCGTGACAAACGCAGTGATATCCTCGTCGGTCAAACCTTCGACGAAGATCGGTGTTTCGCTCAACGGGAGGGGATATTGATGATTTGTCACCTCACCCATCAAGGTGGTCCCAAATATGTCGGTCATACTGATCTGCTTGATATTGCTGGGCACCCTTATTCCCAACGTGGCGCTCCCCTGCTTCACCCACGCGACCAGCTTTGGTTTCTTGGCGCGATCGACGAAAGCATAGGCAAACGCGCCGCCGCCGATATGGTACGATCCCAGCCAGCGAGACTGCCGGAGCTGATCGATCAAGTTGGCGTAGGCTACCAGTGATGGCTTTGGTGTGTAGTCGTAGCGAATCAGTCCAAAATTATGTTCCGGCGCTGTCGGGTCAGTGCCGTCGTTACGGAAATCATACCAAAAAATCTTTTCCACGCCGTTTACCAGTTGCAGCACGATGAGTCGCACAAGCAACTGGGCTTGTTGTAGCTCGGTGCACGGCGAGTACAGGTTGCCCGGTGTTGTTTCAGCCAGACGGAACGATGAAAATCCCACCTCATCATCCCAGACTCTCCAGTTCAACTCATGTTTCCGCACCAGACGATAAAAATCGGGTAACGACTGATTGATCATCGGCTGGTCCTCCGGATACGGGTTGAGCCGATGCAGGTTGTATGGATGCGGCGCGACAATCTCAATTGTGTCCGCCGCGCCGAGATCAAAGAACTGGCGGTACCACATCATCACGTCGATGTCCGGCCACAGGATGGTCGCGCCGGGATTCCCCTGCTTGAGCGCCTGCGTCATCTGGCGCCCAAACTTCAAGTAAGGCTTTTGCCACGGGCCCCCATCCCAATCCCCACCAAACACGGCCCCCCACTTACTGTGCGGTTCACCCCCGATATCATAGAAGTCGATTTCTTTGCCATACGTCTCGGCATACTTCCGATACTTCGCAGCGACATCGCTCCAATCCCAGTTGCCGTCCTTGTCCTTGTTCTGTTCCAGCGGGTGGGTATACCAGGTGAACACCGGCAGATAGCAGAGGTGATTCTCCCGGGCAACGGGGACAACGACATCGGGCATCGTGTTGATGTCGTTGTAGATCCAGGCAATGCCGGCCTTCTTGACAAGCTTTCCAATTTCCGCAGGCCACCCGTTGAAGTGGGTACACACTCCGAAAGGCGATTTCGGATCCTTTCCCGTAACCGGATTCTCCGGGATGACGGCATACACGAAGCTTCCTGGCGCTGCCTCCTTCTCGATTTCGCTTTCCCGGACCGCCAGCCTGTAAGACACGTTGTAATAACCAATTGGTGATTGCAGGTCCAACTTCCGCGCGAATCCTTCGCTCCGTTTCAACAAGATCTGTTTTGGCAATCCCTCCTTGCTGTGTCCGTTGGCATCCGTGCAGGTGAGGTGAACGAGCACTTCATCCACGCTGACGGGAACGCCATCCAGACTCAGCGTCGCCCATTTCGCGTCCTTGGTGGAAAAAATGCCCGCCAATTGCGACGGGGCCACGTTCAACCCGGCCGACTTCGCCAAAAACTCCACCCGTGACCGGGCCAGTTCGCTTTCCGATGCTTCGGACTGAACAGCCACTTCGTCGATGAACAACGTTCCTTTCTCTTTGTCATGGGAGACCGGCCCGATCTGAAGTGCCGTGAGTGGATCGTGGATGACGCCGTCATCGCTTCCACCCCAATGCTCGTGCTCCGTATCGCCCTTGAGCGGCACATCAAACCTCTCCCATTCCGATCCACTCAACGTGAACCAAAACTGGTGACACTGGCGGGACGAATCGGTCAGCGTGGCGATCACGTGCGCGCCCTTCGCACCTTTCGCGTAAAAACGGAGAGCCGTTGGCTGTGGAGAAAGCCATCCGCTGTAGATCCATTGCGTGGAAGTTCCTCCCGCAGTGAAATCGTAGTCCACCTTGAGTGCACCTTTGGAAAGGTGACCCGCTTCCACCCATCCAAGAGCGACTCTCGCTCCCGCAGCGCCCGGACCCGTGCCAAGATAGGACGTTTGCGGGATGGCAAAGTCCTCCAGCGGCAGTTCGGCCCCCACCATTAGCGACGCCGATTGCAGAAAGGCCGTGCACACTCCAAGAGCGATGATTGGTGTCTTGATCATAAGATGTTAATCCCGATTGCAGTTCCGTGTTGTTCCCGCTGCTCGAAACTGCTTGGCGGGGGAGGGGCGTGTCGTCAACGGCCGGGATCAGTTTACCAGTATGCGAAGTTCGAGACCTTATCGAGCTGGGTGGGAGTCCACGCGTCGCAATGCCCATCCACAAACACCAGGCCGGCGCGGTCAGAATGCCGGTACGCAGGGTATCCATCGATCGGAAAACCCCACGCGCTCATCGAGGGGACATGGAGATACCATCCGCCGCCAAAGCCGTTGTAGCCGATTCGGTCCCCAATCAATACCGTCTCTGAAGTCCGGGTCACCATGGCGTAGGTGTAACGGATGGTCCAACCGGAACCCAGGAAGGCGTTGATTGCATAGTCCGCGGCGCCTTGATTATTTGGACTTGAAGGGCACACAAAAACGCTTTCGTGAGCCATACTCGCCCGCATTCTGCTCAGGTACGGCTCCATCCCAAACCACCACGCATCCCCTTTGGGCCAACCCCCGAAATCCCCGATAGGAAACCGATCCTGATTGTCGTCGCCATACAGGCGCATCGCCAGACCCAGCTGTTTTAGGTTGGCCAGGCATTTTGTCCGCTTTGCCGTGTCCTGAGCCTTCTTCAGGGCGGGCAGCAGCATTGCCGCCAGGAGGGTGATGATCGCGATGACCACGAGTAGCTCGATCAATGTGAAGGCCGCCCAGCTTCGTCGACCGATTGTCCTGCTCATCGTGAGCTTTCTCATCGCGCAGTCCGGATTATGACTCATACTCGTCCTCCACAGATTCTTCGGCACTTTGGCCGTTCACCGATTGGGTGAACGACGTAGCGTCGGCTGCCCCCAGCCGACGCTACACCGTCAACTGCCGGGATTTAGTGTTTCACAGATCGCCGACGGATCAAAACAACGGCCATCCCACACGCAACGAGGGCGATGCTGGTTGGTTCCGGCACGCCGGCAAGGTTGGTGACGTTGACATCGTCAAATACCGACTGATACCCGCCGGCGTTGATATTCCCCAGTTGGAACTGGGTGAATGACGAGGCGCTGTAGGTCGTGTCCGCCCATGTCACAATCGGGGTAACGTCAAGCGTCGAACCTCCGGGAGCGGTGGCAAGGTACAAATCAAGTCCCGTGCCCGGGTCCCACACCAAACGAATCGCCGTGAGCGCGCCCGCCAAATCGAGCCCCGTATCGGCAAACGGTCGCAAGGCATAAGAGCCACCCGCATAGACCCCAAGCGTGTACTTCTCGATTCCAATATCGCCGCCGCTTGCCTGATCGACGTACACAGCATATCCGCTTCCGGAAGCATCCAGCACCTTGAACGCGTCGCGCGCGCCGCCCGCTCCTGTGCCACCCAACCATCCGTAGCGAAGATCGACCGTCCACTCCGAGGTCGGCGTCGACAGCGCTCGTGTGAGGGTGGTGTGATTTGGTGCACCCCCAATTGTGTCGTCCGACTGTACTGCGCCGTAGCCGTTGTGCGACCATCCCGTGGAGCCAGGTCCGCCGGCGACCCAGGCTGGATCCAGAGTCGCACCTGGAAAATCGTCGGACAGCAAGGCCGCACTGCCAACCTGCATCTGAACAACCGACAATGCCACCGTGGCGATTAGGACAGCGAGAAAACTGTATCCGCCCGCCGTGCCCGAGTTCTTCTGTTGATATGCGTTCATGTTGCTTTCTCCTTACATTTGTTCAAGCGAATCGTTGAATCGAGTTTCCAACCCGGCCAGGCCGTTCTGAGCAGACCAACCTGATCCGTGATTCATCTTGGCGAAAGGCTGACACACCCCGGTCGCAACTACAACCGCCGCAGCTTGGCGGAATTCTTAAGCCACAGCGCTACCCGCCAAAGTCCGCGGGCAGAACTTCATTGAGCAGCGGCTGGCCATCACGGAAACGGTCCAGGTTGCCGGCGAACAATTCCCAGACTCGGGGCATCAGGTGCTGCGTGCGATCGCCCGAGATGTGGGGCGTCATGATCACGTTCGGCATCCGCCACAACGGATGGTCCGGTGGCATCGGGTACTGAAAATGAGCGTCGAGCGCCGCCCCGGCAATCCAGCCCTCGCGCAGCGCCCGCAGCAACGCGGACTCCACCACCAGCGGGCCGCGGGTGGGGTTGATGAGATACGCGTGACGCGGCAGCGCGCGCAGTTCCGCTTCGCCCACGACACCGACCGACAGCGGAGTCTGGGGGATGGCCAGCACTAAAAAGTCGAGCGATCTCAGGAAGTCGAACTTTTCCGGCATCCGAAACACGCGGTCGGGGAACACGCCTGCCGGATCGCCCGTGCCGGGGATGACGTGGATCTGTTCCCGCGAGGTCGGGCCGGATCGCGTGAACACATGGACTCGCACGCCCATGGCTTTGGCCAGCCGCGCGGTTTCGCGGGCGATGCCACCGTAGCCCCAGAAGCCGACGGTTGCGCCGCGCAGTTCCCGGTGGAAACGCAGGTCGCGGTCCCAAATCCCCCGGTCCTGGTTGCGGATCATGCCGCGCAGGTCGCGGGTCAGCGCGATCATCATCATGATGTTCCAGTCAGCCATGGCGGTATCCAGCACGCCGCGCGCATTGGTGAGGCGGATGCTCCGCGCGGGCAGGTCCAGAGGAATGAACTGTTCGTAGCCCACCGACGCCGACTGCACCCACTGCAGCCGGTTTAGCTCGTCAAAATTCTTGGACGGCATGCCTTCGCAAAACAGGATTTGCTGGTCGCGCAGGATGCCGCTTGGCCAATCCGCCAGCCCATCGTGGTCTGTGGACACCGGCTCCGGATAGAGGGTGATGTCGAGGTCGGGGTCGGCTTGCAGGCGGGCCAGCACCGGCGGATGGGCGGGGAGCGTGATGAGGAGGTGTCGCGCGTTCATCAAGGGACCAGAACCTTTCCCGGCACCGACACAAATTCGCCACTGCCCGGCACGAAGGGGTAGCGGTTCTTGATTTGGTCGGTGAGCGTAATTCCCAGCTCGGGCGTCTGCGGCGGATAGATCGACCCATCGCGCATCTGGAACGAGTCGCCCATGATTTCGTGGTGCAGCCCGGCAAAGGCGGCGGGGCATTCCAAGATGCAGGTATTGGGCGCGGCAAATCCGCAGTGGATGTTCTGCATCAACGAACCACCCGCGCCCCAGGCGTGGGTGGCGATTTTTCGTCCGCGGGCCTCGAACATCCGCGCGATCTTCAGGAACTCACCCAGCCCGCCCGAGAAGGATGCGTCCGGCTGCGCGATGTCGAAACAGTCCTGATCCGCGAACACGCGCCATTCAGCGAGAGCGGTCAGGCATTCTCCACCCGCCACCGGCACGCGAGTGCTTCGGGCCAATTCGGCATATCCCCACGGGTCGGTGTACGGCAACGGCTCCTCAAACAAGAACAGGTCATACGGCTCGACGGCGTCCAGCACGCTCTTGGCGGTCGCGAGGTCCCACGTGCCGAAGTAACTGTTGCCCATGTGGCCGTCCATCAGGAGGCGCACGTCCGGGCCAACGTGCCGGCGGAGAAAGGCGGCCTTGTCCGCCTCGAAATCGGCCACGTTCTGAAAACCTGGCGCGAGCATCCTTTCTTCCCCATCGATGATGCACCCCGCGCCGACCTTGAATCCCTTGAACCCCAGCCCCAAATAATAATCTGCTTTCGCTGCCAGCCGCTCCTTGGGGTAATTGCTGGGACCGCCCGTGGCGTAACACGGCAGCTTGATGTGTTTGGGGCCGCCGAGCAACTCGTGTACGGGCTGGCCCAACAGTTTGCCTTTCAGGTCCCACAGCGCGGCTTCGATGCCGGACAAAACGGTCGGCCCCAGTCCCACTCGACACCAAAAGTTTTCGCAGCGATACATTCGCTGCCAGAGTTCCTCGATGTTCTCCCCATCCTGCCCGATCAGGATGGGCGCAAAAAGCGCCACGGTGGGCGGCACCAGTTCGGGGCAGAAATAGCCCGCGTAGGTCTCGCCGATCCCCACCACCCCGAGGTTCGTATGCACCTCGATGAAAGCGGCGCTGCGACGTTGGCGACACTCCCGGATGTACGGATCGTTGGTGCACGGGCCCGTCAGGAGCACGGTTTTGACTTCGGTAATGGCCAGTCGCATCCCGGCTGCCTCACGTGCGCGTAATGCGTCGCGAATTGCCGGGCGCACACGGCGAACTCTTCGTCGCTCAAACCCACGTAGGGTGGCAGGACGCGATTGGAGAACCGCGGGTTCTTCAGACGAAGGAACGTCTTGTCGTACGCGCCGTCAATCATCTCGCGACTACAGTGCGCGAAGAGCACCTTGTCCACTTCGTTGAGAAACTGGTGGATGCGGAACAGTGTTTCCAGGTCTCGCCTTTTGCCCGCCTCGAAAAATTCCCACGTGGTTTTCGGGAGCAGAGTGTCGTAGCTGCACAGCAGCGAGCATTCGCCCAGCAGGCAGCCGAAGGCGAAACCGCCCTCCAGGAAGAAATGCTGCAGATCGCCGGCGTGCTTCATCAGGTCCGCCACGCGCGCGTAATCCGAGGTGCTGTTTTTGGTCGCCACCAGATTGGGCACGTCATCCATGATGCGCCGATAGTCCGGTCCGGTGATGATGTGTTTCGCCCGCGGCAGGTTGTAGTGCAGGAAGCGGCAATCCGGGAATGCGCCGCACACGGTCTTGAAGAAGATCATCCGCTCCATCTCATCCAGCGCACCCCACGACGGCAGGGAAATCTGGAACATCCGAATCCCCTGTTCCCGACACCCAGCGATCCGCTCGATGATCTGTCCCATTGAGAGCGAGATCACGCCGACCTGCGGATCGAGCCCGGGCTTGACCGTCAGGCGCGCGAACGCGCCGACGACCTCTTTGAACTGCTTGTCGGTCAGCGCGTAGCCCTCGCCCGCCGTGCCCATGAGATAGATATTCTTGTAGCCGGCATCCATGGCCTCCTGGACGTGTTGCTCGAAGACACGAACATCGAATTGGAATGTTTCCGTCCACGGCAGCATGCAAGCCGCCAGGTTTGATTGTGGGTATCGTGTCTTCATTGGTTCTCCCGGTCTGTGAATTGAAATGCGTAGAGCTTGCAGGAGCGCGTCTGGAAATGCAGGCGGACCAGCCGCCCCTGAAGCGAGCCGATTTCCTTGCCTGTAGTCCAACGGACACGTGCGGCAATCTGATTGCGATCTACCGGTTCAGCTGCTGCCAGTGTGTAACCCGGGATCGGCTGCTCCTTTTCGTCGAGTATCGCAACCCGCACGCTTCCCTGCGCCGCGCAGTCCACGTTCAACTCCAATTCGGTACCCGTGAATGTCAGCAGCGGCGTGACGATCTCACCGCCCTGCTCACCGGCATCGGCGGAGACAAAACCATCCAACCGCTGCTCCAGCCGGCACAGGCCACCGCTGGGCTTCATCCCCGGCTCGATGTGGCCGTGCGTGTGCCAGGTGCCGCAGTAGTACTGCCAGATTTCGTTGCCGCGCCGGATCATCCCCAGCGTCGGCCAGATGCAACCGGCATCCCAGCTTCCTTCCGACCCCCGTGCGATGTAAGGCCGCCGCTCCGGACGTTGCCAGCGAACGCCGTCCCGGCTGACCGCCAGTTGCACGTCCTGCACGCCGTCGTTGCGATACGCGCCGGGGCGATCCTCGGGGAAATGCCGGTAAAGGCCTATCCCCATCACTCAACCTGCCTCTACCCGTTGTGGGTTCGCAATGCTCTTGTAGGGCTTGGGCTCAATTTGCACGGCTTGCTGGACCAAGCGGTAAAACAGTTTCCCGCGCGACCGCGA
>Ga0247727_10004019_pt1 | contig 31766 bp, 25 predicted proteins | sample WisWelCaveWW1625_FD_202498 | JGI IMG/M metagenome (GOLD analysis project Ga0247727, IMG submission 202498) | Biofilm microbial communities from Wishing Well Cave, Virginia, United States - WW16-25 | ecosystem: Environmental > Aquatic > Deep subsurface > Groundwater > Cave microbial mat | place... | reverse complement strand
TCGTGCTGGCGGGAACGGCCGGGCTCGTGCTGGTTCGCGCCTGGATCCGGCCGGGACCCTGGACGCGCAGGCACGCGCTCGTGCACGAGAGCCGCCGAGCCCTGCTCCTGCTCGCGCCGGTCTTCCCGATGCTCTTCGTCGCGGGCCTGATCGAAGGCTTCGTCAGCCCCCACGCGCCCTTCGCGGCGCGCGTCGCCGTGGCGATCGCGAGCGGAGCGGCGCTCCTCGCCTGGGCGCTCCTCGCGGGGCTCGGGGCGGGTTCCTCCCGAGCAGCTCTCGAGAGACAGGCATCCTAAGGGAGACCCCGACGAGCGCGTTCGTACGCGGGACAATCGTGCAAGGGCTCCTTGCACGAATGACGGTCGTTCCATCGCCCGCCCTGTCTCTCCCATGAGCCGGGCAGATCCCGTACTCTTGACCACGAGGCCTCTCCATGCCGGTCCTGCTCAGCACGGATCTCGACGATCCCCAGGCGTATCCCTACTTCCTGTGGGACGAACCCATGACGGTCGCAGAACTGCGCCGTGATCTCGCGGGACCGAAGGAAGAACGGCTTCGCCTGCTGGGCAAAATCCTGCGCGAGGCGCGCGACACCGACGTATGGCGATTCACGACGCCGCGTGAGGTCTCTGAGCACTGGGAAGAACTCCGGCGCCACTTGGGGCGTCGACTTCCCTTCTGGGAGTTCCTCCTCGGGCGCTGGAAGGAGTCGGGGTGGCTCTAGGACGTTCCGCGCTCTCGCCGTTCCAGCGCGAGATCCTCGAGGCCTTCTTCAAGCGGACCGATCGCTTCTTCCTGACGGGCGGAGCCGCCTTGGCCGGATTCCATCTCGGTCATCGGACGACGCAGGACCTCGATCTCTTCACGACGGAGGAAGCGCTCGAAGAGGGCGCGTCGGCCCTGGAAGACGTGGCGCGGGCGCTCGGCGTATCCATCGAAAGGGTCAGCACGTCACCGACCTTCCGTAGGTTCCTCCTGCGCAGTGGAAGCGAGGGCATCGCGGTCGACCTCGTGCGCGATGCGTCACCTCAAGGCTATCCTCGAAAGACGAGCGTCGGCGTCATCCGCCTGGACCCGCCGGAGGAGATCCTCGCGAACAAGCTCTGTGCCCTGCTTTCCCGGGCCGAGATCCGCGATCTGGTCGACGTCCTCGAGCTCGAACGAGCCGGATGCGCTGTCGACACGGCTCTTCCCCTGGCCATGCGCAAGGACGGCGGGCTCACGCCCGCGCAGCTCGCGTGGGTCCTCTCGCAGATCCGGATCCCCGATGCTGCCAAGATGCCGGGGGACAAGTCGGCGCAGGAGATCCGCACCTATCTCCAGGGCCTCGTCAACCGGCTAACCCTGCTCGCCAGGCCGAGCTGAGCTCGAGCATGGCGTGAAGAATGAGAAGAGCAGCGCCCCAACCATGCTGGCGAGGCCGACGTAGTATCGCCTCATCGCGTGCGTAGGATGATCACGATCGCGCAACTGGTGAGGCGCAGACATGAGCAGCCGATCTCAACCTCGGACCGATGAGAGCCAAGGGACGTCGCTGCGTGGGCAGCCCATTGTCGTTAGTCCTGTCCCGGTCGTCGCACGCATCAGTCCGCTTGGTTACCACGACTTCGCCTCGCAGTTCTTGCGTGCAGCAAGGGCCGTCGTCCTTAGTGACAGACCGTTCTCGCCGGTCGCCTGCTTTCTCGTGTGCCAATCAATCGAGCTTTCGCTGAAGGCCTTCCTTCTCATCCACCATGTCCCGAAGCCTGAACTGAAGTCCTTGGGCCATGACTTGGTAAAGCTTCTCTCCCGTGCACAGTCCCTAGACCTTGGTGCGCTGGTTTCGCCAACCGCGGAGCAGCAGCGAGAGGTCCAAGCGGCCAACCGTTACTACAAGGGCAACGTACTCCGGTACTTCGAGGTCACGGAAGCCGTCACCGGGTATGAACACAAGCCACGCCTTGAAGTCCTGCTGTCGGTCGCCTCTGCCCTTGTCGAGACACTCGGGCAGCCCTGCCTCAGCGCAACCTAGAGTTTCGAGGCGCCGACAGCTGGCCTTGGTCAAGCCAGCGCATTCGAGTCGCTCCAGCCAACACTCGCCTCACCTCCGCCGCTCCGCGAGCCAGGCGGCGAGGATCGGCGCCGCGGCCTCGGCCGGCACGGCGTCGAGCACGCGCGCACCGCTCGTCGCGAGCTCGCGCAGCGCGCTCCGGCGGTCCGCCACGAGCTCGCGCGCCGCCTCCTGCATCGCGCCACCGCCCAGGTCGCCACACGCCGCGGCGCGCAGTTCGGGGTCGTCCAGCGCCGCGAACACGATGCGGTGGCGCTGCGAGGAGCCGGCGAGCGCCGCGCGCTGCTCGGCGATCGACAGGGGATCGGCCACGTCCGAGAGCACGATCACGGTCGCCGCGCGCCGGTGCCGCGCCGCGAGCTCGGTCAGCGCGAGCGATAGGTCGGCCTCCACGGCGCGCACATCGAGATGGAAGAGCGAGCGGGTGAGGCGCGCGAGCTGCGCCGAGCCCTTGCCCGGCGCGACGAAGGCCGAGAGCCCGCGATCGAAGGCCGCGGCTCCGACGCGGTCGCCCTTGGCGAGCGCCACGGCCGAGAGCACCAGGGCCGTATCGAGGGCCCAGTCGAGCTTCGTCCATCCGTGGTGCTCCTCGCCCTCGAGCGCGGCGCGCATGCGCCGCCCGCGATCGACGAGCAGGAAGAGCTCCTGCCCGCGCTCGACCTCGTAGCGGCGCACCATGGGCTTGCCGCGGCGCGCGAAGGCCTTCCAGTCGATGCGGCGCACGTCGTCGCCGCTCGTGTACTCGCGCAGCGATTCGAACTCGCGCTCGCCGCCGAAGCGGCGCAGCACCTTGACTCCGAGGTCCTGCCAGCGCTCGCTCGCCGCGAGCTCGAGCGTCTGCCGCAGGTGCGGCAGCGCCGGCTCGACCGCGATCCCCTGGACGCCCTCGAAGCGCGTCTGGCGCTCGAGCAGCCCGAGGGGGCCGCGCAGGCGCAGGCGGATGCGCCCGAAGGCGAAGGGGCCGCGCAGATCGGAGCGATAGACGCGCGCGAGCTCGAGCGACCCCTCGCGCGCGAAGCGCCCCTCGTCCGCTCCGCCGCTCGGATCGCCCGCGAGCGCGGGGACGAGCGCGCCGGAGCGACTGCGCGACAGCACCCGGAAGGGAGCCGGGAACTCCTCGTGCGCCTCGGCGAGGAGACCGCCCGCGCCGCGGCACGCCAGGCGCAGGCGGCGCTCGAAGGGGCGCGAGAGACCGACGCGCTCGGGCAGCACTCGGTCGAGCGTGGCGCGCGCGGGGGAGGGCGTGAGCAGGAAGTCGGCGAGGAGAAGCAAGAGGAGCAACGCGTCGAGCCCCCAGACGAACGCCACCAGGCGCTCGGAGGCGAGCGCCGCCGCCGACAGGACGAGCGCCAGCGCGAAGAGCCCGAGGAAGCGGCCGGTCGGGATCAGCGCGGCACCTCCACGCCGTCGAGCAGGCGCGCGAGCACGTCGTCCGCGCGCGTGCCCTCGATCTCCTCCGCGGGGTCGAGCACGACGCGGTGGCGGAACACCGGCAGGAAGAGCTCCTTGACGTCGTCGGGGATCACGTAGTCGCGACCCGAGACCGCGGCGAGCGCCTTGGCGGCGCGCAGCAGCATGACGCCCGCCCGCGGGCTCCCGCCGAGCCTGAGCGACGCCGTGGAGCGCGTCGCGGCGAGCAGCTTCTGCACGTAGCCCGGCAGGTCCTCGCGCACGAGGATCTCCTCGACGCGCGCGCGCGCCGCGAGGATCTCCGCGGGCGAGGACACGGCCTGCACGCCGAGCTCGGAGGGGCTCGAGCTCGGGTTGCGCCGGTGTCCCAGCGCGAGGAGCCCCGTCTCGACCTCCGGCGGCGGATAGCCGACCAGGACCTTGAACAGGAACCGGTCGAGCTGGGCCTCGGGCAGGGGATAGGTGCCCTCGTGCTCGATCGGGTTCATCGTGGCGAAGACCGTGAAGGGCGCGGGCAGCGGATGGCGTTCGCCATCGACGGTCACGGCGCCCTCCTGCATCGCCTCGAGCAGTGCGGACTGGGTCTTCGCGCTCGCGCGGTTGATCTCGTCGCACAGGACGAGGTGCGCGAAGAGCGGCCCCGGCCGGAAGCGGAACTCGCCTGCGAGCGGATGAAAGACGCTCGTGCCGGTCACGTCGGCGGGCATCAGGTCGGGCGTGAACTGGATGCGCGCGAAGCTGCCGCCGCAGGCCTGCGCCAGGGTGCGCGCGAGGAGCGTCTTCGCCACGCCGGGCGGCCCCTCGAGCAGCACGTGTCCGCCGGCGAGGACGCCGACGAGCGCCAGGCGCACCTCGCGCTCCAGACCGACGAGCGCGCGCTCCGACTCGCGCAGGATGCGCTGGGCGTGCTCGGCGACCGCGGGGGGACTCGTCTGTTCCATGTGGCCTCGGTTTCGATCAGGAGGTTCGTTCCTCGGAGCGCCCGGAGCGCTCGAGCAGGCGTGCGAGGGCCCGCGCTCGCGAGAGGGCGGACACGTGGGCGAGCGCTTCGGGATCGCGCGGGAAGGCTCGCACCCAGACGAGCCTCCACAGGAGCAGGAAGGAGAAGAGGACGAGGTGCGCGGAGAGCACGAAGCCCTCGGGCGCGAAGGCGAGCTCGACCGGAGAGTCGGGCGTCCAACCGCCGAGCGCGTACTCGTCGAAGAGGACCGTGCGCGGAGAGCCCACGAGCTCGAGCAGCCGCACGAAGAGGAGCGCGTGCTCCCCGCGCGCGATCCGCTCGTTCGCCCAGGGATCCGGGCCCGGGGCCGAGAGGACCAGCGTCCCCGCTCCGCAGGGAAGGGCGACCGCGAAGCCGGTCCCCTGCGGGGAGAGGGCCAGGAGACGGGCGCCCGAGGGCCCCGGATCGAGGGACGCCAGGCGCTCGGGCGTCCCTGCGAACGCGCACGCCTCGCCGCTCGCGAGTTCGACCGCGGCGAGCTCCCGTCCGGGGATCCAGTCGATCTCGCGCGCGGCGTCGAATCCCAGGTCCTCGACCAGGAAGGCGAGCATCGCCTCGGAAGCCGGCGCGAGGAGCACGCCGCCCTCGTCCACGAAGCGACGGTAGTGGCGCGGATCCCTGCGACCCCGCGGGCCGCTCGCGGGCTCCTCCTCGCTCGGACGCAGGACAGGCTCGGGCGGCACGGCGGCGAGGACCAGCGCGGCCCCGCCGCGGGGAAGCTCCGCGGGGGACTCGGTGAAGGCGCGCGCGTCATAGCCGAGCTCGTCGAGCAAGAGCAGGAGCGCACGGCGCCCATCCTCCTGGGTCGAGAGCACGCTCTCTCCCCGGGGCGCGCCCGAACCCGGCAGGAATAGCAGGAGACTCCCCACCAGGATCAATCCGAAGAGGACCACGAGCAGGAGCGCGTTGGCGGACTTCATCACGCGGACCTCGGCGCTCGCGGGGCGAGGAAGCGCTCGCACAGCGCTTCCAGCCGTTCCACGTCCTCCGCGGTGGTCGCGCGACCGCCGTACTCCTTCGCCTCGAGCTCCCGGACGAGCGGCGCGAGCACGGCGAGCGCGTCCGCGGACGGCTTGCCGTGCGCCAGGAGCTCGCGGTTCGTCCACGCCTCGCGGAACTCGAGCGCGCCGCGCCCGCCCAGCCCCAGCACCAGGGCGTGCAGGAATCGCCGCAGGGCGAGCGCAAGCTCGCCGCGCTCGCGGGCGGCGCGCGCCTCGTGGAAGAGCGCTTCCACGCGCCCCGCCACGTCGGCTCCCGCGCTCTCGACGTCCTCGTCCCGCTCGGAGCGGACCGAACGGCCGGCCTGGAGGAAACGCGCGAGCAGGAACACGAGCAGGACGGAGCCGAGACCGACCAGGCTCCACAGCAGGACCTCGGCCGCCCCGGGGGCGAGGGACAGGTGCACGCGCTCCGCGAGCCAGCGGACGAACTCTTCGATCAGGCTCGTGCGCTCGCGCAGCTCGCCGCGGGCGAGGACCTCCTCCAGCGCTCGCGCCACGTCCTCGCGCGGGATCGGCGGAGAGACCTGGATCACGGGTGCCTCTCCCCTCCCGCCTCGAGGCGCCCGAGCGCGAGCTCGAGGTCGAGCCCCTCCCGGCGCACGCGCTGGTCGAAGTAGTAGACCGTGTCGAGGATCGCGGCGTAGGCCGTCCCGATGGCGACGAAGACCGCCGTGAGCACCGTGAGCGAGAGGTCGACCGGCCCTCCCGAGAGCCCGAGGAGCTGGTCGAGCTCCTCGCGCACGCCGGGCGCCTGCAGACCACCGACCACCAACGAGAGCGGCAGGTTGACGGTCAGGGTCGCGACCAGGAAGTAGCCGAAGAAACGGCCCAGCGAGCCCCACCCCAGGACCAGCCTCACTCCGCGCTCGAAAGCCGTCGCGACGCCGCGACTCCAGCGCACGACGAAGGATCCTCCCTCCCCTGTGGCGCCGCGCGTACGGCGCTCGAGCACGTAGACCGCCGGAACGATCGAGAAGAGCCAGGGGGAGAGCAGCACCGGCAGGAGGCACGCGCAGAAGAGCACGAACGTGCCGAGGAGCTGCATGCCGACCAGGCACAGGAGGCCCGGGAGGCGCAGGAGACCGCCGCGAACCGCCTCCCCGATCGAGGCCGGGCGTTCGAGCAGGTGTCCAGCCACGACCAGGCACACGAAGGCCGTCGTCAGGAACTTCGGCACGAGCGAGAGGGCCGTGAGGAGCACCTGGACCGCGAGCTCCATCTCGGCCGAAGCGCGCGAGCGATCCACGAGCTCCGAGCCGATCTGGAGCGGGAGCCAGCACAGGACGCCGATTCCCACGCAGATCCCGAAGCGATCGACGAGCACGTCGAGGCCGAGATCGAGCAGGCTCCCGACTCCGCGCCGGCCCTCGAGCGGCCTCCCGCGGACGAGGCGCGCTCCGCCGAAGCGCTCGCGCGCCGGAGCGCGCTCCGCGAGAGCGCTCCGCGGCGCGCCCGCTGGGACCAGGCGCACGGTCGACATCGCTCTCCCGGCCACGGCGCGCCCTAGAGATTGCCCAGGTGGATCGCGCCCGTCGGACAGTTGCGGGCGCAGGCGTGGTCGCGCGTGCACTCGTAGTTCGAGAGCTTGCGCACCTCGGCCTTCTCCCCGTGGGCCCAGAAGGCTTGCGTCTCGCACACCATCTCGCAGTTCCCGCAGCCGATGCAGAGGGTCGAGTCGATGCGGATCGAGACGTAGTCGCGCGGGGTGACGGGACAGGAGAGCCCGTCCAGCCGGTCGTCGCGCACGAGGTTGCGCGTGGCGGCGTGGGAGGTGAGCACCTTCAACGCCTCCTCCTCGCCGAGACGGATCACGTCCTGGACCTGGTTGAAATCGAAGCGCGAGAGGTGTCCGACCTTGGGCTGGATGAGCACGCAGCGCCGGTCGGCATGCATGTGCAGCATCTGCTCGACCACGACTTCCTCGGCGATCTCGAACGATCGGTAGAGCGTGGTGGCGACGCGGTCCTTGTAGTTCGGCGCCTTGTGGGTGGCCTTGGTGGTCAGGTCGATCGCCAGGACCAGGTCCGCCCTCAGCGACTTGGCGAAGCGCAAGGGCAAGGGGTCGATGATCCCGCCGTCCATGTAGTGGAAGCCCTCGCGTTCGAAGGGCTCGAAGATCCCCGGGAGGCAGCAGGAGGAGTAGACCGCGTCGACCAGCGAGATCTCGTCGAGCCCGGGCGCGCCCCAGAAGAGCTGCGCCCCGGTCTCCAGACGCACCGCATTGCAGTAGAAGGGCTTGGCGGTCCGGGCGATGGTCGTGCGCGGCAGGATCTCGCGCAGCCGCTCGCGGAAGGTGTCGCCGCTGTAGATGCTCGGCGTGCGCACGCCCTTGAGCAGGAACTTGACGAAGTTGAGCTTGAAGTAGTCCTCCTTCTGGAGGTTCTCGACGATCTCCTCCATGCGGGCGATCGAGTACCCGCCGGCCGCCATGGCTCCGACCAGCGCGCCGATCGAGGTCCCCACCACCGCGTCGTAGGTGAGCCCGAGGCGCTCGAGCGCCTTGAGCACGCCGAGGTGGGCCATCCCGCGCATCCCTCCGCCCCCGAGCACGAGCACCGTGCGCGGCTGCCGCCGGCCATCGACCTGGAACGGCGGCGGGAACGGTCGGGAACGGCTCGCGGCGTTCAACTTCTTTCCCTCGCGGGTGCGCTCATTCAACGCCTTCGGAGCGGGCCTGTCCATGGCGACGCGTGCGCGGGGGAAGGAGCAACGGCTCGCTCGAGCGGTCCGACCTGCGGTCGGGGGACGGAGGCAGAGCGGTCCGACCTGCGGTCGGACCGTGGAATCCGGCGCGCGCGAACGCTTCAATCGGACGCCGATCCCGCCGTCATGGAACCCCGCATCGTCCTGGCCGCCGGCTTGCGCCTCCCCCAGGCCAGAGCCGGCGCGCTCTTCGCCCGCGAGGACGCGGCGCATCTCGGCGCCACGCTCGCGCGCGAGCTCCTGGCCCGCTCCGGCCTCGACCCGCGGGAATTCGACGAGGTCGTCGTCGGGTGCGTGGGTCCCCCCCACGATCAGGCCAACGTGGCGCGGGTGATCGCGCTCCGCGCCGGGGTTCCGCGCTCCGTCCCCGCGCACACCGTTGGCCGCAACTGCGCCAGCGGGATGCAGGCCGTCCTCGACGCGGCGACGGCGATCCTCGCCGGTCGCGGCGAGCTCTTCCTGGCGCTCGGGGTCGAGGTGATGAGCGCCTACCCCCTGCTCTTCAACCCCGGCGCGGTGGCCTTCTTCGGGCGCCTGGCGCGAGAGAAGAGCGTCGGGCGGAAGCTGGCGATCCTGGCCAGCTTCCGCCCGGCGATGCTCGCCCCGCGCGTCGCCCTCACCGAGGGCCTGACCGACCCCACGGTCGGCCTGATCATGGGTTCGACGGCCGAGATCCTGGCGCGCGAATTCGGGATCACGCGCGAGGCGGCCGATCGCTTCGCACTCGAGAGCCACCGACGGGCGAAGAGCGCCCGCGACCAGGGCCGCATGCAGCGCGAGATCGTGCCGCACCTGCCGCTGGGATCGCGGGAGGGCGCGACGGCCCTGTGCCACGACGACGGGATCCGCGACGACCAGAGCCTGGAAGCGCTCGCCAAGCTGAAGCCCTACTTCGAGAAGCCCGACGGCACGGTCACGGTCGGCAACGCCTGCGCCATCACCGACGGCGCGACCGCCCTGATCGTGACGACCGAGGAGCGCTCCCGCGCGCTCGGCCTCGCGCCCCTGGCGCGCATCCGCGGCTTCGCCTGGGCGGGCTGCGACCCGGCCCGCATGGGCCTCGGACCCGTCTTCGCGAGCGCCAAGGCCCTCGACCAGGCGGGTTGCACGCTCGGCGACCTGGGCGTGATCGAGATCAACGAGGCCTTCGCGGCGCAGGTGCTCGCCTGCCTGCAGGCCTTCGAGAGCGCGCGCTTCGCCGAGGAGCACCTGGGCCGGACGCGCGCGCTCGGATCGATCGATCCGGCGCGCGTGAACCCGAACGGCGGGGCGATCGCGATCGGGCATCCGGTGGGTGCGACCGGAGCTCGCCTGCTCCTGACGGCGGCGCTCGAGCTCGAGCGCGGGAACCACGAGCTCGCGCTCGCCACGTTGTGCATCGGCGGCGGCCAGGGCGGGGCCGTCGTCCTGGAGCGCGCGTCGTGATCGACCTCGCCGGACTCCCGCTCCCGCCCAACCCTCCCGCGCCGGGGAGCTCGGTACGCATCGAACGACCGCGCGCGGGGCTCGCGCGCCTCGTCCTCGATCCGCCCCACCGGCCGAAGATCGCCGTGTTCGACGTGCCGCTGCTCGTCGACCTCGACCTCGCCGTGACCGAGCTCGAGCGCGACGGCGCACTGCGCGCGCTGGTCATCACCGGACGCGGGCCGCTCTCCTTCTGCGCCGGCGCGGACGTGGAGACGATCGCCGCGCTCACCGACCCTTCGCTCGTGCGGCGCTTCGTCGCGGAGGGGCAGAAGCTCTTCCAGCGCGTCCATCGCCTCGGGCGCGACGGCGGCGGGAGGGTCTCGACCATCGCCGCGGTCGGCGGGCCCGTCCCGGGCGGCGCCTGCGAGATCGCGCTCGCCTGCGACCGGATCGTGCTCGCGGACCACGAGAAGACGCGCATCGGCTTGCCGGAGGTGAAGCTCGGGATCTTCCCGGCCTGGGGCGGCTCCCAGCGGCTCCCGCGGCGCATCGGCGTGCCCGCTGCGCTCGGGGCGATCCTCTCGGGACGGCTCTACACCGCGCGCGAGGCCCTGCGGCTGGGCCTCGCCGACCGCCTCGCCCATCCGGAGTACCTGCTGCGCGTCGCCGAGGCGATCGCTCTGGGCCAGGAGCACTGCCCGCGCCGGGGATCGAGCGGCGTCAAGAAGGCCCTCGTCGATCGCAACCCGATCGCGGCCGTATTCCTCGCGCAGCGCGCTCGGAGCGCGGTGACGCGCGAGACCCACGGGCACTACCCCGCGCCGCTGGCGGTGATCCCGCTCGTCGTGGCCGCTCCGCGGCGCTCGCTCTCCGAGGGATTGGAGCACGAGCTCGAGGCGGTCCAGCCGCTGGCGAGCTCGCCGGTGTCGAAGAACCTGTTGCGCCTGTTCCTGCTCTCCGAGGAGCAGAAGCGTCTGGGGGAATACCCGGAAAGCACACCGGCGCGCGGATTCCCGCGCGCCGGTGTGATCGGCGCCGGGATCATGGGCGGTGCGATCGCGAGCTTGCTCGCCGAAAGGGGGATCGACGTGCGCCTGCGGGACCTCGACCGGCGCGCGCTCGACGCCGCGGCCCTGCAGCATCGCGCGGAGATCGAGAAGTCGCTGCACAAGCGGCGCCTGAAACGGCACGAGGCGCATGCGGCGATCGATCGACTGGAGACGACGACCGACGCAGCAGGCTTCGCCCGCTGCGGGATCGTCGTCGAGGCCGTGGCCGAGAAGATCGAAGTGAAACGCGCGGTCTTCGGCGAGCTCGCACGGCTCCTCGCGCCGGATGCCGTCCTCGCCACGAACACCTCGTCGCTCTCGGTCGACGCGATCGGGGAGGGGATCCCCGGCCCCGAACGCGTGGTCGGCCTGCACTTCTTCAATCCCGTGCGGCGCATGCCGCTGGTCGAGGTCGTGCGCGGGAAGGAGACGTCGGACGAGGTCGTGGCGCGGATCTCTCGACTCGCGCTCGATCTCGGGAAGACGCCCGTGGTCGTGGCGGACGTCGCAGGCTTCCTCGTGAACCGCGTGCTCGGCCCCTATCTCGACGAGGCCGTCCGCCTGGTCGAGGCGGGCCTCGATCCCGACGAGATCGACGCGGCGCTCGTGCGCTTCGGGATGCCGATGGGGCCCTGCGAGCTGCTGGACGAGGTCGGCCTCGACATCGCCATGCATGCCGCCGCGTCGCTCGAAGCCGCCTACGGGCCGCGCATGCGCGCGAGCCGCTACCTCGCGCCGCGCGTCGAGGCCCGCGAGCTCGGGAAGAAGAACGGCGCCGGGCTCTACCGCTGGGGACCGGCCCGCGACGGGCGGCCGGAGAAGCTCGGGCGCAACCCGCACCTCGGCGACCGCGGGGACCTCGCGCTCGGCGAGGAAGAGATCGTCGATCGCTGCGTGCTCGCGCTGGCCAACGAGGCCGCCCGCTGCCTGGAGGAGAAGGTCGTCGCGAAGCCTTCCGAGCTCGACCTCGCGCTCGTGTTCGGGACGGGCTTCGCTCCTTTTCGAGGCGGGATCCTGCGCTTCATGGACGCGCGCGGCATCCCCGAGGTCGTGATCCGCCTGCGCTCGCTCCAGGAGGCACGCGACATCGCGCCCAGCGCCGACCGCCGCGCGCGCTTCGAGCCCTGCGCGCTGCTCTCCGAGCTGGCGCGCACGGGCGGACGGTTCCATGGCTGAAGAAGCTCACGAGGAAGTCGTGTTCGCGACGAAGACCCACCTCTCCATTCTCTACCTGGAGTCGGCCCTGGTCTTTGCTCATGAGTGCCGCGAGATCGAAGACCTGGGCGAAGCGGCCAGCGACGCCGACCAGAGCCGGCATCGCTCCCTTGCATTGGCGACGGTGATTGTCTCGGTCGGAATGCTTGAGTCCGGGATCAATGAGTTCTTCCGCGACGCGCTGGATGGGTTTTCGGGCACGTTCGCGGGGCATGACCCCAGGGTTGTCGCGGCTTTGGCCGAGGAATGACCGTCCGTCGAAAGACGTGTCTCGATCCTCGACAAGCACCAGCTGGCTCTAGAGCGCGCTCGCAAGCCCAAGTTCGACGCAGGAGCGTCTCCCTATCAGGCAGCTTCATTGCTCGTTGACCTGCGGAACCTGTTCGTTCACTACAAGCCGGAGTGGAGCACGAGCCTCGACGCGCACGAGAAAATGGAGAAACGGCTGCAACAGCAATTCGACGTGAACGCTCTTGCACATCCGAACCAGGTGTTCGTTCCATACAAGTGCCTCGGAGCTGGATGTGCGGCATGGTCCATCAAGTCTGCCTCAACGTTCGCGCGCGAGTTCTTCCGTTGGGTGGGAACGACCAAGGGACTGCCCGGAGCCCTCGACTACAGACAGAGTCGCCTGGACAGTCTGATTGCCAAGAAGAAGACGCCCTGACTTTGTGTCGCGGAGCACCGGATCCGGGATTCATCGCCTCGGTCAACAGATTTCGCGCCTCGCGGATGGGAGCTCGACGGCTCTCGCAGGATTCTCCGCCAAATCAAAGAACGAGGTGAAACCGGCTCGGGTCGGCTTCGGTCTACTGGCCATGAACGGAAAGACGAAGAGGAACGCGCGACCGAGAATTCATCAGGCTGAGCTGAGCTTCGGCGGACGCGGCGGACGGCGGGAGGGCGCGGGGAGGCCGAAGGCGAACCCGGAGGCGGCCTCGCACGCGAAGCGGCCGCCGCTGTCGCGACACCATCCGGTGCACGTGACGCTGCGGATCGAGCGCGGGTTGCCGCGTCTCCGCCGCGGAGCGGCGTTCCGCGCCCTGCGGGCGTCGTTCGCGAGCGGATGCGAGCGCTCGGGCTTTCGCCTGGTCCACTACTCGGTCCAGAGCAACCATCTGCACCTCCTCGTCGAGGGAGACGACCGCAGGGCGCTCTCGCGCGGCCTGCAGGGCCTCGCGGTGCGCATGGCGCGCGCGCTGAATCGCCTCTGGCGCCGCACGGGGAGCGTCTTCGCGGAGCGCTATCACGAACACGTCCTTCGAACGCCTCTCGAGGTTCGACGCGCGCTCGTGTACGTGATCCAGAACGCGCGCAAGCACGGCGCCTGGCGCAAGCCGGGCGCCGTGGATCCCCTCTCCTCCGGCGAGTGGTTCGACGGCTGGCGCGAGCGAGCCTCCGCGTTCGTCTCGCAGGCGACTTCGCTGCTTGCCCTGGCACGGACGTGGCTGCTGCGAATCGGTTGGAGGTGGCACGAACTCATCGGCCTCTCCGAGGTGCCGCGCCACGCGTGACTCCTCCACGATCGATCGCATGCGAGGCAACTTGCCCGTATTCGCCGGGGCGGTTGGCCGGGGCAGGGAGGCGGCGCGCCGAGGGGCACACCGCCGCGAGCGGCTGGCCGGGGCGCTGGACCAAGACGAAAGGAACGTGGAAGCGCTGTCGGCTGGCTCGGGGCAGACATGGAAATTGTTGCGGCGGGGTCCTCGGGTCGAGCAACCCCAACGGGGTTCAGGGGTACGATGTAGGGTCGAATGTCCCCGTTGACTGCGCGCGAAACCTCTCGAACGGTCCGGACGAGGACGGGCAGGCCCGGCGCAGGGAAGCAAGCGGGCTAGGCGGAAGCTCGACCATGTCGAACCGAGGTAGCGCCGTCCTCCTGCTCGCGGTCCTCGCGGCCCTGGCCGTCGGGGTCTGGATCGCCGTCTCGGGGGAGGGCGGCCGCGAGCCGCTCCAGGCGGCCGCCCCCCGGCCGACCCCTTCCTCGAGCCCGGCGCCCGACGACGTGATGAACCGCGTCGGCGCGCCCGTGCCCCGCGAGGGCGCCAACCGCGACGAGGTCGCGACCCTCCCTGCGGCCCCTCCGCCACCGACGGACGCGCTCCCCGACGCCGAAGACCCCCCGGAGGACGGCATCGACATCCTCGTGCGGGTGCGCGAGACCAAGGAGCCCGTCCCGAACGCGCTCGTCGCCTTCGCCGATTGGAGCCTGCTCTCCGAGGAGGAGCAGTACGTGCTCTGGTGGAGCGACTGGGGCCCCCTCGCCGGCCTCGAGCAGCTCGGCCGGCGCTTCCGCGCCGACGAACAGGGGATCGTCCGCGTGCCACGGCCGACCGAGAGCGGCCTCGTGGCGTGCGAGCACGGGGGTCTCTTTGGACAGCTCGACCTGGACTCGGATCCTTCCGCCAGACGCACGCTCGAGCTCGCTCCGGATCGATCGATCCTCGCGCGCGTCCTCGACGCGAACGGGAAGCCCGTGGCGGACGCCCAGGTCGGGTTGAGGGTGACGACCCGCTGGTGGAGCTGGGACGTCGAGAAGGCGCGCTCCGGACCTGATGGCCTGGCGACCCTCCCGCACGCACAGCAGTTCTTCCAGCTGGAGTACGACCAAGATCAGAGCTTCGCCGTCGGCCTCGTGCTGCACTCCGAGGAGCCGGTCGAGGTCGCTCTCGATCCCAAGGCGCTCCCGAGCGAGCCCCTCGAACTCGTGCTCCCGCCCCACGGGAGCGTCGAGGTGATCCTCGATCCTCCGGCCGGTTTGCCGCCCGGGCCGATCGAAGGTCTCTGCAGCGTCTTCCTCGAGGAGCAGAGGACCGAGGAGCGCCAGGGCCGCAACTACCAGAACTGGTCGCCGCGCCTGGCCGAGAACGGGCGTGTCTCCTTCCCGACGGTGGGGCTCGGACTGCGTTTCATCGCCAATGCCTCGAGCCAGTCCCACGAGGTCCAGGGCCAGGAGTTCGCGGGGCCGACGGCGCTGGGCGAACGGGTCACCGTTCACCTCTCCCTCGGGGAGTCGAAGCCGATCCTCGCTGGCCGGGCGCTGCTCGAGGGCGGCGCTCCGCTGCGGCATTCTCGGCTGCGCGGCACGGTCCGTTTCCTGGGCCCCGAGAACGAGTGGACGACCGGGTTCTCGGTGGAGACCGACGAGGAGGGCCGCTTCTCTTCGAGCCTCGATCAGGGAGGGAACACGAACTCTGGCGGGACCCTCGAGCTCGTGTACGAGGATCTCGCGCGCGGCAAGCTCGTCGGACGCATCACGCTCTCGGGACGGGTGCTCCCGGGCACGAACGCCGTGGGAGACGTGGTCCTCTCGCCTCCGCCGCTCCTCGCCTCGGGCCGCGTGGTCGACACCGCGGGCAAAGGGATCCGGGGAGCGCGGGTGTCGTTCGAACCCATGAACGACGAACACCGGGAGTTCCTCATGGTGCCCGGCATGATGCGCTCCTTCGCCTACTGGGGCGGGATCACCAGCGTGACGGGCGCCGATGGCTCCTTCGAGATCCGGGGAGAGATGGAGGGCGACCTGTTCCAGCTCTCGGCGAGCCACGCCGACTACCGCGCTTCGCCGCGGATCGAGGTCCCGCGCGGAGTCACGCAGGTCCTGACCCTCGTCGCGGCAGGCCGCATCGCGGGACGGCTGCAAGCGGACGAGGGCATGCCGATCGGGAGCGTCCAGGTGCTGGCCCTCGACGCGGCGGGAAACCCCCTCGGGGCCGAGGAGCGCCGAGAAGCCGACGGACGCTTCGAGCTCGAGGCTCTCGAGCCGGGCAAGTACACGATCTCGGCCCGCTTGGCCGACGAGGACGCCGAGCTCGCGCGGGTCGATGCCGTCTCCGTCGAGGCCGGGAAGACGACCGAGGATCCGCGCCTCGATCCGTTCGACCTCACCGGAAGACTCAAGTGCATCTCGCTCCGCGTGCGCGACCGGGACGGGCGCGCCCCCGACCAGCTCACCCTCACGCGTCGCCTGCCCGGCCAGGACCGCTACCTCGATCCGAACTGGTGGGGCAACGACGAGGAGATCGTGCTCGTCACGGCGGAGCGCGCCCTCGATCTGCGCATCGAGGCCCCGGGCTCGCGCACGGTCGAGCTCTTCGGGGTCGATTCCGACGTCGAAGTCACCTTGCGCACTGGCATCCCGATCGTGCTCGACCTGTCCGGGATCCAGCGCGAGCTCGGGGCGCGATTCAGCCTCTATGCCGAGCTCGTGCACTTGCCGGAGGGAGAGGGGCGCATGGACGCGTCGGGTCAAGCCGATGGGCAGGGCGTCCTATCCTGCTCGGTCGGCGAACCCGGCGCCTGGGGGGTGCGTGCCCATGTCCTGCTCGAGACGCCGGAGGGATCGACCAGTGCACCGCTCGGGGATTCCCTGCTCTCGACGATCGAGGTCGCCGACTCCGATGCGCCCCAGACCTTCGTGATCACGGCCGACGTCGAGACCCTCCAAGCGACGCTCAGCGGCTTCGACGAGTGACCCAGGCGGTCTCGAGGGCGGGCGCGGCCGGATCCGGAGCCCGCGAGAGGACGCGCAGGATCGTCCCCGATCCGTCGACGTCCGCCACCCAGAGGAGGACGTCGATCCCGCTCTCCGAGTCGACGTACTCCTGCATCCGCGCGAGCGCATCGTCATCCGTCGGCTCCGCCAGCCGGGCGGCGAGCCGAGCGCGGCCGAGGAGGTCGATCTCGGCGGGATCGCTCCCGTCGTTCGATCCCGCCACCTCGAATCCCTTCGCCTCGAGCGCCCGAACGAGGGCGCGCAGGCTCTCGGGGTCGATGGGGCTGGCGGGGCTCTCCAGGACGAGGGCACGGGCCCCTTCGCGGACGGGGGCGAGGCTCGCCAGCCGCTCGTTCCATCCTTGCGCGAGCCCCTGGGCTCGATCGTCGAGGTCCGAGCGGGAGAGGACCGCCCTGGCTGCCTCGTAGGCGCGCCGTTCGGCGGCCTCCAGACGCGGGACGAGATTGCGCGCGAGCTCCACCGGCGGTGATGCCTGCGCGTCTTCCCGGAAGAAGCGGGCGGCGAGGTGGAAGCCGACGAAGACCACCACCGCCGCCAGGATCGCCCGCCGGAACCGGCGCGCACCCGCCGTGACCGGTCGGACCGTGTCAACGCACCAGCGCGAGCGGGTGAATCGGGGCGAGCGAGCGGGATCGGCACCCGCACCGCCGCTCGACGGGACGTCTCGGGCGGGAGCGCCCGCGGGCGGAGGCGCCGCGCGCAGGTCGACCCCTTCGGCGGCGATCCCGCGCACGGACGGGAGTTCCGCCGGAGTCAGGCCGAACGGGTCCTTCGCGCTCGCGAGCGCCTCGAGATCGGCGAGCACCTCGCGCGCGCTCGAGTAGCGCGTGCCGATGTCGGCCATCGCGCGGCGGATGATCCACGAGAGCGCCTCGGGGCAGCGCTTCGTGATGCGCGAGAGGCTCCCGTGGGCCGGGAAGGAGTCCTCGACCATCGTGTAGAGCACGGCGCCGGCGCTGTAGAGGTCGAACTTGACCCCGTCGACCTCGTGCACCTTCACGCCCTGCATGGCGAGCCGCACCATCTCGGGGTCGCGGTAGTACTCCGTCCCGTGGGTCGTCAGCGTCATCGCCGAGGCGAGCGGCGTCACCAGGCCGAAGTCCACCAGGTGCGCCCGGTCTGCGGCGACGATCAGGTTCGCGGGCTTGACGTCCTTGTGCCACAGCCCGCCGGCGTGGAAGCGCTCGAGCGCCCCCAGGAGATCCTTCGCATAGCCGAGGACCAGGGCGAGCTCGCGGGTGGCGAGCCCATCGGCCCCCGCCCGACCGTGGAGCCGCTGGAGCGCGGTGTCGAGGGTCTCGCCGCGCACGTAGCGCATCACGTACCAGAAGCGCTCGTCGTCGAGGTGGTGCTCGTACACCAGGCCCAGCCGTCCCGCCGCCTCGAGCGCCCGGCTCTCGCGCACGATCTGCGGGAGCGTCGACCCCTGCACGAGCGCGAAGGACTTGATCACGACCTCGCTCGGAAGCTCGCGGCCGACGCCCTGGAAGCGCCGGAGGGTCTCGGGGTGCGGGCGGGCCAGGTAGAGCAACGCCCCTGAACCGCCGGAGGGGAGCGGGCTCGTGATCTCGTAGCCCGGGAACTCGAGCGCGACCGCGCGCGCGCGTGCGGCGGACTTCGGCGCGCGCGCGAAGACGTCCGGGATCCGGCCCTCGACGCCCTCGAGCGCCCCGCCCAGGCCGACGAGACGCAGCGGATGAGCGAATCCGACGCGCCAGATCCCGAGCAGGACGTTCGTGATCTCGTCCTCGATCGCCCGTCCGTAGTGCCGGGCGGACTCGAAGCGACCGAACAGGGCCGAGACGAGCGAGGCGGGGAGCAACACGGCACCGCTGACGAGCGCCCCCGCGATGCGCGCGCACTCCGCGATCTCGCGCTTGGCGAATCCGAAGAGGCCCGAGAACAGGGCTCCGATCCCGCGGAAGAGTCTTCCTAGGAGCCACAGGATGCCCTTCAAGACCTTCCAGGCGATCCAGAGGAACAGGGCCGCGAAGGCCAGGATCGGGATCAGGGCGAGGACGGCGACTTCCATCTCGGGGGAACTCCGCTAAGGCCTCGTCCAACCGGAGCCGCCGCGGTCGCCTCCCGCGGGCCCGGTCGGACGAAGCGGTGATAGACCTCGGAGAGCGCCTCGTCGAAGGACGCTTCGTGCTCCTTGTTGGGATTCGGATCGAGGCCGTTTCGCCCGAGATCCTCCCAGTCCTCCTGGGTGAAGGAGTACCTGGAGAAGACCGCGACGAGCCGCGCGCGGATCCGGGCGCGGACGGCGGCCACACGCCGGCTCACCGTGGCCTCGCTCGTGCCGAGCAACGCCGCCACGGCCTTCCCGGGCTGTCCCTCGAGGACCCGCAGTCGATAGCAGGAGAAGTCCTCGAACCCGCTCTCGCGCTCGGCCGCGCGGAGCGCCGCCGCGACCTTGGCGTCGAAGACGGCCTCCTCGTAGGGGGCATCGGGCGCGGCGGCCGCCGCGGGGGATTCGGGCGCATCTTCGAGGCGCCCCGGCCGGACTCCCCCGCCGCGCTTGATGGCCATGCGCCGATCGATTTCGTCGCCCAGGGTGTGCCGCGCGATGGCGAAGAGCCAGGTGGAGAAGCGCACGCCGCGGTTCGGATCGTGGCGGTCGATCGCGCTCGACAGTGCCGCGAGCGTCTCCTGGGACAGGTCCTTGACCGTCTCGGCTCCGATCCGGCCCCCGCCCCAGCGGGCGAGCTGGGCGCGCAGGATCGGCCCGAAGTTCTCCCAGAGCTCGAACCAGGCGACGGGATCCCGCGCGCGAAGACGGCTGACGAACCCGGTGGTGAGGTCGTTCGGCACGGCGGAGACGAACCCTAGGGAGGGCCGGCACTGCTCCGGAGCCGCGGCTTTATTCGCGGATTCGCCGCCCCGCGGTGAAAGCGGTGGCCGACCGTTCCCAAGAGTCTCTCGAAGGCCCTCGCCGCTCCCTCCCGGAGCGGGCGAGACGGGCCGGTTCCGCACGGAAGGAGTCCTCCCCCATGATCTCGTTCTTCAAGAAGACCCTGAAGGTCGGCGTCATCACCCTGGGCATCCTGAGCCTGGCGACCGTCGCCGCGTTCGCCGTGGTCGGCAAGGACCGCACCCAGGCGGTCGTCCAGGGGCTGCACGGCAAGATCCTCGAATCGATCGACGCAGCGATCGACGACCCGAGCGTGCTCCGCGCCCAGCTGCGCGAGATGGAGAAGGAGTATCCCAAGCGCATCGGACAGGTTCGCGGGGATCTCAGCGAGCTGCGCGGCGAGCTCCGCGAGCTCGAGCGCGAAGCCGCGATCAGCGAGCGGGTCGTGGTCCTCGCCGAAGAGGACATCGGCAAGCTCGAGACCGACCTCGCCGAGCGGACCACGCACGGCGAGACGGCCCTGGTCGCCCTGCGCGCGGTCTCCTTCGAGGACCGCCCGAACCCGATCGAGAGCGCCGAGCAGCGCCTGAACAAGGTCCGGAGCACCCGTAGCGCCTACGCCAACCGCGCCGCCGACGCCCGGCGCGACCTGGAACACCTCGGGAAGCAGGCCACGCGCCTGGAGGAGCTCTTGGCGAAGCTCGAACACGAGCACGCCGAGTTCCAGTCCCAGATCCTGGGGCTGAACCGCCAGATCGACTCGATCGCCCGCAACGACCGCCTGATCGATCTCCTCGAGCGCCGCAACAAGACCTTCCAGGAGTGCAGCCACTACGAGGCGGTCAGCCTGGATCAGATCTCGGGACGCCTGTCGCAGATCCGCAGCCGTCAGGAAGCCGAGCTCGACATGCTCTCGACGACCGAGGAGGCGAACGACTACGAGAACGCGGCGCGCATGCAGCTCGCCGCCGAGGAGGTCGCGCCGGAGACCGAGGATGCGCTCGACGTGACCCCGACGGGCTTGCTGACCAACCGGTAGGGACGCAAGAGGGTCGCTCCGTCCGTTCGAAGCCGCCACCTGGCCGCGCGGGCCCACCGCGCGAGACGGGTGGCGGTTTCGTTCCGGGGCGCGATCCGTCGCGCGAACGAGGGCGGAATCCCCGAGCCGCCCGTGCTCGGGCGCGGACGAGTCCCTATGCTCGGGGCTGCCGATTCCCTGGCCATCCCGCACGCCCCTCGAGGAGTTCCCCATGGCCGAGACCCCGGACCTCGACCGTCTCTGCATCGACACGATCCGCACGCTCGCCATCGACGCGGTCGAGAAGGCGAATTCGGGGCACCCGGGCTTGCCGCTCGGCGCCGCACCGATGGCCTTCGTGCTCTGGCAGCGCCATCTCGCGCACGACCCGCGGGATCCCGTCTGGCCCGACCGCGACCGCTTCGTGCTCTCGGCGGGACACGGGAGCATGCTGCTCTACGCGCTGCTCCACCTCTACGGCTACGACCTGCCACTGGAGGAGATCCGCCGCTTCCGCCAGTGGGGCTCGCGCACCCCCGGACATCCCGAGTTCGGACTGACCCCCGGCGTCGAGGCCACCACCGGCCCTCTCGGCCAGGGCGCGGCGAACGCGGTCGGGATGGCGCTCGCCGAGCGCTTCCTCGCGAACCGCTACAACCGTCCGGGTCACACGATCGTCGACCACTCCACCTACGCGCTCGTCTCCGACGGCGACCTGATGGAGGGCCTGTCGGCCGAGGCCTGCTCCCTCGCCGGGCACCTTCGGCTCGGCAAGCTCGTCTACCTCTACGACTCGAACGACGTCTCGCTCGACGGCCCGTGCTCGATGCACTTCACCGAAGACGTCGCGCGGCGCTACGAGGGCTACGGCTGGCACGTGCAGAGGGTGCCGCAGGGCGACATCGACCTCGCCGCCATCGATCGCGCGATCCAGGGGGCGAAGGCCGAGACGCGGCGGCCCTCGCTCGTCATCGTGAAGACGACGCTCGGCTACGGCTCCCCCCACAAGGCGGGCACGGCGGCGGCCCACGGCTCGCCCCTCGGACCCGACGAGCTGCGCCTGACGAAGGAAGCGCTCGGATGGAAGCTCCCGGGCGAGTTCCAGGTCCCCACCGAGGCGCGCGTCCACTTCCGTGAGTCCGTCGATCGACGTCAGGCCGCCCACAAGGCCTGGCGCGAGCGCTTCCAGGCCTACGCGCGCGCCCATCCGGATCTCGCACGCGAATTCGAGCGCGCCCTCGCGGGCGAACTCCCGGTGGGTTGGGAAGCCGCTCTGCCCCGCTTCGAGCCGGGCACGAAGCACGCGACGCGCGCCGCGGGCGGAAAGGTCCTGAACGCCTTCGCGGCCAGGATCCCCTGGATCCTCGGCGGCGACGCCGATCTCGGCGGATCGACGAACACGGTGCTGAAGGACGGAGGCGACTTCGACGGCCGGAGCGGAGCGGGCCGCAATCTGCACTACGGCGTGCGCGAGCACGCCATGGGCGCGATCGCCAACGGCATCGCCTACCACGGCGGAGCGCGCACGTTCACGGCCACCTTCTTCGTCTTCTCGGACTACATGCGACCGGCGATCCGCCTCGCGGCGATGAACCACCTGCCCGTGACGTTCGTGTTCACGCACGACTCGATCGGGCTCGGCGAGGACGGACCGACCCACCAGCCGATCGAACACCTGGCGTCCTTGCGCGCGATGCCGAACCTGGTCGTGCTGCGACCCTGCGACGGCGCGGAGAGCGCGGAAGCCTGGAAGGTCGCGCTGCGGGAGAAGCGCCGGCCCACGGCGCTCGTGCTCGCCCGTCAAGCGATGAGCGAGCTCGATCGGACGGTCTACGCCGGCGCCGAGGGCCTTGCCCGCGGAGCCTACGTGCTCGCCGATCCGATCGACCTTCCGTTGCGCGCGATCCTGATCGCGACCGGGACCGAGGTGCACCTCGCCCTCAAGGCGCGGGACGCCCTGGCGGCCCAGCGGATCGGCGTGCGCGTCGCCTCGATGCCTTCCTTCGAGCTCTTTTCCGAGCAGGAAGCGAGCTACCGCGAATCCGTGCTGCCCATCCACGTGACCGCGCGCGTCTCGATCGAGGCCGGCGCGACCTTCGGCTGGGAACGCTGGATCGGCGAGCGCGGCGTCGCGATCGGACTCGACCGCTTCGGGGCCTCCGCCCCCGGTCCGGTGCTGCTCGAGCAGCTCGGCTTCACCGTGGAGCGCGTCGCGCGCGTGGTGCGCGCGCTGCTCGAGAACGAGGTCCTGGCGCGCTGACGGCCGTCAACGCCCGCCCGTGCCGACGAAGAAGACGCTCATCGTCGCTGCGATCGTCGCCGCGGTCTTCCTTGCGGCCTTCTGGCTCCCGATCCGCCCCGCGCTGGAGTCCCTTCTCGAATGGACGCAGACCCTCGGCTCCTGGGGCGCGCCCCTCTTCGCCGCGCTCTTCGTGCCGGCCAGCGTGCTCGGGATCCCTGGAGCGCTGGTCGGAGCCTTCTGCGCCTTCGCCTTCGACTTTGTCCCGGCCTTCGTTTCCGTGGTCGTCTTCAGCAACCTGGGCGCAGAGCTCGCCTTCCTCGTCGGGCGCGCCCTCTTTCGCCCCCGGATCCTGGCCTGGGTCCAGCGCGACGCGCGGCGCGCCGCGGTCGAGCGCGCGGTCTCCGAGCAGGGCTTCCGCCTGGTTCTCTTGCTGCGCTTCTCTCCGCTCGTGCCTTTCAATGCCCTGAACTACGCGCTCTCGGTCTCGCGCGTCACGTTCCGCGCCTACGCACTCGCCACGTTCCTCGGCATGCTGCCCGGGACGCTCCTCATCTGCTCGGTGGCGAACGCGCTCGGCCGCGCGGGCCGGCGTTACACGGGAACGCTCGAAACCGGGATCTGGGGCGACCTCCTGCTCGGCGTGGGGATCGCGGCCTCGCTCGCCGCGGTCGTGCTCGTCACGCGCCGGGCGCGCAGGATCCTGAACGCGACCCTGGAACGCGCCCCTTGATCCTCGTCCGATTCGAGGCGCTGCGCCCGGGGGACCCAGGCGTCGGGCGTCAGGCTTGCGCCCCGCGCGGAGGCTCCTCCTCGTCGAGCTCGAGGTGGAAGCGATGCAGGATGCGGTGCGCGATCGGCGCCAGGATCAGCGCGGCGACGGACAGGAGCAGGAAGCCGCTGAAGAGCGCGTAGCCGATCGCGAACCATTTGCCGCCGTCCGTGTGCAGCTCGCTCACCGGCCCCATGCCCGTCGAGATCATGGCCGCGTTGAGCACGGCATCCGTCCACGACATGCCCTCGAAGCCGCGATACCCGGCGGCTCCGATCAGGAGCGAGACGAGGACGAGCACCAGCACCACCGCCGATACGAGCAACATGCGTCGCAGGAAATCGCGCGGCGGGAGGAGCGGCTTCGTCCGATGTTCGAACATGGAATTCCTACCGGGTGCGCAGGGCTTCTTCGAGCGCCGTGGCGCGATCCGTGCGCTCGTCGCGGTACTTGACGATCAGCGCACAGGCGACCGACAGGCCGCGTTCGCGCGCGAGGTCGCCCGCCGCCGGACGCGTCCCCGGGACGACCACGGCGTCCGCGGGGATCTCGAGCGGCTCGTTGCGGCCGCGCTCGAGCTCGCGCTCGTTCACGAGATCGAAGACGCGCGTAGAACCCGTCAGCACGACCCCCGCCGCGAGTACCGCGCGCCGTCGCACGAGCACCCCCTCGTAGAGCCCGCACTGCCCGCCGAGGAAGGCCTCGTCCTCGACGATCACCGGCCGCGAGTTCGGGGGCTCGAGCACGCCGCCGACCTGGACGCCGGCCGAGACGTGCACGCGCTCGCCGATCTGGGCGCAGGAGCCGACGAGCGCGTGGCTGTCGATCATCGAGCCCGCGCCGACGAAGGCCCCCACGTTGACGTAGCAGGGCGGCATGAGCACGCAGCCCTCGCCGACGAAGGCTCCGCGGCGCACGGCGGATCCGCCGGGGACGAGCCGCACGCGCGACTCGCGCGCGAAGGCGCGCACCGGGAAGGCCTCCTTGTCCACGAAGGGCCAGAGCTCGCGCTGCTCGCGCGTGCCGAACTCCTTGAGCTCGCTCGAGCGGAAGAGGTCGAGGATCGCTTGCTTGACCCAGGCGTGGACGATCCACGTACCGTCGGCGTCGCGCTCGGCGACGCGCAGCTCGCCCGACTCGAGCGCCGAGAGGAGCTCGGTCCCGCTCGGCCGATCCGCCCGCCCGTCCATCCGCGGCGAGTGTACAGCCGCGGCCGACCTCGGTCGCGCTCCGAGGAGGATCCGCTCGGCACCGAGAGCCGAGGTCAGCGCGGCTTCGGCGGCGCGGGCGCGGGCCGAAGGGGCTTCGAGAGGGAGCCCAGGTAGAGCTCGACGACCTCGTCGGTGTCCTGGTCGGCCGCGTACAAGAACGTGGTCCCCGCCACACCCCGGAACGGGAGCGGCTCGGGGAACTGGGCCACGTCTCCGTTCGCGATCAGCGCGCCGTTGACCGCCTTCGGAGGCCGGCTCGCGTCGAGCGGGACGTGGAAGAGCTCGTTCACGTCGTTCACGTCCTGGTCCGCGACGTAGAGCAGAGCGTCGCTCGACGGGGTGAACGCGAAGTTGAACACCGCCCCACCGGCGACGAGCGGGGCGTTGAGCCGGACCGCGCTCGAGCTGCCGTCGGTCGGGGCGGCGAAGAGCTCGACCCGGAAGGGGGTGATCGAGTCGGCAAAGTAGACGACCCAGGCGCCGTCCGGACTCAGATCGAAGGGCTCCGAGGGACAAGGAGAAGACTTGCATCCGACGTCGCCGGCAGGGACGGAGGGGCCGCTCAACTTGATCGAGCTCGAGCCTCCTGCGATCGATGCGCTGAAGAGCTCGAACAGGTCGTCCTGCTCCTGGTCGGCCGAATACACCACGCGCGAACCGTCCGAGGTGATCCGGAAGGCCAGGTAGTTGAAGCTGCTGGGAGCGACGTCTCCACCCGACACGAGCGGGCCATTCAACTTCACGGGAGGAGCGCTCCCGTCGATCGGGACGCCGTAGATCTCGAACCGCTCGTTCACTTCCTGATCGGCCTGGTAGACGACCCGAGCTCCATCGGGACTGATGAGGAAGGGGGACAGGGAGGAACCGGACCGCACGACGTTCCCGCCCGGCACGAGGGGTCCGTTCAGCTCGACCGCCGGCCCGCTCAGGTCGAGCGGCACGCTGAAGAGCTCCTGCACGAAGCTCGGTGCGATCTGCGTGTGATAGACGACGCGGTCGCCTCTCGACCCGATCTGGAAGTCCAGGACGTCGCCGCCCGTGAGCGCGTGGTTCAGCTTGACGGGGCCCGCGCTGCCGTCGATCGGCGCGCTGTAGAGCTCGATCTCCGCGAAGGCATCGAGGTCTCCGGAGAACACGACGCGGTCGCTTTGCGGAGCGATGGCGAAGGACGTGACCGCATACAGCGAGAAGGAGGGAATCGGCGCATGGAGCTTGACCGCTGGCAGGCTTCCGTCGATCGGCACGCCGAAGAGCTCGTTCCGGTTGTTCGTGTCCTGATCCGCGAGATAGACGACCCACTGGCCATCAGGACTGATCTGGACGAGTCCCGCGGTCGGGTAGGTGCTGCCGCCCGGGACCAGGGGACCGTTGAGCTGGATCGGCGGGAGACTCCCGTCGATCGGAACGCTGTAGAGGTTCCAGCGAGGGGCGGACGAACCGCGGTGGAAGACGACTCGGGTCCCGTCCGGGCTCAACTGGAAGCCGGGCGCCACGAAATCGCCCGGGACGATCGGTCCGCTGATCCGGACCGGAGCGAAGGGCCGGTCGAGACGGAGCGAGTAGAGCGCCTCGACCCCGTTCGCTTCCGCGTCCGCGCGGTAGACGAGCCACTTCCCGTCCGGGCTGACGCGGTACTCGGAGACGTCGCCCACGACCGGTCCGGGGGTCAGCGGGCCGTTGAGCCGCGTGGGAGGTGCTCCGCCGGCGAGCGGGACGCTGAAGACCTCGATGGCCCCGAAGACCGTCTGGTCCGCGCGGTACACGACCCGGCCGCCCTGGGGCGCGATCACGAACTCGAGCACTCCGCCGAGGAAAGGGAGCGCTGCGTTGAGCCTCATCGCGGATCCGCCCGCGATCGGGACTCCGAAGAGCTCGAAGACGCCGTCCGCCGCCTCGTCGGCGCGATAGACGACCGCCTGGCTCGCGGGATCGATCTGGAAGCCCGTGACCTCCCCGCCGGCGGCGAGCAGACCGTTCAACCGCACCGGAGCCGCGCTGCCGTCGATCGGCGCGCCGTAGAGCTCGACCACGCCGGCCACGTCCTGGTCCGCGCGATAGACCACGTGCGCGGCGTCCGCCGACAGGGCGAAGTCGGGTTCGACCCCGCCGCCGGGGACGAGCGCACCGCTCACCTTCGCTCGCTCGAGGCTCGGGATCTCGACGCCGTGTAGCTCGAAGATGCCGTCCACCTCCGCGTCCGCGCGATAGACGACGAAGCGATCGTCCGAGCTGATCCGGAAGTCCACGACGTTCCCGCCCGGGACGAGGGCGCCGTTCAGCTTCACCGGGGCCGCGCTGGCGTCGATCGGAACGCCGTAGAGCTCGGCCACCCCGACCTGGTCCTGGTCCGCCAGGTAGGCGACGCCGAGCGAGTCGGGCGCCACCTGGAACCCGGGCCAGACGTCCGCGCCCGGGGCGAGGGTCCCGTTCAGCTTCACCGGAGCCTGGCCGCCCGCGACCGGCGCGCTGAAGAGCTCGATGATGCAGCACTGCTCCTCCGCCCGATAGACGACGCGCGCCCCGTCCGGCGCGATGTCGAAGCCGTCCTGGACGGAGGCCCCAGCCGGGAGCGCCGCGTTCAGGACGACCGGGGCCGCGCTGCCGTCGATCGGCGCGCTGAAGAGCTGGTACTGGTAGGCGACCAGCGGGTCGGCGAGGAAGAGCACGCGCCCGCTGTCCGGGGTGATCTCGACCTCGACTCCGTTCCCCGACGGGTACACCACGCCTCCACCGGAGGCCAGGGGGCCGTTCAGCTTGACCGCGCTCGAGCTGCCGTCGATCGGCACGCTGTAGAGCTCGATCCGGTTGTTCACCTCCTGGTCGGCGCGATAGACGACCCGCTGGCTGTCGGGACTGATCTCGTAGTCGAACAAGCTCGATCCCGGCAGGCTCGGATCGTTGAGCAGGAAGGGACCCGCGCTCGCGTCCATGCTCACGCTCACCAGGGCCTCCACGCCCGAGGTCCCGACGGCCTTGGCGACCACCCATTGCCCGTCGGGGCTGATGCGCGAGTTCTGGATCTGAAGCTTCGTGCCGGAGGAGAAGGGCGGGTTGAGCTTGACGAGGTCGCTCCCGTCGATCGCGGCGCTGTAGAGCTCCTCGATGCCGATGACGTCCTGGTCGGCGAGGTAGACGACCCGCGTCCCGTCCAGGCTCACCTCGAAGACGAGGACGTTGCCGCCATCCCCCAGGTTGGGGCCGAGCGAGCCGTTGACCTTGAGGCTCTGGGCCGTGGCGCCCCCGGCGGCAAGGGCGAGCGCGGGCGCACAGGCCCCGAGGAGCGAGAAACGCCGGATCCAGCGCGGAGAACTCGGGGCGACCATGGAACACCTGATGCCCCAGCGTATTCCGGCCGGACCGATGACGGAACCCTGGGAGCGCCCGTCCCTTGTCCCAAGCGGCGGAGCCGTTGCGATCCTTCTCGGGAATTCCCCTGCCGCGCCCTCGGGCGATCAATCGAGCGCGATCTCGACTGGCCGATCCGCGATCTCGACTTCGGCCTGTACGCCGCGGCGGTCGATGCCCACGCCGTAGCGCCCGGGCGGGAGCCCGCCGTACTCGAGCACGCCTTCGGCCGGAACCGTGCGCGCGGCCACGCGCCCCGCCATGAGCTCGACGAGCTCGTTCGCTCCGGCGGGGACCAGGTAGAGGCGCGTCCCGCTCCCCGCGCGCACGGTGAGCGGCGTCGTACCGAGCTCGAGCACTCCGTGCGGCCGCGAGAGATCCGCGCTCGCGACCACCCCCGAACCGCTGAGGAGCACGTAGTGCCCGGGGCTTGCGTCATGGACGCGCAGGACTCCGTCCGACGTTTCGAACTCGAAGAGCTCGCCGGCCGATTCGACGCCGACCAGCACGCCCCCGATTCCTTCGAGCCACGGTCGCCCGCCTCTTTGGAGCTCGAGCGCGACGTCGAGGCGCTCTTCCGCGCCGAGCTCGACCTCGACCGTCTCGCCCGACGAGACGGTGATGCTCATGGTTCGCTTCGACGGCAGTCGCAGTCCGCGCACGCCGGCCTCGACGTCCTCGAACGCGAAACGGCCCGCTTCGTCGGTGAGCGCCTTGCGTTCGCGGTCGAGGACGACCTCGACGCCGGCCCAGGCGCGGCCGTCGCGCTCGAGCAGGCGCCCCTGGATCCGGGCGCGCGGCTCGAGCCGCACGAGCGCGGCTTCCTCGCGCTTCACGGTCTTGGGGCTCCAGCGCTCGTGCCAGACGGAGACGTAGCGCTCCGCCGCCTCGATCGCGAACCAGCCGCTCGCGTCGGTGCGCGCGCCGTCCTCGACCCGTTCGGGACGGAAGGGCTTGAAGGGCTCGTCGCCGCGCAGGCGGATCTGGGTCCCGGAGAAGACGAGCGCGCCCGCGACCGGCGCGCCGGAGGGATCGACCACCTGGCCTTCCAGCCCGATCGAAGCGTGGAAGAGGAGCTCGACCCCCCGGCGTTCCCCCGCCTGCAGGCGCACGCGCGTGGACGCGCGCCCGAGCTTCTCGTCCTCGATCGACACGTCGAACTCGTCGGGCACCCAGCGCGGATGGAACGGCAGCTTGCAAGCTGCGAATCCGGCCTGCGCCACGACGCTCGGGAGCACGAGCCCGTCGGAGACCCTGCGAACTACGCAGGCGAAGTCGAGCACGTTCGCTCCGGTCTCTTGCACGACCGCACGGACGCGAACCTCCGCCGTCGGAGCCTCTGCGACCTGGAAGAGGACGTCGCTCGCGGGCAGGTCGAGCCAGCGCCCCTGGACCGGATCGGCAAAGAGGTAGGGGTCGTTCGCGTCGACCGCGGCGACGTAGACCCGCTCCAGATCCGAAAAAGCGGCGCGGAAACGCCCCGCATCGTCGGTCTTCGTCCACTCGAGCCGCATGCCCTTCTGTTCCAGGTGCGCGATCCACTCGGGGTGGTAGCGAAACTCCTCCGGCGGTGCACCGTTGGGCGAGATGTAGACGATCGCACCCTCCAGCGGGCGGCCGCGCGGGCCGGCGACGCTGCCCGAGAGCTTCCGCTCGGCGTCGATCGCGGGTGCGCGCACGGCCTCCCGCGCGAGAGTCGCCGTCTCTCCTTGGAGCGTGACGGAGGCGAGCGTCTCGCTCGCGCCCTCCCCGACGGGACCGGGCTCGAGGGCGGCAGGTGCCGAGCTCTCCAGGACGCGCCAGCCGGCGGCGCCGAACAGGAGGAGCCCCGCGGCCAGGGCCGCCTTGAGCCCGACCCCCGCCGCCGAGGCACGCGCGCCTGCTCCGGCCAGCGGCAGGAGGGCGCGCCTCCATTGGACGTGCTTCTCGCCGAGCCGTGCCTCGAGCTCGCTCCGCATCTGCGCGAGCCCGCGCTTGATCCGCGTGCGCACCGTCTCGACCGGCAGGCCGAGGAGCGCGGCGATCTCGCGCGGGGCTTTGTCTTCGTAGTAGCGCAAGAGCAGCGCCGAGCGCGACGGCTCGGAGAGCGCGAGCACGGCCTGGACGACCGCGCCACGGAGCTCCTCGCGCTCGATGATCTCCGCCGTCGAAGGGATGCGCTCCGCGCGCGCCGCGTTCGCCTCGCGCCTCTGCCGGCGGCCCTCCCCGCGCGTGTTCTGGCGTGCGAGGCTGCGCGCGACGGAGGCGAGCCAGCTCCGCAGGCCGTGGGCCGAACGCGGCGGCCGCGTCAGGGCGGTGACGAGCGTTTCCTGGGCGACGTCGTCGGCGACGTTGCTGTCGGCGAGCAGGCTCCGGGTCAGGCTCCGGACGAAGCCGGCGTTCGAGAGCAGGGTCTCGGGGGACAGGGCGCGCGGGTAGGACGATTCCATGGCGAGTTCGGATCCTCCGAGGAAAAGAGGCCGCCGGAGGCGGAAGCGGTTCACGCTTTCCCGCCGAATCGCCGGCCCGGCTCCCCGGATCCTGTCGGTCCGGTTGTACCTCGGTCTAGCGACCCGAATCGATCCGCTCGAGCAGCGTGCGAGCGGCCCGCTCGTAGTCGGCGATCCCCTGCTCGAGGGAGGCCTCGGCGATCTTCTCGGTCGGCGTGTGGGCGTCCTGGATGCTCCCCGGGCCGTAGAGGAGCGGCTTGCCGAAGCGGCCGAGATAGGGCGCGTCGGTGCCGAACTTGACCACGGGCCCCTGGTCGCCCTCGAGCAGATGGAAATCGATCGGCCCGTAGCTCTTCCAGGGCTCGTACTCGACGTGGGATCCGAGGTGGCTCCGGATGCGGCGCTCGATCGTCGAGGGATCCTCGACCGCGCGCACGAGCACGGTGGCGCTCGCGGAGGACGCGGTCACGTTCGCCGCGACGCCGCCCTCGATCGTCCCGAAGTTGATGGTGCCCTCGCCGAAGAGCGGGTGGCGGCCCCACCCGACCGCGAGCATGCGGCCGATCGCACCCACGAGCTCGTGGATCGCCGAGGGGCCCGTGGCCATCGCGCTGTGGCCGGCCGCGCCCTCCGCGCAGAGCTTGCCCTTGACGACGCCCTTCCCGCCGCGCACGAAGCGATTGTCCGTCGGCTCGCCGACGATCGTATAGCGCGGCTTCCAGCCGGAAAAGACGCCGCGCCCTCCGGGCGCGGCAATGCGCTCGTTCGCGACCTGGGCCCCGATCCCGTCGGTCTCCTCCCCCACCGTGAAGAGGTAGCCGATGCGTTCCTCGCCGCTCGCGACGAGGCGCTTCCCCGCCTCGATCATCGCCAGCGCCGGTCCTTTGGCGTCGCAGGCGCCGCGGCCGAAGATCGCGCCGCATTCGCGGCGCGGCCCGAACCAGGGCGGCACGGTGTCGAGGTGCGTGCAGAAGACGACCAGGGGCTCGCCGCGCCCGGCCGCCGGTCGCGCGAGCACGTTGAAGCGCTTCCCGTCGAGGAACTGGCGCTCGGTCGCGAATCCCACGCGCTCGAGGAAGCGTGCGAGGGCATCGGCGTAGTCCGCCTCGCCGCCGCTGATCGATTCGATCGCGATCCAGTCGAGCAGGGTATCGGAGGCGCTCACGCGCAGCGCAGTGTAGCTCCCCGGCCCCCGCCTTCCGAGCTCACGGCACGACGTCGAAGCCGACCGGGTTGGTGGCGAGGCGCCCGTCGCCGCCGAACACCACCGCCGCCCAGTCGATGCGTTGGCCCACGAGCGACAGGAGCAGCCCCTGCGGCGGCACGAACTGGCCCTCCGCTCGCCCGCGCTCCGAGAGCACGCCCACCGTGCCGGGGAGCGTCGACTCGTCCACCGCGCCGCGCGCCGCCGTCACGAACTCCGGATTCAGCGGCAGGAACACGTCTCCGATCCGGGTGCCCGGCTGCGTGCCCGAGAGGCTCGCCAGGATCACGTAGCGCTCGCCCCCGCGGCCCGGCACGTTCACCACGAACGGAACCGAGGGCGC
>Ga0247727_10004017_pt1 | contig 31770 bp, 20 predicted proteins | sample WisWelCaveWW1625_FD_202498 | JGI IMG/M metagenome (GOLD analysis project Ga0247727, IMG submission 202498) | Biofilm microbial communities from Wishing Well Cave, Virginia, United States - WW16-25 | ecosystem: Environmental > Aquatic > Deep subsurface > Groundwater > Cave microbial mat | place... | reverse complement strand
CGTACCACGACGCGATTCTCACCGGTCAGCGGCCCCATGTCGCTGACCGTTCCGATACACGCCAGATCGAACTGCGCAAACGCCATCGCCGGATCGTGACGGCAGAGCGCCTGCGCGAACTTGAACGCCAGCCCGGACGCCGTCAAACCACGGTCGGGATACGTCGAGTCGGCGCGCCGCGGATTGAGCAACGCATACGCTGGCGCCACCGATTCGCCGTTGCGCGCCTCATGATGATCGACCACAATCACATCTACACCCCCCGCCTGGAGCGTGCGGATCGGTTCCACGGCGGTCGTCCCGACATCCACGGTGATAAGCACGCAGATGCCATCGGCCAACGCCTGCTGCACCCCCTCGGCGTTCAGCCCATACCCTTCCCGCAGACGATGCGGCACATAGCTATCCGCCACCGCGCCGAGCGACCGCAGCGTCCGGATCAAGATCGCCGTGCCGTTGAGCCCATCGGCATCGTAATCGCCCCAGATGCGGATCGACTGCCGCTCGGCGATCGCTCGCTCGACCCGCGCGACCGCTTTCGGCATATCGGGCAAGCGAAACGGATCATGCAGGTCTTCGCGACCCGCCCGGAGAAACCGCTCGGCCCCCGGCGGATCCTCCACACCCCGCTGCAGTAACAACCGCGATAGCACCGGCGAGATGCCGCAGGCATCGACCAGCCGCTGCACCGCGTCGGCATCAACCTCACGCACCCGCCACCGACCGTTACGCGGCATGGGACGCGTGAATCCCACAATGAAGCAGCAGTTGAGCAAGCAGAGGCGAGCAACCCAATTGTCGTGTGTGTACTCGAACGATACGTTGATCAAAACGTGGAATCACCCAAGGGATGGATGACACTGATGCAAACATGCGAGTATTGTAGCACGACCTCACGCTCGCAGCATGCCCGTTGCGCGAGATAACCTCCTTCTTGTCGAACAAGAGGCAACGATAAGTTCTGGTTACAATTGTTCCAGGTCTTGAAGACTCTGCTCGATAAGCGGCTTCAAAGTTGGTATGCGCGCCGTAACAACCAACCAGACCGCCTCGCGGTCTACGCCGAAATAGAAATGTACTACCTTGTCGCGCATCCCTGCCATTTCCTTCCACGGGATGGCAGGGTACCGGCTGCGAACGCTGTCGGGCACATGCTTGACGGCTTCCCCGATGACCTCGATGGCCCGTACGACTGCATTGAAGGTCTTCTTGTCTTCCACAAACCGCTCATAAGAAATGCCTTCGATGAACTCCTCCGCATCCCGCATGTTTTGAAGGATGTCCCGAAGATACACGGCAACGTTGCGGCTCATAGCGCAACGGCCTCTCGAAGAATCGCCTCCCGCAGCTCCTCCCGCACATCCCGTTTCGGCACCAAGTCCACCTTCACCCCCAGCACCTCGCTCAGATAGATTTCCGCTCCCACCAGCTCCAGCAAACTGATCGGCCGCAGGATCTCCGCCAACAAATCCAGATCGCTTTGGCGTCCTTGTTCGCCACGGACATACGAGCCGAAGATCGCCACGACAACGATGCCGTACCGCTCCGCAAGCACCTCACGGTGCTGCCTCAACGTGGCCTTGATATCGTCCAGCATCTTCATCTCTTCACCACCAGATCAGCGGTTTGATACGATTCCAGTCCGGGCTATTCACGTCCGCCCACTCTCCATCTCGGAGCACTCAGTAACATCCGTACCGATACGCTGAATCCATTGTACACAATGTCACCGCCGAATGGCACTCCAAACGCGCTGTCCAGTACGGAAGGAGAGGAGAGACCGACAGGCAGAGCGCGCCGCGTTAAACCCTAGACTGCATCAGCGCTACTTTGACAGACTCAAGATTGGTACGCTTCTTGGTCTCGATGAAGAGCCGGGTAACGGTACTCGCATCCAGCGACGAACCGATTGCCAACAAGTTGCGCTACCGGTCCCCACGGTACCCCGCACCAAGAATCACTCAGTTCCCCTGTTGCGGAGAAGCTGATTCGCCATCGAGACGATACACGGCGCAGACACATGCTACGCACTGGCGAGAGTCTGGAGCTGCTGGCGAAGACTTTCGAAATCGAGCGCGCCAATGGCGTTGAGGAAGTTGACGCCCGTGAGCGCGGTTCCCCGGAGCAAGTCGTCGATGCGTTGGAACAGCTCGCGGAATTCCGGACGATCGGCCAGCCAGCCAAAGGCGCTAGGATCTCTGCCAAACGGGATCACGACACCCTCGCCGTTGTAAATATCCAGCAGCGCTCGCTGGTCGACCCCCGAGGGAAACCGCAGCACCTCATACCCATTGGCCTCCAGATGCTGCACCACCTGCTGTATGCCCTGATCACCGCGCCACTCCTGCTCCGCCACGATGAACCGTACGCGATCCTTGGCCACGCTGTCCACTCTCACCCCCGGCGCTGTCGTTGTGAGCAGGGGCTGCGGCTCCTGCTCTCGTTCGGCGGCACCAGAACGATATAGCACAATCAACATCTCCTCCAGCTGCTCGGCAGGAGATAACCCGGTCTTCTTCTCAATCTCGCCGGTCAACCCCTCATACTGACTGGGCGACAACATCTTGGCCTCCAGCATCTGTAGCATCGCCAGTTGGATTGGCGGGATCTCTGCTCGCAGCGCATCCTGTGTCATGAACTGCACCGCCTGGACTACCTCACTTGCGACTGTCAGCCGTCGCGTCCAACCGTCAACCCGCGCCTGCATCTGCGGCGAGAGACGCGACCCCCTGGCTGCACCCAGCATCGGCGCCGCAGTCTCCCCGACATCAGCCACAGGCCCGACTCCTTCACCAACTTGCCCACCGCCGCGACGATCTGCAGAGAGCCTCGGCTCACTCACACCACCAGAAGGCGGGCTGTCTTGATCACCCGCACGAACCCCGGTTTCACCTGCTGAAGCTCTGCCATCAGATGCCCCAGTCTGCACCAACTGCCTTGTTTCCTTCTGACTTGTTACCGCCATTACTACCTGCTCACCCAAAGTTTCACCCCGCTCACTCTTTCTCAACACGACCATGCGGACGGTTCGCGTCTTGCGAAGCTCCTCCAGAGTCTCAGCGCGCCCCTCGTGCGGATGAAACGTCTCGGTGTAATCGATCTCCGCGGTATAGCCAGGGAACTCCAGGTTGATCGGCAACTGCTCATCGCCGACAGGTATCATCAGGAAGATCCTGCCATCCTGCTTCAGCAGAGGCGCGAGCCGCTCCAGTTGGTCGCTGATGGTTTGCTGGCTGGTGGCGCTCTCCGACTGATCTGGATAACTCTCCGGCGTCAGCACCGCAAAGTCCAGCGTGCCGTCCTGCACTCCGCTTCCCATGTATTGCTCAAGCTCACCGACTCCATCCACAGTCATCGGGTAGCGCTGCAGGGCATCGGCCAGCTCGCCCGCAACGGATCTTCCCGACACAATGCCTCGATGCGTCTTCTCCTTCGAATCGAGCAGCGGGGTCTCCCATACAGACTGAGGGATACTCCCTTTCCATCTGAGCAGCTCGCGAACGATCGGCCGGCACGTCTGCAGACTGTGAGCGCGCTTGCCCACGCCCGGAGGCGCCAGCACCATGTCCTCGTCGATCACCAGGTCCACGCGGTCTTCCAGCGCCACCGTCGCTGCCAGCTTTAGCCCTCCGGCCATGTCCCTCAATGCCTGAAACCGTGCTTGTGGCAGCATGCGCAGCCACAGGCCTTGAGCTTGTGAGCGGTCGTAAGCTCCGACGGTTTCTAACGCTTCATGTCCATAATGTTGTTGGTAGCGTTTCTTCTCCTCCTGATATTGTTCAACAAGATGCGTGGGATCGAAGGCGTGAAAGTTCAGAGCCAGGCGCAGATCCTCTTCCGACAGCCATCCGCGTGCGGCCAACTCCGCAAGCTCACGGTATCCCGCGTCCGCGAGAAAGGTTCCAATCGCCAAGTGGTCATCAAGCAGTAATCTATATCTTCTTAACCACTGCCGCATAACATTTCGAAAACCACCGCGCTGCTGCAGCAAGACGGGGTCTCGCATTCCCTGGCGCTGCCGTTCCAGTCGGACGTCCGCAAGGGGCACGTCTTTCTGTGCGACATCACTCGCCTTATATCCATATGCGTACGGACGAATCGCCGACGGCGCGATCTCCACCGTCTGTCCACCGGCATGGAACGGCTCCTCGCCGAAAGTCTCCTCCATCGGCGCCCCAACGAGCCGCAACAACTCCCGCGCCACGTCCGGACGTCGCAGGTATGCCGCGCGACTACCGCTCTGCTCTGCGATCGTCGCCACCATCAAGCCCACCACGGTCTCGCGGTCGACGGGGTTAGCCATGCGACGGATCTCCTCCAACTGGTCGGCATACACTCGGGCAAACCACTGCGCAAAGAGTTGAGACGTTTCAAACAACAGATTGGGGACGTCCATCTCTAAAATCCCAGACAGCAGGTCTGGGTCGATGCTCCATCGCGGCGCAATCGTCGACAGGTTGCTCAGCAACGGAGTCCTGGACGACGCTTTCCGCTCAAGTTGCGTCAACGCGTCCTCCATCTGTGCCTCGCCGTCCGCCGCCAGCTCCTCGAGCCGCTCCCATTCGGATGGCGTCCAATACCGGTCTTGTTGCGCCACCCGCGCTGTGGCCTCCGCAATCGGTCGAAGCCGTCCGGGCGCGCCGGAGGCCCGCATGTCAGACAGCCGCTGCAGCGCGTCGGCCAGAAACCGGTCGCCACCTGAATGCATTAACGCCTGGGCGACGTCCATTGCGGCGGCAAACTCTTCCGGCGCAGTCGTCCAAGACGTTCCCATGGCCCGGAGCACGTCCCACTCGACACCCCTCCACGGCCGCTGCTGAGTGCGGAGGAGCATCTGCGTCGCGCGAAGGAACGCCTCTCGTGCGTCCGGCGTGAGCGCATAACAGATGTCGCAGATACGGAGCAGCGGCTGAACTGCTTCTACAGTAAAAGAATAGTAGCTGTCCTTCTCGGCGCCCGGAGTCTGCACGAGGGCGAGGGCAACCTCGCCAAGAAGTTCCCACTGTGCCTTGGACATGGACACCCCGGCCAGCTCCAGAGCTGCCGAGAACCCCCTCGCCGTTCTGCTTTGGGGTGTCTGGTACACCGGATCGAGCGCACGATCCACGCGCTGAGACACCGCCTCGCGCTCCGCCCACGTCACCGGCCGGTTCTCATCGCTCAGCGTTCGTTCCGTCGGCTGCGGGGCCGCGGCCAGCAGCATGGGTGCTAGGCCGAACTTCACCACCCGGTCGATGAACGTCAACACCGTCTGGAACTGCAGCGTGCCGCTCATGGGGTCCAGCTTCGTGCTGAGATGGCTGACGAGTTCGCCTTCGACCTCCTCCTTCTCCAGGCGGAGCAGCTGAAACTGCTTCTCACCGATTGCGCCCCGCACTTCTCGAGCGATCTTTGCCCGCACGGGCTTGGGTAGCTTTATATACAGATCGTCCTGAAAGACCTTGATCTTCTCGCCGATCTGAAGGCCGAACTGGTCGTGCGCCCACTGCACCAGCGCCGTCTTGTAATTCTTGTCAAACACGAACACGAGCTCCAGCTGTTCCAGATCCTTGCGGGTGATGCGGCGGGACGGTTTGCCGAACACCTGAGCGACCATCGCCTCGGGATCGTCGGGCACCTTGAGCTTCTCGTGGAACGACGGCCCCTGCCCTTCCAGGCCCCGGAGTATCCTGGCGAACATGGCCGCTTTCTCCGGCTCCTCACCGGGCACGAACTGCAGCAGCATCTCGTATACCCCCGCGGACCACGCGGCCATGTCCGTCCGCCCCAGCCTCATGAGCACGGCGCTGAGGATGTCCTCGAACCCTGGCGACCGATCCCGGTTGCCCCCACACACGCCCGCCACGCCCAGCGGTTTGCCTTGTGCATCCGCGCGGGCTCTGGCCGCCTGCACGTCCGGAAACAACTTCCAGTCTTCGGCCGTCACAGTCCTGGATAGTTCATAAATCTCCGCCAACTCGGCCAACCGGTGGAGCTCCCGCCTCAGCACATAGTTTCTAGCTTCCTCATAAGTTAGATCTTCGAATGATATCTTCCTCCGATAGGGAAATACGTCCTTCACGTGCTGATGCAAGCGCTTTAATTCGTCGAGATCCACGGCGTCGTACTGCTGAGCTTGCATGAGCGCTGAGAGGGTGGCGACGTGGTCATAGGTCTGTTCAAAAGTCATCTGGTTGATCTCGTCAGCGGTAAGACGTTTGCGAGGTACGGATTGAGCGATCCCGGCCATCGCCAGAACGGGAGCAGCATCAGCAACGTGTGTACTGTCAGCCACTGCCGTAGCTGTCGGCTGTATCGTGGCCAGCCACGTCTCGAGCTGCGCGACCACGGGGTGGGGATCGGCCGTGGCGGCGTGGCGCAAGACGTCCGTAGCTTGTGGTAACGCCTGGGTGAACGGCGGGTCGAGTGGCGTCAGCGCCGCTTGTGCTTCCGGAGCCATCGCGTCGACTGCGAAACCCAAGAGCAACACACCTACCAGTAGTGCAGCCACCACCCACTTGCGGCGGCTATGGTCGACGTTCTGGACAGCGGTCGCCGTGACCACCGCCGGCAGCATGCTGCTGGCGGCTTGGGCGGTCTGCATCGCGGGCCGCTGCCGCCAGGCGAGATCCACCAGCTGGGTGAGACTGGTGGTTTCGCCACGTACAAGACGGTGGTACCGCGCTTCGTCCAGCTCGCCGGCAGCGGTCGGGGTGATGACAACGTAGGGAATCTGCCGCTCCCGGAGTTGAGCGGTGATGCCGGGGGTGTGGAAGCCGCCCGCCACGAGGACGACGGCCTGGCTGCGCGCGTCGTTCGTCGCACGTCGCACGTCGTGCAAACCCCCGCGAAGCGTTGTGCGTGAAATGTCTTTCGTACCAAGATCCTGCAACTCACGCTTCACGCTCCCCGCTTCTTGTCCCGTGTCCCCCGTCCCTTGTCCCGGCTCTGCGATCCCCTGCCCCTCCAGCAGCGCGAGCGTCTTCTCGCACAGCACGCGGTCGCGCTGGTGAGCAAGGGTGTAGAAGCGCTCCACGAACGGCAGGTGCGCGTCCACCACATCAGTCAGGTCCTGTGGTAGCTTCTCGACTGCGCTCACTTCGTTCGCTTCGCTCGAAGAAGAACTACGGACGTTCTGGTTCAAGCGAGCGGAGCGAGTCGAGAACCCCGCTAACCCGTGGTGAGGAGCTTGCTTCTCCAGAAACGCAAGGAAGGTCTGCGCCGTGAACTCATCACGGTGCGCCTGATAGTAGGCCACCTGATCCGGCGTGAGCTTCAGGCTGAAGAGGTCATGGAGCAAGCGCGCATGGTGTGAGAGCTTGGCTAAGGTCTTCGCATTCTCTGACCCTGCCAGCCGCTCAGTGAGCGAACGCTCCAGCTGTTCTAGCTCGGGTGCGATGCGATGGCTTTGCACCGCCTGAGCGAGCTTGAGGTCGTCCGTGAAAACCGTCAGCGCAGAATACGTTGTCAGGTCAATCTTCGCTTGCCGAGCAATACCCAGAAGCCTGGGATAGAAGTAGGCGGCCGCTACCGCCTGACGCTGGAATTGGCTGGCAAGGGTATCAAACTCAGCACGCAGCGGGCTGGAAGACTCCTGCTGCAGTTGGGCAGCGAGTGCTGGCAGCAGCCGTTGGAGCTCGGCTTCCACATGCTGGCGATTCACTGACGCCTCCAACTGCTGGATCTGCTGCAACCGCGCGAGGTTTGGAGCCACCGCCTCCCAAGACAGCCCCTGCTGCTTGGCAAGCTCGGTGAGCTGGCGCACATAGTCCGCCAATGCAAGGTCGCCGTGCTGGAAGGCTTCGCCCAGTTGGAGAAAGGCTTGCAGTGGCTTCGGGTAAAGCGTAGGTTTCAAAGTGTCTAGCGCCTGCTGGATCTGGGCGACGGTTTGTTGTGCGGCAGGCGCAATGTCCAAGACTTGCTTGAAGACCTCGCCATGCTCGGCGTAGAGCTGCGGCTCTTCCACACCATAGATCTGGATCGGCAACTGTTCGGTGATCGCCTGGTACTCATGTCCGGTCATCTCGCCAGCCGTCAGGAACGTCTTGGCGAGAAGGGTGCGAAGCACCTTGTCCTTCGGAAACTGCTGGAAGAGCGCCAGGTCAAACGGGCCGGTGGCGCCTTCCGACGCCACGAGCTTGAGGTTGTAGGCCTTGTGCAGATGCTGGAGTATGCGACCTTCGGCCTGTTGCGCCTCCGGCTGGGTGTGAAGATCCTGCAGCAAGATGACGGTTGGGTTGGACTCCCGCCCCCCCCTGTCGGGTGGCGACCAGACTTCAAGGATCTGCCCATCCTCCGGCGGAATAGAGATCGCCGCGAGATCCTGAAGACTCGCAAGGCTAAGCGGCAGTTGTGGGTTGACTCGTAGCTCGTAGCTCGGAGCTCGTGGCTCAGTCTTCCGAAGCATCCCCTGCTTAGCATCAAGCTCCCGCAAGTTGCGCTGCTGGACGGCGTCGTAGGAGGCTTTCTTGGCTGCGAAGATCGATTTGGCGGAGGGCTGGGCCAGGAGATCAGGCGACGGCAGACAGAGCAAGAGCGCGAGATTGACTACGATGGTATGGTAGAAACTCCACCTGCCGAGATTCCGTTTGTAATTGGTCATACAGGTACTCCTAGAAGATTTTATATTATCATAGGAAGTATACACGACTTAACCACTCTCAGAAGAACACCGTTAAGATATCTTTGATTCACAGAATTGCAAGTAATTGCTAAGGCAATTGATACGCGATGTTCACTCGTCAGGATTGATCATTGAGACGAAGGATACCTGGAGCTCGCTGGGGAAAATCGAGGCCATCTTGGGTTCGTGTTTGAGCGAATCCTTCGACTTCGCTCAGGATCAACTCCGCGAGTCGAGAACGCAGGTGGCTTCTCGACTCCGGCCACTCCGTGGCCTTCGCTCGAAGACGAACCCATCAGATTCATGTTGACGAGGTGCCACGGATCGCGGGGAAGAAACTGGGGTTATTCGAGATATCCGCTCATGGCAATTGGGGGAGCGACGCGACCTTTGTCACAAGCTCGTGTCCTCGTTACTCGTCACCTGTCACGTTCTTCAGGTTCGATGTGCACGATCACATCAGAGACGCCCGGTAGCTCCCGCTTCAACTGCTGCTCGATCGCATGACTGAGCTGATGCGCCGATTCCACCGACATCCGGCCATCTACCGTCACGTGGAGATCGATATGCACATCGTCGCGACGCCCGCGCGTCCGCACTCGATGACACCCCCGCACCTCCGGAAGCGCTAAGACCACCTCGTTGACACATGCCGAAGGGAAGACCGTCCGGTCGCACAGCGCGGCGAAGTTCGGTTTGACGATCTCGTACCCGGTGACCGCAATCAATATCGCAATGACAGCCGCCACCGCCGTATCCAGCATCGGAAACCCGGCGCGAACGCTGAGCAACGTGCCGATGACCGAGGCAGACACCAAGAGATCACCGCGCGTATGCATCGCATCGGCCACCAGCACGTCGTTGTGCAACCGTAGGCTGGCGCGACGCTCATACCACATGACGAGCGCATTCACTCCCATCGTCAGCAGGACGATACCGAAACTCCAGGAGGTGACATCGGGAGGAGGGATGACGCGACCTGACGTCAGTCGCTGCGCGGCGGCGGAGAAGACATGAATCGCCAACCCGAAGAGCATCAGACCGATGATGGCCGCCGCAAACGACTCGAATTTCTTGTAGCCGTACGGATGATCGGCATCACGCGGCCGTGCCGCCAGCCCGATCCCGATCCACCCTACGATATTCGACGCGCTATCCGACACGGAATGAAACCCGTCCGCCGTGATGCTGGCTGATCCAATGTATCGACCGTACATCACTTTGGCCGCCGCCACCGCTGCGTTGGCCACGAACACCCACATCAGCACGCGCTGCGCCTCGCGCAGACGGCGCCCGTTCCCCGCCACCGCTAATAACTCCTAGGGCGCATCTGCGCTCATCTGCGTAAGACTGCTCTGTCGAAAAGCTTCCAGCACCAGAACACAAACACCTGGCACTACTTGATCAACCGTCATCATCACGTCATAGCGCCTGGCACATGTTGTTGGCAACTCGCGGCCGTTCGACAGCGTAGAGCAAGCCCTCATCGACGCCCATCTGTGCACAGCTTCAGCAATGTACTCTCAGCGGATGCTCCGCTTCCCCTGCCAAGCCAGCACCAACGGGCTAACAATATACACGGTCGAGTACACTCCCGAAGTGAACCCAATCAGCAGCGCAAACGAGAAATCACGCAGCACGTCGCCGCCGAAGAGATACAACCCCAGCACCGCCAGGAGCGTTACCCCCGATGTCAGGATCGTCCTCGATAACGTCTGGTTGACACTCAAGTTGATCAGCTCAGCCAGATCGACCTTCTTGCGCGCCAGACGGAGGTTCTCGCGCACGCGATCATAGATGACGATCGTGTCATTGATCGAGTAACCGGCGATCGTCAAGAGTGCCGCGACGATCGTCAGCGAGATCTCCCGGTGCGTGATCGCCAGAAATCCGAGCGTCACCAACACATCGTGAAACAACGCCAAGACACCGGCCATGCCGAACGCGACATTCTTGAATCGGAATGCGACATACACCATAATCCCGCCCAGTGAATAGAGCAACGCCAGCCACGCTCGCGTCCGCAGATCCTTGCCGACCGATGGACCCACCTTCTCGATCCGCAACACCTGGTACGCATTCTCGGGAAATGCCGCCTTGAGCTTCTCGGAGACGGCATCATAGGTATCATCGGCCGTCTTGACGATCACCGTCGTCCCCTCCGTGCCGATCTCCTGGATCGTCGCATCGCGCAGACCGATCTCGCCGAGTGCCGCCCGCACCTGCTCAACGCTCACCGGCTGCGCAAAGCGATACTCTTGTATCTGTCCTCCGGTGAAATCAATGCCGTACGCCTGCTCTCCTCGGCTGATGAAGTACCCGACTCCGCCGACCAATACCACCAGCGACGCCGTGTAGCAGAAGCGCCTCACACCGATGAAATTGATCTTCGTCTCACCGATCAGCCGAAGCATCCGCAAGTTCGTCAACCACCCGGCATTCAGCAAGATGTCAAAGATCGTCCGCGTCAGCACCACCGCGGTAAACATACTGGCCAGCAGACCGATCGTCAACGTCACACCAAACCCTCGGATCGGCCCAGTACCAAACTGGAACAGGAGAAACGACGCGATCAGCGTCGTCACGTTGGAATCGACGATCGCGGTAAACGCCTTGGCGTAACCGGCGCCGATCGCCTGTTTGATCGCCCGACCCGCCGCCAGCTCCTCTCGAATCCGCTCGTTGATGAGCACGTTGGCGTCCACCGCCATACCGATGGTCAAGATCATACCAGCGATACCGGGCAGCGTCAGCGATCCGCCCATGGCCGTCATGAAGCCGAGGATAAACAGGAAGTTCAGCGCGACCGCAAAGCTGGCAATGACACCTGCCAGCAAATAGTAGACGACCATGAACACCACAACGAGCGCCAGACCGGCAAGGGATGCCTGCAGACCGGCGCGGATCGAGTCAGACCCAAGCAACGGCCCGACCGTCCGCTCCTCCTCCACGTAGATCGGCGCCGGGAGCGCACCAGCCCGTAGCACGATCGCTAGGTCAGTCGCCTCCTCTACGTTAAACTGCCCGGTGATCTGACCCTTCCCAGCCGGAATCTCGCTCTGAATCACCGGCGCGGACATAACCTTGTCGTCCAGCACAATCGCCAAACGCTTGCCGATATTCGCCCGCGTCAACCGAGCAAAACGACGGCTCCATTGCGGCGAGAGGGTGAAGCTGACGTACGGCTGATTGAACCGGCTCTGATCATAATCCATCTGCGCATCCACCAGCGCATCGCCGGTCATCGCTGCCTCCTGCTCGAGCAGCAACTCCTCGTTCTCCACCTGCTTGAGCTCGTACCCCGCGGGCGGAGTGCCGGCCAGCGCTTGATTCAACTTCTCCGGATCGTCCGAGACCATCTTGAACTGCAGCTGTGCCGTCCGCCCAATCAACTCAAGCGCCCTTGCGCGATCGGTGATACCAGGCAGCTGCACGACGATCTCATCCTCCCCCTGCCGCTGGATGGAGGGCTCCTTGACCCCGAACTGGTCGACGCGGTTCCTGATTACCTCCAACGCCCGGTCAGCGGCGTCAGCCCGATCCTTTTCGGGAATCTGCGATGTATCCACCTTCAAGACCAAATGCATGCCGCCCTGCAGATCCAGCCCGAGCGAAATCTTCTCCTGCGGCGGCACAATCTGCCATGCGCAGAAAGTCACCAGCGCTGCTGCAATCAACACACGCCATAAGACCGTACGTTCCATGAGTTCCTTCCTTCAGTTGTTGGTTACCAGTTGAAACCCAGACACACGACGCAAGCTGCAGGACTCAAGCAATACCTACCACTTCAAGCGCAAAACGCCACTGCTTGGATTCCTTGTATCCTGAATCTTGTGTCTTGTGTCCTTCTTACGCATTATCCGCCTTGGACTTTCGTCACCGACGCGACGGCCGTTTTGTCGACTTCCACCTTGACGTTATCATCGATGCGCACCAGAAACGTCTTCTCCTTGACGCCAACGATGGTGCCATGCACGCCACCGATCGTCACAATCTCGTCGTTCTTCTTCAATTTCTCGATCATCGATTTCCGCTCCGCCTCCTGTTTGCGCTGCGGGCGGATCAACAGCATATAGAAGACCAGAAAGACCAACGCCAACGGCACAGCACTCAACCATGGTGGTGGCGCATTTCCTACAGCTTCGTGCGGCATGCTTACCCCCTTAAAGACGTCCACCGTCCACTGTCCACAGACCACCGATAACATCCGAAACGGTGGACCGTTGACGGTAGATGGTAGACGTGTTTCTCATTTCGCCTCGGCAACGATCGGCTGGCCGGAGAATCGTTCAATCATGGCGCCAGGATAGTAAACTGCCAGAATCTCCTCTGCTGTGCGACCTTGCTGCGCCATCGCCAGCGCACCCCACTGACACATCCCGACACCATGCCCCCACCCATACCCCTCGACCACCAACGTCCCATGCTCCACCCGGAGCCGACACCGAAGACTCCGCACGATGTCAGAGCCAAGGAGCGTCCGGAACGCCTTGCCGGGCATAACCACATCCTTCGACCGCCCCTCATCCGACAAGACGACCTCGGTGATTCGGCCGGAACGATTGGTTCCACGCACGCTGATCGACGAAACATTATCGATGTCATATCCCCCCTGTCGCAGCACCTGCACGACTTTGGCCAGCGGCGCCCGTCGCGTCCACTGAAAATGTTTCGTTCCTCGACAATGCGAATCTGCCACGCCAGCCAGCGGCGGCAGCCGAATCTTCCAGAGCTGATCCGCCGCCTCTGTCTGCCCACCGCAACAGGAATGATAGTAGGCCGGAAAGAGCCGCCCCTCCCACGTGAGCACCAACCCCTTGGTGTGCGACACCGCCATCGTGGTTCGACGGCGCTCCGCCCATCGTCCGCCGTACACCTGCGACGCCACACCTGCCGTCAGATGATAATCCTGTCCGGTGCTGACCAGCGCCTGATGCAACGCGAATGTCCGCGCCACAATCGCCTGCGCTTTCAGCGCCTCCAGCGGCCACTGATCCGACGTCTCCCGGTGCAAGACGCCGCAGAGATACTGCTCGACGTCGATCTCGTTGATGACGAGCAGCTGACGCTCGCGATCGCGGATGATGTCCACGGTCCCATGGAACGGACGCCGATTTACAGCGATCGGCTCTCCCCCCGCCGCACTCACCCGCACGCCATACACCTTGAGCGACCGGTCACCAATCTGAATCCCGCTCTCCTGCGCCTGCACATCCACGACACCGAGGTGCGAGCCCTCCATGAGCGGTTCATTGGTATGGAGCATGGTCACTCGGTACGCACCGTTCACACCCAGCCGCATCTCCCCAGCCCCCTGCAACACCACCACGCGCACCGGATGCAGCGGCGTTAGCGCCTCCGATGGCTCTCCTGCCGCCGCCCACGTATTGCTGGGGCACGAGACACGAGACACGAGACACGAGACGAGGAGCAAGATCACGCCTATCGACAGACGTGACCATCGATGAGCTTGCCCCATCGCAGCTCGCAGCTCGCAACCCGAGTCTCGAGTCTCGGATCTCGGATCTCGGATCTCGGGTCTCATAATCATCGGCGGCTCAGAAACCACATGATGAACGACAGCGCCATGCTGATCAACAGGCATGTGCCGAGCGGAGCATAGAACGTCCATGTCTCTCGGCGTACCACCATGTCACCAGGTAACTGTCCCAACCACGGAATCTTCGGCGCCCACAGACAGCACATTCCCGCCACCAGCAACAACAGCCCGATAGCGATCAAGCCCTTTCCGAAATCCCCCAACGAGCCAGCCATCCCTAACCCCTTCCATAACATGCGATGCACGCTCTAATAAACGCCACCATCCATTATGCCACGTATTAGAACGATGCCGGTTGCACCAGCGTGCCATCCTGATCGAGCGTGATCGCATACGCCCCAACGGTTGAAGGACGTCGGAAACCGTTGCGCGTCGCTCGCGCGAGAAACTGCAGGTTACCAGCTGATGTCACGACCACGTAATCAAAATACCGGTGGAGCATGCTATTAGGATTCTCCAGGTCAAGACGACCGAGATCATTCGTATACACATCGGCCAACCCACGATATCGATACTCTGCCCTGCGAACCATACCTAGCACCGTCAACGCCTCCGCCTGACGGCTGCGCTCAATCGTCTTGGTATATGCAGGTAACGCCACGCTGGAAAGAATCCCGACGATGACGACCACGATCATCAATTCCAACAGGGTAAACCCATCTCGATCACCAGTCATCCACCGCATCATCCTCCTCCAAACAACTCCGGCTGTGCCAGATGCGCGTGCGGACGCCCCAGATGCTGCGTCGTCAGACGCGTCGCCTGACGACCGCGCGGCGTCCGCTTCAAGAAACCGGCCTTCAGCAGATACGGCTCGACCACGTCAACAATCGTGTCAATCTCTTCATTGAGCGTTGCCGCCAATGACTCCACACCGACCGGTCCGCCGTCATACACATCCAGAATGACCCGCAACACCCGCCGATCCAGCTCATCCAAACCGGCGGCATCGATCCCCTGTCCGCGCAACGCCTCATCGGTCACCGCCTGCGTCACACGCCCGCGCGCTTTCACCTGGGCATAATCCCGCACGCGCCGCAGCAGACGATTCGCCACGCGGGGCGTGCCACGCGCCCGCACTGCCACCTCCATCGATGCTTCAGCATCCACTTCCACACCCAGAAGAGCCGCCGAGCGCCGCACAATCTTCACCAGATCCTCCGGCGCATAAAAGCCGAGATGATACGACATGCCGAACCGACCTCGCAGCGGACCACTGAGCAAACCAACTCGCGTGGTCGCCCCCACCAACGTGAACCGCTTGAGGTTAAATTTGATCGTCTTGGCGTATGGCCCCTTGTCGATCACGAAGTCGATCTGAAAATTCTCCATCGCCGGGTAGAGGAATTCTTCCACCACCTTGCTCATGCGATGAATCTCGTCGATAAAGAGCATATCCCCGGCACCCAGGTTAGTCAGGATACCGATCAAATCGCCGGCCCGCTCGATCGCCGGCCCGCTGGTCGCTGTAATCTTCGCCCCCATCTCCTGCGACAGAATGTGCGCCAGCGTGGTCTTGCCGACGCCCGGCGGCCCGGAGAATAGCAGATGCTCGAGCGGCTCGCCCCGCTCCTTCGCTGCCTGAATCGCGATCTGCAGATTTCCCACCACGTCCGGCTGACCGATAAACTCACCCAGGCGTTGCGGCCGCAGCGACAGGTTCAGAACAACATCCTCGTCGGTTTCCTGCTGCGTCAGCACCCGCTCCCGACCCTTAGTATCCGTTGCGGACTTCAACGCCTGCACCTTCGGCTCACGCCCCGGCTGCCCGCTCATCGCACCGCCTCTGCCTGCCGCTGGTGATAGACCTCGTTCAACAACTCTTCGACATTCTTCACATCCGGCCGCCGCGCCAGCGCCTGCTCCACCATGACCTCCGCCTCCCGTCGACGGTACTGCAGCTGCTCAAGCACGGCCAACGCCTGCTCCCTCACATCACCGCCCGTCGCCGGAGTCGCTCTCGCTGACGCTATCTCTTCCTTCATCAATCCAAACTTCCCCAATTTCCCCTGCAGCTTCGCCACAATCTCCCGAGCCCGCTGCTCCCCGATCCCCGGCAACGAACGTAGCAACGCTGTGTCCCCCCCATCGATCGCTCGGGCAATCGCCGGAATCGGCAGACTCAACGCCCGCAACGCTCCCCGCGGCCCCACCCCGGACACCGTGATGAACCGCTCAAAGAACTCCCGCTCAATCTCATGAAGAAATCCGATCAATACCGGGACGCTACGTGAAGGATCGCTCTGCAGATAGTGAAACGTCACCAACGTCAACGTACCGTCCGGCTGTACACACTCATCCAACGCCTGCATCACCGCATCCGGCACCAACACCTCATACCCCAATCCGCCGATCTCAAGCAGCACACTCTGCTGTCGACGCTCGATCAATTTGCCCGAGATCCTGACAATCACACCAGCACCTGCTCGCTCTCCATGATCAACGCATGCCCGATCGCCCCAGCCAAAGCATCCGTCACATCATTCGGCGTCGGCACCCGCGCCAACCCCAGCCACCGGACCACCATCTGCGCCACCTGCTCTTTGCTGGCGTTGCCGTTACCCGTGACGGCTTTCCGCACCCGTTTGGCCGTATAACCGACCAGCGGCACACCGGCCATCGCTACCGCTAGACAGATCACGCCGCGCGCATGCCCCATGCGGATGACGGCCAACGAGTGCTCGTAGTGTGCGTAGAGCTCCTCAAGCACCGCCACATCCGGTCGGCAATCCGACAACACGCCACCCACCTGCTCATACAACCGCTGCAGACGCATCGGCAACGTCCTATAGCGCGTCGTGCGAATCACCCCTGCCTCCACGACACGGCAGCTGGCGCCGCGCTCCGCCTCGATCACTCCATACCCGGTCGTCCCCAATCCCGGATCAATCCCGAGGATTCGCACAGCTGCTCCTGTATATCCGACCAATCGAGACTACGACGCACCCTCCGCTGCAAAGGCCTTCAAGATATCATCCGGAATATCAAAATTGGCATAGACGTGCTGGACATCGTCGTGCTCCTCGAGCGCCTCCATCAGCGCCAGCACCTGCTTCGCATCCGCACCGGTGACCTTGATAGAACTGGAGGGAATCATGGTGAGATCAGCCGACTGACATGCAACCCCGGCATCGGCAAGCGCCTTCTTGACCGCCTCGAAGTCCTGCGGCTGTGTGGTAATCTCGTACGCCTCGCCACCCACATTGAAATCCTCAGCACCAGCATCCAGCGCCAACGTCATCACATGATCCTCGGCAGCGTGGCTCTTATCGATCAGAAAATACCCCTTCTTCTGAAACATCCAGGCAACGGAACCGGCGCCCGCCAGATTCCCCCCCCTGCGCGAGAAGAGGCTGCGGATCTCGCCGGAGGCCCGATTCTTATTGTCAGTTAACGTCTCAACCAATATCGCCACACCACCAGGACCATACCCCTCATACGTGATCTCTTCGTAGGTGACTCCAGGCAACTCGCCGGTCCCGCGCTTGATCGCCCGCTCCATGTTGTCGGTCGGCATGTTCGCCTCTCGAGCTTTGGCCGCGACAGCCCGCAACTTTGGATTGGCCTCGAGATCCCCACCACCCTCCCGCGCAGCAACGGTCAATTCTCGAATCAACTTCGTGAACACCTTGCTGCGCTGCGCATCAACGATCGCCTTCTTATGTTTGATCCCAGCCCATTTGGAATGCCCGGACATAACCCCACCCTTGCTGTCAACTCACCATTACACACATACGACATCTGCCTTGAACCCACAAATAGACACGGCGATTATAGCATGGCGGAAAAACTGCACAAAGCCTCGATAAATCGAAAGTTACGTTGGAAAGACCGCGGAGCCGCGCTGAACAAGCGCGGAATCAAGGATGGGACGATGCGGAAATCACATCTCCTTCAGAACAGTCGTTGGTCGCTGGGTACTGGCAGAGCAGTTGAGGAATCCGTTAAATACATCGACTCTCCAGATACCGAAGACTGAGCTCTGGACCGCTTGCGATTGCTTGATTAACATCCAGCCAGTTCGAAACCGCTGAAGGTGTGGAGCTGGTATTTCACTAACGACTAACAACCATCGACTAGCTTACTGGTTTCCGCGTAGCTTCCGCGTTTATTCCACGGACTTATGGAAGCGCTCGTACACGCGCCCCAGCGCATCCCACACTTTGCCGGGGTCTCCGCAACTCAGCAACGTCATCGGAGCCGTACCGTAATAACTCCACGCCGCGAAATTCCGGATGCCGGCGTCCCACGCAATCTGCAGCGCCTGTTCAATCGTGGCTTCGTCGCCAGCCCGCACGTACACATTCTGCACCCAAAACTGCACTTCCTTGCTGGTCTGCTTGGCAACTTGGGTAACCTTCTGCGTAAATGGCTGCACTCGCTTCACCAGATTCTTCGGATCGGGTCCCCAATACGGATCTGTACCGATGATATCCAGCGAGGTATTCGTCGCAAATCTCTCCCACCGCTTCACGCCGACAATCCCATCATCAAACGGCAAGAGGCAGAGATTGTTCTTCATCCCCAGTTGTTGCGCCTTCTGAGAGAATAACTCAATCAACTCAATCAACGACTCCTCGCGAAACGCAATAACATCCTCGTGATCCTGCCGAGGCATGGAACGGCCATGGCGTGAACGGAATAACTCCTGACAAACCGCACAGAAGCATCCCCATCGGCGCGACGGCTGTTTCCCATCTGTCACATAAAAGTGTGGCTCATCCCAGAAGCAATAGTCCGCCTTCGCTTCAGCCGCTGCTTGCAGCCATTCGTTGAGGTATGTTCGAAACTGCGGATGATTGGGGCATGCTGCTGGTAAAGAACGTCCCGTCACATCAAGTTGATGCGTTTCAGGATGCTCTGCTACAAAGATCGTACTGGCCTCGCCACCAAAGACCTTGCCGACACCCCACGGATCGATATGAACGGACAATCCAAGATCATGCGCTAACGCAACGATCTCATTCATCCGTTGCCGATAGAAGCAGAGATCCTCTTCGCTGTAGGTGAGCACTACGAAATCACAATGATGGCGCTTGATATCTTCGAAGTCGCTGCGGACATGCCGTAAGTCGCGGGAGCTGAAATAACTAACGCCGGTACGCACTGGATAGGCCAACGCTACCCTCCATACATTAGACTCCGGACATCAAACGATCGACAGAACATAAATCCTGTCCACATCTCTGATAATCCAAAGAAATTATTGGAGTCACCACCGTTGACGCCATAAGTCTGGCTTCTCCGGGCAAAAAAAATCCCGGCAGCGTCCTACTCTCCCATGCCGTTTCCAGCATAGTACCATCGGCCCGGAGGGGCTTAACGACCGTATTCGGAATGGGAACGGGTGTTTCCCCCTCGGTATGACCACCGGGAAGTTCCATTACTTGATTATTAGACAACGCCACAGTCGAATCGACGAGCAATGCAAAATCAAGCCGCACGGCAGATTAGTACCGGTCGGCTAGAGTGCCTTACAGCACGTTCACCCCCGGCCTATCAACCTTGTAGTCTACAAGGTGCCTTCAGTCCGCTTACGCGAAGGGAGAATTATTCTCGAGGTTGGCTTGGCGCTTAGATGCTTTCAGCGCTTATCCAATCCGAACATAGCTACCCAGCCTTTGCCCCTGGCGGGACAACTGGAACACTAGAGGTTCGTCAATCCTGGTCCTCTCGTACTAAGGACTGCTCCCCTCAATTCTCCTGCGCCCACGACAGATAGAGACCGAACTGTCTCGCGACGTTCTGAACCCAGCTCGCGTACCGCTTTAACCGGCGAACAGCCGGACCCTTGGGACCTTCTCCAGCCCCAGGATGCGATGAGCCGACATCGAGGTGCCAAACCGGACCGTCGATATGAACTCTCGGGTCCGATAAGCCTGTTATCCCTAGAGTACCTTTTATCCGATGAGCGACGGCAGTCCCACAACCTACCGCCGGATCATTAAGCCCGACTTTCGTCCCTGCTCGTGTTGTAGCACTCACAGTCAAGTTGGCTTCTGCCTTTACACTCCACGTGCGATTGCCAACCGCACTGAGCCAACCTTTGGACTCCTCCGTTACTCTTTAGGAGGAAACCGCCCCAGTCAAACTGCCCACCTGGCACTGTCCCCTCCCCGGATTCACGGGGAAAGGTTAGAACTCTAATACAATAAGGGTGGTATTTCACCAATGGCTCCGCCCGACCTAGCGGCCGAGCTTCAACGCCTCCCACCTATCCTACACAGATTGGACCAAAGCCCAATACCAGGCTACAGTGAAGGTTCTAGGGTCTTTTCGTCTAGTCGCGGGTAGACGGCATCTTCACCGCCACTACAATTTCGCCGAGCCCCTCGTTGAGACAGCGTCCAGATTGTTACACCATTCGTGCGGGACGGAACTTACCCGTCAAGGAATTTCGCTACCTTAGGACCGTTATAGTTACGGCCGCCGTTTACTGGGGCTTCGGTTCAACGCTTCGTCCCCTTGCGGGGATTGACGCATCCCGTTAACCTTCCAGCACCGGGCAGGTGTCAGACCCTATACGTCGTCTTACGACTTTGCAGAGTCATGGGTTTTTGCTAAACAGTCATCCGGACCTCTTTACTGTGATCCCGATGCGCTCCAGCCGCAGGGCTTTCACACACCGAGACACCCCTTATTCCGAAGTTACGGGGCCAAGTTGCCGAGTTCCTTAACGAGGGTTCTCTCGAGCGCCTTAGGATTTTCTCCTCACCTACCTGTGTCGGGTTGCGGTACGAGCACCCGTGTAGCATGGCCATCCGCTATTTCTCGGCAGCATCGCGTTAGCTGCTTCATCCTTGCCGTAGCTTGGACTCCCCATCACCCCTGCTTCCATCTTGCGATGGACCTACGGGCTTGGACGACCACATCCAACCGGTCGCACAGCTTAGCGGTCTGCGTCACGTAAGGCATTGGCCACACGAGTGGTGCAGGAATATTTTGCCCTGCTGTCCATCACCTACGCCTTTCGGCCTCGGCTTAGGCTCGACTAACCCTGGGTGGATTAACCTTCCCCAGGAAACCTTAGGTTTTCGGCGTCACGGTTTCTCACCGTGATTTTCGCTACTCATACCGGCATTCTCACTTCCGCCTCGTCCACCGGTCGTTACCGTCCGGCTTCACACTACTACGGAACGCTCCCCTACCCCTCTGTCGCCTTGCGGCAACAAAAGCCTTGGCTTCGGTAACACGCTTAGCCCCGATCATTGTCGGCGCGAAATCACAATCGACCGGTGAGCTATTACGCACTCTTTAAATGATGGCTGCCTCTAAGCCAACATCCCGGTTGTCAATGCAATCTCACATCCTTTACCACTGAGCGTGTATTAGGGACCTTAGCCGAAGGTCTGGGTTGTTTCCCTCTCGACCACGGAGCTTATCCCCCGTAGACTTACTCCTATCATACGGTTCGGCAGTATTCGGAGTTTGGTTGGGTTCAGTAGTCTGGTAGGACCCCTAGCCCATCCAGTTCTCTACCCCTGCCGTCTAGTTCGATAAGGCTAGCCCTAAAGCTATTTCGGGGAGAACCAGCTATTTCTAGGTTTGATTAGCCTTTCACTCCTACCCACAACTCATCCCACAGTTTTTCAACACTGATAGGTTCGGGCCTCCACCACCTGTTACGGTAGCTTCACCCTGGCCATGGGTAGATCACCTAGCTTCGGGTCTACTCGATGCAACTCTGCCGCCTTGCGGCGGCACGCCCATTTCAGACTCGCTTTCGCTACGGCTCCCCCGTCAACATACATTGACAGGTTAACCTCGCTGCACCAAGTAACTCGCCGGTTCATTATGCAAAAGGTACGCGGTCACCCCAAGTCTCACCCGAAAGTGAGACGAGTCGGGCTCCCACCGCTTGTAGGCTTGTGGTTTCAGGTTCTATTTCACTCCCCTTACTGGGGTTCTTTTCAACTTTCCTTCACAGTACTGTTACACTATCGGTCGCTCAGGAGTGTTTAGCCTTAGGAGATGGTCCTCCCGGATTCCCACGGGGTTCCTCGTGTCCCGTAGTACTTGGGTGTGCTGCCGAATGCACCACACACGATGTCGCCTACCGGACTATCACCGTCTCTGGTGAGCCGTTCCAGACTCTTCGACTATCATGTGCAGTTGCATCGCCTATCCTGCGCGACAGGCCGACAACATCCCGCAACGTCCTACTGGCAACGAACGCAGTCTTGACACCAGCAAGATTTAGGCTCGTCCCCGTTCGCTCGCCGCTACTGAGGGATTCGCTGATTGCTTTCTCTTCCTCGGGCTACTTAGATGGTTCAGTTTGCCCGGTTTCGCTCCACTCCACCTATGAATTCAGTGGAGGGTTCCGCCCCATGACGGACGGAGGGTTGCCCCATTCGGATACCTTCGGATCAAAGCCTGTTTGCGGCTCCCCGAAGCTTATCGCAGCTTACCGCGTCCTTCTTCGCCTCTGAGCACCAAGTCATCCACCGCAAGCCCTTTGTAGCTTGATCCTACATTACTCGGCGATTCGACTTGTGACGTTGTCAAAGAACAGCCACCGTCGTGCTTTCTGACGGCGGATAATGCATCGCTCATGGCTCTCAACAACGGTAAAACCATGAGCGATGCACTACCTCTCTCACGACATCAATGAGCTAGAACTGGTGGACCTGAGCGGGATCGAACCGCTGACCCCCTGCTTGCAAAGCAGGTGCTCTCCCAGCTGAGCTACAGGCCCTGATTCCAATCCGGATCTCGGAATGGTGGGCCGAACAGGAATCGAACCTGTGACCCCAGCGTTATCAGCACTGTGCTCTACCAACTGAGCTATCGGCCCTTCGACTCGCTGAGCTCGCTCAAGACCAAATGCAAACATACTTATAGCATTGGCCTGTTCGATCCCCTCGGCTCGCTGCAACCATACTAAGGGTCGGTCCACGAGCACATCGTGTCACACTAAACGCTGCGTAACCATCAGCGCGTAGTAGCCACGATCGAAAATAAACAACCCCAAACCGTCCAAGCGAGCTCGCATAGCTCGCTCCCGCATTACTCGTTAGAAAGGAGGTGATCCAGCCGCACCTTCCGGTACGGCTACCTTGTTACGACTTAGCGCCAGTCACCGGTTTTACCTTGGGCGTTTCCCTCCCTTGCAGGTTAGGAAGACGACTTCAGGTACCCCCGGCTCCCATCGCTTGACGGGCGGTGTGTACAAGACCCGGGAACGTATTCACGGCGCCGTAGATGATGCGCCGTTACTAGCGATTCCGACTTCACGAAGGCGAATTGCAGCCTTCGATCTGAACTGGGGCCAGCTTTAGGGGATTGGCTTGGCCTCGCGGCCTCGCGACCCATTGTACCGGCCATTGTAGCACGTGTGTAGCCCAGGGCATAAGGGCCGTACTGACTTGACGTCATCCCCACCTTCCTCCAGCTTATCGCTGGCAGTCTCCTGAGAGTGCCCCGCTAACTTGCGTTAACAGGTAGCAACACAGGACGGGGGTTGCGCTCGTTGAGGGACTTAACCCAACACTTCACAGCACGAGCTGACGACAGCCATGCAACACCTGTGCAAGCTCCTGATTGGATACAGGTCGTCCCCCTTTCAGGTTCCTACTTCCTGCATGTCAAGCCCTGGTGAGGTTCCACGCGTATCGACGTATTAAACCACATGCTCCACCGCTTGTGCGGGTCCCCGTCAATTCCTTTGAGTTTCAACCTTGCGGCCGTACTCCCCAGGTGGGGCACTTAAAGGGTTACCTACGGCACCGACCCCCGAAGGAGCCGACACCTAGTGCCCATCGTTTACGGCGTGGACTACCAGGGTATCTAATCCTGTTTGCTCCCCACGCTTTCGCTTCTCAGCGTCAGTTACAGGCCAGAGAGCCGCCTTCGCCACTGGTGTTCTTCCCGATCTCTACAGATTTCACCCTTACACCGGGAATTCCGCTCTCCTCTCCTGCACTCAAGTCGCGCAGTATCCAATGCAGTTCTCCGGTTGAGCCGGAGGATTTCACATCGGACTTACGCAACCGCCTACCAGCCCTTTACACCCAATAAATCCGAGCAACGCTTGCCACCTCCGTGTTACCGCGGCTGCTGGCACGGAGTTAGCCGTGGCTTCTTCTTGCGGTACAGTCAAAGCTTTCGGCTTATTCAGCCTCAGCCCTTCGTCCCGCCCGAAAGTGCTTTACGACCCGAAGGCCTTCATCGCACACGCGGCGTCGCATTGTCAGGCTTTCGCCCATTGCAAAAGATCCTCGACTGCAGCCTCCCGTAGGAGTCTGGGCAGTGTCTCAGTCCCAGTGTGGCTGACCAACCTCTCAGTCCAGCTACCCGTCAAACGCCTTGGTAGGCCGTTACCCTACCAACTAGCTGATGGGACGCAGGCTCCTCCTCGGTCAATAGCATGGCTTTCGCCAGAGGCCACCTTTGATCGCAGCACCATGCAGCACCGCGATGTCATCCGGTATTAACACTACTTTCGCTGTGGTATCCCGGGACCAAGGGTAGATTACCTACGTGTTACTCACCCTTTTGCCGCTATCAGGTCTTCCCTCTTGCTTGCGCTCAAGTTCCAACCAGATCGCTCGACTTGCATGCCTAATCCACGCCGCCAGCGTTCGCTCTGAGCCAGGATCAAACCCTCCACAAAAGTGATTCGAATACATAAGGTTCCGCTTTCGCTTCCCCTTACATACCCGAAGGGTTTGAGTACTACTTGTTGGGAGTTACGCTATTTTGAGCAAGCTTGGAACGGTTACGGGGTTGTCAAAGAGCACGCTTCCGCTTCCGGATGACTACCCGGACATTTCTCCTCTGTCAGAGGCAAAAAACAGGCATCTTCGCGATGCCTGTCTGCGGAAGACCGAGTTCTATGTAACGAAGAACACGAACAAACCGCTGTACTGCTGTCACAGAAATTGTTGCCATACTGTTGCTTGGCAAATTGCAAATATACTCAGTACTGATCAGCCTGTCAAGACTTATTTCTGGATTGATAGCTATCAACGGCTCCTGCTGTTACCTCAACAATCGACTCATATGTAACATCAAGCAACCGCAACAGATCCGACTGACTGATCCCAAGCGGCGGCATCAGCACAATGACGTTGCCGAGCGGTCGCAGAATAGCATCTCGCCGCCGAGCAGCCTGACACACGCGAATTCCTATCCGCTCTTCCCACAGATACGCCTCCCGACTCCTCTGATCCCGAACAAGTTCAATCCCAACCATGAAACCGATCTGTCGAATATCGCCCACATGCTTCAGCGTGCGGAATCGCTGCAGCTGTTTCGACAACCAGTGACTCTGATCAGCCACGCGACGCACGAGACCTGATTGATGATAGAGATCAAGATTGGCAACTGCTGCGGCGCATGCCAACGGATTCCCGGTGTAGGTATGGCCATGAAAGAATGTCTTGAGCGCTGCGTACTCACCACAGAACGCGTTGTAGATACGATCGGATGCCAGCGTTGCAGCTACCGGCAGATACCCACCGCTGATCGACTTGGCCACCGCCATGAGATCAGGACTAACACCCTCATGCTCACAAGCGAACATGGTCCCGGTCCGACCGAATCCTGTCGCCACCTCGTCGGCAATGAACAACACATCATACTGACGGCAGAGCTGCTCGACCCGTTTCAACCAACCGGCTGGCTGCACCAACATGCCGGAAGCCGCCTGCACCATTGGCTCCACCACCACAGCAGCAATTTCCTGGCCACGACGCTGCAAGGTCGTTTCCAAACCATCGAGGCACGCAATGCGACACGACGGATACGTCTTCCCCAACGGGCAACGATAGCAGTACGGCGACTCCGCTTTCTCCACGTCAAAGAGCAGCGATTCAAAGATCTTGTGAAAGAGACCGATGCCACCGACACTTACTGAACCAATCGTGTCGCCATGATACGCGTTCACGAACGAGATAAACGTCCGTCGCTGCGGCTGCGGCGGAGAAACCTGATGCCAATACTGGTACGCCATCTTCAGCGCCACCTCCACCGCTGTCGAGCCACTATCGGAGAAGAAGACTTTGGTCAATCCTTCCGGTGCAATCTCGATCAACCGCTTCGCCAGCTCGATGGAAGGCACGTTGCCCAATCCCAGCAGCGTCGAATGCGCCACCCTGTGTAACTGCCGAATCACCGCCTGATCGATCTCCGGCGTTCGATGCCCGTGCACTGTTGTCCAAAGCGACGACACGCCATCGAGATACCACCGCCCGTCCGTCGCCTTGAGCCAACTCCCCCGCCCCTCCTCAATGATCAGATTTTCCTGCTGGACCCAATCCTGCATTTGAGTGAACGGATGCCAGACATACTGTTTGTCCCATGCATCGAGCTGCTGAGGCGTCGGCTGGAGCGTCACCGGACGTTGAAGCAATTGGTCGAGATCAATCACCTGAGACACCAACTCAACTAACCGATCGCCGTTACTCACATCTGCCACCGCACCATTAGCGTGGGGAATCACACCAAGCACAGGCACGCCTGACTGACGAACGATTTCCTCGGCGTTGGTCCGAAGTGACTGATCCGATGAATCGACCGGCGCCGTACGGTTGAGCACAACGCCTGCAAGATCTAAACCGTACAACCGCGCCATCTCCACTGTCATCAACACTTGATTGATAGCACCAAGACGGTTGGGCGCCACGATCAGCAACGGTAACCCCAGCATCCTGGCCAAATCCGCTACTCGAACGGTATCGTCGAGTGGAACCAGCAACCCTCCGACACCCTCAATAACGAGAAACTCGTGACGCACGGCCAACGTCGCGAACGCTGACCGAACCACCTCCAGATCAACAGGACGTCCAGTCTCCCGCGCCGCAACACTCGGTGCCAACGGTAACTCAAGACAGACAGGATTGACGAGTTCATAGGAATCATCAACTCCTGCAGCGTTTATTAGGAGAACGGCGTCCTCAGAAACAAGACGGTCGGACACAAGCTTGTCAGCCGCTGATCGTTGATCATCGGCCGTTGGTAAATGCGCTAGAGAAACAGCGCCGGTGGCCACTGGCTTCATGACGCCGACGTTGATGCCACGCTGCCGAAGCGCCGCCGCAATCCCTGCCGCAACGATCGTCTTCCCAACCCCGGTATCAGTGCCGGTGATGAAAAGACCGCGAGTCACTGACAACGCCCAACCAACCCGTCTAGACACCTACCTGATAACCCCATACGCTCCAACGTGGTTCAGCAACGAAACCCCTTACCGTCTCACCGCTTTGCACCAACCGACCATTAGCGAGGAATCCTATGCCCAAAGATACCGTTACACCACAACCAACCGATGGGGTCAGGGCGCACCCTCGTGCCAGACCTCACTAAGCGACAAATCACGCCTCGCGTAATCCAATGCCGAATTGCTTGCGGAGTTGCGTCAGTGTCTCCATCAAGCGCTCGAGATCGCTGCACGAATGCTCTGACGTCACCGTTAATCGCAAACGGGATTGCCCCTGAGGAACAGTCGGCGGACGAATCCCCTGTAGATAGAACCCTGCTTCCAACAGTGTCCGACTGAACTGCATCGTCCGTTCCAGATCACCGATGAGAACCGGAATGATCGGCGTCTCTGTTCGGCCGATATCGAACCCCTCACGGCGCAATGCTTCATGCAAGAACCGCGTATTCGCCCAAAGGCGCTGCCGCCGCTCCGGCTCCTGCTGCACCAGCTTGAGCGCCGCAAGCGATGCCGCCATAGCTGCTGCCGGTAGCGCGGTAGTGTAGATCAAACTCCTCGATGCATTGATCAGATAGTTGATCAACGCCCGACTACCCGCCACATACGCCCCGACCCCACCCAACGCCTTGCTCAACGTTCCCATCTGCACGTCCACATCCGTACTGAGCCCAAGCTGTTCAACCACTCCGGCCCCGCGCTCCCCGTACACACCCGTGCCATGCGCCTCATCCACCATGACCATCACATCCCACGACATGCATGCAGACACCAGCTCGCTTAACGGCGCCACATCGCCGTCCATGCTGAACACCGTCTCGGTCGCCAACAACCGCCTCCCTGATACCGACTCCGATACCACCAACTCCCGCACATGCGAGACGTCACTGTGCCGATATCGTCGATGCCGCGCGCGACTGAGCACTACCGCATCCACCAGACTCGCATGATTCAAGCGATCGCTGTACACCGCATCGCCGTGCCCTACCAACGCCGTCACCACTCCCAGGTTGGCGAGATATCCGCTACCGTAGATGACCGCCGCCTCGGTGCCCTTGAACCGGGCGATCGCCTCCTCCAACTCACGGTGCAACGACGTCGATCCGGAGATCAGCCGCGACGCCCCAGCACCCCACCCGAATCGGTCCACCGCCTGATGCACCGCCTCCACTACAACCGGATGGTGCGATAACCCCAGATAATCGTTGGACGAACAGTTCACAACCTCCCGACCATCGAGCCGTATCCGGACTCCATCACCATCTTCCACCGTCCGAAGACGCCGCAACAAATGCCGATCCTCCAACGCCCGGAGGTCATCCGCGATACGCTGCTCCCACGCCTTGGTTCGTTGGTTAGATAGCGTTTTCGGTGTCATATATCAGATGACGTCACATCGCGGAACCACGCGGAAGACGGCGCGGAACAAACGCTAAAGAAACAACGACTGGTACTGAATGGTTACAGCAGACACTGCAACCATTTGCCTTGTTCGAACCATGCTGTCATTTCCCATTCTTCCGAATCGGCTGTCGTCCGCTGGTAGCGTTCCGCGCCGTCTTCCGCGTAGTTCTGCGCTCAGTTCAGCGTTCCATTAGATGTCGATCACGCACTGGCAGCGATACTCGTCGCCCTGCTGCACCGTTTCCAGCATGCAGTAGGTCGCCGCCTTGACCTCGCTCTTTGCTCGATGCCGTGACATATCCCAGGACTCACCACGCGCCTCACCCCGCAGCTCAGTCTCACGCCATTCATAGATCACCGCATCGCAGAAGCAGAGGTGCCGGCGACCGCTCTCAACCAGCAGCGTATTCAACCATTCTACGAGCAGCTCATCGGGGGATACGGCCTGACAACGAATCGATACCACCTGCGCCGGACGCACCGTCTCCAGCTCCACCATGACGGCAAACATCGCCCGAGCCGCCTCGCAAAATGCTTCAGGAAACGTGTGCCCGACACCAACGATACCAATATCAGCATCATGATCGAAGTAGTGGTAGGGCATTGTGGGAAATCCAGTAGACCGAAAGCAATAATCAGGAGGCAGACAGGGACGCGTGCTAGTAATCTCGCAAGACATTCCTCAACAGCACGCTTGTTACCTTCCGCTCACCGTCCAGCGCCTTCTGCCCGGACGCCATCACCGGCTGACTCACGACTCGATGATGTCACCAACGACCGGCTCGACTCGCACGCCCGTCTTCTTCAAATAAGCGACACCTTTGTCAAGCTGCTCCTTCGTCGCCTCCAGCTCGAGCACCACCTCGCCAACCGTCTCAGTAATCTTGGCGCGCCGGATGTTGGGCACCACACCATATTTCTTCGCCATGGAATAGATCACCGGCTTCTTGATGAGACGTTGCGGAAAAATTAGATGTACCATCCGTTTCGCCATGCCATCCCCCTTGCCAGATACCCGCTTCACAACCAGACAATCCTACCGGCGAGCGGCAGCGTGCGGCTGATGTCCCAATGATACCGCGGTCGCCCCACTGCTGCAAAACAACTCGTAATCGATCAACGAAGTGATCGACGGCCGCTCGCCGCAGAGCGGACAATCCGGCATCCGCGGCACCGATACCGTCCGAAACGTTCCTTCCAACGCGTTGAAGATCAACAACCGTCCCACGTACGACTTCCCGATGCCCAGCAACAACTTCAACGCCTCCGTCGCCTGCATCGTCCCCATGACACCGGCGACCGAGCCGAGAATGCCTGCCTCCTGGCAACTCGGCACCAACCCCGGCGGCGGCGGCTCCGGAAAGAGACAGCGGTAGCACGGGCCACGGCGCGGCACGATCGTCAACAACTGCCCCTCAAAGCGGAAGATACCGGTATGGATCAACGGCTTGTTCGCCAGCACCGCGACATCGTTGGCCAGATATTTGGTCGGAAAATTGTCGCTGCCGTCAATCACCAGGTCATACTGATCGACGAGCGATCGAATGTTCTGCGACGTCAGGCGCTCACGGTACGCAATCACCCGCACATCGGGATTCAACGCCTCCAGCTTCGCCTTGGCAGAATCCACCTTGGGAACACCCACATCACTCGTGTGATGCAGAATCTGTCGCTGCAGATTGGAGAGATCGACGCGATCGCTATCCACCACACCGATCGTGCCGACACCGGCAGCTGCCAGATACAACGCGCACGGAGATCCAAGACCGCCGACGCCAATCATCAGCACCTTGGAGCTCAGCAGACGCTCCTGCCCCTTCCCACCAACATCAGGCAGGATGATATGCCGACTATATCGTTCGATCTGATCGTCTCGGAACTGCATCGCGTGACCCAATCCTTCTCGTTTCACCTCAGACAACCACCGGGGTCAGACCTCTCACCGCAGCCAAGCTGCTTGGCGTGAGATCAGACCCCGACGAAGCAACAAAGACGTGCCAATCTCTACCCGCCGGCAATAGCCGGAATGATAGAGAGCTCATCGCCATCTTTGATCGGCGTGGCTTCCATCTTGAGAAACCGAATATCCTCTTCGTTGACATACACGTTCACAAATCGACGCAGCTTCCCCGCGTCGTCGCATAACCGATCTTTGATCCCGGGGTACCGACGATTCAAATCATCGATCACTTGCTGCACCGTCTGACCTTCTACCTGCACCTCGGCCCGTTGCTCCGTCAACTTCTGCAACGGCGTCGGAATCCGTACTATCACAGCCATCGCTGACTCCTTCCCCAGATGCCACCGCACCAAACCCACAGAAACGGCGGCACTATACCACCCTCACCGTCGGAGGGTCAAGCCGCGAACCCCGGACGCAAGTTTCAAGCTACAAGCTTCAAGTAACACCTCAAACCAAAGATACAAGGCTCAAACAGGTCCGTCGACAGCCTTCGACATTCGCCTCCCGATCTTAACTTGTAGCTTGCGGCTCGTAGCTTGTGTCCGCATTTCAGGCGATGCGCACCTGCTCGACATGCAGCGTTGCATCCGGCTTGACCTCGATCCGCGCTTTGAACGTCCGCTCCAGCTGCGCCAGGTCATCCCGCTTGTGCGTCAAGATATACACCGCCACCTCCGGATGCAGCAACAGCTGGACATGTTCGGCGCGCGTCTGCGCCAGAAACCGCTTGATCTGACGCAACGCAAAGATCGTCATCGTCTGCGACGACTTCACCGCCCCGCGACCCTGGCAGTAAGGACAGTCCTGGTACGACGACCCCTCGACGCTCGGGCGCATCCGCTGCCGCGTCATCTCCACCAAACCGATCTCGGAAATCGCCAGCACGTTCAGCTTCGCCCGATCCCGCTCCATCGCCCGCTGGAGCACGTTGAGCACTTCGCGACGATGGCCGGGATGATCCATGTCGATGAAGTCGAGGATGATGATGCCGCCAAGATCCCGCAGCCGAATCTGCCGCGCGATCTCGACCGCCGCCTCCTTGTTGGTCAGGAACGCCGTGTCTTCCAGATTCTTGCGCGACG
>Ga0247727_10004016_pt1 | contig 31773 bp, 1 predicted proteins | sample WisWelCaveWW1625_FD_202498 | JGI IMG/M metagenome (GOLD analysis project Ga0247727, IMG submission 202498) | Biofilm microbial communities from Wishing Well Cave, Virginia, United States - WW16-25 | ecosystem: Environmental > Aquatic > Deep subsurface > Groundwater > Cave microbial mat | place... | reverse complement strand
TTTCGGTCGTTTGGCCCCTTCGCCCAGCGGGTTGAGCCTCTTATGCGCTTCGTGTTCCTCGGACCGGGAGTTTGCTTACAGCTTCCTCCGGACCTCGCCTCGCGGCTTGGCCATTGCTGTTCGGCTAGCCCGGATAATTCAGTTGCACGCGAGGACCGAGACGGAAAAGATGGCCCTTTTTACGAAACAAAAAAGTGAGGACGTAGCGGGGACTACGTTCGAACTTTTTTGTGAAGGGAAAAGGGCCATATTTTACGTCGAATCCCGTGGGCAACTGAATTATTCGGGCTAACGGTTCCTTCCATCAAGGCCCGTAGAGGACTTTCACCTCCTTTGGAAATTTTAAAGCCCGTTTTAGGCGTTCTGACTCAATATTTTCAGCACCTGAAGATCCCGGTCCGTCATGGGCAGGATGCGGATCACGTCGCCCGCGGCCAGCAGGATGAAGGAGACGAGGTTTCTCATGTCCTCCGGCACCGAGGTCAGGTCCCAATCCGCTATGAAGTCCGCCGAAGTGATGCTAAGCCGGTAACTCTTGAGGGGGTACCCCAGGGCGGCGCCGACGGCGACGTAGACTTTGTCCACCTGGAATTTCCCTTCGGCCAGAAGATTCGGTTCGGCCGGGAGAAAAATTTTACCCGAGGCGGCCTTTGAGGCCAAGGTGTTGATCCTTTGTTCGGCTTCGGTGGGATCGGTTTTGGCGCGAACGTATTCTTTGCCTCGCTGGTTGATCATGGCCCAGATTTTATTCTCCACCCCTTTCCCGCCTTCGACCGGCAGCAAGAAAGCGATGTCTTGTTGGTGATTCAACCCCACCACAATTTCTTTCCAGACCGTTTCCAGGGCCGCTTCGGCTTTGTCCGGATCAAACACATCCTTGGGAATCGGGATGAGGTTCACTTGAGCATGATCCGCTGGAAATTCCGGGAAGAATGTCGATCTCCCCCGGAGGGACCGAATGAAGGGGGGACGCTTGGTTTCGATCGATTCTCTCGCCTTCTCGGCCAGAGAGTAGAGGACATTCGCGACTTCGGCCCGATTTTCCGTCCCGAAGAGCCGGCCGTGCTGCCACAACAGGAACGCCGCGAGATCACGGACCTCGAGCCCCGCCAGCGGAGCCCATAATTGAATTTCAAAAAGGGAGGCCAAAGCGTAGGTGAAGAATCCCCGCTGCGCCGCACCCTTGTCCTTTTGGGCGAGGGTGTTGAAAGAAGCGATGAGGTCGCGGATTTCCTTCTGATTCAAGAAATCGACCTCCACGCCGTCCCTATGAAGCCGATAAAATAATTGCAAAACCTGATCAGCATCCGTCAGCCCTTGGGACAATTGGCCATCGAGAAGGCTCGCGAGCTTCAGGAGATTGAACTGCCGCCGGGCTCGCTCCGCGGGGTTTTCCTCGATAACGCGGGTGGGTTTCAATCTCTCCGTCAATCCCTGAACCACCGGCAGAAGGGCGGCCAGGGATTCCAACATGGCCGTTTGAACTCCCGCCAGGGGCTCGATGGATGTTCCCTTGGCGGCGGCTTGGGCCGCCGCCAAAAGCATCTCCCTATTGCCCTTCGTGTCCAATAACGTCAGGAAGAGCCCCTGCCCGCCCTGTTCTTTTCGCTTTTCGGTCAGCGCTCCGTAGGAGGCTTCGGCAAAATAATGACGCACCAAGTCCGGGCTCACATTGTCCAAGTACCCCTTGGCGAACCCCGTGGCCGGTCGCCCTTTTTGCGGCAATTCGGAAACCATCGAAACAAAAATGGGGAGATAATACCTCGGCTGGGCAAGGACTTGCTGGTAACTGATGTGCTGATCTCCCGTGCCCTGAAGAACCCAGGGGTAGCCCATTTTTATCAAGGCGTCCCGCATGGCGATGAATTCGGCTCCCTGCGCATAAAGGAAGAAAAGTGGCCGGCGGCCTTCCTTCTCGGCGTGGAGCACGGCCTGGCGGATCATGTTCTCATACGCCCCGGCGCCCTTGGCGCCTTTCAGCCCCGAAAACCCCGAAATGTTTGTTTGGGCTTTCTGGTCCCTGGCTTCTTGAACGATGTCCCCGTAGGCTCGTTCAATCGCTCCTTTCTCCTTGGCTTCCGCCGTTTGCAAAACCTTAAGCCTTTCTTCCAAAAGCCCTTTCCCCAACTCCACGAAGGGCTGCCGGACGTAGAGATGCTCTTGCAGAATTCGTGTGGCGGGATTATCGAGGTTGCTCATATCGACGTCCTCGTCCGTGAAGCCCCCACGAATCAACGCCCGCGCGATGAGCCGATCGCCCACCATCGACGTGACGCCGTAAAATGTCGTGGCCAATTCAGCGAAGGTCTGGGCGAGCGCCTGCCGCCCCGCCGCGGCGTCGAAGGACGCGTCAATTTTGACTTGCCCATCGATCTCTTTTCCGGAAATGTTGATCACCAAAGCGCGCGGGTCTCCCAGATAATGATGCCTCTGGACCTCCCAATCGGAAGCGCGAACGGCCACCAAATTGGCGGTCCGTTCTTCCCCGGCCGGGTCCGCGGGCCACAGGCTCTCATTGAAATTCTGTTCGATGGATTTGCCGTACCAAAAGAATTCATCGTCGACCACGAGAGCGATCCGCTCAACGCGCTGGTCCACGATCCGGTTGGCGATCCCGTTGGCGATATGGTTTCCCGCCATCACCCGGGCAATCCCCGCGTCGCGCGCCTTCCAATATTTTTCCGCGTCGAGTTTGTGATAAGCGAGGAACGCCAACATGTGAAGGTCCGCCGTCCAACGGCCGCCCACGTTGTCGAACATGGCGCCGAAGCCCGGCGCGTCGGAACCAAATTCCTTGTCCAACTTCGAATTCTGGACGAAAGCCGAAAGACGGCTTTCGTCCACGCGGTCTGTGGTTTCAAAGAACATGTTGCCGAGGACGTTCCCCAGGACTTGTCTGACCTCGGGCTCAGAAATGGAAACCCCGGCCGCCGCGGCCCTCTTCGCCAGAAGCGATATCAAACTCTCAGTGCCAAATCGCTCTGAATCCACCTTAAAAAGATCCTTCCCCGGCCTTTCTTTGGCGTCGATGAAATTCACTTCATGGAGCGTGTTCAAGAAAACATCGGCGAATCCCTTCGCGCTTTGCTTTTCCAACAGGACCGCCAAAAGTTCCAAAAACACCATCATCATCTCGTCGGTGGAACCGGATTTCGAACTGGGGATGACGGCGATCTGGTCCCACTCGATGCCCATTTTTGTTTTCAGCCCCTCCAAATAGGCCCCGTAGTCCTTCCCGAGCTCATATTCGCCGACGATTTTCCCGGTGACCGCGTCGATCACCTCAAAGACGGTCGCGTGCCCCTGAAAAGGCGTGTGTTGGCCGCCGATTCCGGGTTTAATAATGAGCCGAATGGGCCGTCCATTTCTCTTCGCCCGGCGATCAAAAAAAGATTTCATCCCTTCGTAGACCCGTATGTAAGCGTCTTTGCCGCCTTTGGCGAAGTACCCCTGGTTTCCCGCGTTGTCCCCCCGGGCGAAGGAACCGTTGACCACCGCGCCGGCTTCGACGCCATAACCGTCCTGTTTGTATCCTCCCTGCAAGAACCGTTTCAGCATGCCAGGGTCCTTGGAAGCCAACACCGAGCCGGTCAACTTCGCGGTGACGCCCTTCGCCACCCGGAGTTCGGTGTCCCGGTCCGGAACGGGAGATGTTCCCCCGCCGAACCGGCTTATCAAACCCAGTCCGCCCAACCCCAAAATTTCCGCGAACCATCTCCAGAGGCTTAACGTCCCCGCGAGCCCAAGCCCGAATCCGATCGCGTTGGCGTCGGGAATGAATCCCAAGGTCAAAGTAAAAAACAGCGCCAGCGGAATCAAGAACGAACTCGAGCCCCATCCCCTGATTTTCGATAACAACATAAGCCCAACGCCGCCGACCAAAAAGAGGAGAATCGATACGTCCCCCCAGAAACCGCTCGAAACCGCCGCGGAAGCGTCGGCCGCCAGCGCCGCCCCCGATATCCCCGTCGCCAGAGCGGCCAGCAGGATCTTGCCGCCCATCCCGCCGCCGGCGGTGGGCAGCGGCGCATCTTTCACCGCCTGACTCACAAAACCGTCGATGATGCCTTGCGCCCACGCGGTGATCTGTTCTTGCCTGGCCTTGTCGGGGGCTTCCACGTAAACGCGCAGGATGGGCTCCGTTCCCGAAGCCCGGAGCGAGATCCAACTGCCGTCTTGGAATTGAACATAGAAGATTTGCCGGTCGGCGCGGTCGAGTTCGTGGAGGTCTCTTTTCCCCTTTCCTTTGCCGAATATTTCTGCGCGGGCCTTGTCGCGCATGGTTGATTTGACTGCCAATTTGAGCGAAGGACCAATTTCAAGGAAGGCCGAGCCCGATTGTCTTTTCGCATTGTCAAGCTTATTCATTTCACTTCGGAAGTGGCGGACGATGGCCCCGTTTGTGCCCCCGAGTGGAGAAGCCACTCTCAGAACGACGGCCTTATTGCCCCCCTCGGATTCCTTGTTTTGCGCCTTGAATTCAGTTGCGACCATATTCGCCAGGGGCTGGTCCGAACGTTTAAAATCGGGCCTGGGGACCAACTGTCCTATCAACCGATAAAATTCATCCACCGTCTTGTTTCTCTCACTCGGGGATTTGCCGATTTTCGACCAATCCAATTCCGGCAACCCGTCGCTTTTCAAAGCCGCCGCAAGTTCAAGAATTAATAAATTGGCGGCAAAACCATCCTTATAAAGGATCCCGTTATGAAAAGCGAATCCGCCATTTTCTTCAAACAACAAAACGGGCTCTTTGCCTTCATTTTTCAAGATCCCAGCGACGCGGTTTAACTTTCGATAACCGACGCCCGACAAGCGGAGGTTTTGCTCTACGGGGATGCCGAAATAATCCAGGACGCCGTCGACCCAAATGGAAGAAACAAAGGATCGTACGGCGACATATTTGTTCTTTTCATTTTCCCAATTCTTACCCGCTTTCTTCTTAAGTTTGCTCAATTCGAAAAACAGGAACATGGCCGCCCAGTCCGTCCCATCCCTGTAACCCTGGGGTGTGACGCCCATCCCCCGGTCACAGTCCCCGTCCACCGCCCCGGCGATTGCGCCTTGCTTGTCTTTCATGAATTCAATGAGCGGATTGAGATTTTTTTCGGTCACTTCGGAATTGCGAGTTTTCTTTTCCAAATCGGTTTCGGCGCCGAAAAACGGGTGAGAGACGACATTCCGGAATACGACTTGCGCCTCCTCCTCCCCCGGTTGGCCCTCAACCGCCGTCTTGACTCCCAATACGTCCAGAACATCTTTAAACCAGCCGCCCAGGCCGCGTTGGGCGTCAAAATACATTCTAACACCCGACTTTTTAATAAGGTCCATGTCGATGCCGACCTCGTTTTTGACGTATTCCGCGTATTCTTTGACCGGGGGCTGCACCCGGCGGATCAAACCGTTATTTCCGGCGGCCCTGAGAATTGACTTCGCCGACTTGACGTGCGCCACGATGGGATTCGTCAGATCCTCATTGGCCAATCCTCCCGTTTTCCCATCGAAGAATTCGATCCCGCCGTCATAACCGGGATTGTGGCTGCCCGTGTTGTTGATCATGACGGCGCCGTTGAAATAGCGAAGGGCAAACATATTCAAGGGCGTGGCGGTCCCATTTTTGGAGGGGTCCTGGATATCGTGAAGAATCACTTTGATGCCATAGGCCGCCAGGATTCTGGCCTCTTCTTCGGCGTAAGCTTTGGAGGATAGCATCGGGGCGTCGGGATCCGGCTGGCGATGGTCGTATCCGATCACGACAATCGGCCGCCCGTCCCCGTCCATCATTTTTTTCGGCAGTTCGCCTTTTTGCCATCTTTCCAAGAGATGTTGGGCCAATCCATAAGCCAAGAGTTGAATGTGGGCCGTCGTAAAGATTCCCTCCGGATGTTCGTTAATCGGAAAATGGCCGCGCCACCCGGCGGTCGGGAAAGAAATTACCCCCCTCTCCGCCGGCGTGAGAGTGGCGGGAATGGTTTCCAAAATTTCCGCCGCCGCAGACGGGGCCAATGTTGATGGGCCGGTTTGCTCCTCTTGAAGTTCGATCAAGAGAGCTCGACCCACTTCGGCCCACCCGGGGTTCTTGGTGTGATTGGCCAATCGCAGGGCGGCGGGGAGGAGAGACGGAGTCTTGGTGTCGCGCGTGCTGTTGATTTCATCCAGGATTGCCTGGGCCGCCCTCTCCACACCCGCGTCGATATGAAGGCCGGGAGCGCGCAGGATACCTTCGATGATTTCCAGCAAAACAATGTTCAGATGCGCCTCAACATAACTTTCTTCACCCTTGGAAAGCCCCCCCTGTCCCTTGAGATACCCGCGGACCTTCTCCGGCGACACGATGGACGCCGCCGCGATCCCCTGGATGAGGCTCTCCCGCAACGCGGGTCGGACCGCCGGGGCCTCCGCGGAAGGGGCGAGGGCGATTTCGACCGCATTTTGGTCCACAAAATTTCTGAGTTCGGGTTTTGACAACGCTTGACGCAGAATGGCCTGAAGTTCATTTAGAATTTTTGCATCCCGGCCCTTTGCCAGGAAGGACAACCTGGGCTCCGTCAAGGAGCAGCGGAGGACCATCGATCCGATAAACGCGCCTTTTGTGTCCATTATTTGAAGGCGAATTCCCCCGACTTTTTTGATATGCCCCGCCTTATCCTTCATTTCCCATTGCTCTCCGGGAGAACGGATGAGGACAATTTTTAAATTGGGAAATTGCTGGTGGAGTAAAAAAGTGACGTCTTCGATAATTTGAGGCAGGAGAACAAATCGTGACTGGCCCGGCCCTTCGGACACCTTCGGCCGGAACTCTTGCATCTCGGGGTACCAAGCGGGTTTCCCTTCTTTTTCCCTCGATTCTCCGGCTCTCCGAATCTCTTCGGCAAGGGAGGACTTCCCTTGTCCTTGCCTCTGTTGCAAAGTCAAGGAATAGGTCAGGAAATCCAGGGCGCCCAACAACCCATCGGCGACGATGTTTCCTTCCACATCGGTGAAATACAAGGTTGAACTTTCGTATCCCACCGGGGCCCCCCTGGCTTGCAAAGCATGGGCCACCGAGGCCCATCCGGGGGAATGAACATTGCCCTCTTTCGGCTGGACCCCCGTCAACTCGAAAATCTCATTCCCGGATCGGATATCGAAGAGGTGGTTCCCCTGGGGGTGCATTTTATAAATCATGTAGGCGGTTTGTGTGGGATTCAGCTCGTTCCCCTCCTCGTCCAGGATCCTGACGCGTCCCCCGTCGCCTTCCAGGACGATCATAAAGACGGACTTGCCTTTGTTTTCTCGCCTGACGGCGTCAAAGGTCTCTTTTGAATGGTTCGTGACGCTGACAAAAGGAATCTTCAATTTTGCCAACACGACCGGGGCGACTTTCCCCATGACCCCCTGACCCGCGTCGAAGGCAATGACGACATCTTTTAAGGGATTTGACGATGGGTCTTCCATTAACTTCCGGTCCTTCAGGAGCGCCGCCAATTGCGCTTCAACTTTATCGGCATAGGCTTCAAGAATTTTTTGCTCGGTGGCTTCCCCCCGCTGGTCCTGAGGGACCGGGGTTAACGCTTCTCTCCCAACGGCCTTTTCCAAGACCGTATTGAGATCTCTTTTGGAAATGGCGTGCAATTGACCATCGGAAGACCTGTAGCTGATTTTAAAACCGTTTTCGGACTCGGGCCCCTCCGCCGGATTGTGACCAGCCGTGATTTGGACGACGGCGTGGGGTTGCCTCTCGTTGTCCCGGGAAACGATATCGGAAGCCGGTGTTGATACGGGCTCTTCCGAATAGCGCACGTCGCATCCCATGGCGGTCAACCCCTCGACAAACGCTTTCCGAAGGGCGGGGGTTGTCCAACGGTTGTCGCCATTGACCTGAACAACGGGCTTCTCCGATTGGAAAAGGACCGCCGACAACTCGCTGTACAGGGAGTGAATGTCTTTTCCCAGGCCGACGCCCAAGGCGTACGCCGTTTCGGGAACCAGGAAAGGATCTTGTCCGTCGTCCGTTTTTCCGTTGAAATCGCCGGTTTTTCCCCGCAGATCGCTGGTTTGAACCAAACTGGATTTACGTTCTTTTAAAAGCCGCTGGCCCACTTCCAGCCGCCGGAGATGCTCCTCCAACGAGACGTCATTGGAAGGAGTGCTCACCGCCTCCCACCGGGCGGAGGACGGAGGCGTTTCCGGCTCCGCCGCGGGGACAGGCGCCTCCCGCCAGGCATTCCGGACGTAGGCAATCCATTCCCGCTGTTCAAGCGCGGCGATTTTCCCCTTGGCTTCCTCAAAACTTAAACCTTTTCCGACGTAGCCCAAGGCCTGCTCAAAGGTCATACCGCCGAAGGTCGGCAAATCATAGAGGGAGGTCTTTGCCGTCATTTGGTCGAAATTGCTGAGTCCCACAATGTCAAGGATATAAGGATGTTCCCGGGCCAATTCAACAAAGGTTTTTTCAAGTTCCTCTTCCGTGATGGGTTTCCCACGCCGAAGGCCATCGGAAGCGCGTTTGGCGTGAATACGTTCTTCAAGAATTTGTCGGATCGGCTTTTTGTAATCCATATTCCAGGCCCGTACCACAAAAGTGCGCACGAGACCCTCGCCGATGTGGATGGGGATGGTCACGGTCGTCTCGCCGCCGAAAATATTCACGGGCGCCTTCGTCGGGACAGGGCCCGTTTCCCGGGACATGACGTTCCTGTGCCCGACCTTGGCCTCCGTGAAGTCGTAATTGGACCCGAATTCGGGAGTCCGCCGGAACGTTTCCACCGTGGCCCCGGAGCCATGGAACTTGACGGGGGCCGAAATTTCAAAGTCCATAAGGACGCTGTCGGGGGTCAAAACCAGTTCACGGAAATCGGCGTTGAACCGGATCACGCCGCTGATGAGGCCGCTCCCCTCCGAAACGACAATTTTATAGCGGCCCTCGGCGGGCGCTGTCACCAGGAGATTCATAAGGAGGAACTTGGCGTCGGCGAGTTCCGCCCCGAGTCTCCTTTCAACCCCGTCCGTTCTCTTGTAATAGAGATCAACGTTTGAGGGAAGGCGGACGCTGCCCGGGTTGCGGCGTTGGGGGTATTGAAGGCGGGGGTTTTGAATGACGTTCCGGTACATGTTGGCGTTCACGCCCAGGTTGCCGATATCCCCGGCCTGGGAATCCTCTCCATAGTTGAATCCCAGGATGGCCACGCCGTTCTCCCGGGCATAGGCGATGGCCGCTTGGGAGCGGGGATCTTCCATATTCCTTTCGGTCACGCCCTGGAAGACGTTGGTGAAAATACTCGTGCCGTTCCCCTTGTCATCGATCACTTCCTGTCCGATGCGCACGCCTGTTCTTGGATTGATGATTTCGGCGAATTTCGCAACGAGCAAGTCCCAGATCGTGGCTTTATCCCCCATGAGGAAGAAGAGATTCATTCCCAAATTTCCCCGGCCCGCCGCCACCATTTTGTCCACCAATACAGAGAACCGCGGTTTTTCAATGAATTTCAATTCTTCTCCCGACTCCTTGTCGTCACTGGTGAAATTGCCTTTGTCGTAAAGAAGATATTCCTGGAATATTCTGTTGGCCGCCGAGAGTTCACTTTTGAACTTTTCGCGGAATTGCCTTCCTTTTTCCTTGACGGAAGCCAAATCGCGGACAACCCTCTGTTGGGCCGATTGGACCCGCTGGACCTCTTTTTCCACGACTTCGCCTGTTGAAGTCTTGCCCAATCGCTTGGCGACCATGGCGGTGAGCGTTCCCCTATCCCTCTCTAACAATTCGCCGGATTCCACCTTAAAAACCAGCCTTTCGGCAATGAAGCCGCTCAAAACCCTGTCGTCTTCTTCCAACAGCTCCCGGACGGGAAGACCTGTCCCCCCCACCTGAGCCGAGGCCTCGCGCATTTTTTGGATGACTTCCGGGGGAAAAAGCCGGAGAAAGGGACCTGAGACCGACATGAAACGGGCCGGGAGCTCGGTCAGGGGGTGTTTACCGAACCGCGGGTGGGCGCCGAATTCGATGATCCCATCCGAGGCCGGCCAAATAAAAACCCGCCGGCCGTAGTTTCCCTTCATTTGGAGCCAGGCGGCGGCGGTGGTGACGACGTTGAAGTCCAGGAATGGAATCACCTGGGCCTCGGGGTTTTCGCCGGTCCTCCGGAGCCGCAACAGGTTTTTCAGGCTGAACTGCCCGTGGTGGGCGTTGGTCGGTGGGCCGCCGCGGGTCTTGCTGCCCCCGTCGCTCACCATGGCGAAGTGTTCAAATTCAAAAAAAGAGCGGCCCAGCGCGTCGCCGACTTTTCGCATGGCGGTATGGGGGCCGCAGAAATCCGTGGTCAAGGTCCCGGGTTGTTCCACCGACACCAGGAATGTCAACTTTCCCCCATATTGCGCGGAAACGCCCTCGAGAGCTTTGAGATAAGCCAGGTAGGTGTCGGGAGAGAAGTTTTTTATGTTGATGATGAAGTAAGGACGCAGTCTCCCCGATTTCATGGCTTCTTCGGCCACGGTGTAAAGGCGTTCCGCGTCTTCAAGGCTGTTGACCTCGAACACTTCGCCTTTTTCCAGGCGCCGCCTCTCCTCGGCGGAGAGGGGGGGGCGGTCCCGGCTTTCGTCCGCCGGCGACCGAACGACTTGGAATCCGGCGCTCCACATCAGGTCCTCAATGGCGTGGGCCATGGCGGGATCAATCTCCCGGGTCGCCGCCTCCCGGAGCTTCGTTGAGGCCAAAAGGCGGTCCGCCAAAACATCTTCGTAAGGCATGTCCATTTCGGTCACGCGCCTTCGGTTGAGGACGGCAATGTGGTGAAGGTAGAGAAGACGCTCTGAGGGGGGCAATTGGTCATAGGAACTTGTCGCCAGGGAAAGGCGCGCTTGCCTCAGGGCCACCTCCGTGGGGGGGGCAGGCGCCTGGGGGGTGTCCGGCCGGGGAATGTCTCCGATCAGATCGTGGATATATTTGGTCCTCTCAGACCGCCCGCCCAAGGCGTGGACCTTCGCGGCCATAGCGGCAGGCGTGACACCGGCCCAAACCAACAGTTGATCGTTTCCGAGCCAATCCCGGTCCAGGCGGATGGGAACGTCGGCGCGGATTTCATAGGCGTAGCTTCCGACGCGAAGGGATTCAACCTTCCTTTTATTAAGCTTTTTGTCGAGATAGCCGGCCTCTTCGATCCCGGCCAATTTATTGATGGCGAGGATTCTGCCCGTACGGCGGTTCTTCATACGAATTTCATTTTTCAACAATGGCATGATTTCAATGTCCGCCAATGAGGAGAGTATTCCCAGGTCAATGGAGGCATTCCATCCGGCTTCCTTGAGACGGTCCGCCAAGACCTGATTGGGCGAGACAGTCTGCCCCACGCCGGCCGCCAAGGACCGCGCCCGAGACCGCCCAACAATAAATGCCCGAAGCGCGACGAAGAAAAGAATGACCCAGCCCACCGCACCGAACAAGGCCAAGCCCCATTCCCGCGAAGTCAAGTCGGTGGCTAAATTCGACATTTGTTCTCCCCAACCGGCAAAAGCCAGAATTTTCGGAGCAAGGGCTTTGCGGGAACGAATCGGGAATGCTGGCAGGGACAAGGCGGCCATGAGCGCACCGAAGAGCGCTTTGGCCTTGGTCGATATGCCGCTGGATTTCGAGACTTCCCCCGGCATTAGGGAAGCTGTTTGTTCGTTATAGAGCTTTCCAAGGGGAATCCCCTTCGCGGGCTCTTTCCCTTGGGGAGACGCGACGAAAACCACATTGGTTTTTCCGTAGGAAAGAGGGACCTGGGCAACTCCGTTATTCACACTCACCGCCCCTATCTTAACGGGGAGGCCCGATTGCTCCATGGACTTTTGAGCGGATTCCCGCGTCATCGCCAGGGAACCTAACACCAGGGCTCCCACCAATAAAAAAGGCGCGAGACTCCGCACGATGCCAGAACCGCTGATCCCGCCTTCCTCCGCCGTCCCCAAAGGAGCCCGGATGAAGAGTTTTTCACCGAGCATGAGTTTCTCCAGCGGGGTGTGGGCGCGGACGAAGACGTCCAGGTAGTTGTCGTCCTTGTCGAAGGTGGTGAGGGACGGGGTGACCACCACGTGGGAGATGCCTCTCTTTTTCAACAGGCTGCGGACGCCTTCGGTGTGGAAGCCGCCGGCCACCAGCACGGCGGAGCGTTGGCCGGACTCCTTCATTTTGGCGAAGAGGTGTTTGACGAAATGCTCATTGCGGGCCTCGGCGTCCTTATAGAAGGACTCGAAGAGATCCAGCGGGAAGCCGAAATCCGACGGGGCCGAGGCGGAAACACCTGTTTTTTCGGCCAGGGCGCGGAGGCGCTGGGGCCATTGGGCCACAGCGGCGCCGCGGACGCCGTAGAGGGACCATTCGCGGTAGGTGAGGTTGTGGTGGACGATCTTCTTGATCAGGGCGGCGTCCCGAGTGAGAGAAAGCAGTTCCTTTTGGGCCGGGGTCTTGGCGAGGCCGGTTCCAATGGATTCCTCAAAAATTGTTATTTCGTCCAGGAAACTGGCGCGGGCGATGCCGTCGGACAGGAGAGCGTAGGACACGTATTTTTCCAGGGTGGGATAGCCTTTGAGCGAAACCCCGTGGCGGGAAGCCATTGATTTCAACAGTTGGTAGTAGTCCCCGAAGCTCACGTGGTGGAGGCGGAACTCCAAGCTTAAGGCCACGAGCCGGGTCATGTCCGCCGCGGTGAGGCTCCCGGTGAGATTTTTCAGGAACTCCGTCCGCTCGGATTCCACCTTTGTGAAATCAAGGGCCTTTTCCATGGCGACGGCTTTGCGGAAGAGCGTGATGTTGGGGAAGGCCGCCGTGTTCACACCCGCGGATTTGGCCGACCCTTCGGCGAGGGTGGTGACATAGTCGCCCAATCCGATCTTGTCGTCGTGGTGGGCCGAGCGCAGTCTTTCAAATTCCTGAAGAGCGGGGCTGTTGACGGCTTTTTGAAGGACCGCCAGGTTCTGGGCCAGGGCCCCTTCAAAAGCCGCCACGGCGGGCCGGTGCTGGACGGTGGCTTTGTAGGCCTCCACATTGGCCTGGTAGGTTTCGCCGTCTTCCACGCCCCAGAGTTCCGGCAGGCGGGGCGCGTTGAAGCCGAAGTGCTCGGCGCCGCTGATCATCTTTTCCTTCAAGAGAAAATCCGTCGCCCAACGGAGGGCCTCGGGGGCCTTCACGTCGCGGAATTTCTTAATGACGAAACCGCCCACGGCCCCTTCCAGCCCCACCATGTCCAAGCCCGCGCGGGTTTGATAGGCCTCCAAAATTTTCGCCATGTTGGATTGAGCTTCCGTGACGTTGTGGACATCCTGCATCAGCACCACGAGGGGCTCGCTTTTTTTGTCGGCGAAGGACCATTTGTGGATTTTTTTCATTCCTTCGGTCAGGTAGAAATCTTCAATTTCGCCCTGGGAAGTGACGAGGGTGCGCATCCAGTCCAGAAGGGGTTTTTGATCGGTGGTGCGGGGGGTGATGGGCAGGTCCGAAAGCCCTTTGGAAATCAGGTTTTGCGCCTGGGCGGAATAGGCCTGGAGGGAGGCGTCGTCCATGAGCATGGGATTGGCGTTGCCGAAGGCCGCGTAAAGCGGGTTAGTGTTATTTGAAGAAGAGGCGTCCGCGGGGGAGGACCCGTTGACGCCGTCGGCCGCCTTGCGGCGGTCGGCCCAGAAGTTGGCTTCGGCCACGGGCGCCACCGCCGCGCCGTAAACCAAAACAACCGCCAGCACGCTGGCCAGTCGGGCTTTAAGGACGGCCGAAAAATTTAGCGTGGTCAACTCGATTGTATGGCGTTTCATGCTCGTTCTCCTCCGAACGGGTCTCTTCCTGGTAAATCCAACTCCATTATTGAGGAATGACACGTAATTTCCCATTAATTAAACGTAAATTAACTGTAACAGGTTTAAACGGACATGAATTTCAAAGCGATTGAACTTCGAATCTTCGGCAGTTCATTTTCGGATGATTTGATTGGGGAGAATCGTCGCAACACTAGGCCTGCTTGTTGAATTCGGCTATTTTTTCTGTGTCGTCCTTCAGAATTTCCAAGGGAGAGGCAAGAGCTTTGAGACGGACCTGGCCATCCTGTAGGCCGAGGCCTCCCATCTTGGCCACAACCTCCGCCTCCGCACCCGAGAAAACGATGTCCACATCCAATTTGCCCGTCAATTCTTCCAGCAATCGCACGGCGAAAAGCCGGAGCGGCACTCCCAAATCGAACCAGAATTTGGACTGCTGGGCCGGGGAAATCACATTCACGTTCATGTTCATGGTCGTTGTGATCTCCCTGAGTTTCCGCTGAAGGTTTTCTCTATTTCGATTCACGACCTCGATATTATTCCCGTCGTCCAAAATAGCGGTGGGAATTCCTTGCTTCAGGGCCATTGCCCGAAAGGCCTGGATTAATTTTTTCTGTTGATCAACCGAAATGGCATTTTGACTGTCCACCACCAGTTCCACATGAACAGGGCTGGCAATCTCTCCCGCCTCCTGGCCCAGGCCCTTCAGGAAGAGCAGAAGCGTCCGTCCCACGGCGGAGTCCAGTTGGCCCTCATTCCCCAAACTGACGACCAGGGCGTTCCCTTTGAGAATTTCGGTTGAGCCGGGAACGGCGGGATCGCGGGGGGCGGCGACGAATCCCCCCGGCCGACGAAGGCTCTCGAAACCCCTTTGATACCAATCCCCCGCGCCTATGACCGGGGCCGCTTGCGCGCGGGCGACCAAGGCGAGTGGGGCGAACATGAGTAAAACCGGAAGGGAGGGCGCCGCCTTGACCATTCGATCGGCCAAATAGGTGTAAAGGCCGGACCCCGCCTGGGCGGCCTGTTGCATGGCTTCCCAGCCCGCTCGCAAGACCTCGCCAACATGACCCTGGGCCGCATCGGTCAATTGCAAAAGCGCGGGTATCACTTCAGCCGCTTGGCCCCAGAGGACCAAGGCCACTCCGGCCGCCACCACCGACACGATGACGGAGGGAAATTGGCCCCCTCGATCCGCTCGGTCCGGTCCCGCGGGGGTCAACCGGTTGTACTCCGCGTCATACCGCAAGGGCCCGAGAGATTTCAAATATTCGAGGAATGAACTCCTAAGGCTCGCGATAAATTCCTCGGTTTTCCTAAATTCATTCCACCGGAAGGGCGTGCTGAGATAAAGAGCCAGGGATTGGAAGAAAACACCCTGCATTCGATGGCGCCGGGCCTCATGGGCCAGGACAATGGCCAGGAGCAGTCTTCGGACGCCATCGTAGCGGCTCCAGGGTTGGACCAACCAGGGGACGATTCGAACATTCCCCTGAACGTCAATGTCGGCGAACACTCCGGAGCCCAAATCCGCTTCCGGCGACATTCCCGGAAAACCGTAGGCCGTTTTCAATTGATTAAGGCGGGCGTAATCGTCCTCTGTCAAATTCATCCCAACCGAAGCGGGACGCAATCGAGATCCCACCCAACCGAACACCGCGCGGGCCAAATAAAACGAGGTCCCATAGAGGCCCAAAACCGTCAAAATTGTCCCCCCGATCGCGAGAAGGAGCTGGGAGAAGGTCCGTTCGGTTAAATGGCTTAGGACATCGATGCCCAGGTAGGCGATCAGTCCAAAACATATGGCCGCCGCCGCCGCGCCCCAAAGACTGAAGTTCCTGGTCTGAGGTCGTTTATTTGAATCCCTGGAATCCGCTTTTGCCCCATCCGTTTTTTCCGGAGGCGGCGTCGACGAGGAAAGCGGGGGCCCGGTGGGCTCCCAAGAGGGGATCGTTGGAGGTTCCACCCGAAGCACCCGTTCATTCGCGTTTTTCAATTCGGAGGAACGCCAGGCCTCCGTGCTCTTCTGCCAAAGAGCGGTCGAAGAAACGGTCAAAAGCGCCGCCAAGAAAAAACTCCAGACCGTTCCCCGTATGGCCTCCCTTAGAGCCCGGGTTTTCTCTTCCCTCTCATCCCCGGAAGCGGGTCCGCCGCTTTGTCGGTTCGACCGAATGACCCTCCACCAGGGATCAACGAGGATCATCCAAAAATATCGGAGGGGCGCGGCCAAAGCGCCCGCCGCGAAGAGGAGGATCAACCCGAGGATCAACATGGAGTTGAACGCCACGTCGGGGGCCTTCACCCCCAACAAGGGGCCGAACAATCCCCGTGTGGAGTCGACGCCCATGACGCCGGAGGCAATCGCCAGGGGAATTTTGGCGATGGGTTCCAGGATCGGGCCCAGGAACGGCTGCAAGGCGGACAGATGGCTCGCCAACGTGGCCAGGATAATGATTACGCCGAACCCCCACAGCGAAGGCAGAATGAATTTCCGGAATTTATCCGGGATTTGAATGCTGGCGAAAAAGGCGGCAAAGGGTTGAATAAACATGGCCCCCAGAACGGTGCTCACCAGGATGACCCAATCCCGTGAAAAATATTGGTTGATCTGGTAAAACCACTCCAATGCGCCCGCCAGGGTTAATAAAAGCAGCGGCATCAGGAAATAGAAAAACCGGAGATATTTTTCCAGTTTTCGCCAATTGTATATGCGCTCCGCGATCAGATTCCAGAAGGGACTCCTGCGGGCCCGCTCCCTAATATTTTCATGGCTCTCCCTGGCGCGTTCAAGGCTTTCAAGAAAATCCCGCTGATCTGAACTGCGGAATCCCGTATAAGCCAGGTATACCCCGGTCAAGAAACCTGTCAAGGTGAGCCACGCTCCATCAATGCCGAGCACGCCTCCGCCCAGCCACACCAAACCAACGCCGAAGGCGACGGACCAGCCCAGCAGGTTGATGCGAAGGAATTCCGAAAACGGCTGGGTCCGCACATCCCTCCAATTGATGACCCACCCCCCGCCGGTCGTGCTGACCGAGAAACGGCGCAAAAAGGGCAAAACGTTGAAAACGACCGCTTGCGCTTTGGCCACGAGCATCCCGACGTAGATGGCGGTGGTCAACAAGATTTCAACGGCGGCCAATGGCAAATACCAGAGGATTGTCTTGGCCAGGGCGAAGGGGAAAACAAGGAGGGAGACCAAGAGGCTTCGGGTGGACAAAAATCGGAAAATCAACGAGGAATGGGAGAGCCAATTGCCGAACAACCGCTCGGGCCTCTCGAGGATGCCCAAAAAGGGCCCCGTGACCTTGGCGTGGACGATGAGAACGTACATCGTCATGGTCAATGACCAGGCGGCATTCGCCAATTCCACCTCGATGAAACCCTGCGCGAAGGTCGTGTAAATGAACCCTTGAACAAGAATCAGAAGGAAGGTCACTTCCGCGAAAATTCCTCCGTCCACGAGGGAATTAAGCGTTCCGCCCCGCGGCCCCTGACCAACGCCGCGCCCCCGGTGGGCCAGCCAGAATTGCGAAGTGTCGTTGGTGGTGAGCCATTTTTTAATCGTTCGCCACCACTCAAAGCTAAATGTGTTGGGCCGATCATCCCCGACCAACGGCCGGCCGTCGGGACGTTCCACCAGGGCCACGGAGAGATTTTTCGTCGGGGGAAGGCGGGACAGGGCCATTTGGGCCAAAAGGGGCTCCAGGGCGTCCACGACGCGGGGATTCATGGGTGGACGCCCCCGTCTTCCTTCACTCACCCACACCCACAGTTCCGTGACGTCTTCCAAGATGGCGCTCATGCGTTCGTCTTCGCTGTTAAAGGAACCCATGACGGCCTTGGGCAGAATCCCCTCGCGGGAATGGACAAATTCCGCCTGCGACCGGATTAAATGTTGGTATTGGCGCATCCACACCACGATGACCCCGGACATCAGCCAACCGATGGAATGGTAAAAGCCCAGGGGGAACCCCGGCCGTGGGCCGAAACGTTCATCGGCCACCGCCACGTCGAAGTCATATTTTCCAAAGGCCCTTACATGGTCGAGGAGTTTAGCCCAACCCACCTGGGAAAACCACAGCTGCTCGTCGTGCGCAAGCTGTCCGACAGCGCCCCAAAAGGTGGGAGACTCCATGCCGCCGTAGGGGAAATAGTAACCGGTTTTCCCCTGGGCCAAATGGAAATTCCGGCGAAATTCTTCCGAAGCCATCACCTTGTTCAAGTACAGTTGGGACCCGGGTGTTTTGAAATTGCCGTTGTCTAATTTGGCGGACTGGGCCACCCGAGGAAGGCCGGGGCTATGGGGCGCCAAATGCGCCAGTTCGTTGTGTTTCGCCCGGTCCCAGGGAACGAACCCTCCGCCGGGAATGATCGCGCCGAAAATCCATGGGTTGAGCATGAAATCCGGAACAGGCGAAAAGGGAATGGATTGCGCCAAAGATTGAAGGTCCCGCAGGCTTTGGGCCTCTATCCCCGAAATATCGCCGCCGACGGTGTTTGTAAGGATATTCACGACATCGCCGGGAGTTTGGGCGATAAGCCGAGCCGCTTCCCCGGAATTGGGCACTTGCGGCATCCGGTCCCGAAGGAATTGGGCAACCCTGGCTTCGGCCTCCTGAATCGCCCGGAGGTATTCAATTTGGGCAAGATGAGGAGGGCCCACGATGCCGGGGCGGCCACCCATATCAATGGCGACGGGGTTGAAGAGCCCATTCGCAATGTCCTGGACCCATTCGCCGCCGGCTTTGTGTTCGATCTCACCCTGTCCCCAACCGTGTCCTGGCGTCCCGTCCTCACCCCAAATAAAATATCGCCCAAGAGAAGCCGCCAGCGTCGGCGGCCGGTTCTCGGGAGAGACGATGAAAAGGAACCGCTCGCTGCCCGGATGACGAACGGTTGTTCCGTCCGGGCGGGTTTCGATGTAATCAAATTCCTCGGCGTACTCCTCCCCGATTTCCGAAATAATGCGGATGAATTCCCGGGGTGTCACCTTCGAATCGCTCATTTCGAAATTCACATCGTCCTGAAACCCATGCCTCCTCAAGATCTCTCTGATTTCCCCGTCAAGTTGCACGAGTTGAGGAATTCCGCGGTATTGGGCAATAAGGCGGCCGATTTGATTTGGCGCCGTTATAAATTCATGGGCCATGGCCTGGGCGCTGGAATCAAAGCCGTGGCCTTGAATTCTCCTGATCGCGGAAACCAAGTCCGAAACGGCATCCCGGTATCGATTTTCACCATCGTTGTTGACCGCCTTCGCAATGACCGCCAAAACGCGTTGGCGGAGTTCCAGGTATACCCCATAGTCTTCCCTACTCAGTTCCTGATTGTTCAATAAGCGTTCTTGGGGGAAGTTGTTCGCCGCCGCAATGGGATCATCGGTTAACTCGATGCCAACCTGGTTGAGAATTGAGGGTGAAATGCGAACCCTTGAACCTTGCCGCTCCCATTGTGCGTTGGCCTCATGGGCGATGAGCTCCATTCTTGCGGCGATGTCCTGGATACCCCTCATGGAAGGCCCGTTGATATGCATGATCACCGCCTGCCGCTTGTCGTTGTTGCCACGGAGGGATTGGGCCATCTTTTCGGAGATTTCCAACCGGAAATATTCCTCAAAAGTGTCGCTCGCCAAAATCTCCGGGAGCCAGGGGATTTGAATTGCGGAAATTTGATCCTTTTCCTTTAAATGGTCCTGAATATCCACGGGTTGCGCGCCGGCGGGGATTTCCCAACGGTTGAAAATAATGCGATCGAGATGGGGTGTTTGAAGCCGACCGACGCGGTTTTCCAAATCCGACATATTTTCGTATAGACCGTGCGCGCGTTCCGCCACGATGGCATCGGCTTGCCGCCTGGGGATCCCCAGGGTGACCAAACGGTGGACGCCGGCCGAATTGACGTTCAGCGCGATGGGGACCGTGGGGTCTTTATCGACGTCGACGGCCGCGATGACTTGGCTCCACGCTTCTTCATCGACTATATACCCATAGGGCTGGCCGAGCAATGTGGAAAACCACTTTGAGGTCATCACCAGCAGAAGCCCGTGAAGGCCCAGGAGGACGGTGAAGGCGATGTTGCCGCTCAGAAAATCAAGAACGGACGAAAAGACGTCGAAAAAAATCATTGACCCGCTGAACTGGGAATAAGCCGCGAGCCCCAGGGCCACGTAGGCGAAGGAAACGAAATAACCCTTTTTATAGGCAATGGTTTGAAACACGGTCAGCATGGGAAACATTTTTAACGCCGTCAGCGTGAGCACGAAGAAGACCAGGGCCGCCGGAACCGAGAAGGCCGCCGGGAAGGGATTGAGAACCGCCACATTCCAAAAAATCAATAGCAGGGCGTAGGCGGCGGTCAGAAATTTGAAGAGGACGAGCTTGTAGCGGAAAAGCACGTTGGGGCTCCACTGCCGGATTTGCTCCTTCGTCCAACCGGGATAACGGCGGCGGAGCGCGCCGCGCAGGCCGTCCTGCATTCGTGTGAGTTCGGTGAGACTGACGGATTGGAACAGCACGTGGGCCGCGATCTCCACGGCCGCGATCGTTCGGTCCAGCACGGACCACCGGGCGATGGCGAGGGCCATGATATCCAACACGTGGTGGATCGGGCGAACGATGAGAATGTAACCCAGGAACATCACCAGGGGCGTCAACGCCCCGATCAGGGGAATGTCCCCCAGCGGGGAATCGGTCTTGAAGCTTTCGTGCTTCCCGATCAGCACGCGATACCAAGCGGGTTTATCCGGAAGCGGGAACGCCTCCAAGAGCCGTTCTTTAATTTTGGCCCAGGCGGCCGCGTCGAAGGCCATGCTTGTCTTGCGATCCAAACGCCGTCCCTCTTTACCTCTTTTCGCCTGGTCCCCGACGGTATCGGCCTGAAGAGGGTCCAATTCCGGGAAAAAAATCGACAGCAGGCCATAGGGCTCGGGTTGCACCTGGTCCTCGGCGATCAGCAGCGTGAGCCAAGTCATGTGCGGCATGAGGCCCGCGGGCGGCTCAAGCATGGGCCGATCCTCTTCCCGGGCCCGGAGGTCCCGCAGGGCCCGCTCCTTGGCGGCGACGCGGTCCAAAAACTGCCGCAAATGGGCCGGGTCGCGTCCGCGTTGTTGGAGATTCCGCGCGACGCTCTCGAGGACCTTCCCAAACCGCTCCGGATCGCTCCGCAATTGGTTCCGCAGGGTGATTTCCAAGCTGGGCTTCTCCAAGAGCCACCTGTAGGGATCCGGCAGGCGGTCCAGGAGTTCCTTCCCCAGGGCCTCCTCCATCCATGTCTTTTCGGGGGTCACGCCCACCACGACCCAGCGCAACATCTCGGAAACGGCTTTCTCCAGATCTTTCAACGGCTGTTTCGGTCGGAAATAGAAGTCCGAAACCCCCAATTCCAGAATTTGGTCGACGAAAGACAGGGTCCTCCGGTCCACCTCGCCGCGAATTCCGAAATGCAGCGCTTCCGCCTTAACGCGCGTGCCGACGTTGTAAAGGGAGATCAGGTTCGCCTCGGTCACGGCCCCCGTCATCGCGTCCGCGGCGATGCGGAGCTCTTCGCTTTCCCGCCGCGCCTCATTGCGGACCGGATCTTCATCGAACCGGTGATTAAAGGCCCGCATCAGGTCGCCGATCTTGAGAGACAATCGGAGCCTTTTTTCCAACTGGGCGAAGGCGTTCTCAAAGCCTTCCTCCACGGATTTGACGGGCACGAGGCCTTTGGCTTTCGCGGCCGCGAGGGCCTTGTCGGCCTCGACCCGGAAAGATTCGTTCCCGCGGACCAGGAATTGGCCCCACTGGTTGTAAATGTCCTCCGCGAAGGACGACACGAGGCCGTTGTCGCGATCGTCTTCCAAATTGATGGGGCGGCCCAGGACCGTCTCCACGAGCGCCTTGACGCGGAGTTTCACGTCGAATTGGCGGAACCGCATTTCGTCGATCGTCGCGCCCTGCCGAAGCGCGCCCGCCAAGTAATCCTTTTGAGCGTCGTGCAGGGGATAGTTGCGCGCCAAATCGGCCCACAGTCTATTCAACGCGTCGCGATGGCCCAACAAGGCTTCGTTTTTGCCGGCGATCTCCCGGCGGCGTTCGGGATCGTCGAGGCGGAGACGGAGGGGCTTTAAAACGAGGTCCGATTGGTGGTGTTCATCGGCCACCGATTTCATCCGGCCCTGGCGGTCGGCCTGTTGGGCCACTTGGGTGATGATATCTTCCATGACATCGTCTTCCAACGCCCGCAAGGCGGGGCGGAAGCGGGCATACGGCAGGCCCCCCTTGCTTTCCGCCAGCATGGGCTGGCCGACCAGGGTGAAAAAACCCTCGCGAAAATTGCGGATCCGGACAAAGAGTTCGAAATTTGCTGCCCGCACCGTTTCCGGATCGGCCCCCTTCATTTTCTCCGCCAATCGCGCCCAGCGTTTCAACCACACTTTCTCACCTTTTTTGTCCAGGAGTTCGTTGAAGACGATGTTGTAGGAGAGCAGGAGTTCCCGCAGGGCGTTCTGGTCCCCGAGATCGCGAAGCCCGGTGTCGTATTTAAAAACGCTGTTGAGGCGGCCCAAAAACACCTCGCGGGTGGCTTGGTTTAAGGCGGGGTTTCGATCGCGGAAATTCTCGATCGCCGCGTTCAACAGAACGTAGGACAGGACAAATCGTTTTTCCGGGGCGACGCCCCGCTGGACGTTCCAAATGTTGGCCTGAATGAAAGCGGCGTCTTGCATCCATTGGGCGATGTAGGCCTCGATGTCCTCGGCGCGGGGCCCCACCTCGCGGTGGTTTTGCAACCATTCGAGACGCGTCGCCCAACCGATGAATTGGGAATCGGAAATTTTAAAAATCTTGAGCTGAAGTTCCTTGAGGGATTCGGGGTCCAGGTTCGGATCGACCGCTTTCAGCTGTTGGATGACGATTTGAGGAAATTGCCGGATTTCTCCCTTCAAAACGCCGTCGTATTGAAGCACGTGCGCGATTTGGTCGAGGCTCTTCGATTGATTTCGAATTTGATCCAAATAAGACGCGATTTTTCCACGTTGCAAGCGCTCGGCCACGCCGCGGCTGTCCTTGTGCGTGGTCATGTAGATCGATTGCAAAAACACCTCATAGACCGTTTCCCGCAAAAGGTCCTCCCGCGAGAAATTCCTGTCCGCCATATACTGCGCCGCCACCGCCACCGCGGCTTTGAGGATCACCTCCTGGTCCCTCAATCCGGGGATCCCCGCCTTGGGATCTCCCTCGACATGGCGCATCATCTCCTGGACGTTCGCCACCTTAAGCCACGGAGGTCGTTTCGCCGGGTCATCCAGATAGCCCTGAATCGTTTCCAAAACAATATCCGAGGCCGATTGATAGCGCATTTTGGCGGCCACAATATTATCGACGAAGGTTTTAAGATCTTTGTCGTGGTCCCGAATGACCATCGCCGAGCGGAATTCCAAAATCTTGTCATGGAACATTTGGTACAGATACCCTTCCTGCCCCCGCTCCAAGCGGAGTTCGTCCGCCTGTTGCTTTAAGGCCGCCGCGCGGATCGCCAACGCCCGCGCCTTGTCGGCGAGCCTTCCGGCGTCTCCCCGTTGCCCGGCGGCCTCCCGGGCGGCGGATCGGGCCAGGTCTTTCGACTCTTTTTCAAGAGCTTGAACCTTGGCCGACAGCCGTGCCCGATGGGCCTCCACCATCCCCCGTATCCCGATCAGGTCGGTGAGGATATGATGCAACTCCACGGGGGTCATGTCGGGCGAGCGATTCAATTTTTCAACCATTCTCGCCATTCCGCTGATGGTTCCCCAAACAGCGATGCGCTGGAGCGGATCGGCGGCGTCCAAATCCAAAATCATGGGGTTGCCGTTTAATTTCAAATACGTCTCCAAAAGCTCGCGGCTTTCCGGCCGGGAGAGGACGTCCACGTTCCTGATATGCGACCGCAACTGGGGCAACGACCAGTTTTCGCGCTCCATGACCGCCGCGAAAGCCGTGTAAGCGCCCAGGGTGCGGGGAGAAAAGGGATTGACCGGGGCCCCTTCGGCGAGCCTCTGCTGGCGGCGAAGGAGGGCGGTGAGTTCAGGCAGGGTCTGAAGCTCTTTGATTTTATCGAAGAGCGCTCCGGCCCGATCGCGGAGGGAATTCAAGTCCGCTTCTTTCCATTCCCCCTTTGGCCCGACGCCGCCCAGAGCGGGCCGACCGGTGGCGACGCGGTCGGCGTTGATTTCGGCGATAAAGAAATCCGCCCAGAAAATCGCCGTCGACAAGACCATGGTTTCGTAGAGCTGGCGGGCCTCGATCTCGACCTGGACCTGGATCGCGCGGCGAAGGGCCGGGTCTTTCTCCACCGCCAAGCGATCCCGGAGATCGCGGAGGCGCTGGGATTCGGGCAGGTTCACCATGAGCGTGAGAAGTTCTTCCATTTCCGGTTGCGGAAGGATTTTCCGCAATTCGGGCAGGAACACCTTCCCCACCACCTGCCGGAGATAGGAATCCAATTGGTCCGGATTCCAAGCCTTGGTCTGGGCGAGGGTCATCAGAGAGCGGAGAAGGGTGTCCGTCTGCAGGTCTCCGTAGCGGAAAATTCCGGGGGTCTCCGTCCGATTGGCTTCGGCAAGGGCCCGTTTCAGATCGGCAAGGGAAAGGACTTCGGGAAGAATGATTTGAATGGCGCTGAAGGCCTTGTCCAGAAAGGGCTTGCGTTCCGCCGGGGTCAGGAACCGCCTCATGTTCCGGTCCCAGGTCGTGGCCATCTGGGCAATCCAGAAATTGAATTCCGGCATCGCGAACGGGGGAAGGGACTCCGCCTTTCCGAGACGCTCCGCCTGATTCTGCTGCAGTTGGGCGAGGATTTCCGTAAGCCTTTCCGACCGTATCGCGGCCCGGGCCTCGGGGGTTTTATTCCCCAAATCGCCGGCCATTTCCGTGGCCATCATGGCCGCCAGGCCAAGCTTCCGGAGAAAAATCGGGTCGCCGGTTTTGGGGACGAAAAGGAAGTGACGCAGGTTTGGTTTCACCCGGTTCATCACCGGGTCCATGTACGTGGAGAGCATGGGGGGAAGGATTTCCGGGTCCGAAACCTCCGCCAAGCCCGTCATGACCTCCGGAAAAATAAGAGCGAACTCCGAAAGGAATCGTTCTTGAAATTCCGGCGGAAACCGGTTCGCGGCGAAGAACTCCTGGAAGAACAAACCCATATCCTGGGCGTCCAAAACGCGGTCCGGGGAAAGGTCGATCCCCGCTCCGGAAATTCTTCCGGCGGTGGGATGATCATAGGCCCCGCTGCCGAAGATTCTCTTCACCGCGTCCACAATCCAATCCCGAGACTTGTCGGGGGCCGCGTGTCCGGGAGGCACCGGACGGTCCTTTCCGTCCAATCCCGTCATGGTGGAAAAGGTCGCCAACGGGATGGCGTCCCGGGGAGGGACCGCGCGGAGAAGGGACCCGGAGGGAACGGGGGCTTGACCGCCGCTGGCGAGGAATTTTTTTAGAACGGCGGGCGGGAGGGGCTCTTCACGCTGGGGCGCCGGAGCGGGTTCCGTGAGGATCTTTTTCACTTCCGCGGCGGCGGATTCCGATCCGGGCAGGAGGCTTTGGAGGGGGGGCAGCAATTCATTGGCCTTTTCTTTTCCCAAAGTCGCTTCCAGATCGGCCGCCAGGCGCCCGTAAAGGACCATCAACTGGGCCAAATCCGCGGCCCGCTCCTTCAAAAGGCGGCCCAGGGTGTTGGCGTAACCGGCCACCTCTCCGGCGTGGGTGCGGCCCCCTTGAATCAGAAAGGCGATGTAGTCGTCCCGCCGGCCCAGGAGAGTCCGGGGGTCGCGGCTCATCTCCCGGGCCAGTTGGATGTCCAAACTCTTCAGATTTTCAAGAACAGTGAAAAGGAGATTTTGCCGCTGGCTGAAATCCTCTTTCAGCCGTTGAATTTCAGATTCCCGGCGGATCCGCCATTGCTCCGACTGGATCTCCTTCTCCCGGCGCATGGCGTCGAATTCCGAACCGATGATGCGCAGGCGGGCCTGGAGTTCGACCTGGATTCGGCCGGAATAATGCTGCTCAAACTGGAGGTTGGCATCGGGAAGGAGGCGATTCCGTCGCGCTTGGTCCGCCTCCGAGGAAACCGCCTCGATTTCCTTGTCCATCCCGCGGATGGCCGGATGCCTCTCGGGATTCAATTTCGCGCCCGCCACCTCCCGGCGGCGCGCGTCGATGATTCCGGGGAGCGAATCCGCCGATTGGATCCAAAGGGTCAGAAAGGGCATCACGTCGGTCCGGCCCCGGGCCAAAATCCCCTCCAAGTCCCCCTTGGCCCGGGCGAGATCCCGCAGAGCCGAGTTGATCAGGGTCCGGTTGTCCAGCTCAAGAAACCGCGGCACGCGGGCCTCCGCTTCGCCCCGTCGCGCGGCGAGGACGGCGTTCCGAAGACCCTCCAGCCGTTCGCCCATCCATCGCGCGGCGTTCGCTTCGAGCGCGGGCTGGAAGATCCGGGTGAAGGCCTGCAAGGCCTCCCCGGATTGCTGAATTTCCTCGGCCCGAACCGCGAATTCTCCGGTTTCCCGGCGCGCGGCCGCCGCCCGTTCGTTCCCGAACCCGGAGGCGTTGGGATCGAAAAGGTTGATCCTCACAAATCCCCGGAGGATCCTCTCATCGCGGACGCCCACGTCGGTCAACACCCCGGCCTCGATCTTGCTCCGCAATCCCTGCCGCGCTTTGGCGGCATCCCCTTGGGCTTGCAGGAGACGGAGGGCCAATTCCTTTTGTCGGACTTCAAGGTTCTTCCGCGCCAAGTTTTCCGGGGATTCCGTCAACGGACGGCCGTCGTCCTGTTTTGGTTTCAGGAGGCTTGGGTCCGGAAACAAGCCCAGGGCGAAGAGGGAGCGGCGGGCCTCCTCCTCAACCCGCATAGCCTCCAACAGCCTCGTCTCTTGAAAGAGCCGGTCCTGGCCGAGGATCAAATGCTCGTCCTGCGCTTCGAGGGTGGCGTTCGGGTTGACTTTCGGCGCCGGGCTTCGATCCATAACCGATCGGACTATGGATTTTAACTCCCCGGCCAACCGCCATTCCTCGATGGCGGTGATGCGGGCCGCGTTCAGGCGTTCCTTGTCGGATTCGGCCCGGGTGGCGGCCTGAAGCAGGCGTTCCAATTCGATTCGCCTTTGGTCCCCGCGTTCCCAATGCGCCCCGACGCCGGGAATCACCTTGGCCAATTGCCGTCCCACCTCGCTATTGCGCAAGCCCAGAGCGTCAGCCGTCTTGCCGGTGATTTCTTCAATCCCACGGCTCAGCGGTCCGGCAAAAAGGCTGATGGCCGAACCCCGGAGGGACTGGGCGACATTCAAATCGTCGTTGCCCAGAAGTTTGAACAGATTCACCCGCAGGCGGAGCGGTTCCAGGCCCATGGCCAAATCGGCGCTCAACAGGCGCTCCTCCACTTCGAGGAAAGCCATGCGCTCCGACAGGTGGGCGTCGTAACGTCCCAAGAGACTTTTGTCGATCCCCCGAACGAGGTCCGACAGGGCGGCCCCCGCCGGCGTGCGCCAGCGGGTTTCGGCGTAGAGGGAGCCGGTGTAGGAAAGCGTTTTGAAGGCGGAGAGGGAAAGTTGGTTGAGAAGGGGGAGGGGGTTGCCGGTGGAATCGGCCGCCCCGCTCGCAAGACGTTCCAGGGTCCGGGCCTCGGCTCGAAGGGCTTCGTAAATCTTCGGCAGGTCGCGGTCCGCCGGCGGGGCCAGAGCCCGGAGTTCTTTCAAGAGCTTTATCTCCGCCTGGTTCAGGAATCGTTCTTCGGGAGAGGTTTGGTCCATTGAAACAGTCAAAGTTTTTTGGATGGACAGCAAAACCCCTTGGGCCTGCTCCTTATTGTTGACTCCCGCGGCCGCGGCCAATTCCCCCGCCTCGGTGAGAATGGCCAGCGCCCTCAATTGCCGGGCCTTTTCGGGGAGCCCTGCAAGGAGCCGGCGACCGACTTCGTTCAGCTTCACTTGTCCGTCAGCCCGCTCGGCGTAAGCGTCGTAGCGCCGCAGGGCCAGGGTGGTGACCGGATCCGCGTCCCGGCGCGCCGCGTCAAAATCAGGGATGAAATTCCGGATCTCCAACACCTGCACTTTTCTCTGCGTTTCGGCCTCCGCGCGCTTGCCCACGTCGACGTCCGAGAGGGACAATTCGTAGTCCAACCGGGCCTCCTGGGAATCGGTCAATACATTGGAGGCCCGGAAGGCCCGGGTGATCTCCTTCTGGGCCTGGAGATTCCGGCTCCGTCGTTCTAAAAGGGGCAGTACGTCATCGACGCCCCAGAGAGAAATGATTTCCCGGCCCACGGACTGTTCCGCCTGGCCGATGGCCTGGGTGACGCGGAGTTCGTCTTGCTCCCGCTGGAGGTCCCGGACGCGCTCCCGAACGTCCGCGTTGAACTCCTTGACCGTCCACTCCGCGTCGAGGCCGACGCCCGGGGGTCCACGAAAGATTTCCGTCCATTTTTGGGGGGTGAGGCCTGTGGGGTCCCAGGTGCCTCCCACCCGAATGTTCGCGCCGACCTTCAGGCCCGTGTCGGCCTTTTGGGCCTTCCGTTCATCGTCGTTGGCGGCCTGGGTGGCCCGGGCCACCTGGACGGTCGTCGAAGATTCCCCGGCCTGGGCCAGCGCCTCCGCAAAATCGTAGGTCCGGCCGCCTAGGGCCTCCCGCCGCACGATATCCCGCACGGCGTCCACTATTTTTTTCTCGGCATTTCCAAAGAGGGAGGTCAGAGTTCCCCAAGGGTTGGTCACGGCTTCAAGAACGTCCCCCACGGCCCGGCTCGCCGTTTCCGCCAAACCCCCGGAGGGGGGACCGGCCAGGGGATAGGGTTCCTGGTATTTCGCGTCTTCCTTGTTAGCCCGCCTCTCGCGTCGTTTTAAATCTTCCTCAAACCCGAGGGCCTCCTCGACGGTCCGACGCAAATTGTAGGATTCGCGCTGGGGCAGGTGGCCCCGTTCCTGGTCCAAATCAGTTGATCCCGCCCGATCCTCCAGTAATTTGACCGCGGCCGATTGTTTTACCACGCGTTCCAGGGCGGAGTTAAGGATCACCTCGGACTTTTGCCGTTCAATCTCCCGATGCCGCAAAGCGCCTTCGTAAAGGCCCAGGGACCTCAGAAGGCGGTGGTGGTCCGCCTGGGTCCGGAGGTCCCGGGATTTGTCGAAAATCGTGGATCGAAGCGTGAGAAATACCCCCAACATCGGGTTCCAGGCGCTTCCCAAAATTTTGATAAAAGACTCTATCCTAGCCTCCCGCAGGACGGGATCGCGGATTTCGGCCTCCGCCTTTTTGACGCCGGCCTCGGCGATTTTGACGGCGAGGTCCGCTTGGCGTCCCAAACCCAATTGTTTGTAGTAGGCCTGCATGGCCTCCGGTGAATCGTTGATGCGAAAGTCGGCGGGCAGGTCCGGAACGATTTTTCGCATTTCCGAAAGAGTGACCTGGCGGCTGTGTTCCAGGTCCCGCAGATTTCGACGGGCCTCCTCCAGGGCTCCCAGCACCCGGGTGTGGAAACCCGTGTTTTCCACCTTGTCAATTTCCCGCCGGACGGCCGCTGGCGCCAGCTTTTCCAGCCGTTGAATATCGGCGCGTGTGCGCGCCAGGGCGCGTTCAAAGAAACCCAGATCTTCCATGAGGTCGCCCAGTTTTTCGCCCTGCTCCAGCCGCCTAAGTTCGGCCAGGCCATCCAGGATGACCAGGCTCCATTTCAGACCCTCCCCCTGCGCCTCCCGGTCGGAGTTGTAAAGTTCGTAGACGATTTGGAATTCCGCGCGCAGGATGGGGTCGTTGAGCAGATCGTTGATTTTCACCCCCCGCGAGATGGCTTCCCTTTCCAAATAGAGCAGGAACCCGAAATCCCCCCCCGCCATGTCCACTTCCCGGCCGAACATCACTTGTGCGTATTCTTGGTAATCGACATCGGCGATGTCCTGGAGGATGCGGGGGAGGGACCGGCCGGTTTCCCTTTCGAGGGTCTCCCGATTTAAAGCCAGATAGGTGGCAAGGGCGTTGACCTCTCCCAGGGATTTTCGGGTTAGAACATCGAAGGGGGAGATGGGCTCAGGGTCCAGCGCGCCGTTGCCGTCCCGATCGATTTTCAGTCCGTTCAACCCAAAAAGAGCGCGGAAGGTCGGGTTGGTGGTCACGACCCCGTAGCTCGCCAGGAAAAGACCTGCACTCACGGCGCCCGCCGGGAGGCGGAGCTTCGCCCTTTGGTAGTGCAGTTCAAAATCGGAGCCCTGATTGACAATTTTTTTGAATTCCGCACCGGTAAAAATGGCCTCATTGGCTTCAATCAATGTCTTGAGGGATATCTCCCTGGTTTCTTCCCCAGGATGGGCGGGAAAATCGATGACGCCGCCGGGCCGGATGACCACGCGCAGGATGACGTCCGTGGGGACGCCTTGGGGGTTGTAAACGATGCGGCTGGCCAGGGCGGAAAAGAATCCCGCCAAGCCCGCGATATCCCCCGCCCGGGCGCGCTCCGCCGCCGTTTTCGTCGGGTCCCCAATAATGGACAAGAGCTCATTAACATTTTTTCCCTGGAGGTCACGGGGCGCATTTGGATCCATCGTTCGCTGGAAGGAAATCAGGTTAAGAATGTAATTTTGGGTCCTAAAGAAGTCATTGACTTCCACCGATTCCGGGGAATAGGCGATGGATCTGCCTGACGCGTCTTCCGTCAAAAATCGCCGGACAAAGCTCCCGTCGGATTTGATCACCGAAACCAAGGCGTAAAAGGACGCAACGCCCAATGAAGTCTCCGCGCCTTTTCTTTCCACGGGGGTGGCGTCCCGGGCCCCGTTGGCCACAAACAGCAACCTCTGCACTTCAGGATTCCTGATGTATTCCTGAACGCCGGGGGATTCCATGAACCGTTTTACAAGGCCGTAATATTCACCCGCGGGAACCTCCAGCCTTTCCCTCTGGGTATGGATGACCATGACGTCCCCGGTCTCTTCCAGCCTCGTTATGGAGCCGCGCAGAACCCCCATGAGGACCTGGGCCTGTTTCGCCGTAAGATTGGGATCCACCAAAGCCCCTCCCGCCACCGCGGACAGAGCGATGAAGGTAAGACCCGGGAGTATTTCGCTGGTGCTGTTCAAAAGGGCCAAATACTCCGGCACCTTTGACAGCTCGTTCAACACGGTATAATACTCCTCCGCAGGCCGTGCCCTAATCTCAAAGACCGTTCCGTCCGGATTCTTTGCCACAAAAACCAACTGGCCTTCCCGGAACACCAATCGCGCGGATTCCCCGCTCGAACTCCCCAGCGTCACCAGCGCCTGCAACTGGGTCACGTTCGGGTCAGGCGCTCCCCCCGCGATGGCCATCAGCTCAAACGTCGTCTTCGTCCCGTTAAACCACCTTCTCGTCGTGTCATTCAGCCGCGCCTGCCACGCGGGCGTGGCCGCCAGGGCGTTCAATATCTCGTATTGTTCCTGCGCTGGTCGCGCCGATATTTTAAAGACGCTCCCATCGGGGTTCGTCGATACGAAGGTCAACACCCCGTTTTGGAACACCAGATTTCCGGATTCCCCGCTCGACGCCCCCAGCGTCACCAGCGCCTGCAACTGGGTTACGTTGGGGTCAGGCGCTCCCCCCGCGATCGCCATCAGCTCAAACGTCGTTTTTCCCTTAAACCACGTCGTCGCGTCCGCCAGCCGCGCCTGCCACGCGGGCGTGGCCGCCAAGGCGTTCAACACCTCGTAATATTCCTGCGCCGGGCGCGACGTGATCCGGAACGTGCTTCCGTCCGGGTTCGTCGACACGAAGGTCAACACCCCGTTTTGGAACACCAGATTTCCGGATTCCCCGCTCGACGCCCCCAGCGTCACCAGCGCCTGCAACTGGGACACGTTGGGGTCCGTCACCGCTCCCCCCGCGATGGCCATCAGCTCAAACGTCGTCTTTCCCTTAAACCACGTCGTCGCGTCCGCCAGCCGCGCCTGCCACGCGGGCGTGGCCGCCAAGGCGTTCAACACCTCGTAATATTCCTGCGCCGGGCGCGACGTGATCCGGAACGTGCTTCCGTCCG
>Ga0247727_10004015_pt1 | contig 31785 bp, 38 predicted proteins | sample WisWelCaveWW1625_FD_202498 | JGI IMG/M metagenome (GOLD analysis project Ga0247727, IMG submission 202498) | Biofilm microbial communities from Wishing Well Cave, Virginia, United States - WW16-25 | ecosystem: Environmental > Aquatic > Deep subsurface > Groundwater > Cave microbial mat | place... | reverse complement strand
GGAGCACCCAAGTTCTGGTGTAGTGGCAGCGGGGACACCGTTGCCGTTTGGTCATGGCGTAATTCTAGCATCTCAGGTGTCAGGAATAGGACTTTACCCTCAGAAAATATGACAACCAAACGTAGTTCGATCAAAACGGTTCCAGATGCAAGGCGTGGCCGCGATCTTCCCGGATCGCGGCACTCCGCTGCGACCCCGATGGCATTGCTTCGCGCGCCAGCGGAGTCTGCCAACGATCCATGGCGGACGCACAAGGAAGCGAAGCGCATAACGAAGCTTCGGCGGAGTGGTTGCGCTCCACTGGCGCAAGCCACGCCGCAGAGGAACCGTTTTCATCGAACAAGCCACCGATGGGCTGTGATCATGGCTGGTGGCCACGGTGATCGTCTATGGCCGTTGTCGAGAGCTGGTACGGCGAAGCCGCTTCTGCCACTTTGGAAGGGGCGAACATTGCTGGAGCTAACGTGGGAGCGCGCCGCACGAATCGTTCCGAGCTCACACATCGTGATCGTCTGCGGCCGCCAACATGCGGAAGCAGTGCGGCGCCTGGTCCCAATCGCTGGTCACCGGCTGCTGGCGGAACCGGCGCGACGGAACACCGCCGCCTGCATCGGTATCGCCAATCTCTACATTCAGCAGCACGATCCGGCTGCTGTCTGCTGCATGATGCCGGCCGACCATCTGATCGAAGATGGCAACGCGTTCCGCCACACAGTCGAGCAAGCGTTCGTCGAGGCTGAGGAACACGACCGACTGATGCTGATCGGCGTGCAACCGTCGGAACCCGCAACCGGATACGGGTACATTAAGATCGTGAGACGGGGGATGGGGGATGGGGGACGAAAAACGAGACACGAAAAGCAAGCCACGAGCCACGAGCTACGAGCTACGAGTGTCAAACCTCGAGTCTCGCGGCTCGCAGTCTACGAGGTGGAGCGCTTCGTCGAAAAGCCAAGCGTCACGCAAGCCAGCCGCTACACAAAGAACAGCATGTGGCTATGGAACAGCGGAATCTTCGTCTGGAAGGCGGAGACGATTCTTCAACGCATCTACACACATCTGCCGGAACTCGGTCGCGGCTTGCAACGGTTGGCATCGCTGCACAGTCCTGCAGCATGGAACGGCGTGCTCGATCAACTCTACCGGCGTCTGCCATCGATATCGATCGACAGGGGAGTCCTCCAGCGGGAACGTGGACTGGGAGTCATCAAAGCGCCATTCGATTGGCGCGATGTGGGAACCTGGCCACAGCTGGAGCAGTGTCATCCGACTGACGCGGTGCGCAACCGGACGATCGGGCAGCATGTCGGCATGGACACGCAAGGCAGCACGATCATCGGAATGGATGACCGGCTCATCGCCACGCTCGGCGTCTCGGATCTCCTGATCGTGCAAACGGCCGATGCGACATTTATCTGCCCCAAATCGCGCATCGATGGGTTGCGCTCGCTGGTACAGCGTATCAACGGCCATCGCCGGCTGCGGCAGTATCTGTGAGAATCTTGGCGCTGGACGTAGGCAGCAAGCGAGTCGGCGTCGCCATTAGCGATGAGTTCGGCTGGACGGCGCAACCACTACCGTCGATCGACGCGATGAAAGCCGGCGAGCCGTTCCGCACAGCGGCAGCGATCGTTCGCGAGCATGATGTGACCGAGGTGGTGGTGGGTCTCCCGCTAAACATGGACGGAACCGATAGCCGACAGACAGCTGGGGTGCGTGAGTTTGCCCAGCGGCTGCGCAGCTCGCTGCCGCGCGGCGTTTCGGTGGAGCTGTGGGACGAGCGGCTGACATCCCGGCAGAGCGAACGGGCAATGGGTGCTATGATGGTCAGGCGCACGGACCGCAAGCAGCGTTCCGACCAAATGGCGGCACAACTGATTTTACAAGGGTATCTCGAACGACAGCGAGGAGCAGGAACATGTCCACCGGACAACGACACCACGACATGACGGCATCTCCGTATCAGCAGGCGATACTGTCCAACGGTTTGCAGATCGTCACCCATACCATGCCGCAACGCTCATCGATCGCGCTCGGGCTGTGGCTGGCGGTCGGCGGACGACATGAGCCCGCGCACCGCTCCGGCCTCTCGCATTTCCTGGAGCACATGGTGTTCAAAGGTACGACGCACCGCAGCGCCCGTCAGATCAAAGAGTCGATCGAAGGCATCGGCGGCAGCATCAATGCCTTCACCGGTGAGGAGTTTACCTGCTTCTTCGTGAAGGTTCCCAGCGCCTATCTGGAGCGAGGCGTTGAGGTGCTGGCTGATATGGCGCTGTCGCCTCGCCTGACTCAACATGACATCGACCGCGAGCGGACGGTGATCATCGAGGAGATCCGGATGTACCGCGACCAGCCCGGCCAGTACGTCTACGAGCTGCTGGACCAATTGCTGTGGCCCGACCAACCGCTCGGATTGAGTCTGGCCGGATCAGAACAGACGGTCGCGCGCATCAACCACGTCAACATGACGGCGTATCGTCGACGCTACTACGTTCCGCGTAACATGGTGCTGGCGGCAGCCGGAGCGATCGAGCACGACATCGTGCTCCGCTTGGCAACGCGGATCTTCGGCCGAATCGCCGCCGGTATACCCAGCCAGTTTCGACGAGCGACCGTCGCACAACGACGCCCGCAGATGGAAGTGGCGGCTCGCAAAGTGGAGCAAGCACACCTGTGCCTCGGCCTCCACGCACTGCGTCGTCAACACCCCGACCGCCACGCCGTCAACCTCCTGCATGTCGTGTTGGGCGCCAACATGTCTTCGCGCCTCTTCCAGGAAGTGCGGGAGGAGCGAGGGCTGGCCTATGATATCGGCACACACATCAAGGTCTTCCACGACACGGGTGCCATGATCGTCAACGCCGGCGTCGATCCGGACAAACTCGTGCGCACGGTCTCGGTCGTCATCAAACAGCTGATGCGCTGCACGCAAGAGCTTGTCACCGCCAGAGAGTTCGAGCAGGCTCGCGAGTTCTACCTGGGACAGACCCAGCTGGCGCTGGAAGAAACGATCGAGCATATGTTCTGGATCGGAGAGACGTCGATCGCGCGCAGTCGGCTGATGACATTCGATCAGGTAGCGGCCGATGCGCGGCGAGTCACGCGGGAGGATCTGCGCCGGGTGGCCCGTCGGCTGTTCCGGCGTCAACGGATCAACGTCTCCGTCGTTGGTAACGTCGACCGCCGCCACCGCGAGCAACTGGCTGCGCTGATTCATCGGGAAGACGCGTCATGATCCGCGTGGCGCCGAGTCTGCTATCGGCTGATTTCGCACGGTTGGCTGATGACGTCCGATCGGTCGAGCAAGGCGGGGCCGATCTGTTGCACGTGGACGTCATGGACGGGCATTTTGTGCCGAACCTGACCATCGGTCCCGTGGTAGTGCAAGCTTTGCGGAGGGTGAGCCAACTGCCGCTCGATGTGCATCTGATGATCGAGGCGCCGCAGCGGTACCTGCGGGCGTTCAAGGAGGCGGGCAGTGATCATCTTACGGTGCACGTCGAGGCGTGCGGCCGTTCGCTGGCGAATACCTTGCGGGCGATCAAAAAGCTCGGCCTCTCCAACGGCGTCTCACTGAAACCGGCAACGCCGCTGTCCGCGATCAGCACCGTGCTGCCGCTGATCGATATGGTGCTAATCATGAGCGTCAATCCGGGATTCGGCGGTCAGGCGTTTATGCCGAAAGTGTTGACCAAAGTGCGGGCGCTGCGCCGGATCTTCGACGGCGCGATTGAGATTGACGGTGGCATCAACGAGCAGACGGCAGCGATGGCCATCGATGCCGGAGTCGATGTGTTGGTAGCCGGAACATTCATCTTTGGTGCAACAGACCGAGGAGCGGCGATTCGCTCGCTACGGCACAGCCATCGTTTGCGAGCAAAGACGAGGCGTACAGCATAATGAACAGCATTCGATTTGGAACAGATGGGTGGCGCGCGATCATTGGTGAGGAATACACTTTCGACAATGTCCGTCGTGTCGCGCAGGCGACAGCGGAAGAATTCCAAGCACAGGGGGGACGCCGGACACCGACGCTCGTCGTCGGCTACGATAGCCGGTTTCTCTCAGACCGCTTCGCCCAGACCACGGCGGAGGTGCTTGCCGGGAACCGATGCCAGGTGTTGCTGAGCGATCGGCCGGTGCCGACGCCCCTGGTGAGCTTTGCGATCAAACACGGGCGGCTGCAGGGCGGCGTGATGATCACAGCCAGTCACAATCCCTCAGCGTACAACGGCTTCAAGGTCAAAGCGCATTTCGCCGGATCGATCGACCCGGCCGTTGCGCGACAGATCGAGGAGCGGCTCGACAAACAGCCGGTACAACGCATCCCGCTGGATGAGGCGTTGCGTCGACGGCTGATCCGTCGAGTGGATCTGACACGCGACTACCTGACATTCCTGCCGACATTCGTCGATCTGCGAACCATCCGTCGCGCCAAGCTGCACGTCCTCTCTGATACGATGCACGGCGTCGGCAGCGGCTATCTGCCGACACTACTTAAAGGCGGGCGCTGCCGGCTCACCGCGGTACGCGACACCTACGACCCGCTCTTCGGCGGCGTAAATCCGGAACCGATCTCATCCAATCTCGCTCCATCGATCCAGGCGATCCGCCGCGGCCGATTCGACCTTGGCGTCATCAACGATGGCGATGCCGATCGGATCGGCGCGCTCCGACCCAACGGCGACTTCATCGATCCCGGACAAATTCTAGCGCTGCTGTTGCTGCACCTGGTGGAGGATCGCGGTTGGCGAGGAGGCGTCGTCCGCACGATCTCCAATACAACGCTGATCGACCGGATGGCTTCTGCCTACAAACTGCCGCTGCACGAGACCCCTGTCGGCTTCAAGCACATCTGCCAGCTGATGCTGACGCAAGATATTCTGATTGGCGGCGAGGAATCCGGCGGCATTGGCATCACCCGCTATCTGCCGGATCGCGACGGCATTCTGCTGGCGCTACTGTTGATCGAGCTGCTGGCTCAACGGGGAGAAAGCTTCGCGCAGATCTGGCGGGGGATCGAACGGCGCTTCGGCCGGTTGGCCAGCAGCCGCGTTGACCTCCATATCGAACTGGCGACGCGCGATGCGGCGTTGGACCGGCTGCGGCGGGAGCCACCGAAGCGGCTGCTGAGCGAGCCGATCACCGATGTCAAAATGTTCGATGGCGTCAAGCTGATCGCGCGCGACGGCAGCTGGATTCTCTTTCGCCCATCGGGCACCGAACCGATCCTGCGGATCTACGCGGAAGGCGCATCCAAGACGCACGTCCAATCCTTGCTGCGTGCCGGACAACGGCTCGTCACATAGCCATGGCCCAACAGCATATCCGCAACTTCTGCATCATCGCCCATATTGATCACGGCAAGTCGACCCTCGCCGATCGTCTGCTGCAAACGACCAACACCGTCAGCAAACGGGAGTTTCGCGAACAGATGCTCGACGATATGGATTTGGAGCGCGAGCGCGGTATCACGATCAAAGCCTCCTCCGTTCGCATCCGTTATCCCTATGCAGGTGATGAATACACCTTGAACCTGATCGATACGCCAGGGCATGTCGACTTCGCCGCTGAAGTCTCCAAATCGATCGCCGCCAGCGAGGGCGCGCTGCTGGTCGTTGACGCCACGCAGGGAGTCGAGGCGCAGACCGTGGCCAACCTCTACCTGGCCATCGAACGGGGACTGACAATCATCCCGGTCATCAACAAGATTGATCTCGCCACCGCTGATCCGGAAGCGACACGTACGCAAATCCACGAGATCCTGGGGCTCGATGCCAACGAAGCCATTCTCGCCAGCGCGAAAGAGGGGACCGGCATCGATGAGATCCTTCACCGGATCATCCGGGATATTCCGCCACCGCAAGGCGGCAGCCAGAATCCGCTGCAGACGCTGATCTTTGATTCCGCCTTCGACGCGTACAAAGGCGTCATCGTATACGTTCGCGTCGTGAACGGCATCCTCCGCCCGCAGATGAAGGTCAAATTCATGGGAACCAATCTCGTCTACCAGGTGCAGGAAGTCGGCTACTGCACGCCGAAGCTATCGCCAACGGAGCGGCTGGAGTGCGGAGAGGTCGGCTACATTACCTGCCACATCCGCGATCCCAAGGAAGTCCTCAACGGCGATACGATCACCGATGAAGCCATGCCGGCGCAGCAGTCGCTCCCCGGCTTCCGCAAGCTGCGCCCCATGGTGTTCAGCGGCATCTATCCCATCAACCCGGCTGATTTCCCGGCGTTGCGCGATGCCATCGAGAAGTTATCGTTGAGCGATAGCGCGTTCCACGCGGAGCCGGAGAGTTCGGGAGCGCTCGGCGTCGGCTTCCGCTGCGGATTCCTCGGCCTGCTGCACATGGAGATCGTTCAGGAACGACTGGAGCGGGAGTACGATCTCAACCTCATTATTACGACGCCAAGCGTTGTCTACCGCGTCACCACGACCAAAGGGGCAATCCTGGAGGTGGACAATCCGACCAACATGCCACCCGCGTCGGAGATCAGCGAGATCCAGGAGCCATGGGTGAAAGCACACATCATCACGCCGACGGACAACATCGGCCCGATCCTGGAGCTGGTGACGCAACGTGGCGGCGCGTATCACGGCACGGAGTACCTGACGGAAACGCGGGCGCGGCTGGTGTTCAGCCTGCCGCTGGCGGAAATCATTGTCGATTTCTATGATCGAATCAAATCAATGACGCGCGGGTACGGATCGCTCGACTACGAGCTAGATGCCTACCGCACCTCCAAGCTGGTAAAACTCGATATCTTGATCAACGGGCAGATCTGTGATGCGTTGTCATCAATCGTCCCGCGAGACAAAGCCTATCCGCGCGGCAAGCAGTTGGTGGAAAAGCTGGAGGAGCTGATTCCACGCCAGCTCTTCGAGGTGGCGATCCAAGCGGCGATCGGCGGCCAAGTCATCTCGCGCGCAACGGTGCGAGCCATGGGCAAAAACGTCACGGCGAAATGCTACGGCGGCGACATCACCCGCAAGCGCAAGCTGTGGGAGCGGCAACGTATGGGCAAGCGGAGAATGAAGCAAGTGGGGAAAGTAGAGATTCCGCAAGAGGCATTTCTGGCAGTGTTGAAGCTTTCATCATGAGGAGGAAGCGTTCCGTGAATCGAGCATCGGATCTGGCAGAAGCACCATCCAAATCGGCATCCGCAACGCCGTCATGGAAAACCGTGGTGCGAGAGTACGTTGAGTCCATCCTAATCGCCGTGGTCCTGGCAACCGCGATCCGAGTTTTCATCGTACAACCGTTCAAAATCCCCACCGGTTCTATGCGCCCAACGCTCATGGAGGGTGATCGCATCCTCGTCAACAAATTCATCTACCGCTTCACCGATCCCCAACGCGGGGATGTGGTCGTGTTCCGTTTTCCGCATATCCCGAAGAAAGACTACATCAAACGGTGTGTCGCGTTACCTGGTGACACGGTGGAGATCGCGCAGGGCCGGCTTCGCGTCAACGGTCAGGTGCTGTCTTCGCTGGAAATCTTCGAGAAACTCTACTATTACAATCGCGGAGATTACGGTCAGGAGGGGAGTCCGCAGATCGTACCCGAAGGACAGTACTTCATGCTGGGAGACAACAGCGGTAGTTCACAAGACAGCCGATACTGGGGATTTGTGCCGCGGCGTAATGTGATCGGAAAAGCCAAGGCCGTCTTCTGGCCGGTCAATCGTATCGGATTGATTCGGTAGGGGTTGCGATCCACCACCGGCAATGCTATAATTTCGCACCGTATTCAGATGGAGTGATGATCGGAAAGAAGCTCAGCGGCAAGATGCGGCCAAACATAGGCAAAGGAGCGTGCATGACGCGGACGTGGCTCATCGCTTGTGCTGGTGTGATCTGCTGTAGCGCTTTAGGTGGTTGCACCACCACGGGACAGCATGCTCACACCGTGACGCCTCAACGTTCACACCCAAGCAATATACACACTGCACAAGCAGCGGTAGACGTACCGGCGCCGCGTGCAGAAGCGCGGGCGCTGACGATTTCGTGCCCTGCCTGCGGAACCGATTATCCGGACGCCGTGCAGTACTGTCCCAAGGATGGAACGGAGTTGGAGCCCGTCTCGTCACCCTAGTGCGCCCGTTATCCATCACCCATACGGAGTCGCGCGCGTTGAATCTGGCGAACAAGATTTCCATCCTCCGCATCGTGCTGATCCCATTCTTTGTTGCGTCGTTGTTGTACTGCACGCCGACCACCAGCCATCTCCGTTTTGTGGCGGCGATCGTGTTTGGCCTGTCGGTCTTCACCGATGCGGCCGATGGTTACATTGCCCGTGTCTATGCGCAGCGAACCCGCTTAGGCACGTTCCTGGATCCGATCGCAGATAAGTTGCTGCTGGTGTCGGCGTTCGGCACATTGGCAGCGCTGGATACGCTGCCGACCGATTTGCGACTGCCGGCATGGCTCTCGTTGATCGTGATCAGCCGCGACATTCTGATCATTCTCGGCATCAGCGTCATCTACGTAATCAATGAGGGGCGACTGGAGATTCAACCGAGCTGGCTTGGAAAGATCACCACGTTTCTCCAAATGCTCACGATACTGGGCGTGTTGCTGCAGATGCCGGCGACCCAGTGGCTCTGGTTCACCACAGCTGCGCTGACGCTCTTGTCAGGCATCGGTTATCTCCGGATCGGCACGCGACTCTTGAACAATCACGCGGGAGCATGAATCGATGGCACCGGGGATCGTGATCGTGGGCGCGTACCTGCTCGGATCATTCCCCACGGCGTATCTCGTGACGCGCGCCGGCAAGGGGGTCGATATCCGGCAGCATGGCAGTGGCAACGCCGGAGCCACGAACGTGGCGCGCGTGGCTGGCAAAGCCGCCGGCATCGCGGTGCTCGCGATCGACGTCGCCAAAGGATGGCTGGCGGTCGCGTGGTGGCCACAAGCATGCAGCCGTATGGGCTGGCTGGGGACAGGGGATACAGCAACAACTGAACAAGCGCTGGCGGCGGCCGGCCTCAGCGTCATCGCCGGCCACATCTGGAGCTGTTTCCTGCGCGGGCGTGGTGGCAAAGGCGTGGCAACAAGCGCCGGCGTCTTGTTGGGCGTGTCGCCGATCTCCTGCGCCGTCGCCGTCGCCACATGGGTGGCCACGGTTGCAGTCACGCGCATCGTCTCGGTGGCATCGATCATCGCCGCGCTGACGATCCCACCGATCATGCTGTTGGCTGCGGAGCCGCCGCTCCTGGTCACGATGAGCGCGGTCGCATCGGTGCTGATCATCGGCAAACACTTGAGCAATCTGCGGCGCCTGTTCCGCCGTGAGGAGCCCAGGCTCTGGTGAACGACGCGCACGCGATCGCCATCCTTGGAGATGGTGGATGGGGCACCACGTTGGCGGTCCTCTGCGCAGAGCAGGGGCGGCGCGTGCGCTTATGGTCGGCATTTCCGGAACACGCTCAGGCGATACGGACTCAGGGCGAGAACAAAAAGTTTCTGCCGGGCATCCCGGTGTCGCACGCCATTCAGATCACCGCGGATCTTGCGGAAGCGATCGCCGAAGCCAGGATCATTGTCATCGCTGCGCCGTCGCAATATCTGCGCCAGACGGTCGAACGATTGCGGACGCTGCCCCTCGGCAACCGCCTGCTGGTGAGCGCCGCCAAAGGTATCGAGCGGGGGACGCTGTTGCGCATGTCCGAGGTAGTGCAGCAGACGCTCGGGACCGTTCATCTGGCGGTGCTATCGGGCCCGACGATCGCTCGCGAAGTGGCAGAGCATCTGCCGACGGCATGTGTCGTGGCATCGATGGAGATCCGATGGGCCGAAGAGGCGCAGGATGCGCTTTCGGCACCGCACTTTCGCCTCTATACACAACGCGACGTCGTTGGGGTTGAGCTGGGGGGCTCACTCAAAAACGTCGTAGCGATCGCGGCGGGTATTGCCGACGGACTGGGATTCGGCAGCAACACAAAAGCTGCCCTGCTGACACGCGGCATGGCGGAGATCACACGCCTTGGCGTGGCGTGCGGCGCACAACCCGACACGTTCTGGGGCTTGAGCGGGTTCGGCGATCTCCTGACAACGTGCGTCAGCCCACAGAGTCGAAACCGCTCGCTTGGCGAAGCCCTGGGACGTGGCGAACGGTTGCGCGATCTGCTGGCCAAGACGGAGATGGTGGTGGAAGGCGTCGAAACCGCTCGATCCGCTCGAGATCTGGCGCAGCGACATGGTATCGATATGCCGATCACCCGGGAAGTTTATGCCGTATTATACGAAGACAAGTCGCCGCAGGCAGCGGTACAATCTCTGCTCATGCGGGAGCGGCGCAGCGAGTGCAGCGAGTAATGGCAGACGCTGGGTTGAATATCGAACGTTCGGGGCGTGGCGCAGCTTGGCTAGCGCACCAGACTGGGGGTCTGGGGGTCGCAGGTTCGAATCCTGCCGCCCCGATGTTGTTGTCAGCGGCAAGAGTTGAAGGAGCCGTCAAGTACAGGGAGCTACGATGGTCAGGAGCAGCGACCACTCTGAGAGCGGCGGATGGCCGCCGGAGCAAGCCCCAGGCGAGCGAAGGCGCCGCATCCTGCCGCACGGACTTTACTTCAGTCGTGGGTTGCAAGTCAGGTGTGGGGGTTCTGAAGAGAGCTGCAACTGAATCTCTGGCGCTGAGGGTAGCAACCCAAAGCAGCAGGTCATAACACAACAGCGAGCCGCATATGGTAGGGCGTACAGTACAAATTGGATTGATCGGCATGGGCACGGTCGGCACGGGCGTCGTCCGCGGCTTTCTGGAACGAGGCGGGTATCTGCTTCGACGCAGCGGCGTCAGCATGCAACTGCGCCGCATCTGCGATCGCCACGCCAACGAACCGCATAAAGGCCTCCGGATCGACCGAAGCGTGCTGACCACTGATGTCAAACAAGTACTGACCGATCCGGAGATCGACATCATCATTGAACTGATCGGCGGCATCCATCCGGCCAAAGAATATCTGCTGGAAGCGATCCGACGTGGCAAGCACGTTGTCACCGCCAATAAAGCACTGCTGGCGGAGGAGGGGGAAGCCATTTTCCGATCGGCGCGTCAGCATCGACGGCTCGTGTTCTTCGAGGGGAGCGTTGGAGGCGGCATCCCGATCGTCAAAGCGCTGCGCGAAGGACTGATCGCCAACCGGATCGAATCGATCTACGGCATCATCAATGGCACCACCAACTACATTCTCTCCACCATGGATCAGATGGGTTGCGATTTGCGCGATGCGCTGGGCGATGCCCAACGCCACGGCTACGCCGAGAAGAATCCCCGGTTGGATCTTGAGGGGATCGATACCGCACACAAACTGGCAATCCTGGTATTGCTGGCGTTTGGACGGCGGGTTCCACTCAACGCCATCCATGTGGAAGGCATCACCCAGCTGTCCGGCCACGATATCCGATACGCCAGACAACTCGGGTATTGCGTAAAGCTGCTGGCGATCGCCAAGCGCGCGCAGAACCGTTTGGAGGTGCGCGTGCACCCGACGCTTCTGCCGAGCCGGCATCCGCTGGCCGCCGTCAACGGCGTATACAACGCGATTCTGGTGCGCGGCGATATGGCGGGGGATCAGCTGTTCTATGGGCGCGGTGCCGGGCAGATGCCGACTGCCAGCGCTGTGCTGGCCGATACGGTACAGCTTGCCCAACAAATCATTGGTGGCCATATCATGCCGCCACTGGAAGAGGAGCGGAGTCGTGGCGCACGCCGACTCAAACCGATGCTCGACATTTGCTCGCGGTATTACATCCGATGCACCGTCACCGACCGTCCCGGTGTGCTGGCGCAAATCGCGCGCATCCTCGGTCGCCATCACATCAGCATCGCCAGCGTGATCCAGCAGGAGCGCCAGCGAGCGCGGAGCGTGCCGATCGTGCTGATGACCCACGACGCGCTGGAACGCGATCTCCGACTGGCGCTGGGACAGATCGACCGGCTGCCGATCGCGCGGCAACCGAGCGTGGCGATTCGCATGGAGGAGCTTTGATACTGTGATGGCATGGCAGGGCATCATTCATCGTTATCGCCGATTGTTACCGGTGTCCACCACCACGCCGATCATCACGTTGCACGAAGGCAACACGCCGCTCATCTCGGCGCCAACGCTCAGCGCAATCATCGGTCACGGCTACGAGGTCTTCCTGAAATACGAGGGCGCCAATCCTAGCGGTTCCTTCAAAGACCGCGGCATGACGATGGCGGTATCGAAGATCGTGGAGGAGGGAGCGCAAGCCATTGTGTGCGCATCCACCGGTAACACGTCGGCCTCGGCCGCTGCCTATGCGGCTCGCGCAGGGCTGCGCTGCATCGTGCTGATCCCGGAAGGGGCGATCGCTCTGGGCAAGCTGGCGCAGGCCCTGATCCACGGCGCCACCGTTCTCGCCATCAAAGGCAACTTCGACGAGGCGCTCGAGTTGGTTAAAACCCTCGCCGCACGCTACCCAATCCGCCTGGTCAACTCGATCAATCCATTCCGCATCGAGGGGCAGAAAACAGGAGCGTTTGAGGTCTGCGACCAACTCGGCGATGCACCCGACTTTCATGCGATCCCTGTTGGGAATGCCGGCAACATCACAGCCTACTGGCTCGGATACCAGGAATATCGCCGTCATCGTCTCAGCCATCGGCTACCGGTGATGTTGGGATTTCAAGCGGCGGGAGCGGCGCCTATCGTGCGAGGCCGTCCAGTGCCTCGTCCCCAGACGATCGCCACGGCGATTCGTATCGGCAATCCGGCCAGCTGGGCAAAGGCCGAAGCGGCGCGCGATGCATCACACGGACTGATCGAGAGCGTTACCGACCGGGAGATCCTGATCGCGTACCGGTGGCTCTCCGCCCGCGAAGGCATCTTTGCAGAACCGGCATCGGCGGCATCAGTAGCCGGCGTAATGAAGCTTGCCAAGCTGGGGTACTTTCGGAAGCGGCGGAAGCAACGCAGGCAGCGGATCGTCTGCGTGCTGACCGGTCACGGACTCAAGGATCCGGACCGGGCGATTCAGAGTGTGCCACACCCCACAGTCGTCGCTGCTGAACTGACGGCTGTGGTCAACGCGCTGAGGTTACGGGGATGATACGACAGATCGCTGGTGGTAGGGGTATGGTGGTCGTGGTCCTGGCTGCGGGAGTCATCGGAGGATGCGCCGACATGCGCTCACCCAATATGCAACATGCCCTCTCACATCCATGGGGTACCCAGGATCCATTTCAGCGAGGGCAAACCAAACAGGAGGTCGTTGCCGAATGGGGAGAGCCGGATGAAACCATCCCGCTCGGCGTGGAAGAAACCGGCTTGCTGCAGGAGGAGTGGGTATACGTCGGTCGCTATCCGGATGTGCCGGTGGATTACAAATACCTCTCCAAGAGCAAACGGTTGATCTTTGCGGGCGACTACCTAGTACGGTGGTATGATGAACCGGTCAAGACGAACGAAGCGGCTGCAACGGAAACAACGACGGCGATAGATTCGCGCTGAGCACTTGAGAACGTTAGGAGAACATGCCGTTCAACACCAGCTTTAGAGACCAAGGACACCTGGGCACGCTACTTGGCAGATGGTGCACCATCCTGGTGCTCGCTGCGAATCTTTCAGCATGCGTGAAGCGCACCGTCATCATTGAATCGGAACCATCGGGAGCCGATGTGTTTGTGAACCACGACACCGCAGCCGTAGGCCAGACACCGGTGGAAATCCCGATCCACTGGTACGGTGCGTACCGCTTTCGCCTGGTCAGGAACGGCTACGAAGAACTGACGGCACATGAACTGATCCACGCGCCGTTCTTTGAACGTCTCCCGGTGGACCTTGTCAGCGAGCATCTCCTCCCGCAAGAATTGGAGGATCGGCACCGCTTTCAGTACACGCTTGCCCCATACGGCGATAGTCCGACGGCCCGTCGATTGGAAGAACCGGATGCCGCGCGACGCACGCGCCTCAACACCGATCTCAACGCATCTAACTCCGCCCAGAAACGACGCGCTCTCATGGAGCTGGCGGCACATCAGGATACCTCCATGCTCGGAGCAATCGAACAGCAATTGGTCGACGATGATCCGACTGTCCGGGCAATAGCCATCCGGACGTATCGCCTGACCGCTGGAGCCGAAGCGGCAAAACGCATCACAGCCATGCTGCAAGACAGCGATGCGCGGGTGCGCGCTCAAGCTGCCGGCGAGCTCCGAGTGATGGCTCCTCGCGAGGCCGTGCCATTCCTGCTCCTATCGCTGAACGACGGCGATCGCTCGGTCCGCGCCACCGTCATCGAGGCACTCGGCGCCATTGGTGACCCACAAGCCGTTGAGCCCATCAGTCGATCACTACGCGATCGTGATTCCGGCGTCCGGCGAAGCGCAGCTGAGGCGTTGGGGCGTCTCGGTGACCGCCGCGCCGTGCCGGCACTCACCCGAGCCCTGCGGGATCGTAACCTGATCGTGCGACGACGTGCCGTGATAGCGCTGCAGCGTCTCGGAGATCCATCGGCGGTTGCAGCGCTGATACGAGCGTTGAAAGACCGCGACAGCCAGACGCGCGATACCGCCGCGCTGGCCGTAGAGGAGCTGAGCGATGCATCAGCAGTACCGGTGCTGATCGAAGCCCTGGATAGCCGTCGCGCGGTTGTGCGCCATACAGCTGTCAAGTCGCTCGCCAAGCTCAATGCGCCAGAGGCAGCACCCGCTTTGCGACAACGCCTTCAGCGAGAATCGAGCCCGCTCATCCGAGCTGACGTGGTGAGCGCGATCGAGCGCTTGGAGCATCATGCGGAGAGCACACCATGACGTCACCATCGCGTTGGTACACGAGACCCTTTTGGCTGGCCCTTTGGATCGGTTTGATTGGACCGCTGGCGCTCCCGATGGTCTGGTCGTCACCGTACCTCACGCGCCCGATCAAGTGGACGATCTCGATTGTCGTCATCGGGCTGACTGTTTGGATCGCTGCCGCCGCATTCCGAATCGGCCTGCTCACATTTCAACGGTTGAAAACATATCCAGATCTTTCTCGTCTACTGAACACCCTGGGAACTCAATGAAGACGATCGATGTAGGCAGTGACAGTACAGGTTACCCAAAGGAGGTAAACAATGTGGGATGGTATTGATCGCCGACGATTTCCTCGAGCCGAGTACCCTTGCCGACTCACCATCTGGATGAGCGGAGTGCCGGAGTCAGTGATCGTGCGCACAGATAATATCGGTGTCGGTGGCATTGCGGTCACCATCACCAAGGAGCTCGACCGCTTCACATCAGTTGACCTTGATATTGATCTGGAAGACCAACAATCACACGTGCATTGCCAGGGGCGGGTCATCTGGGTGGTGAAGAAGGTTGATCCGCTCCGCCCGAGCGGCACACGATTTGATACCGGCATCGAATTCGTAGCGTTGGGCGACGAAGATCGTCAGCGACTGCAAACATGTATCGATCGTCTGAGTAAACGCTCCAACCAAAGAAAGGATGAATGAAACCCAATCGCTGCTCACGCTTTCTTCTGCAGCAACAAGCTCCCTGGCTAAACATCCGGCGATTTGGGGTGTGCTGCCTGGGAATGCTGCTAGCAACAACAGCCGTTATTGCTGCAGAATTGGAAGATGCTCCTGTGACGTTTAAGGGATCAGCCATCACAGTTCCAAAATCGTACGGCCGTCTCGTTAGCGTTGTTGAAACCAATCAAATCCACTATCTCTATTTTGAAGACGATGATGGAGCAATTCGCGTGCTTCTCGTCAGCAATAAAGGAACCAATCTCAGAGCCAGCCAAGCACTGGAGATGCTTTCTCCCAATGCCTATCTCATACCACGCAGTCCAGGTTCTTCCATACAAGAAAGAACAACAGACGCCTATACAACAAAACAGTAGACCTCCTGTCCGGACGGGCGGAATGCTCGTTGACGGCGCTCTCCGATGGTCCGACGCCTCGTTTGCCCCGCATCTTCTACACCGAGAACGCCAAGATTTAAGATCCGCAGCGATGCTGCATCCTTCCCGCCGAGACCTTCACGGTTCACCCGTTACAACGGTTTCGGTTTCTCACCTCCATTGCATAATGTTATAATTTAGCACCAAATACGCCCATGGCTAACGTACCTCATCCGCTAGCAAGACCAGCAACACACAAACAGGTACTCATCGTGGAAGATGAGCCGGATATTGTTGAGATCCTGACATCATATTTAGTAGATGAGGGCTACCGGGTCATCACAGCGCACGATGGCCAGGAAGGTTTGCAAAAAGCACGCGTGCTACACCCACATCTGATCATCTTAGATTTCATGCTGCCAAAGAAACATGGATTGACCTTCTGCAAAGAGCTAAAGGAAGAAGCGGCGCTAGCCCAGATCCCCGTGTTGCTTTTGACCGGCACAGGGCGAGCCGATACCGTTGGCGCCGCGTTGCATTTGGGCATCAATGCGTATCTCCCGAAACCGTTTGAACGCCACACGCTGTTAACGATTGTTCACCGCTTGATTGGCGACGCATCATCAAGTTCCACTTGATCTTCCATCTGCCTTCGTGCTACAATCCGGCCAATATGGATACTCAATATTCCTCCTTTGACAATCAGCCGGAGCTGTTCGAAAGCTGGAACCCTGAGCGGGAGAAAAGATCGCGTTCGCTCTTGGCTCCCAATACAACGATCACAATGCGTCTCGGGTATGAGCACCTCACCCTGATCGCAGTCGCTGTTACAATGGGAATACTGGCATCCTTCGCTTTTGGATTCGATCGGGGGCAGCGCATCATCCGACAAGCAACACACCCAGTACCTGCGTTGCCGCAACAACCCAGCGAACCAAAAAATACATCTACGGCTAAATCGGTAGACTATGCTGCTCAACAATCTATTACTTCTCAACCCGCAACCGCTGCAGCAAAGACAGTCGTTGCTCAAGAACGACCAACCAAAGCAGCAACCGTGACCGTTACAGCGAATCGTTATGCTATACAGGTCGCGTCTTATCGAAAGCATGGCGACGCCTCAGCGGAAGCAACAAAGCTCAAACGAGCAGGATATTCGGTAGTTACAACAGCAACCAAAGGGCAGTTCACAGTAGTGCTCGTTGGTGCCTACCCTTCTCGAACTGAAGCATCAAATCAACTACCACTGTTTAGAAAACGATACAGAGACTGTTTCATAAAGGAGCTATCCCATGAGTCAACATCCTAGTTTGAACACCTCGAGCGTTGGCGCTGCCCACCGCAGCGTGCTCAAGCGCTACGAGCGCGTCAAAACGCTGATGGAAAAGAAGCAGTGGAATGAAGGCAGTTCGATTTTCGGACTGCCGAAGGTGAAAACGCTGAAGATCAAAGTCCGCAAGGAGAAAGCCGCAGCGGCTGAAGAGAAGGCAGCCGCACCAGGAGCCGCTGCAGTACCAGCGGGTAGCGGCAAACCTGCAGCGGGCGCCAAAGAGACAGCCCCCAAGGGGAAGTGATTCGTTTGTTGCACAGCCACCGCGTTAAACTAACTGTTGTCTCACTCCTCCTTGCTGGCTGGACATCTACGGTGATGGCGAGTGAGTCGACCATGCTCACAACAGGTGAGATGACCGCTGATAACGTCAACGTCCGTGCTGGCAACAACCGCAATTACGAAGTCCTCACCCAAAGCCACCGAGGCGATGCAATCACCGTTCTCGAACAACAAGGTGAATGGTATCGCATCGCCCTACCCCCAACAGTCACATGCTATATCAACGCCGCATTTGTCGAATTACGCCCTGACCACAGTCGAGGCACGGTAACCGGAGATCGCGTGAACTTGCGCGCCCGCCCTGCTACATCATCAAGCACCATAGGGCAGGTGAACGAGGGGGAACAGGTGACGGTGAGAAGTCATGATGGTGACTGGTTAGCTATTGTGCCTCCAGCAGTTGCCAGCGGATGGGTGCATAGTCAGTTTGCGAAGATCATCGGACCAGCTGCGATGCCGACCGCCACATCCACAGTAACGGCTGTTGCACCTCCAACATCGTCAACTGCAGAATCAACACCATCGTCACCAACGGAAGTATCTACGGCGAAGGAGCACATCACCACAACATCATTTTCCGAAGCTATGATCGCCGCTGCCGCGGTAACACCGGATAAACCATCGACATCTTTTCTTGTACAGGAAACGCAACCCAATCAAGATATAACACCCGCATTACCCGACCATACAGCGCCATCTGCTACAACCCATCTGACGGGCGTCATCGAAGATCTCGGGCGGCTAGTGGCGCGCCCTGCTCGTCATAAACTCACTCGAGACCATCGCATCATCGCATTCCTGGTCAGCGAACGGTACGACCTCAACCGATTCCTACACCGTCCAGTACTTCTGTGGGGGGATACGATGTCGCCCAATAATCAACGCATACCTCTCGTTCGTGTTGACCGGATTGAGCCGTCGCCCAAACTCCAGTGATTTCCCTTCTTTGGTCACTGGTCTTGTTCCTCTCGGCTATCACAGTACACGAATACGCGCATGGGTGGACAGCATACCGGCTCGGCGATCCAACAGCCAAACTGGCAAAGCGACTCACGCTAAACCCTTTGGCGCACATGGACCTGATTGGTACTGTATTGCTGCCTATGACGCTGATATGGCTGCATTCCCCGATGTTGTTTGGATGGGCCAAGCCAGTACCCATCAACGCGCTTGCGCTACGCCATCCCCGCCGCGATCTAATCTGGGTTGGCGCCGCGGGCCCCCTGGCAAACCTGCTGTGCGCTGTCACACTGAGCCTCGTAATCAAAGGGCTCCATCTTTCTCCCGAATCTCTCCCCACCACTATCATCACTGGCGGCATACTGGTCAACTTGGTGCTGGCATGCTTCAACACCATTCCCATTCCACCGCTTGATGGGTCCCGCGTGCTGCTTGGACTACTACCGACACCCATAGCCACAATATATGCCCGCGTAGAACCTTATGGATTTCTACTAGTGCTACTCCTGTTATATCTTGGTGTAATGAACACTTGGATATGGCCAACCGTCATCTGGCTCATGAGGAAACTAGTCGGACCATGAAGTCACTGCGCGTGCACCTCGCCTCCCGTAGCTACCCGATCGTTGTTGGTCGTGGGGCAATCCGATACGCCCTGACGCTGCTGCGGCAGCGCAAACACCCGGTCAATACACTGTGCATTGTGACAACCTCAATCGTCCGTCGCCTGCATGGCGAACGATTCCACCAATTACTCGAGCACCGCGGCTACCCATGCAAGATCGTCGTGATTCCAGATACTGAATCCAGCAAGTCAATCACCCAATACCAGCGTCTCCTGAAGCACTTGATTCTTTACCGTGCCAGCAGTCAATCAATTCTGATTGCATTGGGCGGTGGCGTAGTTGGGGATCTCGTCGGATTTACAGCCGCCACGTTCAAACGTGGCATCCCGTATCTCCAGATACCCACAACACTCTTGGCCCAGGTCGATTCCGCCATTGGCGGTAAGACAGCGATCGATTTGCCAGCCGGAAAGAATCTGGTCGGCGCGTTCTATCAACCGATCGGCGTCATCAGTGATACGGACTGCCTAGGCACGCTTCCGACAAGACAGCTCCGCTCAGGTCTAGCTGAAGTGGTGAAGTACGGCATCCTAGGAGATCCCACACTATTCCGGTATGTGGAACGGCATACGGATCAATTGTTATCCGGCACACCGGAGCATCTCGCGTGGATCGTGATACGTTGTGCAATGGCAAAAGCGCGCCTTGTAGAGCAAGATGAGTATGATCGACGGAACATTCGGATGGCATTAAACTTGGGGCATACAATCGGTCATGCTATCGAAGCGGCTGCAGCATATTCACGACGTTACGACCACGGGCAGGCCGTGGCTATTGGCATGGTCGGTGCCGCGCGCCTGTCGCAACGCCTCAACCTCTGCTCCTCATCGACAGTGCAACGCCTCACTCAACTGTTGCGACAACTCAAACTACCGATCGCCTGTCCGAAAGTGCCGCCATCAAGCATTCTGGCAGCCATGCATCACGACAAGAAATTCACCTCCTCTGGCAACCGATTTGTGCTGCCAACACGTATTGGTCACGTCGTGATCCGCTCCAACATTCCGGATCATATGATTCACGAGGTTGTGTGTGAACTTGCTCAAGCCAAACCCCCTCGATCGTGATCGCTCCCGAGAACTCACGCTATTTCAACGGCGTCTCGGCTACCGATTCCGCCACATCCTCTTGCTCCAAGAGGCCCTCACGCATACATCGCATGTCACCCAGCAACACGAAAACCATCCGCTGGACAACGAGAGGATGGAGTTTCTGGGCGACGCCGTATTGGGACTGGCCATTGCCGAATACCTGTACCAACGGTACCCTACTTTGCAAGAAGGGGACTTGACCAAGCTTCGCTCTCGCTTGGTATCGCGCACCGCTCTCGCTGAATACGCAAGAACCATAGAGCTCGATCGGCTCATCCTGCGATATGAAGGGTCTCGACGAAGCAGCCAACCTCCGCTATCCACTATAGCCGGAGCTACCGAAGCGCTCATCGGAGCCATATACTTGGACGGGGGATTACGAGCCGTGCAGAAATTCCTCTTCAGAAATCTTCGAGCAGAAATTCATCATCTTGAAGCCGGTCTCGGGGAGCAAGATTATAAATCGTTGCTCCAGGAAACAGCGCTGCGAAAGCTCCGACAGTCTCCTCGTTACCACGTCATTCAGGAAACCGGTCCGGAACACGAGAAACGCTTTGAGGTGCAGGTAACGATCGGCAGCATCATGTACGGGCATGGGTGGGGAAGCAGCAAGCGAGCTGCCGAACAATCCTGTGCAGCAGCGGCACTGCAACAGCTTGCCGATGAGTCCGACAGCACGCAATACCAGAACTCCTCCTAGCGTCACACCCCGTCACCGCCACGCACACGATGACTGACGGAAGCCGTTGCTTGACAGTCAGTTGAGCGGAATAGTATAATTTCACCCACCAATGGACGCACACGTACACCCCATGGCAGAACGACGCAGATCCACACGGCTCAAGGCAAGTTTCCCGATAGAGTTCCGCGTGAGCGCCGAAGCACGCCTAGGGGGAGGAGTAGCGCAAGACATTGCGGCAGACGGCATCTGTTTCACCACGCCGCGTTTTCTTCCCAAAGATGCCAAACTACTGCTGACGCTGCAACCCGATCCGTCCAGTGAACCAATTCATACACCGGCTAAAGTCGTCTGGACCCAAAAGCTTGGGTACGGAGATTTACATCGTATTGGAGCAGCGTTCAACAATCGGATTCGCCAGGATATCCGTCATTTGATCGAGTCAACACCCTAGGCGCGATGAGTGCTCCACAACACCTCCAGCACTTGTTAGAACAAATCGTCGAGCGCGATCGGCGCTATCGCGTGGATGCATACCGATTTGTTCTGGCGGCGCTTAATACAACGGTACAACAGCTGCCAGCACCACGTCACATTACCGGACGGGAGCTACTTGACGGAGTTCGCGACGAAGGCTTAAAACAATTCGGCCCTCTTACACGCAGCGTATTCGAATACTGGGGCGTACAGACAACGGAGGATTTCGGACATATCGTTTTCCGTCTGGTAGACGCCGGGCTGCTGGGGAAAACTGAGCAAGATCGCCTCGAAGATTTCCGTCAGGTCTACGACTTCGGCGAAACGTTTGAACGTGGCTACCGTTACGTTGACTAGCATCCCGGTGCTACGCACCTATCAACGGCTGTACGCGACATTCGGCCCGCAACATTGGTGGCCAGCCGCTACAGCAGTCGAGATGGTCATTGGTGCGATTTTGGTTCAACGCTCGACATGGACGGGTTGTGAGCGTGCCATCGCCCGATTGAAACAGCGTGGAGCGCTCACAACACGGGGGATAACTGAGCTGCCTCTATCCGACCTTGAAACAATACTGAGGTCAACCGGATATTTCCGGCAGAAGGCGCGTCGTTTGCAAACCATTGTGGCGCATCTTGCGAAGCGATACGGCAATCAGCTGCAGGGTATGAAACAGGAATACCCGGAATCTTTGCGCGCAGCATTGCTGGAAATCAAGGGTATCGGTCAAGAAACAGCCGACTGTATCATGCTGTACGCTGCACAACGCGCAACGATCGTACTGGACGCCTATACGTTGCGGATTGCCGTACGCCTTGGATGGATTAATCCGGGAGACAGACCAGGGATCGCACGACTACGCAACCGTCTGACAACAGCGCTTCCTGCTGACCCGGTATTATTGAATGAGTTTCATGCACTCTTGGTGGAGCTAGGGAAACGGATTTGTAAACCGAAACCTCGATGCACCGTCTGCTCGCTGGCAACGTATTGTCCAAGCGCTCGGCCAAAGCCGATAAGCAGCAACACGGCGCATCTTAACTGATAAGAGGAGAAATATTCCATGGCAGAGAAAGCATCCACAGGTGGAGCGCCCGCGGAAGGCGGCGACGCTTCCCGCAATTGTTCAGGTTGCGGAAAACCCATGAAACGAGTACAGCTTTACTATCGGAACGGTCGGTACTATTGCCGGAAACGCTGCTGGCTCACAGGACGTGCCAAGGCATCGGTGGCACCCGCCTCTTCTTGAGACGCACTTCCGTGCTACGCGACCTACTTACATGACCGCCTTCTCCGAGCGTCGCCGATTCCCGCGTATTACACGGGGGCTCTCACTCAAGCTTTCATCCGATGCCTGCGATCTGATCGCCGAAACCCAAAATATCAGCGCGGCAGGAGCCAACTGCATGCTGAATCAGCGTCTGCCGGCCATGACACGACTCGCCATTATGGTGCTGCTGCCTACGCAACGTCGTGGCAAACCGGCAACCAAACAGATCCGGTGCGAAGGGGTGATTGTGCGATCGGAACCGATCCGCACCAACAACCCGGGCGAGCCCCGTTACGAAACGGCTATCTATTTTTCCAACATTCAGATCGCCGATCAGCGCGCCATCAAGCAATACGTCGAACAACAACTAACTGAAACACAGCGGGCGCTGGAGTCGCTGTGACGCGCACAATCATCAAACGCAAAGCACGTCGCCTGGCTATGAACGTATCTGTTGGATGGTCGGCAGCAGCAGACAGTCGGCCCGAGTCTGCCGAAGGATATCTCCTGCGAACCAGAAACTTGAATCAGAACGGTCTATATCTCAAATCCCAACATGTGCTACCAGTCGGTAGCCGAATTGTTATTAGCGTCATCTTCTCCCAAAACACACCGCCAGTCCGTATCGATGGACGAGTTGCCTGGGTCGCACATCCACAACGTCATCCGGCTTATTACCCAGGCATGGGCGTACAGTTTGTTCGCATGACGCCGGGTGCCAAGCGTCTGATCAGCGCGTTCGTTCGCGGAAAGGTCAAAAATTTCCAGGATGCCCAAGAGCTCAAACGAATGTATTTGCGCTTGAAGGAAATGGCAGCCCGGCTGGTGGAAATTGAGGAAAAGCATCCGCGCGCCTCCCACTTCCGGAAAGCGATCGATAGTGCAATTCATGAGATTGAAGATGTTGCCCACATGATCGACAAGGAGGTTCGTGAGGTTCGCGATCTATAGCTCCCATTCATCCGCCATCCCGCTCCGCCACTCCATTCCATGTCATGAGACACACATCTGTGCTGAAGAAGACCTACGCGCGCTGCATGCTGTCTGATCAAGCGTTGTTGTTATGACATCTCCTGAGCAATACCGTACAGGATATGTCGCAATCATTGGTCGGCCCAACGTCGGAAAATCCACCCTAATGAATCAATTCATCGGAGAGCATCTCTCGATCGTTTCGCCAAAACCTCAGACCACCAGACATCGCGTCACAGGCGTCCTCACCCGTCACGATGCACAACTCATTCTGGTCGATACGCCAGGCTTTCACACACCGGCACATCTCTTGGGGAAACAGATGATGCAAATCGTACACACGGAGCTTCACAGCGTTGACGTCGTGCTCTTGATGCTGGATGCAGCGGCCGGTCTTACTGAACCAGACCGCGCGATCGCCACCGAGACACTGAAAGCATCCAAGCCTATGTTGATCGCACTGAACAAGATCGATCGCGTTCCCAAACCTTCGCTGCTGCCGCTGATCGCTGCCTGTACGGCCATTACCCCATCCGCAGAGATCATTCCGATCTCTGCTACACAAGGCGACAACATCGACGCATTACTCACGGCACTCATCCAGCACCTTCCTATCGGTCCCCCGCTCTTTCCCTCAGATCAACTCTCTGACCAACAGATCCGCTTCTTCGTAGCCGAGACGATCCGAGAACAAGTGTTGCTGCAAACCCATCAGGAAATTCCACACGCCGTGGCTGTCATCATCGACGCCATCCAAGATGAACCATCTCGTCGTACAATCCGCATCCACGCAACAATTCTGGTGGAACGGCCCAGCCAGAAAGGCATCCTCATCGGCCAAGGCGGCCAGCGCCTGAAAGCTATTGGAAGCGCTGCCCGTCCACCTATCGAAGCATGGCTGGAACGACAGATCTTTCTGCAACTCTGGGTGAAGGTACGCAAAGACTGGCGCGAGGATCCCAACACACTGCGGGAATTGGGCTATGTACTATAAACCTCGGTTAGCTTGCGCCATGAACACAACTAATGTATACTTCGTGACTTAGCGAGACCGCATGACTACATCCTCGTGTCTATTCTGCCGCATTGTAGCCAAAGAGTTGCCCAGCGACACGCTGCTGGAAACAAACTCCGTGCTGGCATTTCGAGATCTTCATCCTCAAGCCCCAACGCACATTCTGATCATCCCCAAACAGCATATTGCACGTATACACGATATCAAACCATCCGATGCAGACGTGCTGACGCAACTCATTGTGGCTGCCAAGCAAGTGGCCGAACAGGAGAGCCTCGAGGCCCGTGGCTACCGCTTGGTCGTTAACTGCGGCAGTGATGCGGGCCAAGCGGTCGCTCATCTGCATATTCATTTGTTAGGAGGACGACGCCTTGGATGGCCACCGGGATAGCTCGATGACAACCGACACATTGCCATGCTCTTCATCGCCATCACACTCTTAATATTATTCATCGCTGTGCTGATTGTGATCTCCTTCGAGGAGCATCGCCAACAAGCGCGCCGTGCGCCCGCTGGAACCATCGGACGCATCTGGAAAGGTCACGAACGCCGACAAGACATACGCGTGCCGATCGTCCTGCCCGCCAGCTACATCCTGCAAGACCATCCTGATCGAGAAGAACGGTCCAAAGTGTGGAATGTCAGCGATGCTGGCGTAGCAGTCGTCGTTACTGAAAAGCTCCTGCCAGGCACGTGGCTGAACATACATGTGATGATCACTGAAGATGAGCCGCCGCTGCACCTCAACGGCTGCGTCGCCTGGACAAAAGCGCTCACACGCCGCGACGTCGGTGGTCGTCGCATGTTTGAATCCGGCATCTCTCTCGCCAAACTTGGCGAGGAAGAGCAGCGACGATTCAACCGCTTTGTCAAATCTCTGCATCGCAAAAACCCATGATGATCGTAGCCGTCACGGGACCCAATGCCGCTGGAAAAGGAGCGGTCGCCGAGCATTTGATCGGCAAAGGATTCCGCTATTTCTCACTATCCGATGTCGTCCGGCAGGAATTGGAGCAACAAGGCCTGTCAACGAACCGCACGCGCATGACGGAAGCTGGCGCCCACCTCCGACGGACGTTCGGTGCAGGTGTGCTGGCAACACGAATCCAACCACAGCTTGTCGACCGGTCCGTGGTGGACAGCATCCGCCACCCCGAGGAAGTAGCCGTACTGCGCCGGGCCGGGGATCTGCTGCTGATCGGCATCACTGCCCCCTCATCGATACGGCTGGAGCGCACACGTCGACGCGGACGCCCAGGCGACACGAAAGAGCAAGAGGCATTCCTAGCCGAGGAGGCGGCTCAAAACAGCACCGATCCGGAAGGGCAACGTATTGCCGACTGCCTTGCCTTGGCCGACGCGACGATCATCAATACAGGCACGGTTGATCACCTTCATCGAGAAGTGGATCGTCTACTGAAGGAACGATTCGGCATCGCATGATGATTGCTGGACGATCGGAGCGCATAGTGCATGGACATCTCTGATTCGCCGTTTACTGACAAGTTGACCATCCTGCGCGGCATGCCGTTCTGCGAAGGACTGCCGGAGCGGGACATCAGCCTCCTCGCCAGCCGCGGGCATCTCGTCGAATACAAGCGCGGGGAATTTGTCTTCCGTCAACGCGAAGAAGCCGAAGCGTTCTACATTATTCTCTCCGGGCGACTGGCGATCCTTCGGCAAGACACACACCACTCATCCATACTGGCGTATCTTTATCGAGGCGATTACTTCGGCGAGGTTGCGTTGCTGACCAACGAACATCACTCCGCCAGCGCGCGAATCATGAATGACGCCGTGCTGATGATCATCCCACGCACCGATTTCCTGGAGCTCATGGAGCGCATTCCCACGCTGGCGCTTCGCATCAGCCAAGTCTTGAGCCGCCGCCTTCGGGTAGATAACCGCCTGCTCAACCAAGTGCCCCACGAAGCGCAAATCGTAACTATCTATAGCACGACGGCAGGATTGGGGCAAACGACGTTCGCCATCACGCTGGCCACTAGTTTAGCGAACGAGATCCCGGGACATGCAATCCTGCTCGACATGAGCCGTGGCGGAGAGGAGATCTCTTCACGCCTTCGAACGGAGCGTCGGATTCCACTGATGCGCTGCGACAATATCCAATTCGCTGTCGAACAGCAGTTTCACCGTGACATCATCAACCATCCGGCTGGCTTCGATATCCTGAACGTCGGATACACTGATACCTCCGATGCGATCGAGCGCGTGATGGCTCCGCTGCTCAGCGCGTTGGCGGAACGGTACCGGTTTATCCTGATCGATCTCTCCGCCGCTACGGGACGCATGGCGCTCAAAACACTCACGCAATCCGACATCATCTACTTGCTTATCGGCAGCTCGGAAGAGAGTCGCTTGAAAACCGCAGACCTGATCGGCACACTCCGGAGCCGATACGAAGACATCGATGCACACCTCCATCTCGTGCTGAACGAGACAGCAAGCCGCACGCAAGAGGCAGCCGGAACAACCACCTGTCGTATCGCGGCCCGCCTGCCCGCGATCGACCCTCTACTGAGATCCACCCTGCAGGAAGGCAACTTACAAGCGTTGACCGCCGGCACGCGCAGCAGCTACATGAGGACGGTGCGACAGCTGGCCAGGCGACTCGGTGGCGTTCAGATCGGCCTGGCATTGGGAAGCGGCGCCGCGCTCGGCCTCGCGCACATCGGCGTATTGAAAGTTCTTGAGCGGGAAGCAACGCCGATTGATCTGGTAGCCGGATCCAGCATCGGCGCATTCCTCGCCGCCTGCTGGGTCACTGGCAAGAGCGCCAGCGAGCTGGAGCAAATGGCGTTGGAGCTCACCGGCATGCGGAAGATGATCGGCCGCCTCGTCGATCTTTCGTTTCCATGGGCGGGTTTCATCCGAGGACGCAAGGTGATGCGGATGCTCAATCATCTGCTGGGCGATCGCACCTTTGATGATGCGCACATACCGCTCTCCATCGTCGCCACCAACCTCAAGAGCCGTCGCGAAACCGTGTTCACCACCGGAGTGCTGGCCGATGCCGTGCGCGCCAGCATCTCCATCGCCGGCATCTTTGAACCAGCTCGCATTGGAAACACGCTGTACCTCGATGGGGGAGTGGTCGATCCAGTACCCATCGCGCCGCTCCGGCAAGCCGGCGCCACCAAGATCATCGCGGTGAGCGTGCTCGCCAGCCCCGAAGAGATCGCACAGCGGGAAGAGCAGCGATTGGAAGCGATTCATCGACGACGCGAACTGGCTCGTCGGCGCAGCGCTTGGGCATTCTACAACTTTCAACTGCGACAGCGAATGAGAGATGCCTTGACCACAAACGTCTTTGATGTCATCATGCAAGCGATGCAAGCGATGGAGTACGAGATCGCTGAATCATCCTGTCGGCAAGCCGACCTGCTGATCCGGCCGACAGCGCCTAGCGCAGGCTGGGTTGAGTTCTATCACGCCAAGCGTTTCATCGAGCATGGGGAGCGAGAAGCGGAACGTATGATACCGCAGATCAAACAGCTGGTGGCTTCCGGCTAACCGAACAGCAGCCTTGACCCCGTTAACCATGCGAGACATTGCTATTATCGACGCGGTTCGTACACCACAGGGAGCGCTGGGCGGAACCCTGAAGCCGCTAACCGCTCAACAGTTGGGCGAACACGTGGTGCGCGCACTGCTGGAACGCACGCGCATCGCCCCTTCGGCAATCGAAGAGGTCATCTTCGGATGCGTAGGGCAAGGATCTGATGCGCCCAATATCGCACGAGTCCTGGCGTTGCAAGCCGGCATTCCTATCGAGACGCCAGCATACACCGTAGCCCGCAACTGCGCCTCAGGAATGCAAGCGCTGGTCAGCGCCGCGCAAAATATCCTGAGCGGCGACCGTGACATCCAGATCGCCGGCGGCACGGAATCCATGAGCCGCGCCCCCTACGTGAATCGCGACCTCCGCTTCGGCAAACATCTGCGGCACTCTTCGCTGATTGACTCGTTGTGGGAGGGACTGACGGACCCTGTCTGCCACATGCTGATGGGGGAAACGGCCGAAGCACTGGTGACCGAGCTCGGCATCAACCGGCAGGAGCAAGATCGCTTCGCCGTCCTCAGCCACCAGCGAGCGTTTCGCGCCACGCGCGAGGGGAAGTTTAAAGACGAACTCGTCACCATCTCTGTTCCCAAATCGCTGTACGGCAAACCGCTACCGCCAGACGTCATCAACCAAGACGAGGGGCCAAATCCAGCGCTGAACGAACAGTTGCTGGCCGGTTACCCGCCGATCTTCAAGACAGATGGCAGTGTCACAGCCGGCAACTCCTGTCCAATCAGCGATGGTGCCGCCGGAGTCCTGCTCATGTCCGGCGAGCGCGCCAAAGCTCTGGGCTACACACCGCTCGGCTATATCCGCGCCTATGCCTTTGCCGGTGTTGAGCCGCGCGTGATGGGTCTCGGCCCAACTGCTGCAACGCCACTGGCCCTGCAGCGTGCAGGCATGACGGTCAACGACGTGCAACTCGTCGAGCTGAACGAAGCGTTTGCCGCTCAAGTGCTGGCGTGCGAGCGGGTGCTCAAGCTGAACCGCGAGATCATGAATGTCAACGGCGGAGCGATCGCGATCGGTCATCCGGTCGGCGCCAGCGGCGCCCGCATCATCGTGACGCTGCTCCATGAGATGCGCCGCAGGAATCTCTCGACTGGCCTGGCAACGCTGTGCGTCGGCGGAGGACAGGGCGGCGCGATGATCCTCGAACGGAAATAAGCCATGTTCATCTACAAAGTTGGAGTCGTCGGAGCCGGCACCATGGGAGCAGAGATCGCTCAGGCAATCTCTTTTGCCGGCATCCCTGTTGTCCTCAAAGACGTTAACGAATCGTTCGTGCAACAAGGGATCGCGAAAGCCCGGCAGATCTACCAGCGTCGCGTTGAAAAGGGGAAGATGACGCCGGAAGATCTGGAAGCCAAAATGGTGCTGATCAGTGGCGTTACCGGCTACAACGGCCTATCGGACGTCGACCTCGCGATCGAAGCGGTGCCGGAAGATTTGGCACTCAAACAGCAGGTCTTTCGAGAGCTCGATACCGCGTGTGCGCGCCACACCATCCTCGCTTCCAACACATCGGCCCTATCGATCTCAGCGCTGGGCGGAGTAACGAAACGCCCCGGCCAAGTGATTGGTTTTCACTTCTTTTATCCCGCCCATGTGATGAAATTAATCGAAGTCATTCCGGGATTGGAGACGACCGATGATACCGTGAACGACACGATCAGCTTTGCCGAGTCGCTCAGGAAGCTTCCGATCCGCGTGAGTGAGTGTCCCGGCTTTCTCGTCAACCGCCTGCTCCTGCCTTATCTGAACGAAGCCGCTTACTGCCTGCAAGAAGGCGCCGCGGGACTTTCCCAAATCGACCAAACGATGATCGAATTCGGCTTTCCGATGGGACCGTTCACACTGGTCGATCAACTCGGACTGGACGTCTGCCACCACGCGGCGAACGTGCTGCTGGACGGGTACGGTCCTCGCATGCAGCCAGCGGCCATCTGGCAATCCGTCTACGAGCGAGGGCGACTGGGCGCGAAACGCGGTGCCGGTTTCTATCGATACGGCGAGCACGCTGGACAACCGGATGCCGACATGGAGGACATCGTACGCTCGCTCCGGTCTCGCGCCCCCCAGCCAACAGCACCGTTTTCACCGCTCCGTCTGCTGGCACCCATGATCAACGAAGCGGCGCTCTGCCTTCAGGAGCGCGTGGCTTCCGCCTCCGATATCGACACTGGAGTGCTGGCTGGTCTCGGTTTTCCACAAGACAAACTCGGCATCCTCCATTACGCCGACCAGATTGGCATCGACCACACGCTTGTCACCCTGGAGGGGCTGGCGAAGCAACTTGGCGAACGATTCTGGCCGGCACCGATCCTCAAACGCATGGTCGCGGCTGGACGACTGGGCGTCAAAAATGGCAAAGGGTTCTTCATCTACACGTAGCAAAGGAGTCAAGCATGGCTGACGCATTGGTCAAAACATCCTTGGAAGACGGCGTGTTGGTCATCACCATCGATCATCCGCCGGTCAACACACTCAGCACATCGACCATTCTCGAGCTGAGCACAGTGCTCGACCAGGCCCGCGAGAATCCAAACGCAAAGGTCGTTGTCCTCACCGGAGCCGGAAACTTTGCGTTCATTGCCGGCGCCGATGTAGGGGAGATCGCCCGCATCCCCAACGCTCAAGAGGGGCGCCGTCTCGCGCTGGAAGGACAAGCGGTGATCACAAAGCTCGAGCGGCTTGGCAAACCAACCATCGCAGCGATCAACGCCCTCTGTCTCGGTGGCGGTAACGAGATGGCGATGGCCTGCCATATCCGCATCGCTTCCGATCGGGCGCGGTTCGGTCAGCCGGAAATTAATCTCGGCATTATCCCTGGATTCGGTGGCACACAACGTCTGCCTCGCCTGGTCGGACTCCCCAAAGCGATCGAACTCACGTTAACCGGTGATGTCATCTCCGCTCAGGAAGCTTTGCAGATCGGATTGGTCAACAAAGTTGTGCCGCCGGAAGAAGTACTCAAGTACGCTAAGGATCTCGCCAAGAAGATCGCTGGCAAGGGACAGGTGGCTGTCCGGTTGGCGCTCGACGCGCTGCAACTCAGCGTGACCACAGCGTTACCCGATGGCCTTGCGAAAGAAGCGGAGTTGTTTGGGAAGGTCTGCGAAACCAAGGACATGCGAGAAGGACTAACGGCCTTCCTCCAAAAACGCCAGCCATCTTTCAAGGACCGATGAGCGTGTCAATCGACAGCATTGTCATACCCACGACCGCGGTGACCGCATGAGTGTACTTGATACAAGCCGGATCGATGCGGGGCGTAGGGAATCGCTCGAGGTCGCTGAGGCTGCTCGCCAAACCGAGTGGCAGCGGCCGTCGTTTGTTGGCGATCTCTTCATGGGACGTCTCCGCATCGATCTGCTCCTACCGTATCCTGTGCAAGATCCTACTGATCGCGCTACCGGGGACGAGTACCTCCAACGAGTCGAAGCGTTCCTGCGTAGCTCCGTTGACCCTGACGCGATCGACCGTACCGGCGAGCTGCCTCAAGATGTCATCAAAGGACTCACAGAACTCGGATGCTTTGGCATGAAGATCCCCAAGGCCTACGGAGGCCTCGGATTATCCCAAACTAACTATAACCGCGTGATCATGCTCGTCGCCAGCTATTGCGCC
>Ga0247727_10004014_pt1 | contig 31787 bp, 34 predicted proteins | sample WisWelCaveWW1625_FD_202498 | JGI IMG/M metagenome (GOLD analysis project Ga0247727, IMG submission 202498) | Biofilm microbial communities from Wishing Well Cave, Virginia, United States - WW16-25 | ecosystem: Environmental > Aquatic > Deep subsurface > Groundwater > Cave microbial mat | place... | reverse complement strand
GGAGGAGGAGACGGAGCGATGGACCACTCGGCGAAGGTCGCAACGAAAGACGCGGCTTGCTGTCGGCGCCGCCAGTCCTGTACGCCACCGCGCCCCTCCTCGACTCTACTGAACTCGCGTAGCGAAACCAGCGAGACGGCGAGGAGAGGCGTGAATTCGCGAAGCGGATTCAGATCCTCCTCGAAGGGGACGCGCCCCGCCAAGATCCGCGCGTCCCGGAGTTCCCCCACCGCAGGCGTACTGGATGTACGTCGAGGATGGGGGAACGAGGAAACGCGCGGAGATTGCGTCGTATCGCTGGTTGCGGTAGCGAGGTTCATGAATAATCCGGGCTACCTGCGCGCCGCGTACTCCTTGCGGTAGAGCACCTCGACCTCGATCGACGGCAGCTCGCCCTCGGGCAACAGCGATCGGGACACGAGGTACCCCGCAGCGTGGCCGCAGGGATCGAGCCAGTTCGGGTGCCCCGGGTTCTGCTGGGCGAGGCAGATCTCGTAGGAGCCGTCCGGAGCCGCGACGATCTGCGAGTGGTTCAGGATCACGCGGCGCCGCTCGTAGTCGAGGCTCTCGAGCCAAGCGTTGTAGAGGGTGAGGCTGAAGTAGCGCGCCTTCGGCATCTTTCCCCGCACGAGCATGATCTGGTCGAACCCGAAGCGGTACCAGCAGATCTGGTAGCGGTTGTCCGGCGTCGGGAAGAGGCTCTCGGCGGGAAGCTCGACGAACCGGTTCAGCGCCATCTGCGACCCCATCCGGTAGGCCTGGTACGTCCGGTCGAACACCGACCGCAGCATCCTGCCCGCACGCTCGATCTGCCGGGCGACGTCGCCCGCCTTCATCTCCCGCGCAGGCGGAGGATCGCCGAGGAGCGCGAGCTCGACCTCGACCTCCGGCTCCCTGGCGCGGTCGGCGAAGTACTGCCGGACGATCACTGCGTTCTCGTCTCCGTCGCACCGGAGCCACGGGCCTGGCTGCGGCTCCACGGCGATCTTCACCTCGAAGCGCCCGTCCGCGTCGGCTTCGAGATCCCGATCGGCGAGGCGGCGCGCGACGCGGCCTCCCTTCCCGTAGAGGACGACCCCGACGTAGAGCGCGCCCGCCGGGATGCGCCCCGAGAGCCGGTACACGCGCCCCCCATCCACCCGGATCGGGGCACGCAGGTAGTTCGTGTCCGGACAGTCCGCGAACATCTTGCGGGTCGGTCCTTCCGCGTGCCGGAACACCGGCCGGTCGGCGTCGTCCCCCTCGACGAACGTGTCGATGCTCGCCGAGAGCATCCGCAGCAGGAACCGTCGCCCCTCGACGGCGTCGACGTCCATCGGGAGCTTGATCGTGGCCTCCAGCTCCTTCGCGATCTCGAAGAGCGACGCGATCCCCTCGGAGACCTTCGTGATCGGCGGGAGCGGCATCGAGTCGAGGTCGTATCCGAGCCGGGCCGCGAGCGCCTTCGTCTCCGCGCTCGCACGCCGCGGATCGAATCCCTCCAGCCAGCTCGTCGCGAGCTCCGCGTCGATCTTTCCGCGGCCCGCCATGTTGGGGTCGCCGATCGCACGCGCGCCCTTCGCTCCTTCGCGCATCCGATCGCCCTCGTAGGGATCGAGCACGGCCGCGTCGAATGCCACGCCGAGGGCCGCGCAGGCGCGCTCCATCGGCGGACGCGGATCGGCGACGAGGTCCTCGTAACGGACGACCGCCCAGCGGTCCTTCGGGATCCCCTCGAGGAATTGCTCCGCATTGCGATTCGACTCGAGCCACATGCGCTCGGCGTCTCCCTCGTACCCCTGCAGCATCACCTCGGCCATCGGCATGTTCTCGAGGCTTCGAATGACGCTCCCCGGGTGCCGGACGATCCAGACGAACCGCGCTTCGGGGAACCAGCGCAGCACGCGCTCCAGGGCGACGGGAGTGACCGACAGATGCGGGCACTTGTCGACGATCGTCCGGTCGCCGATGCGCTGCTGCAGGAATGCATACACCTCGGGGATCGCCTTCTCGTCGAGTGCCGCCTCGGCCGTCTTCGCGCCGTCCACGTCGACACCGAGCGCGTCCATGATCGCGCGCCGCAGCCCCGTCTTCTCCCAGAAGCGCTTCTCCATGTGCGCTGCGCGCTCCGCCATCGTCTCGAACGGCGCGATCACCATCTCGGGCGGGACCCACAGCCGCGGGTGGCCCGCGAGCATCACGCGAAGGAGCGTCGTGCCACTGCGCGGCGCGCCGAGGACGAAGGAGACGGGTCGCATGGCGGGCCCATGGTGCCACGGAGTATCGTCGGGCGTGACGGACGCTGCGCGGCTGCCGGACGTATTCGAGGGCGTGGAGGTCGTCGACTTCCACGTCCACGCGTTTCCTCCGCGCGTCACCAGCGCCGTGTGGCGTTGGTTCGATCGGCACGGCTGGCCGATCCGCTACAAGCTCGGCGCGCTCGACGGCGTCCGGTTCCTGCTGGACCGCGGAGTGTCGAGGGTGACGGCCCTGCACTACGCGCACGTGCCCGGCATGGCGAGGGGCCTCAACCGGTTCGCCGCGGACCTCGCACGCGAGGAGCCGCGCGTGATCCCGTTCGCGACCGTCTGCCCCGGAGAGGACGGAGCACGGGCGATCCTCGACGAGGCACTGGGGCCGCTGGGTTGCCGCGGCGTGAAGATCCACTGCCACGTCCAGTGCGTGGCCCCGGACGACGTTCGCCTTCGGGACGTGTACGACGCAGCGGGGGCGCACGGGGTGCCGGTGTTGATCCACGCCGGCGACTCGCCGGCCTCGCCGGCGTACCGGTGCGATGCGACGGCGATGTGCACGCCCGAGGCGCTCGACCGCGCGCTGGTGCGCCACCCGCAGACGACCGTCGTCGTGCCTCATCTCGGCGCGAGCCGGATGGAGGAGGTCGAGGCGCTCCTCGCCCGCCACGAGAACCTGCACCTCGACACCACGATGGCGATCGCCGGTTTCTTCCCGCTGGACGCCGCGCTGCGCGAGACGGACCCGGCGCGCGCCGAGGCATGGCTGCATGCCGCGGCCGACGTCGTCCGCAGGCACCCCCGACGTATCCTCTTCGGCACCGATTTCCCGAACATCCCCTACGCGTGGGACCGCGAGATCAGGAACCTCGCAGCCTTCGGCCTGTCCCGCGAGGACCTCGCGGCGGTCGCCGGCGGCAACGCGGCGAGACTGCTGGGTCTCGGAGGCCGGACGTGAAAGTCGCTGTCCCGGGCGCGTGCCTAACCGAAAACCCTTCGAGTTCCGGCTGGCACGGGGTCTGCTAGGCGTCGGGGGCGGTCCTACGGGAAAGGTGGCGCGATGAAGAAACTCCTGTGCTTGGTGGCGAGTCTGGCGGCGATGGCGGGGGGCTGTGGCGGCAACGGCGGTGGTGGCGGAGGGGGAGGCGGAACGAACATCGGCAGCGACGTCCCCCTGGAGGACTTCGCGGACGTATACGCGGACGTCCTGTGCGACCAGATCTTCGACTGCTGCCCCGAGGGGAGCGGCGGCCCGTCGAGCCCCGCGGAGTGCGAGGCGACCTACGGCGGGTTCCTGGAGGCGTTCTTCACTTCGAGCCTCATCCGGTCCGAGAAGTCGGGACGCGCCGACTACCGCGGTGACATCTTCGCGGACTGCCTGCGTCTCATGGCTGGCATGACCTGCGACGAGTTCACCTCCGGGGCGTTCGAGGAGGAGATCGAGGCGTCCGGTTGCAGCCAGTTCATCATTCCGAACCAGTCCGCGGGCGACGAGTGCGCCCAGGACTTCGAGTGCACGACCGGCTACTGCGAGGGAGCGTCAGGACTCTTCGACGAGGAGGATCTCGGCGTCTGCGAGGTTCTGCCCGCCCTCGGCGAGGCCTGCGACGGCGATTGCGCGGACGGCTCGTACTGCGACTTCGGCATGGAGGGGGAATTCTGCGCCCCCGCCCAGTCCGACGGCGCCGAGTGCTTCGGCGACGACGAGTGCCAGAGCGGCTCTTGCATCGACTCGTCCGTCGAAGGTGAACCGTCCACCTGCGGCCAGGGCTCCAGCGACATCTGCGAGGACATCACGAGCTGAAGCCTACGCTCGTCGCCCAGGCGCTCGGCGAGGGCATGCCGATCGCGGTGACTCCTTGCCTGTCAGCCCGGAAGCTCGGCCTTCCACGGGTCGGAGACTACGCGCTCGCCCAGGATGAGCGCGTAGAGTCCAGTCCAGGAGCGCTGCCAACGCCATCCCCTATTGGCGCCGGGAGCCGGGGCCTCCAACCAGTCGGCCGCGAGTGTCGGCGACAGTGCTTCATGACAAGCTGGACACCGCGCAGGCGCGGCTCCAAGGAAACGGCCCCCGCAATTGCAAGGCGACAGTAGCGTCTCGATCTCGGGCGGCAATGGCGCTATCCGGTCTGGCCAGCGAAGCAGGCGCTTCTCCGCTCCCCACAGCCCGAGGATCGCCGTCATGCCACACAGATCGCAGTAGGCATGCGCCGATTCGTTGAATCCACCGTGGACAATCTCGCAAGGGAATGTGACTCCGCAGTGCTCGCATCTCCCCTTCCTATCTTCCCGCCTCACGAGCGGAGTTCCACGCGCGCGATCATGCGGCCGACACGAGACGCAGCTTCGATACCGACGCCAGCGCTCGGAAGTGCGCATCCGCCGTGAGGAGCGGTGCTCCATGAGAGATGGCCGTGGAGGCAATCAGTGCGTCCACGGTCGGTACCGTCATGCCGTGGCCGCGCGCCTTGCGGTGGAGCGCCGCGGCCGCGACGAACGTCTCCTTGGTCGCCGGCAGGTATGCGAGGCGCGCGAGCCTCGACCGCAGAAGGTGGAAGGCACGCTCCGTCCGGGCGCCCTGTAGAATCTCCTGTAGAATGACACCCGTCGTGGCCACCAGGCGGCTCTCGCGAAGAGAGCGATCGAGGAGTGCGACGAGCGGAGATTCACGATTGGACAGATAGTCGACCCAGACGGAGCTATCGACGAGCACGATGGCGCTCCGCGAGGAGTTCCGGACCGGTCACGCGGAACTGGACCTTCCCTCGCAGCCGTCGGATCGATCCGTTGACCTCCGCCTGCTCCACGAGCCGCCTGAGCGCCTCGTTGACCACGTCGACCTTCCGCCGCAAGCCCGTGATCCGCCGTGCCTTCTCGAAGAGGTCTTCCCGCAGGTCCACGACCGTCCGCGCCATGATATCGCCGTAGCAGCACGCGATATCCCGGTCAAGGGCACCCCTGCGGCGTCATGCCCGCGATCCACTCCTCGATCAGCGCGACGCCGGCCGCGTCCGACAGCAGGTTCGGCAGCTCGGGCATCTTGATCTCGGGATCGGTCGAGGCCATGCGGTAGGTCACGATGCTCTCGTCGGGGAGGCCGGGGACGATGTCGTGCGATCGGCCGCCTGCGCCTGCGCCGGCGGCGACCGGCGGCTTGCACACGCCGTAGGAGACGGGGTCCGTCTCCGACGCCAGCAGCGTCAGGCCAGACCGGCCGCCGCCGCCGCCCTCGCGGTGGCAGTGCGAGCAGTTCGCGTCCAGGTACGAGCGCGCGCGAAGCTCGACCTCTGCGTCGCCGAACGGGTCGGCCAGGGCCGGCAGGCCGTCTGCGGTCGGGTCGGATCCGAGGACGCCTTGCGCGGCGAGCCAGCCGAGCTGTCCGATCACGTCTCCGTCCCGCGTCACTTCCCTGTTCATCTGTCGCGTGAGCGGGCCGAGCAAGTGCATCGCGTCGTCCCGTTCGTGACAACCCCCGCACTGGTTCACGTTCGGGACGAGGTAGCGCTGGCCGTCTCCGACCGTGACGTCGGCGCCCTCGACGAGGCGCCGCGCCTGTCGCTCGGCGTCGTCCCAGAGATAGACGTGCGCAGCCCAGCCGAGGTCCTCCAAGATCAAAAGACGCGTCTCGATCGCACGGCCTTCGAACGAGAAATGCTTGATGACGATCGTTCCGGCCGGCCACGTCCAGTCGCCTGCCGCGTCGAAGGCCGCGGTCTCCCCCTCGGGAAGTACGAGGAATCGGTCCTTGTCGAGCCGGTCCGCCCAGAGCGACGCGGCGACCTCGTAAGGAACGACACCGTCCGCCGGGGCGACGTCGGCCATCCGCCCCTCGAAGAAGCCGTACTCCGACAGCGTCTCGTAGGGGATCGTCCCCCGGCCGGGCGGCTCCGACCCGCAGCCCGCGATCGCCAGCGCGAGCCAACGCAAGGCCTACTCCTCCAGCGCCGGCAGCGGGTCGTGCTCGCATGTGACGTCGGTCATGTCGTTGTGCTGCGCAGCCTTGCCGCCGCACCAGTCCATGAAGAAGTAGTCCGCGTCCCCGTTGTCCGAGAAGCAGTTCGTGTACCGCCCGTCCGAGTTGTCGAGATCCGGGTTCTCGCAGCCGTCCCACGACAGGTCCGGGAAAGGCTCCTGGTCCGCGAAGAGAATCTCCACGAGGCCGTCCGCATCCGTCCCGTTGTTCGACACGTCGTTGTCGTGGACCCAGTTTCCGGTGGGGTACGAATCGTACGCGGAGTCCGTGAACTCGCCGAACAGCTTCGGGTCGTAGCTCAGGATCGACACGCCGATCGAGGCGTTGTCGGCGATGACGTTCCCGTGGATCTCGTTGTCGTCCGTCGCGAGCAAGAAGATCCCCGTGCCCGGCGGGACCTTCGAGACGATGTTCGCGGAGTCTGCGAAGTTGCGCCCGTTGTTCCCGACGATCTCGTTGTCGTGGATCTTCGCCCGCGCGCCGCCCTGCGTCGGCAGGTTCGGCAGGTTGAAGGCGAGGATCCCGCCGGCGTTGTCGTGCGCGCGGTTGCGGACGACCTCGGAGTCTCGCGTGTTCTCGATCTCGATGCCGACGACGTTCTCGAAGACCTCGTTGTCCCGGACGATGACGTCCGTCGACTGTCCGACGTAGATCCCCGTGTCGCTCGCTCCACTCACCGCGCATCGCTCCACGAGCACGCCCGTGCACCCGACCGGGTAGACGCCGTAGCCGCCGTTGTCCCGATCGGCCGGCGTCGTCCACGAGACGGACAGATCCCGGAAAGCGACGTCCGTCACGTCCGTCGCCCGCACGCCGTCGCCGTCCGTATCGACGATCGAGAGCGCCTCGACCGTGACGCGATCGCCGGTGATCGAGATTCCGTTCGCGCCCGTCCCGCCCGTCTGCTGCGCCACGAAGTCCAGGACCGTCTCTACCATCCCGGCTCCGCGGATCGACAGATCGTTCGTCCCGACCGAGAGTTCCATGTCGTACGAGAAGGTTCCTTCCAGGAAACACACCGTCTCCCCCTCGGCCGCTTCGATCAGGACCCGTTGCGCGTCGCGGACGTCGTCGTCCGGTGCGATCGCGTGATCGCAGCCCTCGGGCAGCGCCGCAGGGTCGTCCTCGGAGCCGCACGCACACGGAAGGAGCGCGAAGAGAAGGGCACCGGGTTTCATCGGCCGCACCTGGTCATTGCCCCACGAAGCATCCCGGCGCGGCCGATAGGCCCGCAATGACGCGCGCTGGCCGCGCGCGCGGCGGTTTCCCTCCGCCCCTTCGGGGCTCGCGGGTTCATCGGCTCACACTCCGTCCAGCGTGAACGCGCGGACGAAATCGTCGCCGCTCGAGTGACAACCGTGGCAGCCGACGTCCTGGCCCGCTTCCCCGATCGGGACGTCGGTATCGTCCCAGCCGGCCCACCACCAGCCAGCTTCGCCGGGCTCGTCGTTGATCCGGTACTCGACGAACCGCGCCGGCTGCTTCGAGTCGCTGTATCCGTCGAGAACGACGATCGCGCCCGCCGGATACTGCTCGGCGCCCATTTCCCAGGTTCCCGAGACGCAGTCGTTCACGAAGATCTCGATTGGCCCCCCGTGGGGGCTGTCGCGGATGTTCGGGCGGCGGTTGTCGAACGCCGGTTCGTGGTCCCAGGTCTCCTGGTAGCCCTGCGAGGCGAGCCACGCGAGGAAGGTCGCCCCGTTCGCCTCCGGGCCCTCGTCGCATCCTGCCGGCGTCGTGTCGGTGTCGGAGTCCGCGTCGGTGTCGACGTCGGAGTCGCCGCCCCCGTCGCCGCCGAAGTCGTCGCCGCACGACGCAGCCGCGAGAACCGCCACCAGTGTCATCAGCCGATCTGCTCGAGCCATTCTCTCAGCTCCCCTGTGATCACGCGGGGCGCGGTTTGCAAGTCGCGCGGTGTCCGGCACCCCGTCAGGAGAAGCACCGCGCGAAGAGTCTCGACGACCTCATCCAGGTAGCGTTCGGCGCCCTCGCGGCCGCCGCGCTCGAAGGCCTGCAGGACCGGGCGAGCGATGCCGCAGGCCGTGGCGCCGAGCGCGATGGCGCGGGCGACGTCGAGGCCGGTCTTGATGCCGCCGGTGCCGACGACCGTCATCCCCTTCGCGGCGACCAGCGCGATGGAGGCGGCGGTCGGGATGCCCCAGTCCCACAGTGCCTCGCCGACGGCCCGTGCGGTTCCGGACGCACGGAGCGCCTCGACGCCGGTCCAGCTCGTGCCGCCGGCGCCCGAGACGTCGACGTGCCGGACACCCGCCGCGTGGAGACGCTCGGCCACGCGCGGGGAGACCCCCGATCCCGTTTCCTTCGCGACGACGGGGACGGAGAGGTCCTCGACGAGACGCGCGAACGTCTCCAGTCCGCCACGGAAGTCCCGATCGCCGCCGGGCTGCACCTGCTCCATCGCGGGGTTCATGTGGACGCACAGCGCGTCGGCGCCCACGTCGGAGACGAGCTTCGCGATCGTCTTCGACCGCTGTGCGCCCGCCTGCACGATCCCGAGGTTCCCCAGCAGGAGCGTCGTGGGCGCGACGTTGCGTACCTCGTAGGTCCACGCCGTCTCCGGGACCTTCTGCATGGCGCGCTGGCTGCCGAGCCCGAAGCCGAGCCCGCGGGCCTCCGCGATCCGTGCCAGCTCGCGGTTCACGCGCGCGGCACGGTCGGTCCCCCCGGTCATCGCCGCGACGAGCAGCGGTGCGCGCAGCGTCTTGCCGAGCAGGGACGTCGACAGGTCGACGTCGTCGGCGTGGCGCTCGGGGAGGGCGTCGTGCACGAGCCGGACCTGGTCGAGCAACGTCGTCCCCAGCCGGAACGCGACTGCGTCCGTCGCCGCGAGGCGCAGGTGTTCGTCCTTGCGACGACGGATGTCGGGCTTCGCGGAGCGCGCCCGCGCCATGGGGGGAGTCTACGAGGTCGCTCAGGAAAGGGGAGGGGAGGGGTTCAAGGAACCGGGACGAACCTCTGCAGGCCTCCGATCGGGTCGGGGGCCTTCTCGTCGAAGGTGATCGCCGTCAACACCGGCAGGCAGGTCAGGAAGAGAGATCCGTCCGGCGCCATCTGCAGTTCCGTGAGGCTGTCGTCCGGCACCTCGACCTGGTGGAGGATCTCGCCGGTCTCGCGATCGAGCGCCGTCGCCCAGTTCGTGGTCTCGATCGGGATCGTGAAGTCCCCGATCTCCGCCTCCGGGACGATCTCGCCGAGATCCACGTAGACGACGTTCTCCAGCACGGTCAGGACCGAGGTGATCATCGCGTCCTCGCCGTAGTCCGCGACCCACACCTCCTCGGCGTGGTCTCCCGCGTCACGGATGCGCCAGGCCTCGGCGGCGCGGTCCGGCCCCATGGACCAGAAGTACACGTCGTGGTCGTCGTCCATCGCCACGGTCCCACGGAGCGGCCCGCCCGAGTAGGTGTAACGCCAGGTCGGCGCGCAGACCGACGCCTCCTCGTCCGCATCGTCGTTTGCCGCGCAGGCCTCGACGTCGAAGAAGTGGATCTCGTCCGCGCCGTCGCCGATCGCGAGGCGCCGCCCGTCGCGCGAGAGCGCCGGCGAGGATCCCGTGCCCGCGGGGAGATGCGCGGTCCACGCGAGCGACAGCGACGGACCTTCACCGATCGCGAGCGCGACGAGCGCGCCCGTCTTCTGGTCCGGACCGCCGCCGACCGCGAACAGCGTGTCGTCGCCGATCGCAACGGTGTTCGCGACGAGCGCCCCCGACGCCCCCATGATCGCGCCGACCCCTTCCTCGAGTTCGTCCTCCGACGCGAACCGATAGAACCGCATGAGGCGGTCGATCACGTAGTCGGGCAGTACCGAGACCGGCACGTTCGTGGCCTCCGGCGCGACATATCCAAGCTCCGCGGCGACGTCGTACTCGGCCAGGACCGTCCCGTCGCCACGATCGAGCAGGTACACGACGCCGTCCGCGTATTGCGTCGCCACGTGCCCGTCCCCGGTGAGCTTCACGCCGTACGCGCGCGGGACCTCGCTCGCGTCCGTGATCGACGTGGACCAGCGCGTGCTCCCGCCGGGGCCCAGGGAGTGCACGCCGGTCTCCGTCGTGAGGAACAGGTTTCCGTCCCCGTCCACGTCGACGCTTCCCGCCATGGCTTGCTCGCCCAGGTCGCATCTTTTCCAGAGGATGTCGCCCGTCGTGACCTCGACCGCAAATACGCTGCAACCGGCGTCGTCCGGGAGAGTCGTCACGTACGTCGTCGCCCCGTCCGGCGAGTAGGTGTTCGGCTGGATGATCCCGTAGCCCTGCAGCACGTGATAGTGCCGGTCGAAGCGCGTCGGCCCCTCGCAAGGAACGAAGTTCGAGTTCGCGCGGTCCCCGTGGTTCGTGACGTACGTGTTTCCGTCGGAATACGGAGCCGGGTGCTCGACGTCGCAGTCCGGCCAGTCCACTACAACGGGCGGATTGCCCGTTTCCTTCGTCCCCTCACCACATCCGGCCAGGAGCGCGAGAACCCAGCTCACAGCCCGGCCCCGCAATGCCTCGTCGCACCCCCTCGGTGCGGGCTGTAGGCCCGAGAGGATGCGCGCTTCCGCGCGCTGTTCATTTGCGGGCTCATCGAAGTTCGCATTACCACGAAATCGGCCGGGCGGTCGATTTCACCTGAATCACCCACAAGTTTCAGAGAAAACTGAAACAACACGACAACTCTCGACAAATCGGCACTCGCCCTCCTTGACAGCGGGGATCCCCGGACGCCACGATCTCGCCCGAATGGATGCCGCCGCCTTCCTGGCAACCGTCCGCGGGGCGGTGGACGCGCGGCTCCGCGAGTTCCTCGCCGGGCGAGTCGAGGAGGCACGGCGGCTTGGCCCCGCGACCGGCGCCGTCGCGGAGACGGTCGCCGACCTGACGATGCGCGGCGGCAAGCGGCTCCGGGCCGCCTTCGTTGCCGCGGGGGCGCGCGTGGCCGGCGAGAAGATTCCGTCCCCGGGGACGATCACGATCGGCGCGGCCGTCGAGATCTTCCAGGCCTACCTGCTCATCCACGACGACTGGATGGACGGCGACGAGTCCCGGCGCGGCGGCCCGACCGCCCACGTCGCGCTCGGCCGGCGCCTCGGTGAGGAGCATTCAGCCGTCGCCGCGGTGCTCGCGGGCGACCTCGCCAGCGCCTGGTCTCGAACGCTCCTCGGAGACACGCGGTCGGTGTGGAGCCACCAGGAGGAGCGCGTCGTGCTCGGGCAGATCCTCGATGTCTTCGGCGGGGCGCCCCCGTCGCTCGTCGTCACGCTCAAGACCACGAGCTACACCGTGCTGATGCCCCTGCTGCTCGGGCTCGGCACCGGACCCGCGTTCGCCGACCGGGCGCCGTTCCTCGCGTACGCGCACCACGTTGGCGAAGCCTTCCAGCTCCGCGACGATCTCCTCGGGCTCGTCGGCGACCCCGCCGAGACAGGCAAGCCCGTCGGGACCGACCTGCTGCGCGGCAAGCGCACTCCGCCGGTGATCGACGCCCTCGATCACGGTGACGACGACGCGAGGGCCGCGATCGAAGCCGTGCTCGGCCACGCCGACGCGCCCGCCGCACACCTGCGGGCCGCCATCGACGCGCTCGTCTCCTGCGGAGCGGTCGAGCGCGCCGAGCGGCGCATCCATGCCGCGCTCGAGCACGCGCGCGGAGACCTCGCCGCCGCCTACTGCGACGACGAGGCGAAGGACCTGCTCGTCGGGCTCGCGCGCCTCGCCGCCGAGAGGACGAAGTGACGTCGCGGGGGCACGGAAAGGTGATCCTCCTCGGCGAGCACGCGGTCGTATACGGAAAGCCCGCGATCGCCGGCGCGCTCGCGAGGGGCGTGACCGCGACCGCCGAGCGATCCGATCGGGCGACGTCGCTCACGGTCCCGGCCTGGAACGCCCGCGCCGAGGTGGCCGACGGATCTCCCCTCGGCGAGGCGCTCGCGGCCCTCGTCGCCGCGCTCGATCGCCCCGGGGCCTTCGCCGTCACTGCGCATCCCGAGATCCCTGGCGGCGCCGGCCTCGGCGCCTCGGCCGCGCTCGGTGTCGCCGCCGCCCGCGCGATCGCCGAATGCGACGGCCATCCCCTCGACCCCGAGTCGCTCCGCCGCGCCGCTCTCGCCTGGGAGACCGTCTTTCACGGCAACCCTTCCGGCATCGACGCCGAGGTCGCCGCCTCCGGCATCGTCGGCATCTTCGTCCGCGGCGAGGGGCTCCATCCCCTGCGCCTGTCGCGACCGATTCCCGTCGCCATCGGCGACTCCGGGGAGCGTTCCTCCACCCGTGACATGGTTGCCTCGCTCGCGCGTGAGAAAGATCGCAATCCGGCCAAGGTCGCGAAGCTCCTCGATGGCATCGAGTCACTCGTCCGCAACGCTGCCCACGCGATCGAGGCCGACGACCTCGCCGAGCTCGGCACCCTGATGAATCTCAACCAGACGCTTCTCGCCGCGGTCCTCTTGTCGTCCGAGCACATCGAGAACCTCTGCGCCGCCGCGCGTGCCGCTGGGGCCTACGGCGCGAAGCTCACCGGCGCGGGGGGGGGCGGCTCGGTCGTCGCGGTTGCCGACGATCCCGACGCCGTGGTCGCGGCCTGGGCACGCGCGGGCTACTCCGGCTTCTCCGCGGCGCTGGGGGCGCCATGACCGAAGCGACCGCCATCGCACGCAGCAACATCGCCCTGACGAAGTACTGGGGGAAGTCCGATGCCGCGCGCAACCTCCCCGCGGTCCCGAGCCTCTCGCTCACCCTCGCGGGCCTGGAGACGCGCACTCGCGTCCGGCTCGACCCGACGCTCGCCGCCGACTCGGTCGTCCTCGACGGCCGCCCTGCGGAAGCGGCGGACGCCGAGCGAGTCTCGGCTTTCCTTGAACTCGTGCGCGCCCGCGCAGGGATTGCGACCCGCGCCGACGTCGAGTCCGCGTCGAACTTCCCGGCCGGCGCGGGCCTTGCATCTTCTGCATCGGCCTTCGCCGCCCTTGCGGCGGCGTCCGCCCGTGCCATGGGACTCGTCCTCGATCCGCCGGCCCTCTCCGACCTCGCGCGCCGCGGTTCGGCCTCGGCGGCCCGGAGCGTGTTCGGCGGCTTCGTGGAGCTTCCCGCAGGGACGAAGGAGCCTCTCCCGGCGAGGGCCCTGGACGTGGTGGGCTGGATGGGGCCCGGGTCGGTTCGCATGGTCGTCGTGCGCTGCGGCGAGGGACGCAAGGCCGTCGGATCGCGCGACGCGATGATCCGCACCGCGCGAACCTCGCCGTTCTACCGGGCGTGGGTCGCGTCGGCCAACGACGTCCACGCCCGTGCCCTGGACGCGTTGCGGATGCGCGACCTGCCCGCGCTCGGCGAGTGCATGGAGCTGTCCTGCCTGCGCATGCACGCCTCCGCGATGGCCGCCGATCCTGCGATCGTCTACTGGACCCCCGCGACGATCGAGGCGATGTCGGCGGTCCGGTCGCTGCGCGACTCCGGCGTCGGCGCATGGTTCACGATCGACGCGGGACCCCACGTGAAGGTGCTGTGCCTCGAGGCGGACGCGGCGCGCGTGGCGGAGCGCTTCGGGGACCGTGCCACCGTCCATGGCCCCGGGGGCGGCGTGGAGGTCGTCGGCTGATGCTCGTCGCGACCGCCCCCGGCAAGGTCTTCCTCTCCGGCGAGTACGGCGTACTCGTCGGCGCGCCCGCGAACGTCGCGGCGGTAAACCGCTGGGCGATGGCGCGTCCCGCGAAGGCGGAGCTGGCGACGCCCGAGGTGCAGCTCGCGGCGGCGCGCATGGCGCAGTTTCTCGGCTTCGACGACGGGTCCGCGCCGGAGGTGGACGTCTCGACGCTGGCGCACGACGGCAAGAAGCTCGGGCTCGGATCGAGCGCGGCGGCGGCCGTGGCCGCGGCTGGCGCGATCGCGATCCGCGCGGGTCGCACGGCGGTGACCGCCGAGCTGCGCACCACGATTCTCGAGGCCGCGATGCGCGGGCACGCCGAGGCGCAGGGCGGCGGGAGCGGCGCCGACGTCGCGGCCGGCGCGCTCGGCGGCGTCGTCCGTTTCGTCCGCGGCGAGAAGCCCGTCCCCGCGAAGATCGGCCGCGCGCTGCACCTGGTGGTCGCCTGGACGGGGACGTCGGCGCGTTCGAGTGAATTCGTCAAGCGCGCCGTCGCCGCGGGGATCCCGGCACGGCTGCGCGAGAGCGCCGGCGCGATGGACGCGGCGCTCGCGACCGGCGACTCCCGGCAGTTGCTCGACGCGGTGATCCTTCACCGCAACGGACTTCAAGACCTCGCGGATCGGACCGGGCTTCCGATGTGGCCGCAGGGGCTCCGTCGCTTCATGACCCGGGCGCTGGACATGGGAATCCCGGCGAAACCTTCGGGAGCGGGCGGCGGGGACCTCGGGGTCGCCTTCGCGCCGGACGCCGCGGGCGCCGAGGCGTTGCGCGCCGCGCTGTTCGGGGAAGGACTGCACGTCCTCCCGCTGCACGTCGTGGACCGTGGAGTTGCGTTCGAAAACGAAGCGGGTGATACAAGGAGCCCCTCATGAAGCGTTCCTCGCGAATGCCCGGGTTCTACCGTCTCAGCGTCGCAGAGCGCCGGAAGGCGACGGCCGAGGCTACGGGGATCTCGCCGGCGGATCTGGCCGAGGTGCTCGATCGGGGCGGACTGGACCCCGAGTCCGCAGACAAGGTCATCGAGAACGTGCTCGGGACCTACTCGCTCCCGTTCGCGGTCGCGCCGAACGTCCGTGTCAACGGTCGCGACTACATCGTCCCGATGGCGGTCGAGGAGCCGTCGGTCGTCGCAGCGGCCTCGAATGCGGCGCGCATCGTCCGCGAGGGCGGCGGCTTCGTCGCCGAGGCGGATGCGCCCGTGATGATCGCGCAGGTGGAGGTCCTCGGCGTCCGCGATCCGCTCGCGGCCGCGGGCCGGCTCGTCGCGGCGAAAGCCGAGATCGTCGCGCTCGCGAACCAGGCCGCACAGACCGTCGTCGAGCGCGGCGGCGGCACGCGAGACCTCGAGGTCCGCGACCTCGGTGAGGGCGCGATCGTCGTGCACCTCCTCGTCGACTGCCGCGACGCCATGGGCGCGAACATCGTGAACACGATCGCGGAGTGGACGGCGGCGCGGATCGCCGAGATCGCGGGGGGGCAAGCGGGCCTGCGGATTCTCTCGAACCTGGCGGATCGTCGCTGCGTCCGCGTGCGCGCGAGCGTGCCGGTCGCCGTGCTGCAGACAGCCGACCTCGACGGCGCGATGGTCATGGCCGGGATCGTCGCGGCTTCGAGGTTCGCGGAACGAGATCCGTACCGAGCGGCGACGCACAACAAGGGGATCATGAACGGCGTCGACGCCGTCGTGATCGCGACGGGGAACGACTGGCGCGCCGTCGAGGCGGGCGCGCACGCATTCGCGGCGCAGAGCGGGCGCTACCGCCCCCTGTCGACGTGGACCGCGACGGAGTCGGGCACGCTCGAAGGACGTCTCGAGATGCCCATGGCGCTCGGCACGGTGGGAGGGGCCGCGCGCGTGCACCCCGGGGCGCGCCTCGCCCGGCGGATCCTCGGACTCGACAGCGCATCCGAGTTGGCCTGCGTCGTCGGGGCGATGGGCCTCGCCTCGAACCTCGCGGCGCTGCGCGCGCTGGCGACGGAAGGCATCCAGCGCGGACACATGGCGCTGCACGCGCGGACCGTCGCGACCGCCGCAGGTGCGACCGGAGAGCTGGTCCAGAGAGTCGCGAACGAGATCGTCGAGAAGGGCGAGATCACCGCGGACGCCGCGCGCCGCGTCCTGGAACGGCTGACTCCATGAAGACCGCCCTCGCGCTCTTGCTGACCGCTTGCATCGGCTGCGGAAGCGCCGGCGGCGACGGAGGCGACTCCGACGCGGACGTGGACGCCGACTCGGACACCGACGGAGACACCGACGCGGACACGGACGCGGACGCGGATACCGACGCGGACGCGGACTCGGACGCGGACACCGACACGGATGCCGACTCCGATACGGACTCCGCGTGCATGGACCAGTCGGGGTGCATGACCGAATGCGCCCAGGACGAGTACTGCGCCTGGTGCGGCATCCCGAACCCCGGCGAGACCTGCGTTCCCTGCGGGAACCCCTGCCCGTTCTGAACGGGCAGTGTGTGATTCCCGTGCCGTGGGTGTAACCCCGCTGCCACGTTCGGGCCGCGCCGACACGGGTTTCCAGCAGGCACGCCGGGTGCACTCGACCCGGGTTCGTGCGACGCGACCGCATCCTCGCGGGAGGGGTGCTCCTGCTCCTCGCGATCCCGCTCTGCGGGACGCGACCCTTGCCGCAGGGCACCGAGGTCTCCGCGACCGGAGGATTCGGGCACTACGAGTACGTCGCGGGTCCGGGCGGCGCCTGCGCGAGCGGCCCGATCGTTCGGCACCGTGTCGCGCACGTGGACGGAGCGTTATCGGTGCGCCATCGGTTTGCTTCCGGGCTTCGCTTCGCGACTGATCTCGGGGCCTCGCACCACGAGTCCGAACGCTCTGAGGTGGTCGGCTGGGTCGGGGACGAGAACTCAATGGGAAGCGAGACTGGATAGGAACTTCGGATCTCGCGTACTAGCCCGGGCCGCAGTCGTTGCAGTCCGAGCCCCGCGGGCACAAGGAGGTTTGCGAGCCCGGCCGGCCGTCGTCGCACTCGTTGTCGTTCGCGTGCTGGCAGGTGTTGGTGCAGGCGCCTCCGCCTCCGGCTCCCGCCGCTCCGCCGCCCGCGCCGGGCGCCGCGACGTTCCTGCAGTCGTTCTCGTCGGTGCCGCGCGCGCACAGTGACGTGTTCGAACCGGGCCGGCCGTCGTCGCACTCGTTGTCGTTCGCGTGCTGGCAGGAGTTGGCGCCGGCCGCGACGGCGGCGCCGCCACCCAGCCGCCTGCAATCGTTCTCGTCCGTCCCCCGCGCGCACAGGGAAGTGTGCGAGCCGGGCCGTCCGTCGTCGCACTCGTTGTCGTTCGCGTGTTGGCAGGAGTTGTTCCCGGCCGCGGCGACTCCGCCACGACGGAACGCCCGTCCGACGGGCCCGCAGTCGTTGCAGTCCGATCCGCGCGGGCACAGCGAAGTGTGCGCGCCCGGCCGCCCGTCGTCGCACTCGCGGTCGTTGCGGTACTGGCAGGTGTTCAAGCAGCGCCCCGTCGTGTTCGGCGGATCGGGGATCGCGACGAGACCCGGCTGTCCGGGTGCTTCCGCGATCGGCTGCATCGCGTCCTGTGGCTTGCCGGCCGCGACCGCGACGCCCGGGACCGTCGTCATCGGCATCGCCGGAACGAAGCCGGGCAGCGCGGCCGTCATCGGCATGCCCATCGGCATGCCCGGAATGGCCGCCGTCATCCCCGGCATGCCGACCGGCGCACCTGGGAATGCCGTCATCCCTGGAACACCCACCGGGATCGGTTGCGGCTGAGTGTTGCACCCTGTGGCGCCGAGGATCAGCGCCGCCCACGCCATCGTCGTTCGGGTCATCGTGGGAGGGAGAGTACCAGAGAAGGGGAGGGGAAACGGTACGGGGAGGGTCAGATCTTGCCGAGCAGCGCGACGAACTCCTCGCGCTGCTCGTTGCCCTCCTGGGTCGCCGCCTGCGCGACACGGCGAACGTCTTCCATCCCCCATCCGCGCGCGTGCTCGCTCTGCCGCAGGATCTCGGCGAACCCCATCACCGCGCTCGCGAACCGGAAGTCCCGGGACGCCTCCTCGAACTCCCGCCGCATCCGGTCTGCGCGGAACGGATATTCGTGCTCGAGCGCCTCGCCGCCGCCCGGCGGCTCGGCGCGAATCCGCACCGTCGCGATCGCGGCCGGGCCGCCCGAACGCAGCTCGATTTCGTACATCGCCGAGACCGTGTGCCCGGCCCCGATCTCGCCGGCATCGACCTCGTCGTTGCGGAAGTCCTCGTCGGCGACGTCGCGGTTCTCGTATCCGACGAGCCGGTACCGCGCGACCGCAGCGGGGTCGAACTCCACCTGGATCTTCGCGTCCTGCGCGACCACTTCGAGCGTCCCGCCGAGCTCCTCGCCGAAGATCCGGCGAGCTTCCGCGGGGGTGTCCACGTACGAGTAGTTACCGTTCCCCCTGTCCGCGAGCTGCTCCATCAGATGGTCGCGATAGTTCCCCATGCCGAAGCCGACGGTCGACAGCGTGACGCCCTCGTCTACCTGAGCGCGGATGGTCCCAAGGAGCTCGTCGTGCGTCGTGTTTCCGACGTTCGCGTCGCCGTCGGAGAGCACGATCACACGCGAGACCACGTCTCGTCGGACGTTGCGGACCGCGAGCCGGTACGCCAGCTCGAGCCCGCTCTCCATCGCGGTCGACCCACCCGCGTCCAGGTCGTCGATCGCCGCCAGGATCTTCCCCCGCTGCGCCATCCCCGTGGGCTCCAGCACGACCCGCGTGTTGCCCGCGTAGGTCACGAGCGCCACCGTGTCCCGCTCGTTCAGGTTGTTCACCAGGATCCGCAGGGACTGCTGCGCGAGCCCGAGCTTGTCGGCGGAGGCCATCGACCCCGAAACGTCGACCAGGAACACGAGGTGGGCGATCTTGCGCGCCTGGGGCGGCACCTCGCGTGCCTTCACCGCGACGCGCAGCAGGTGCTTGCCCTTCCCGTACGGAGACGGCGCCGCCTCCATGTGCACGGCGAACGGCCGCTGGTCCGTCGGGCCTCGGTCCTCGTACCGGAAATAGTTCAGGCACTCCTCGACCCGCACGGCCTCTGGCGGGACTCGCTGGTCCTCGCGGATCTTCCGCCGCACGATCGTGTACGAGCCGGTGTCGACGTCGATCGCGAAGGTCGAGAACCGGTCCTCGCCGGAATCGGTCCACCGGTTCACTCCGTGGTCTTCGTACTCCTCGGTGTTGCGGGACTCCTCCATCGGCGTTGCCATGGAGTAGGGCGGCTGCCCGGCCGAAGGTCGCTCGACGTGGCGCGCTTCCGCGCCGAAGCCGCCGCATCCGGTCAAAGTCCAGAGAATCGGGAGAGCCTTCGTGCGTGTCGTCATGTCGCTCCAACGCGCCGAAGCCCCGGGCCTTACACCTCAGTACCGGCAGCCGCAGCGCGACGAGGCAGTGTGACTCCTCGCGCGCTCGCAGCGCCCGCGCGCCTCTTCGCAGAGATCCTGGGCTTCGCCGTCCTCGGGATGGTTCTCGGCGATCTCGCAGATCCGGTCTGCGAGCGCGCAGATCTCCTCGCCCACGCGGCACACCTCGCCGCAGTCGACGGCCGAGGCCTCGACCGACGTGGCCCGGTCGAACCAATCCTGTTTCTCGACCAGGTCCGCCCTCAGGTCGTCGCCCGGACGCGGAGGGGGCGACGCAGGGCGCTGCACCCGCGACTCTCCGAGCTGCCCGCCGCAACCAAGAAGGAGCAGCATCGTCCCGATCCAGGCCCTCATGGTCATTCCTCCAGTGCGCGCTCGAGGAGCGCCTCGTCGATGCGCTGCGCCTGCACGTAGTCGTCCACGGCCTCGAGCTCGCGTCCGAGCGCCTCCTTCGCGCGTCCCCGCGACACGAGCAGCGCGACCGAGAACACGTCGTGCTCCGCGCCGCCGGCGAGGCCCCGGTCCGTCCACGCCAGCGCGTCCGCCGGTCGTCCGGCCAAGAGCTCGATCTCGGCGAGCCGTCCCGCCGCGTCTCGCACGATCAGACGGGCATCGTCCTGGGCGACGTTGCCCGGCGCGGGGATCTCCACGATCGCGCGGATCGCTCGGCGCGCGTCGTCCAGACGCCCTGCCGCGAGCGCTTCGTCCGCACGCGCGCTCGCTTCGTCCGCCATCGCGAGCCATCCGGACACGCTCGGCTCCGTGGAGCCCGCGCACCCGGCGAGGGCGCCGAACACGTCCTGGCGGTAGTCGCGCATGCGCTCCGCGAGGTCGTCGGAGCGAGCGACCTGCGCCCGCAGCAGCGCGACCGGCGGTGTCGGCACGGCGCAGTCCGTCGGCGATGCAGCGCGATCCGCCGCCGGCCCGCCCACGACGGCCAGTGCGACGATCGCCGCGAGCGCTCCCCCGGAAAGCGCCCAGCGCAGCCACGACACCCGGGAGGCGGTCGGGGTTTTCGGCGCCGGGAGCGTGAGCAGCCCCTCCAGGATCGCCTTCGACCGGTCCGGCCGGAGCGCGCCTCCGTCGCGGCTCCAGCTGAGCAGTGCCGAGGTCTGCAGGTCGCGGTCCGTCACGACCTCGGCTCCCGGGCTTGCGCTTCGACGATCGCATCCCACTCGCGACGGAACGCGCGCAGTGCGCGCAGCAAGACGACATCGAACGTCGAGACCGTCACGCCCATCTCCCGCGCACAGTCCTCCCGGGCGCGCTCTTCGAAGTACCGCAACGCGATGGCGCGCCGGTAGCGGTCGTTGATCGCCGCGAGCGCGTTGTCGACGACGCCCCGGACCCGCGCGTGCTCGCTCCTCGCCTCCGCCGCGTCCGCGGGATCCGGCGGCGCGCTCCGGAGCGGCTCCATGAGCCCTTCGAAGCTCGCCAGCGCCCGTCCGGTTCGCGACTTCACGCGGTGCATGTCGAGCGCCTTGTTCGTGCCGATGCGTACGAGCCACGGCCAGATCCCGTCTCCTCGATCCTCGAAGCGATCCAGGTGCTCGAGCACCTCGCGGAAGGTCTCCGACAGCGCGTCCTCCGCCGCCCGCTCGTCTCCCAGCTTGGGCAGCAGGACGCGCGCGTACAGCGGCCCCGCGTACGCCTCGTAGATCTCCGCGAACGCCCGCCGGTCGCCGGTGCGGGCCCGCCCCACGCGCTCCCGCTCCCAGCCCAGCCTCTCGCCCTGCGCGTGGGCCTGCACGTCATCCCGTCTCGTCCCCAACGCGCGAGCGCCTCCAGGCCTTACACCCACACCCCCCTCAGACGGACGAAGGGATGGGAGGGGCTAGCCTCGACCCTCTCTCTCGCGCTCCACGGCCCGCAGGAACGCGCCGGCGATCGAGCGGTGCGACGCCAGGCCCTCCACGTGGTGGCGCTCCCCGGCGTAGACGGCGTCGACGACCTTGCCGATCGAGATCGCGTCGGGCGCGAGGCCCTGCAGGCCGCGCTCGACCTCGGCGACGCCGCCGGAGTCCGCGTAGAAGTCGCCGGCGAGCCGCGCGCGCACGATCGTCCCTTGGGAGATCCCGATGCCTGCCTCCGCGAAGCCGATCGGCCCCTCGCTCGGCCATCCCCAGACGAGGTGCGGGTCGAACGGCGTGGCGTCGATCGATCCCAGCGGAACGTCCCCGTCCTCGAGGGGTACGCCGATGCCCTCGGCCAGTCCGCGCGCCAGCCGCTCCGCGACGTCTCCCGCGCCCCGCTGGATCCCGACGTCCCATAGCGTCGACGGCTTGGCGTCGCGCAGTGGGTCCTCGAGGCGTGCCGGGTACCGCGACGCCTCGACCGGCGGCAGGAACGGCGACGACACGCCGACCAGCGCCTCGAGCAGCGTCGCCCCGGACGGCGCGATCTCCCATCCCACCCAGGCCACGGGCCGGTGCGACACCGTGATCCAGTCGCGGCCGAAGTAGTGCGCGCCGGGCGCGATCATCGACAGGCCGCGCAGGACCGGACGCACCCAGCGCGAGAGAACCGTCCGAGGCGTCGTGTCGAACAACGTCGTCCAGCGCGGCGCCGCGATCGCGACGTAGACCTGTCCGGCGCCCATCGACAGGCACACGCCGCCCGTCCGCCGCCGGATCACTTCCTCCGCGGGCTCGAACGAGGTGGCAGACGTCGCCCGCTGCCATCGTCCGAGACAGGCGACGGGGTTTCCTTCGAGCGGCGCGACGATCACCGCGAAGCGCGCCTTGTCGAGCGCGCCGGCCGCGAGCGAGAGCGCCTCGTGGGGCCGGAGCGAGCGCGGACGGACGATCGTCGCGACCACGCCGCGGTCGGACATCAGGAGGCTAGCCTCCCGTCACCACGGAATCGATCACCAGATCCAGCTCGACCCTGTACTCGCCCTCCGGGAACGTTGCCATCGTGGCAGGATCGATGTGGAGGTCGCCGTCCGTCAGTCCGCCCTCGATGCCCGAGTTGTCGTCGTCGAGGATCGCGTCGATCCACAGGTCGCCGGAGTCGAAGAACGGTGAGAACAGCATCAGCCGGTACGGACGCGGCCCGGCCGAGAGATCCGGCGGCATGCCGGGGCCCTCTCCGGGGATCCCTCCGAACCCGATCGCCGGCACGCCATCCGCGGGAATGTCCTCGTACGCGATCACCACGCCCGGCCCGGTGGCGTCGCCCCCGTAGACCAGGTCCGGATCGAGCGATACCTCGCCCTCGAAGCCGCGCAGCCGCATGGACATCTGGAAGTCCCGCGCGAGCGGCACGTCGCCGAGGTCGACTTCCCGGTTGGGCGCGAGCAAGAGGTCGCCCAGCTCCAGCCCCTGATCGAGGTCCGTCCCGTCCTCCGAAAGGATCGCGCTGACGAAGTACGTCTGCGAGACGAGCGGCCCGGGGTGACGGACCGTGGGGAAGGAGAAGTAGATCGCGGCCTCGGGGTCCGACAGGTCGGCGTCCTCGACCATGAAGATGTCGATCGGTTCCGGCCGACGCCCTCCGCCTCCGCCGCCTCCGTCCGGGTTCTCGTCGTACAGCAGGACGGCCAGCGTGCCGACCGAGTCGATGTTCGGGTCGGCGCCGTCGTGGAGCGTCCCCGGATCGCGGTTCAAGCAGCCGCAGAGCGCGAGCTCCGCGGCGTCGAGGCACAGCTGGCAGGGGTCCTCGTCCGTGTCGGAGTCCGTGTCGGAGTCGGAGTCCGCGTCGGAGTCCGTGTCGGAGTCCGTGTCGGCATCCGGCCCTGCGTCCTCGTCTCCGTCCGTCGACGGGACGGTCTTGCGCTCGCTTCCGCAGCTGAGGAGGAGAAGAGAGAGGATCCAAGCGTGTCTTTCCATGAACCGATCCTCGCCGCGGCCCGTCGAAGGGTCAAGTTGACCCCCTGCAGGTCCGAGAGTAGCTTGCGCGCCGTGAATCGGACGGGGGCGGTTCTCCTCATCGCGATCTTCGCCGCCGCGTGCGGCGGGAGCGCTGAGTACTACGGCGGGGACAGCTCGGCCTCGCCCTCCACGACGGGCGTCGCCTACCGCAACTCCGGCGGCGAGGCAGACGAGGATCGCGTCACGGTCTCCGCAGCCGAACCGGCCGATAGCCCGATGATGGCGATGGAGTCCGCGCCGTCGGGCGGCGCGACGGGCGGCGGCAGCGAGGGGGACACCTGGGGAGGTCTGGCCGGCGCGGATATGGAGCGGTCGGAGGCCCCCGCGCGCGAACTGTACGCCCAGGTGGATGCGCGTCGCCGCCAGGTCCCGCCCCCGCCTCCCCAGACGCCTACGCCGCAGCCGCAGCAGCAGACGACGCCCAACCCGCAGACCGCGACCGACGCGACCAGCGGGCCGCTGCTCATCTACGAGGCGATCCTCAACCTCGCCGTCTATCAGGTGAACGAGAACCAGGCGGGCGTCGTGGCGGTCGGCCGCGACCTAGGAGGGTACCTCTCGCGCCAGGACGACATGACCGTCGTGATCCGGGTTCCGGCCAGCAAGTTCCAGGAAGCCGTCACGCGGATCGAGGCCCTGGGGGACGTTCTCCACCGCAACATCCAGGCGCTCGACGTCTCGGAGGAGTTCCGCGACGCGTCGATCCGGCTCCGCAACGCCGAGGTCGTGCGCGACCGCCTCGCCGCGCTCCTCGAGGACGCCCGCAACGTCGAGGAGTCGCTCCGCATCGAGCGCGAGCTCGAGCGGATCACCGGCGAGATAGAGCTCATCAAGGGGCGCCTCCGCTTCCTGGAGGATCGGATCGGCTTCTCGACGATCACGGTGAACTTCAGCCCGAAGGAAGAGGAGAACCTCGAGGGCGAGATCTTCCACCTGCCGTTCGACTGGCTCTACAACATGGGCTTGCGGACCCTGCTCAACCTCCGATGACCACGCGTCTCGCACTCGCCGTTGTCACGGTCCTCTCGCTCGCCGCCTGCGGACGGTCGTTCGAGATCAAGACCCCGCGGCGCTTCGTCGAGCTGGAGGAGGGGTACTCGGACTATGAGTACCGGGCGACCACGGCCGACGGCGTCGTCGTCGGCGTGCGCCAGGTCGAGATCGATCCGGACAAAGGCGGGAGCGTCGACTTCTGGGTCGAGGCGATCGAGCAGCGCATGCGCCAGGTCGGCGGCTACGCGCTCCTCGAGACCAAGCCCGCGACCGCCCGCGGCGGCTTGCGCGGCAAGCAGCTGCGTTTCGGCCGCGACGAGGGCGAGGTCCCCTACCGCTACTGGGTCACGATGTTCCTGGACGACGACGTCCTGTACATCATCGAGGCCGGCGGCAAGGAAGACGTCTTCACCCGCGCCCAGCGCGACGTCGAGGCCCTGATTCGCAGCCTCGAACCCTAGCGCGCCTACGGCGCAGCGAGGCCTTCAGCGAAGCAACAGGACACCGGGGGGACCGGCAACAGGCAACCGGCGCGCCCATTGCCCGTTGCCAGTCGCCGGTTGCCTTTCCCCGGTGTCCCTTTGGTCGCCTCCGGCTGCCGGGCTGAAGAACTCGGCTCATCCGTCACGATTCTCGAGAGGCAAGGACCGAGAGCAGACCTGAACCTCAGCCCGGGGCGAAGGGGTTCACGCACCGCACGCCTGTCCCCGCGACATGTCGCGTGTTGCGGGTGACGAGAACGAGATCGTTCGCGAGGGCGGTTGCTGCCAGCAGGGCGTCGATGACCGGCAAGGAACGGGCGGCCTCGATCCGTCCCCAGATCTCGGCGACCTCGCGGTCGACGGGAAGGATCCGGTCCGGGTACTCCGTGCAGAGCGAGAGCAACCAACGCTCCAGCGTCGAAGCGGCGCGCGGGTCGCGTGGCCGAACCGCCTCGATACCCGATCGGATTTCTCCGACGACGAGGACACTCAGGAAGAGGTCCTCGTCCACTCCGTCGAACCACGCCACCACTCGAACGTCCGCCCGGCGCCCTTTCCTGAGCTCCGAGACGACGTTCGTGTCGAGGAGGAATCCGCTCACGGGATCACAGCCGGACGCGGCGAGCCTTTCGTCTCGGCCGAACGAAGTCGGAGTCCTCGCCCACGTCGGGGATTCCGCGGAGGGCCGCCTTGAACCCTTCTCTGCGCTGCCCGAGCAGCACCTCGCGGAGGATCTCGCGATGCTCGGCCTCCGCAGAGCGGCCATGTCGTCGCGCGCGCGCCTTCAGGCGGCGCACGACCTCGAGCTCCAGGTTCCGGACGACGAGCTGCGGCACGCGCATCATGATAGCACTGATATCATCGGGGGTTCCTCGTCGCTCGGAAGATGCACGAACCGGGCCGGCACAGGGCCCACGTCCGCACTCGGGAATCGGGGATGCCGGCGGCGAAACGGCGAAGACCGGCGTCGCGATCTCGCCGGGGCTCTGCGCCGCCGCTACCTGTTCAGGATGTGAATCGCCTCGCGGAGGCTGTGCTTCATCGCCTCCATCATCGCTTCCGACAGCGTCGGGTGCGGGTGCACCGTCAGGCCGACGTCCTCGACGAAGCCGCCCATTTCGATGGCGAGCGCGGCCTCGGAGATGAGGTCGGAGGCCTCCGGTCCCACGATGCCGACGCCGAGGACGTGGTGGCTCGCCTTGTCGGCGATCACCTTCACGAAGCCGTCCGTCTCGAGCACCGCCATCGCGCGCCCCGACGCGGCGAAGGGGAACTTGCCGATCACGACGTCCTTGCCCTTCGCCTTTGCCTCGGTCTCGCTCATCCCGACCGTCGCGATCTCCGGATCGGTGAAGATCGCCGCAGGCATGGCCTGGACGTCGTTCGCCGCCTTGTGCCCCGCGATCACCTCCGCGGCGATCTCGCCCTCCTTCGACGCCTTGTGCGCCAGGAGCGGCGGCCCGCACAGGTCGCCGATCGCAAACACCGACTTCACGTTCGTCCGCATCTCGATGTCCACCGGGACGAACCCCTTCGCGTCCGTCTTCACGCCCGCCGCGTCCAGTCCCAGCCCCTCGCTGTTCGGTCGGAAGCCGACCGACACCAGCACCTTGTCCGCGTCGATCGTCTCCGTCTTTCCTCCCACCTCGGCGACGACCCTGACTGCGCCCTCGTGCACCTCCGCGCTACGCGCGCGCGCCTCGAGGTGGATCTCGCACCCGAGCTTCTCGAGCTTGCGGTGCACCACCTTCACCAGGTCGAGATCCACGCCCGGAAGGAGCTGCGGCATCAACTCGATGATCGTGACCTTGCTCCCGAGCTTCGCGTAGACCGTCCCGAGTTCCAGTCCGATGACTCCCCCGCCGATGATCACGAGCCGCTTCGGCACCTCTCGGAACGAGACCGCTTGCCGCGCGCCGACGATCCGCTCCCCGTCGAACTTGAATCCCGGGATCTCGATCGGGCGCGCGCCCGTCGCCAGCACGATCCCCTTCGTCACCTCGATCTTCTCGACGCCTTCCTTCGTCTGCACCTCGAGGCTCTTCGGCCCCGTCAGCTTTGCCGCGCCCATGATCACCTCGACGCCGTTGCCCTTTAGCAGCCCTGCGACACCCGTCGTGAGCTTTTTGACGATGCCATCCTTCCAGTCCTGCATCTTGCCGACATCGACCTCGACCCCGCCGACCTTGATCCCCATCGTCTCCGCGTGCTTCACCTTCTCGACGAAGTTCGAGGCGGCAATCAGAGCCTTCGAGGGGATGCAGCCCCAGTTCAGGCACACGCCGCCGACGTACTCGCGGTCCACGACGATCGCGTTCTGCCCGAGTTGCCCCAGCCGGATGCCGCAGACGTACCCGCCCGGTCCCGCTCCGACGACCACCGCATCCACCGTTCGCGTGCCCATTCGATCCTCCTACCCGAGTTCGCGCTCCTGCTCCACCAGGTTCCAGGGCTTCTTCGCGTACACGTCCTCGAACAGCGTCGACCGATCCGGTGGCGGCAGCTTCTCGACCCGCTGGATCGTCTCCAGCACCTCCGCGTCGAGGGCGCTGAGCAGCGCCTTCTCCCGCGCGTCGTCCCACAGGCCCCGCCCCACGAGGTACGCGCGGTAGCGGTCGACCGGATCCCGCTTCGCCCACTCGTCGACTTCCTTCTGATCCCGGTAGCGCGTCGGGTCGTCGCTCGACGAGTGCGCGCCCATCCGGTACGTGACGCACTCGACGAGGGTCGGCCCTTCGCCGCGTCGCGCGCGGTCGATCGCCTCTTTCGCGACCCGGTACACCGCGACGACGTCGTTCCCGTCCACGCGCACGCCGGGGAAACCGTACGCAACCGCCTTCACCGCGTAGGTCCTGCTCGCGGTCTGCTTGTGCGTCGGCACGGAGATCGACCAGTGGTTGTTCTGCACCACGAGAACGCACGGCGCCTTGAACACCCCCGCGAAGTTCATCGCAACGTGGAAGTCCGCTTCGGAGGTCGCGCCGTCTCCCAGGAACCCGACGCAGACCGTGTCGTCTCCCCGGATCTTCGCCGCCCACGCCGCCCCGACCGCCTGCGGAACCTGCGGGCCGATGCAGCTCGACCACGACACCTGGTTCACGCTGCGGCTCGCGTAGTGGCTCGGCATCTGCCGGCCCTTCAACTCGTCCAGCGAGTTTCCGAACACCTGCGCGACGAACCGATCCAGCGGGAACCCACGGATCAACATGATCAGGCTCTCGCGAAGCCCCTGGAACACCCAGTCCGTCGGCCGAAGCGCGAACCCGAACGCCGCCGGAGTCGCTTCCTGTCCGCGGATCTCCCCGTAGAAGCCGACGCGCCCTTGCCGCTGCAGGAGCATCATCCGCCTGTCGAGCGTCCGCTGGAGCATCATCGCGCGGTAGATGCCGTGGAGGACGTTCGCCGGCAGATCCGGGTCCAGCGACGCGTCGAACGTCCCGTCGGGGCGGACGATCTGGAAGAGGCCCTCGGGATCCAAGGCGGCGGGAGTCTAGGGCTCCGCAGCGGTCGAGGGAAGGGTCCGCGCGAATCCGCGTAGGATGTCGCGTGCTTCGTGCGCCGACGTTCGCCGCCCTCCTCATGACCGCCCCGTCTCTCGCGCTCGCGGAAGGGGAGGGCCCGACGATCTCGATCACCACCTCGCCGATCCACTTCCTCGTGGGCCCGATCGGCGAGATCTCGGTCGAGGTCCGGGTGCTCGATCGACTCGGCGTCGCCGGAGTCGCCGGCATCGGGACCTTCCGGCTCGAGGTTCCCGACGACAGCCTCGCCGACGGAAAGCGCCGGCACCCGTTCACCTTCTGGGAGTTCGGCGCGCAGGGCCGCTTCTATCCCGTCGGCGATTTCGATCACGGCATGGTCCTGGGGCTGCAGGTCCTGTACGTCGGGATCTCCACGGAGCTGGAGGACGAGAACGGGGTCCGCTACGAGGGGCAGGGCAACGGCATCGCGGTCGGTCCGTTCGTCGGCTACAAGATCGCGACGGACGTCGGCTTCACGTTCGATGCGCAGCTCGGTGTGCAGTGGGTCGGCCTTCTCGTCGAGGCCGAGTCGAGCGAGGGCGCTCGGGACGAGGGCGACGAATCCGACGTCGGCCCGATCATCCGACTGAACGTCGGCTGGTCGCTGTAGATGCGACGTATCATCTCCTCCTGACCTCCGACTCCCTGATCGGCTCCGTCCTCGCCGACCGCTACCGGATCGACTCGCTCCTGGGCGAGGGGAGCATGGGCCGCGTGTACCTCGGCGAGCACCTCGCGCTGAAGAACAAGCTCGCGATCAAGGTCCTGCAGCCCGAGCTCTCCTCCAACGAGGAGGTCGTGCGTCGCTTCGAGCGCGAGGCCGTCGCGGCCGGCACGCTGGAGCACGCGAACGTCGCGCGCGCGACGGACTTCGGCCGGACGACGGACGGACGGCTGTACCTCGTGCTCGAGTACGTGCCCGGGATGTCGCTCCAGCAGGTTCTGGCGAAGGAGAAGCCCCTGTCCGCTGCACGGGCTTGCCGCATCGCGCGCCAGATGCTCCTCGGTCTCGCCCACGCCCATGGCCGCGGCGTCGTGCACCGCGATCTGAAGCCGGAGAACGTCGTCCTCGTCGAGCGCCCGGACGGCGAGGCCGACTTCGTGAAGATCCTCGACTTCGGGATCGCGAAACTGACGGCTCCGGAGCTGCACGACGGCGCACCGCCGACGCAGCTCGGCCTCGTCTACGGGACGCCGGAGTACCTCTCGCCCGAGCAGGCGATGGGGAAGGCCGTGGATCACCGCGCCGACCTCTACGCCGTGGGCGTCGTCTTCTACGAGATGATCGTCGGGCGACGGCCCTTCGTCGCGACCGAGCAAGCGCTCCTGCTCCTCGCGCACGCCCGCGAGCCTCCGCCGCGGCCGTCGTCCCTCGGACCCGTGCACCCCGCGCTCGAGGCGTTCGTCCTGCGTCTGCTCGAGAAGTCTCCCGACGCGAGGTACGCCGACGCTCGTGAGGCGCTGGCCGCTCTCGACGAGGCGGAGGCGACGCTCCCGACGGTCCCCGCCAAGCCGTCCGTCGACGTCCGGGCGCCGACCGTGGCCATGGCCACGCAGACTGCCGCGGGGCAGGCGCCTTTCGAGCGACAGAAGGCCGCGCTTCGAACCGCGTGGACCTGGGGCCGAGCCCATCCGGACCGCGCCGCGGCCGTCGTCGCCGGTTTCCTCTGCGTCGTGATCGTCTCCATTCTGGTGGCCTTCTCGGCAGGAGACGACGAGACGGCCGCTCCCGTCGCCGGCGTGCCGAGCTCGGCGACTTCCCCTGGCTCGCCCGGAGCCGCGCTTCCGGCCGGCGTTGTGCCGCCCAGGACGCGCAGCACCGTGGAGTTGCAGGCGCTCGTGGACGCGCAGCCCGAGGACGCGGGGCTGCGACGCGAGCTCGCGGCCGCGTGGGCGCGGGTCGGCGACCTCGCGCAGTCGGTGCGTCACGCCGGCGACGCCCTGCGGCTCGATCCTGATCTGCGGGCGGACCCTGTCCTCCAGGACAATCTCGTCGACGCGCTTTCCTCGCAGCGCGTGTGGCAGGACGCCTACGCGCTGCTACGCGGCTCCGTGGGCGAGGCCGGTCTGCCGACCTTGCACCGCGGTGCCGTGGAGGACCCGCGCATGCGCGTGCGCCAGCGCTCGCGAGAGCTGATTGCGGCGCTCGGAGCTGCGCCTCCAGAGTGGGTCGGCGCCGCGTTCGCGCTCGACGACGCGCGAAGCTGCGAGGAGCGCTCCGCCGCGGTCGCGCGTATCCGCCAGGTCTCGGACCCGCGCTTGCTCTGGCCCCTGCGTCGCCGCCAGCGCGACAAGCGACGTGCGGACCGCGACTGCGATCCGGCCGAGCTCGGTGGTGCGATCGCGATGCTGGGCGGCTAGCGCGTCCCGAGGGGCAGCAAGCCCCGTAACGATTCACCGCAGAGCACGCAGAGATCGCAGAGGAGGATCGAAGGAGGGACCGTCTCTGCGTCCTCAGCGCACTCTGCGGTGAAAGCCTTCCTGGAAAGCGGCGCGGTCAAAACCTTCGACGGGGCGGGGGGCCGCCGCCCTTCAAGAGGACGATCGCGCGGAAATCGGCAACGAGGATCCGATCCTCCAGCGTCAGGCGCAGCACCCTGGCTCCCTTCGCGCTCGGAGTCGTGCGCAGCATGCCTTTCGTGACGTCGGTGATCTCCGGCGAGAAGAGCACCTTCGGCTCGAGCAGCTCGGGGACCGACACGAGCGCGAACATCTCCTGGGGCCAGAGGAGCACCGCGCACAGATCGACCGCCGCCTGGCGGTAGCGAAGCCCCCACCCGACCGCGTTGCCGTAGTGGCGCAGGTCCTCGACCACCCCCGGCCGACCGAGCAGGTACGTGCGCAGGCGGCGGAAGATCCCGGCCCGCGACATCCCGGTCGAGGTCTCGAGGTCCTCGACCGTCGGCTTCGGCGACTTCTTCGCGTAGGGCGGCGCCGGCACGGCGCGCATCATGGCCGAAACAGGGCTCCGCGCGAAGCGTGTTACCTTGGACCGATGCGCAATCCGATCTTCGCGATCCTGCTCACCCTGTGTGCCGGATGCGGCGGAGGAGGCTCCGACGGCGGCGACGCCGACTCCGACGTGGACACGGACGCGGACTCCGATACGGACGTCGACACGGACGTCGACACGGACGTCGATACGGATTCGGGTTCCGATTCGGACACCGACACGGACCCCGACACCGACACGGAGACCGGCTCCGACGGTTCGGACGAGTGCACGGACGATCTCGACTGTGGCGAGCCTGCCGAATGTGCGACTCCGGACTGCGTCGCCGGCAACTGCGATCCGGGGTTCGTCACCGACGGGACCGAGACGGCGAAGCAGACGCCCGAGAACTGCCTCGTCGAGGTCTGCGACGGCGCCGGGGGGACGCGCCTGGACCCCGACGACGCGGACGTCTTCGACGACGAGAACGAGTGCACCACCGACACCTGTCTGGACCGCGCGCCTGCGAACATCCCGGTCGAGGTCGGGACCGCGTGCGCCCTCGGCTTCTGCAACGAGGACGGCGTCTGCACGGAGTGAGCAATGGGTACGTTAGACGCGTACCAGGTCTCCTTGGGCGAGCGGTGAGCAATGCGAGGGCGCCGAGACGGGGAGCGAGCCGGAGCCCTCGGAGGCCGGGCCGACGGAAGCGTACTTTTCGTACGCTGAGTAAGGCACGGCCGAGAAGGCCCGGCG